>Ga0255338_1001374_pt1 | contig 46750 bp, 48 predicted proteins | sample MeOH1_35cm_T4_19_FD_203715 | JGI IMG/M metagenome (GOLD analysis project Ga0255338, IMG submission 203715) | Sandy soil microbial communities from University of British Columbia, Vancouver, Canada - MeOH1_35cm_T4_195 | ecosystem: Engineered > Artificial ecosystem > Sand microcosm > Unclassified ...
GAGGTGCCCGAACTCGCTACTGCATGATTGACCTGACTCACACAGTCACACGCGATGAGTTACACCACCCCGCGGGACGCGACCCGGAAGTTGGCCCTGACCTGCACGTTCGTCAATTGCCACCATCATCCGTCGATCCCTCGGTCGCCCTTTCACGGCGGTAGCACGGGTTCGAATCCCGTTGGGGGTGCCACGGATCGGCGTACCGGTTGGAGATCGCCGGGTCGGCGCTGGCATGCTGTGCGCATGGCCGAGCTGACCGACGAGCACCGCGCGGTCCTCGACTTCGAGGGCGCGTGGCTGAAGAACATGAGTCCCAAGGGGGCCGCCGTGCGCGAGCGGTTCGACCGCACGCTCGCCGAGCACGAGCAGCTGGTCGCCCGGCTGATCCGCGAGCCAGAGGCCCTGGAGTACGCGCCGACGACCGTGCGCCGGCTCCAGCGACTGCGCGACCGGCGCCTCGCCCAGCGGCGTACGGAGCGCGAAGCGAGCTGATCGGGAGGCCCACGGGGACCTCGATTTCGGGTCGGGGCCATCGATGCGTTAGCATTCCGTGGCTTCAGGTTGACGAAGCCGAGAGCAGCACCAGTTGCACCACCAGGCCCCGTAGCGCAGTTGGTTAGCGCGCCGCCCTGTCACGGCGGAGGCCGCGGGTTCGAGTCCCGTCGGGGTCGCAGAGACACACAGCCCGGACCACCAGGTCCGGGCTGTCGTGCGTTCCGGGCGGGCGGGTTGTCTGCCTCGCCTCGTAGACCGACATGCGAATGTCGCGCGTGGGGCCGACGGGACCCACCACCGCCCCGGCAGCGACATTCGCATGTGCCCGTACGAGCCCGGCACCCCTCGCCGCCGCTCCGTCCTGGCCGCACCCCACTCCCCGCTCGGTACGACGCGGAGTCCGGCGATCCGCTCTCCGCTCGTAGACCGACATGCGAATGTCGCGCGTGGGACCGACGGGACCCACCACCGCCCCGGCAGCGACATTCGCATGCGCCCGTACGAGCCATGCGCCCGCACGAGCCGGGACGAGCAGCCGCCCGCAGCCAGAGGTCAGACCGGGGTGATCGGCAGCGACTGCCGGGGGGCGAACCTGAAGCCGGCGCCGGTGCTGATCCGGGTGACGGCGACCTCGTCGGCGACCGGCGCGGGCTCGTCACGGCGTACGACGCGCGCCGTCCAGGTCGCGCCGGTGCCGGAGACCTCGACGTCGAGGCACGGGTCGACACCGCGGACGGCCGCCTGCAGCGGCGCCACCGCGCCGGGGCCGCAGAGCGAGATCCAGGCCCCGTCCTCGTGAGCGGCCGAGGGCCGGACCTCGAGGGCGTCGGCGACGGTGGCGTCGACGTACGCGGCCGGGTTCAGCAGCGGGTGCAGCTCGAGCACCCGCAGCGCACCGGAGACGTCGCCCGGCAGGTCCAGCGCCGCCCGGATCCGCTCCGCGGCCACGCCGGCGATGCCGACCAGCTGGCGCGTCGCGATCGTGTCGGCCTCCGCCGGCGAGCTGCGACGGCCGACGGCCCGGCGGAAGCCGAGGTTCAGCAGGTGCATCTGCAGGCAGACCTCGTCGGCGATCCGCACCAGCGCCGAGTGGGAGAACGCCGCGAAGTCGAGGTCGGCGAGCAACGGCCCGGAGTAGTCGCCGAGCCCGGCGTCGGTCGGGTCGATGGCAGCCAGCGACGTCAGGGCCGCCCGCGAGGAGCGCAGCGCCGTGCAGCCCTCCGACTCCGACACCGGCGCGAAGGCGGGGTCGATCGTCACCGTCCAGGCGCAGTGCGGCATCCGGTCGGCGGGGACGCGCGGCGGCCGGTGCACCGGCCGCACCTGGGCGCGGGGGTTCGTGGCGACCGCGGTGGCGTCGAACGTCGGGTCCTCGATGTCATGGCACATCCCGCGCACGAAGTCGGGCCCCATCGGCTCGACGTCCATCAGCGCGCCGCAGTGGTCGAGGTGGAACTCGCCGCGGCGGGCATCGTGCACCGTGTAGCGGAAGTCCATGAACTGCGGCGGCGCGCCGATGTCGAGCTGGAGGCCCTTGAAGATCGTGACCACGTCGTCGCCCTCGTAGCCCAGCGCCCGCTGCATCCGCCGCGTGTAGATCGGGCTGGCCGCCATCCACTCCTCGATCGCGACCTCCTGCATGCCCTCGCGGCCGTAGGCGCCGATGCACCAGGCCATGCCGGAGCGGTCGATGAGCTGGCCGATCAGCAGCAGCTCGGGCACGAGTACGGCGAGCTCCGACCGGGTCAGGGCGCCGTACCGACTTGCGGTCGGTCGCTCCGCTCCCCCGTCGCCGCGCATCACCGGAGCGCCACCGTCACCGGCAGCGAGGAGAAGCCGCGCACGTTGGCCGAGTAGAACCGCTGCGCTCCGGGGAGCGTCTCGATCGTGCGACAGCGCGACACGAGCTCCTCCAGGGCGATGTTCGCCTCGAGCCGGGCGAGGTTGGCGCCCAGGCAGAAGTGCCGGCCACCGCCGAAGGCGATGTGCTTCGCGAGCTCGTCGCGGTCGCGGAACACGTCGTACTCCTCCGACTCGGCGAAGACCTGCTCGTCGTGGTTGGCCGAGCCGATGTTCAGCAGCAGCTGGGACCCGGCGGGACAGGTCACCCCGTCGACGGTGACGTCCTCGAGGGTGTGCCGGGCCAGCAGCTGGCTGGACGCGTCGTACCGCAGCGTCTCCTCGATCCACGGGCTCACCAGCGAGGCGTCGGCGAACACGGCGGCGAGCTGCTCGGGATGGCGGGTGAGGTTGTGGACGGCGTTGCCGAGCAGCTTCGTGGTGGTCTCGTTGCCGGCGACCACCATCAGGAAGAGGAACGCCGTCAGCTCGCCGTCGGTCATCCGGTCGCCGTCGTCACCCTCGGTGGTCAGCAGGGCGGTGACCAGGTCGTCCCCGGGGCGACGACGACGTTCGGCGATGAGGTCGCCGTAGTAGGAGAACAGCGCCATCGACGCCTCGAAGCCCACCGGCGGTACGTCGCGCAGCCCGTGCTCGCGGTGCACCAGCAGGTCGGCGAGCCGCCGCAGCTCGTCGCGGTCGGCCGGAGGCACGCCGAGCAGCTCGGAGATCACGTCCATCGGGAACTTGCCGGCGAAGTCGACGATCCAGTCGAACGACCCCCGGCGGAGGGCAGGCTCCAGGTAGAGGTTGCACAGGCGCCGGATCTGCGACTCCATGCCGGCCACCCGCTTCGGGGTGAAGCCGCGGGAGACCAGCTTGCGCAGCCGGGTCTGCTCGGGCGGGTCCATGCCGAGGAACGACATCACCACGTGGGCCTGCGGGTTCCAGGCACTGGCGTCGAGGGAGACGCCCATCTTGTTGGAGTACACCCCGTCGGTGCGGAACGCCTTGTGGATGTCCCGGTGCCGCGACATCACCCAGAAGTCGTGCTCCTCGTTGTGGTAGAGCGGGGCCTCCCGCCGCAGCCGCGCGTACACCGGGTACGGGTCGTCCTGGAGGGCGTAGTCGTAGTGGTCGAAGTGCAGCGGGCAGCCCGCCGTCTCCTGCGTGTTCTCCTGGGTCATTCGTGACCCTCCATGATCACGGCCACGACGTCGTCGAGGCGCTTGCTGAGCTCGTCGTAGGTCACCAGGCCCATGCCGGCCTGGAGGAGGGCGCCGGAGAACGCGAAGGTGAGCGCCTCCAGCACCCGCGGGTCGACCGGGTCGCCGATCGCGTCGCGGAAGCGCTGCACGAACTCGGCGCCGATCACCAGTCGCAGCCGCTCGACCTCGGGATCGGTGCCGAGCAGGGCGATGTTGGCTGCCGTCGCCAGGTGCGGGGACCGGCCGAGCATCGCGGCCATGTGCCGGGTGAACGCCTGGATCCGGGCCGTGGCGGTCGCGCCGGCCGGCTCGGGCCCCGGATCGGTGACCAGGCGGCGCCAGAACAGCTCGGCGAAGAGGTGGTGCTTCGAGGCCAGGTAGGTGTACGCCGTCGCCGGCGACACGCCGGCCCGGTGGGCGACGGTGCGGATCGTGAGCGCGTCCGGCCCGACCTCGTCGAGCTCGGCCTCCCCCGCGACGAGGAGCTTCTCGACGGTCTCGACCTGGCGCGGGTTCAGGCCCTGCCGCAGGCTCGGCGTGAGGGTGCTCTCAGCCATCGCGGCGTTCCCGGTCCGCCTTCGCGATCGTCTCCTCGACCAGGCTGTTCAGCCGCGCGCCCACCGGCCACCCGGCGTAGTGGCAGGCCATGATCACGATCTCGCGCAGGGCCGCCTCGTCGAGCTCACCGGCCCGGTACGCCGCCGGGACCTGGATCGAGAGCACGTCCTGGGCCCCGTGGGTGCACAGCATCCCGATCAGCAGCAGCCGCCGGTCACGGTCGGAGAGACCCGGGCGCTGCCAGATCTCGCCGAACAGGTGGTCGGCGGTGTACCGGAAGAAGTCGCCGTCCATGTCGTTCATCTCGAAGCCGTAGACCTGCTCCATCTTCTCCAGCCCACGGCGACGGGCCTCGGGGAGATCGTCGAACCTGCCACTCATGTCGCTGCTCCTTCGCTGGTGACCGCCGACGCGCCCAGCCCGAGCGCACGCGCGAGGTTCTCCGACGCGTACTGCGCCATCGGCACCTCCACCCCAAGCCGGTCGGCCAGCGCGATCGCGTGCGCGAGGTCCTTGGACCCCAGCGCCAGCACGTGCTCGAAGATCGACGTCCAGCCGTCCTCGGGGGTGAGGGGGGCGGTGGTGTCGCGGTGCATGATCGCGCCGGGCCCGCCGGTGATGGCGTCGGTGTGCCGCACGATCCGGCCGAGTGCGACCAGGTCGACGCCCGCCGCCTCGGCGAGCCGGAGGGCCTCCCCGGTCGCGGTGAACGCCACGAAGTGCAGCAGGTTGCGGGCCAGCTTCGCGGCGGTCCCGTTGCCGGCCGGGCCGCAGTGCACGACCTCGGCGCCCAGCAGGGCGAACGGCCCGCGCACCGCGTCGTACGCCGCCGCGCTGCCGCCGACCATGAGCGCCAGGGTGCCGTCGGCCGCTCCCATCGCCCCGCCGCTGACCGGGGCGTCGACGAAGAGCAGGTCGTGGCGACCGGCCAGGTCCTCCAGGCGCGGCGGCAGGTCGGGCGAGATCGTCGAGTGCACCGCGACCACGGTGCCCGGCCTGGCGGCACCGAGGACCTGTCCCATCACCTCGCGGACCTGGTCGTCGGTGTTGACCATCACGCAGATCACGCCGCACTCGCCGGCCAGGTCGGCCACCGAGTCGGCGACGCGTGCGCCCTGCTCCTCCAGCTCGGCCAGCGGCTCGGGGGCGAGGTCGAAGACGGTCAGGCCGTCGTCCCACGCGAGCAGCCGCTTCGCCATCGGCTTGCCGATGTTGCCGAGACCGACGAACCCCACCCTGGTCACGCGCGGAACACCTGCCCGCCGTCGACGTCGAGGATCTGGGCGGTGACCCACGACGCCTCGTCGGAGAGCAGGAAGAGGCACGCGCCGACCATGTCCTCGGGCTGGCCCATCCGCTTGAGCGCCAGGGAGTTGCGGACGATGTCGTGCGCGGCGTCGCCGGCCTGGGTGCGGGTGGCCGCCGTGTCGGTCGGGCCGGGCGCGATCGCGTTGACCCGGATGTTCATCCCGCCGAGCTCGTGCGCGAGCTGCTGGGTCAGGCCGTTGATGCCGACCTTGGCCAGGCCGTAGAAGCCGGAGTACAGCCAGGCCGCGGTCGAGCTCTGGTTGACGATCGAGCCACCGCCGCGCTTCTGCATGTGCCCGTAGACGGCCCGGGTCACGACCAGGGCGCCGTCCATGTTGACCGCCATGAACTTGCGGTAGTAGTCCCAGTCCACGGTGACCAGCAGGTCGAACTGCATGTCCCCGTAGATCGCGGCGTTGTTGACCAGGTGGTCGATGCCGCCGTACGCCGCCACGGTGGCCTCGGCCATCGCGGTCGCCGACCCGGGGTCGGAGACGTCGCAGCGCACGAACATCGCCGTGCCTCCGTCCGCCTCGATCTCCTTCGCGACCCGGTGGCCGGAGTCCTCGTTGAGGTCGGCGACGACCACGCTGGCCCCCTCGGCGGCCAGCGCGCGGGCGTAGGCCTCGCCGATCCCCTGGGCCGCGCCGGTGACGATCGCGACCTTGTCCTTGAATCTCATGCCTCGTCCGTTTCGTTGAGTTGGGAGAAAGGTCCCTGTGAGTAGGGGGAAACGTCCCCGCGAGACACCCCGATCACGCCGGTTCCGCGATCGTCTTGGTCTCCAGGTACTCCTCGAAGCCGGCCACACCCATCTCGCGGCCGATCCCGGACTGCTTGTAGCCCCCGAACGGCGCGTCCGGGCTGAACCACACGCCGCCGTTGACCGCGAGCGTGCCGGTGCGGATCCGGGCGGCGACCGCCCGGGCCCGCTCGAGCGACCCGCTGTCCACCGAGCCGGAGAGCCCGTAGGCGGAGTCGTTGGCGATCCGGACGGCGTCGTCGTCGCCGTCGTGCGGGATCACCACGAGCACCGGCCCGAAGATCTCCTCCTGCGCGAGCCGCGAGGAGTTGTCGAGGCCCGCGACCACGGTCGGCTCGATCCAGTAACCGCCGGCCAGGTCGCCGTCCATCTCGGCCACCCGGCCGCCGGTGGCGAAGGTGCCCCCCTCCTCCTCGGCCAGCCGCAGGTAGGACTCGACCCGGTCGCGCTGGATCTGCGAGATCACCGGACCGCAGATCGCGCCGGGGTCGGCCGGGTCCTTCGCCCCGATCGAGGCCATCGTCGCGGCGGCGACCTGCACCGCCTCGTCGTACCTCTCGCGCGGCACCACCAGCCGGGTCGTGATCGCGCAGCCCTGTCCCGCGTGGATGCACGCGGCGAAGGCGGTCGCGCCGGCGGCGGACGCCACGTCGGCGTCGTCGAGCACGATCGCGGCGGACTTCCCGCCGAGCTCGAGGAAGACCTTCTTCAGCGTCGGCGCAGCAGCCGCCATGATCGCCTTCCCGGTGGCGGTCGAGCCGGTGAAGGACACCATGTCGACGCGCGGGTCGGAGGTCAGCTGGGCCGCCACGTCGTTGGCGCGCGGGGTCACCACGTTGAAGACGCCGGGCGGGATGTCGGTGTGCTCGGCCACCAGGCGCCCGAGCTCGCAGGCGACCCACGGGGTGTCCGGCGCCGGCTTGAGCACGACCGTGCAGCCGGCGGCGAGCGCGGGCCCGACCTTGGCCAGGTTGATCTGGGTCGGGACGTTCCACGGCGTGATCGCGGCGACCACGCCGACCGGCTCGCGTCGTACCGTCCGGCGGCTGGGGATGCCCATCGGCTCGGCGACACCCAGGTCGGACTCGAACGCGTAGGACTCCAGCAGGTCGGTGACCCACCTCAGGCCCTCGACCGGGACGTCGAACCCGGCCGCGCCCATCATGAAGTCCGGCATCCCGACCTCGGCCCGGGTCAGCGCCCGGAAGTCGTCGGCGTGCTCCAGCAGCGCCCGATGCAGCTGACGCAGGCAGCGCACCCGCAGCTCCCGGTCGGTCGACCACGCGGTCTCGTCGAAGGCGCGCCGCGCGGCCGCGATCGCCGCGTCCACGTCGGCCGCGGTGGCGTCGGGTGCGTGCCCGATCTCCTGGCCGGTGGCCGGGTTGAGGATCGGGTACGTCGCACCGCCGGACGCCGGCACCAGCTTGCCGTCGACCAGCTGCTGGGCAGCGGGGGTGCTCAGGGTGGTCACGAGGTGGCCTCCTTCTGGGTGAGGTGGTCGCCGCGCTCGACCGGCGGCGGCCAGACCGGCGACGGGAGGTCCTGGTGCTGGTAGTGGCCGGGCACGCCGAGCCCGGTGACCGACATCCGCTTGAGCAGCGTCTCGGGCGCCTTGCCGGCCTCGATGATCTTCAGGAACGTGTGCGCGGTCGAGGGCATGTCGAACCAGTCCCGCTGCCAGGCGAACTTCAACTGCCCGGCGTCCGCGCCCTCGGTCTGCCGCTCGACACCGAACCACGAGCCACCGATGCCGAGGATCTCGAACTCCTCACCGGTGGCGTCGTCGACGATCCCGGACCGCTGCTTCCAGAAGCCGACGACCATCTTGTTCTGCTCGTCGATCAGCGTGGCCTGGTAGTCGTAGTGCCAGCCGTCCAGGCCGTCCATCTCGATGCCGATCGCCCAGTCGCGGATCTGGTCGCGTCCGACGGCCATGAAGTGCTCGTCGGGGGCGTACATCCAGCCGTACGTCGCGTCCTCGGCGTAGTGCTCGGCCATGATCCGCCAGTCGCCGATCCGCTCGGCCTCGCGGTTGATGTCGAGCCAGGACTGCCAGAACTCCTCGATCTCGGCGCGGGTGGGACCACTCATGATTCCTCCAGGGAAAGGGCCATCGCCGGGCAGTACTTCACGGCGGTGCGCACGTCGGCGCGCAGCGACTCGTCGGGGTGGTCGTCGAGCAGCACGACCCGGTCGGCGGCCTCGTCGAAGCCGAACACGGTCGGCGCCTCGCCCTGGCAGAGCTGGTGGCCCTGGCACAGGTCGGTGTCCGCACGGACCGTCATCGAGTGGACCGTCATCGCCCGGCCCTCCGGCGGTACCGCACCTGCGCCGGCCGGGCCAGCTGGATCACCATCTTGGAGGTGTCGTCGCGGTAGCTCTCCGACGGCTGGGTCATCTCGAACTCGTAGTCGCGCAGCAGCACCGAGAAGATCGCCTTGAGCTGCATCATCGCGAACGCGTTGCCGACGCAGCGGTGCTTGCCGGCCCCGAACGGGATCCAGGTCCACCGGTTGGCGAGGTCCTCCTGCCGCGGGTCGAGGTAGCGGCCCGGGTCGAAAGCGTCCGGGTCCGGGAAGTCCTCGGCGATCCGGTTCGAGACCCGCGGGCTCGCGCCGACCATCGTCCCGGCCGGGACGACGTGGCCGCCGATCTCGATGTCCTGCTGAGCCACGCGCAGGAGCAGGATCAGCGGCGGGTGCAGCCGCAGCGTCTCCTTGAGTGCGGCCTCCAGCCTCGGGATCGACCGGAGCGCCTGGAAGGACACCTCCACGGCGCCGCTTCCGTCGGGGTCGGCGTACAGGGCGTCGAGCTCCTCGACGATCCCGGCCATCACGTCGGGGTGGCGCAGCAGCTCGATGAGGGTCCACGCCGCGGTGCCCGAGCTGGTGTGGTGCCCGGCGAACATCATCGAGATGAACATCCCGGTGATCACGTCCGCAGAGAAGTGCCGGCTGCCGTCGGGGTTCTTCAACGAGATCAGCACGTCGAGCAGGTCGCGGTCCTCGCGGGCGACCGTGCCGCGGGCCTCGCGCTTGTCGATGACGGCCGAGACCAGGGCCACCAGTCGCGCGCGGGCCTCGTCGCGGAGGCGGAAGCTCTCGACGCCCTCCAGGTACGGGTCGACGTACGCGAGCGCGTCGGTGCCGCGCTCGAGGTTGTGGTACGCCGCGGCGAACCGGGAGTCCAGCTCCGCGCGGAACGGCTTGCCGATCAGGCAGGCCGACGTGGTGTAGATGGTCAGCTCGGCGAAGAAGTCGTGCATCTCGATCTCGCCGGACTCCTCCCAGCCGGAGACCATCTCGCGGATCTCGTGCTCGATCGTCGCGGCGTGACCACGCATCATGTCCCCGCGCAGCGCCTGGTTCTTCAGCGCCTCCTGGCGCTGCTCGGGCGTCGTGTCGAAGACGACTCCCTGGCCGAAGATCGGCGTCATGAAGGGATACGCCTCGGCCTGGTCGAGCACCTCGTCGGGGGCGCGGAAGAAGACCTCGTTCGCCTCGGCCCCCGAGACCAGGACGACGTCGCGGTCGGCGAGCCGGAACCGGCCGATGTCCCCGCACTCGGCGCGCACCCGGTGCAGCAGGTCGATCGGGTCGTCACGCAGGTCCTCGAGGTGCCCGTGCGAGCTGTCCGGGAACCGGCGGGACACCTCCTGGATGTGCTGCAGGCCGTCTCCGGCGGTCGAGCTCGTCGAGACCGTCACTTGTCCTCCAGGGGTGCCTCGGGGTTGACCTCGATGAGGTTCAGGTGGACGCCGCGCGGGGCGCCGACGATCGTCGCGATCGCGTCGGCCAGCGCGGCGGGCTTGAGGAAGTGCGGGTGCCGGGCGAGGCCGAACCGGATCCACCCGTTGAGCACCGCGGCCGCCTCGTCGTCGTCCCAGTCGGTGCCCATCTCGCTCCAGGTGGGTCCCGGGCGGACGATGCTGACGCGCACGCCGGAGCCCTCGAGCTCCATCTGCATCGCGTGCGCCATCCCCTCCAGGCCCCACTTGCCGGCGGCGTACGCCGACATGAACGGCCTCGCGCGCACGGCGACGTCGGAGCTCACGAACACCACGTCGCCACGGGAGCGCTCGACCATGCCGGGCACGAAGGCACGCACCAGCCGGTGCGCCCCGACGAGGTTCAGGTCGATCTCGGCGGCGAAGCGCTCGGTCTCGACCTCGTGCACGGTCCCGGGCGCGACGCGGCCGGCGTTGGAGACCAGCACCTCGATGTCGCCGAGGTCGGCGGTCACGGCCTTGGCGAACGCCTCGACCGAGCTGGCGTCGGTGACGTCGAGCGGGTGGGCGACGGCCTCGCCGCCCTCCGCGCGGATCTCCTCGACGAGCTCGGCGCACTTCTCGACCCGCCGGGCGCCGAGCGCGACAGGGTGGCCGGCGCGGGCCAGGGTGAGCGCAGCCGCCGCGCCGATGCCGGACGAGGCCCCGCTGATCACCGCCGGCCGGCGCGCAGGCTGCGCGTACCTACTGCTGGACACTTGATTGGACACGTGTCCAGTTCTATCCCTGCGAACCGCAGTTCCGCAAGAGCCGTGGGCCGATTCGGTGGGTCCCGGCGATGCCGGTATGCTTCCGGGCTGTTGGGCAGGTAGCTCAGTTGGTACGAGCGTCCGCCTGAAAAGTGGAAGGTCGGCGGTTCGACCCCGCCCCTGCCCACCACTCGCGAGAGCCGCAGGTCACCGACCTGCGGCTCTCGTCGTCCCGGTGCGCGCCCGGTCCGCGCTGGTCTCCTGCGGCGCAAAGCGCAGGTGCAGGTTGATCAACACGCTGGTGATCGCGGCCCACAGGCACCACAACGAGACGAACGCGCTCTGGTCGATCCAGGCAAGTGTGCCGACGGCGGCGAGGTTGACCAGGCCGTACGCCCGGACGTGGGGATGGTCGGAGACCAGCATCGACCCGCAGGTCGCGAGCACGTAGAGCACGACCAGGGTGTCGCCGTGCCAGAGATCGACCTGGTAGTCGACGTGGTGGCCCTCGACGACGGCCGCGATCGGCCCGCGCACCACGGCGGAGGTCAGCAGCGCCGCCACGACCGTCCCGAGCACCACGAACACCGACGTCCGCCAGCGCCGGGTGGCCGGCTCGAGCGCATCCACGGCGAACGGCACGAGCACCGGCAGCAGCCCGAAGGCGACCACGAGGTAGAGCCATTCGGCGCGGTGGCCGACGGTGGCGGACACCGTGCCGTCGAGGCCCCACCAGACGAACGCCTCGATCAGCTGGTGCACGGCGAACACGAGGGGCAGCAGCGCGAGGGGCAGCTCCTGCGGCCTTCGTACCCGCCTCAGGGTGTCGACGGCGACAACGCCGATCGTGACGCCGGCGGTCAGGTCCATCACGGGCGAGAAGCACATGTCGCATCCGTCCGTCGGGTCAGAGTCCGGTCGTTCGCGCGGCACCGCTCCTGGACGCCCAGCAGACCGCACCGGCGTACCCGGCCCCAGAGGCGAACGTCCCGGATCTACTCCACCGGCTGCAGCTGCAGCGGGGCCAGGGTGCCGAGCGACTCGGCGACCACGACGGCATCGTCGCCCGGCTGCAGCCGGAAGTCCGGCTCGGGGTTGATGTAGGCGTTGCCGTTCCGGCTCACCGCGAGCAGCGTGGCACTGTGGTCGGCGCGCATCCGCTCGGAGAGCTCGTCGACCGAGAGCCCGAGGTACTCCTCGGGCAGCGTGACCCGGTAGAGCTCCGAGCCCTCGCCGCCCGAGACGATGTCGGTGACGATCTGCGCCAGCCCCGGGTAGAGCGACGAGCGCGCCATCAGCCGCGAGACCAGGCGGCTGCTCACGACGATCTCGTCGGCGTGCGCGCGCTTGAAGTGCTCGACGTGGTGGGGGTTGTTGGCCTCGACCACTGTGCGCACGTGCGGAGCGATCGACTCGATCGCCATCACCGCGAGGATCGAGCGCATGTCCGCCTCGTCGCTGGAGTCGGCGGGGCAGACGACCGCCGCCATCGCCTCCTCGATCCCGGCCCGCCGGAGGTCCTCGGCGTTCGTGGCGTCGCCGCTGACGAAGTACACCCCGGTGCCCGCGGGGTTCTTGTCGCCCTGGTGGACCAGCACGATCCTGGTGGCGTACTCGTCGCCGCCGAGCTCCCCGATGAGCTCGCGCGCCGTCGGGTTCCACCCGCAGACCACGATGTGGTCGCGATACCCCGCAGCACCCATTCCCTGTCCCTCCTTGAGCAAGACGTCGATCACGAACCCGACCAGGGCTCCGGTGATCGCGGCCACGATGGCCACCCCGAAGAGCACGAGGAGCCAGCTGATCAGGTAGCCCGGCGGCGTCGTCACGTACGACGCGTCGCCGGAGCCGAGCACGGTCGTCACGCCCCAGTAGAAGCTGTCGGCGAACTTCGAGGACGCGCCTCCGACGCTGTCGTGGGGCCCCTCGATCGCGGTCACCAGGAGCGACGCGACGAGCACGAAGCCGCCGAGCCCCAGGGAGAGCCGGAGGAAGAAGGTGCGGTCGACGCCGCCGGTCAGCCGACGGAGGTGGAAGACCAGCCGGGAGAGCAGGGGGAGGTTGACGATCGCCCCGATGCGCTTCCCCAGTCGCGCCATGGCTGCCTCCGGACGTGGAACACCATCCCGAGATTCCTCGGATCATGACACCGGCACGGGGCCCACGTCGATGGCTCGTGGTCTACGAGGGATGCCGTGCGGCGGTGATACCTCCGCCTGCGGTCGGGCGCGCGCCGGCCACGGTGACCGCGTGGCTAGGGTGGGAGCCATGGCGGACGCCCCACGGGTTGCCCTCGCGCTCGGGTCGGGAGGCGCCCGCGGCTACGCCCACATCGGCGCCATCCGCGCCCTGCGTGAGCACGGCTGCGAGATCGTCACGATCGCCGGCACCTCGATGGGCGCGCTCGTCGGAGGACTGACTGCCGCCGGGCGGCTCGACGACTTCGCCGCCTGGGCGAGCACGCTGCGCCAGCGGGACGTCGTACGCCTGGTCGACCTGAAGTGGGGCTCCCCCGGCGCGATCGCGGCCGACCGGCTCCTCGAGCAGATGTCCGGGCTCCTCGACGACGTCGAGATCGAGGAGCTGCCGATCCCGTTCACCGCGGTCGCCACCGACCTCGCGGCCCGCCGGGAGGTGTGGTTCCAGCGCGGTCCGCTCCGGGCCGCGGTCCGGGCCTCCATCGCGATCCCCGGCGTCTTCACCCCCGTGATGATCAACGGCCGGCTGCTCGTCGACGGCGGCCTGATGAACCCGGTGCCGGTCGACCCGACCACGGCCGTCCAGGCCGACCTGACGGTGGCGATCTCGCTGCTCGGCGCCCGCGGGCCCCGCGAGCACGTCTCGCCGGCCCAGGAGACCGCGGCACCGCAGCGCTTCGAGGAGTGGCGCGGCCGTCTGCGTCGTACGGTGGCCCGCCTCACCGATCGCGACGAGGAGGACGAGGAGCAGGTGCTCGAGCCGGCCCTCGAGTCGTCGGGGACCGAGGCCCTCCCGAAGGACCTGCGGCTGACCCAGGTGACGGCGATGTCGTTCGAGGCCATGCAGGGACTCGTCGCCCGCCACCGGATGGCCAGCTTCCCGGCCGACATCACCGTCGAGGTGCCACTCGACGCCTGCCGCACCGTCGACTTCCACCGCGCCGAGGAGCTGATCGAGCTCGGCCACGAGCTGACCAGCGCGGCACTGGCCGCCTCCGGGCTCACGCCGGCCTGATCAGGCGCGGGCCGGGTCTGGGCTTCTCAGTCCAGGACGGTGACCGAGCCGACGTCGTAGAGCCGCATCGCGAGCGAGACGGCCGCCGGCGTGAGCTCGCAGACCGGTACGACGAGCAGCACCCGGCCGGCGTTGTGGATCGCCGCGACCGAGCCGTGCAGCCACGCCGACCAGACCTCGTCGTGGTAGCGGATCGCCGGGCCACCGGTCCAGGGGGCGACGACGACGGGCTCGCTGGCCATGATCATCGCGGTCCTCCTTCCCCGGTACGGTCTCGCGGCCGTGTGGCCGACACCTGACCCATCGGCGGACACCGGCCGAAGCTTCGGCAAATCCGCAAAGGGCTCAACCCGGGGCTCCGCGGACCGATCGTTCAAGGCACCACGAACGGGCTCGGCCACCGGCACAGGGAGGTGCCCGATGTCCACACCAGGAGCTCAGCACAGCACCGCACGCGACGTCTTCGTGCTGTCCGGAGGCGCGGCCCGCGGTGCCGTCCACGTCGGCATGATGCAGACCCTGCTCGAGGCCGGGATCGTGCCGCACGCCCTCGTCGGCACCTCGGTCGGCGCCCTCAACGCCGCGTTCATGGGTTGGCAGACCGGGCTGGACCGCGTGCACGAGCTCGCCGACCACTGGCAGCGGCTGACGACCCGCGACATCTTCCCCGGTGGCACCTGGTCGCGGCTCGCCCACCTCGCCCGGCGACACACCTACCTGTTCTCCTCCGACGCGCTCCGCGACCTGATCGGCACCTGGGTGCCGGTCTCGCGGCTGGAGGACCTGACCACCCCGGTCCGGGTCACCACCACGCCGCTGGCCGGCGACGGCGCGGTCTACCACGACCGCGGCGACCTGGTGTCCGTGCTGCTCGCGTCGACCGCCGTGCCCGGCGTGTTCGCCCCGGTGCACCTCGACCACGGCGGTCGCCGGGTCCTGCACGTGGACGGCGGGATCTCGGACCTGGTCCCGCTCGCCGGCGCGGCCGATCTCGCCCCGACGCGCGTCTTCGTGCTCGACGCGAGCGTTCCGCCCCGGCTGCCGCAGGGCCGCACCCCGATCGAGATCGTGGTCGCCAGCCTCGGGGTGGCGATGCGTGCGCGGCCGATGGCCGACCTCGGCCCCCGGGTCGCCGTGCACCACCTGCGCGCACCGGACCTGGGCACCCGGATGACCGACTTCTCGCGTACGACGGAGCACCTCACCCTCGGTCGCCGGGCGGCCGCCGAGCTGCTGGACCGGCTCGCCCGCGACGGGTCCACCGGTGCGCCGGCGGCGACCCCGCGCCCGGCCGGGCGCCACCACCGGCTCCGCGACCTGTTCGGCCGGGCCGCCTGACCGGCGGTTGAATGACCCCATGAGCGTCCACTGCGAGACCACCGGTCCCGTCCTGACCGTGACCATCGACCGGCCCGGCGTACGCAATGCCGTCGACCGGCAGACGGCAGCGGAGCTCGCCGAGGCGTTCCGCGCGTTCGACGACGACGACGACCTCAGCGTCGCCGTGCTCACCGGCGCGGGTGGCACGTTCTGCGCCGGAGCCGACCTGAAGGCGGTCAGCCGGGGCGAGGCGAACCGGGTCGAGCCGGACGGCGACGGCCCGATGGGCCCGAGCCGGCTGCGGCTCGGGAAGCCGGTGATCGCCGCCATCGAGGGCCATGCCGTGGCCGGCGGCCTCGAGCTGGCGCTCTGGTGCGACCTGCGCGTCGCCGCGGAGGACGCCGTCCTCGGGGTGTTCTGCCGCCGCTGGGGCGTGCCGCTCATCGACGGCGGCACCGTTCGGCTGCCGCGCCTGATCGGGCACTCCCGGGCGATGGACCTGATCCTCACCGGCCGCGCGGTCGGCGCCGAGGAGGCCCTGGCCATCGGGCTGGTCAACCGGGTCGCGGCGCCGGGCGAGGCGCTGGAGCGCGCCCGCGTGCTGGCGGCGGAGATCGCCGCCTTCCCCCAGGTGTGCGTGCGCAGCGACCGGGCGAGCGCCCTGGAGCAGTGGGGGCTGACCGAGCCCGAGGCGCTGCTCGCGGAGTACGGCCACGGCCTGCGCGCACTCGAGGCGGAGTCGGTGCAGGGCGCCACCCGCTTCGCCGAGGGCGCGGGTCGGCACGGGGTCTTCTAGACCCGGCCGGAGAACGGGCCGGAGAAGACGCCAGGGCCCGACGCCAGCAGGCGTCGAGCCCTGGAACGAGTCGGGTGTGCGGAGGTCAGTCTGCGGCGCCGCGCTGGGTGGGGATGACCCCGCCCAGGAGCTCCTTGACCTCGGCCTCGCGGTAACGACGGTGGCCGCCCAGGGTACGGATCGCGCTGAGCTTGCCGGCCTTGGCCCACCGGGTCACGGTCTTCGGGTCCACCCGGAACATCGCTGCGACCTCGGCGGGAGTCAACAGGGTCTCGGTCTCGGTGGTGTGCTGCATCTTCGTGCCCCTCGTTCGGTGGTTCGTCTTGGTGAGGACATGTCGAGCATGACACTCACGGCAAGTCGTGTAAAGCAGACCAAACGGACATCCTCAGAGCGGTCTAGACCGCTGCACAATTCGGGCAGACCACCCGTAACCCGAGTAGGGTTTGAGTCGTTTCCGGCGCCACCCCTGCCGGGACAGCACACCGCCACCCCTGGCACCGACACCCCTGGTGCCCGAACGCAGTGAGGCAGACATGGTCAGTGTTGCACCCCGCCCCAACGGCGTCTTCGCCGAGCTCGACGGCCACGAACAGGTGGTCTTCTGCGCCGACGAGGCCAGCGGCCTCCGCGCGATCATCGCGATCCACTCCACCGCCCTCGGCCCGGCACTGGGCGGCACCCGCTTCTACCCGTACGCCGACGAGGCCGCCGCGCTCACCGACGTGCTGCACCTCTCCCGAGGGATGTCCTACAAGGCCGCGCTCGCCGGGCTGGACCTCGGCGGCGGCAAGGCCGTCATCATCGGTGACCCCGCCACGACGAAGACCGAGGCCCTCCTGCGCGCCTACGGCCGGTTCGTCCAGTCCCTGCGCGGTCGCTACCTCACCGCCTGCGACGTCGGCACCTACAGCGAGGACATGGACGTCATCGCCCGCGAGTGCGACTACGTCACCGGGCGCACCGTGGCGCACGGCGGCGCCGGCGACTCGTCGGTGCTCACGGCGTACGGGGTCTTCCAGGGGATGCGGGCCGCCGCCGAGGTGACCTGGGGAGTCCCGTCGCTCGCCGGACGCACCGTCGGCATCGCCGGGGTCGGCAAGGTCGGCCACCACCTGGTCGAGCACCTGCTCGCCGACGGCGCCGACCTCGTGGTCACCGACGTCGCCCCCGAGGCGGTCCGCCGGGTGGTCGCGGCGCACCCCGAGGTGCGCGCCGTGGCCAGCACCGCCGAGCTCGTCGCCGAACCCCTCGACGTGTACGCGCCGTGTGCGCTCGGCGACGCCCTCACCGACGACGTGGTCGGGTCGCTCCGGGCGAGGGTCGTGTGCGGCGCCGCCAACAACCAGCTGGCCCACGACGGCGTGGAGAAGCTGCTCGCGGACGCCGGCATCCTCTACGCCCCCGACTACTGCGTGAACGCCGGCGGCCTGATCCAGGTGGCCGACGAGCTCGAGGGCTTCGACTTCGACCGCGCGAAGCAGCGCGCCGCCGGCATCTTCGACACGACCCGCGAGGTCTTCCGGATCGCCGCACACGAGGACGTCCCGCCGTCGGTGGCCGCCGACCGGATCGCCGAGCGCCGGATGGCCGCCATCGGCCGGGGCGGCCTCTGGCTCGGGAGCCGCTGAGGCAGCGGAGCGACGGGGCGAGGGGCAGCCGTCGCACCCGGACATGCGAATGTCGCGCGAGTGAGCACCGGGGCGCACAGGCGCCCCGCCCGCGACATTCGCATGCCGGTGCACGCGTGCGGCGGGGGTGCGCAGAGCCGGTGCCGCAGGCAGGCGTCAGCGATCAGGGTGCCGGAGGAACCGGCGGACCGTGACAGCCGTGACCGGCCGGTGAGGGTCGCTCAGTCGCGCGAGGACGAGGGCGAGTAATCAGCCCAGTCGTCGTACTCGTCGGAGTCCGGCTCGGGGTCTGCAGCCGCAGCGGCAGGACCTTCGCTCCCGTGAAGCTCGTTGGCCAGCGCGCCGAAGTCCGTCTCGTGAGTCCGGTACTTCAGATCACGAGCAACCTTGGTCTGCTTTGCCTTAGCTCGGCCGCGTCCCATCCGGGTCGACCCCCTCGCACACTTGGCCGGCGCTCAGCGGCAGCCGGTCGGAAATCATCGTCTCGTGGGTCAACCGTACCTGCCGACCGGTCATTCCCGCACGTCGGATCGCCAAGTGGCCCACCCGCGTCCGGACGATCGGCTCAAGCGTAGTCCCCGACGAGGCGTACGACGCCGCGGTCCTCGGGCGTCGCCGCCGCGGCGACGGTGCCTGCGACCCAGGCGTCGACGTCGTGCTCGGCAAGCAGCGCGACCGCCCGGTCGGCGTCCTCGGCGGCCGTCAGCGCGACCATGCCGACGCCGCAGTTGAGGGTGCGCTCGAGGTCGGCGCGGGCGACCGAGCCGGTCTGCTGGACCAGCCCGAAGACCGGCGGCAGCGCCCAGGTCGACCGGTCGATGGTGACGCTGAGCTCGGGCGGCAGCACCCGCTCGAGGTTGGCGGCCAGGCCGCCGCCGGTGACGTGCGACATCGCGTGGGTGGCGGTGCCGTGGGCCAGCGCGAGGCAGGCCTTGGCGTAGATTCGGGTCGGCTCGAGCAGCTCCTCGCCCAGGGTGCGGCCCAGGTCGTCGACGTGCTCGTCGAGCCGGCGACCGGCCTTCTCCAGGAGCACGTGCCGCACCAGGGAGTAGCCGTTCGAGTGCAGCCCGCTCGAAGCCATCGCGATGACGACGTCGCCCTCGCGCACCAGCGCCGGGCCGAGCAGCGCGGCGGCCTCGACGACGCCGGTGGTCGAGCCCGCCACGTCGTACTCGTCGGGGCCGAGCAGCCCCGGGTGCTCCGCGGTCTCGCCACCGATCAGCGCGCAGCCGGCCTGCACGCAGGCCTCGGCGATGCCCTGGACGATCGCCGCGACCCGCTCGGGTACGACGCGCCCGGTGGCGATGTAGTCGGTGAGGAAGAGCGGCTCGGCGCCGCAGACGACGAGGTCGTCGACCAGCATGCCGACGAGGTCGAAGCCGATCGTGTCGTGCTTGTCCATCGCCTGGGCGATCGCGACCTTGGTGCCGACACCGTCGGCCGAGCTGGCCAGCAGCGGCCGGTCGAAGGACTTCAGCGCGCTGGCGTCGAAGAGTCCGGCGAAGCCGCCGATGCCGCCGACCTGCTCGGGGCGGCGGGCCTTCTCGACCCACACCTTCATCAGCTCGACGGCCTTGTCGCCGGCCTCGATCGAGACGCCGGCGGCTTCGTAGGTACTCATGACTTCCTCGGTGCTGGTCGGGATGCGGCGGGTCAGGGCCGGTCGAGGGCGTCGCCGGCCCCGCCACCGGCGAGGGAGGCGGCCAGCCCGTCGACGTCGAGGGCCCGGTCGGGGACCATCAGGGTGGGCTCGAGGAGGTGCTTGCCGAGCAGCTCGGGCTCGGGTAGCGGCACCGGGTAGACGCCGTCGAAGCACGCGCGGCAGAGGCTGTCGGTCGGCACCGTGGTCGCCTCGACGAGCTCCTCCAGCGAGATGTAGGCCAGCGAGTCGGCGCCGATGGACGCGCAGATCTCGTCGACCGACAGCCCGTTGGCGATCAGCTCGGCGCGGGTGGCGAAGTCGATGCCGTAGAAGCACGGCCACTTCACCGGCGGGCTCGAGATCCGCACGTGCACCTCGCGGGCACCGGCCTCGCGCAGCATCCGGACCAGCGCCCGCTGGGTGTTGCCCCGGACGATCGAGTCGTCGACGACGACCAGGCGCTTGCCCTCGATGACGTCGCGCAGGGGGTTCAGCTTGAGCCGGATGCCGAGCTGGCGGATCGTCTGGCTGGGCTGGATGAAGGTGCGGCCGACGTAGCTGTTCTTGACCAGGCCGGTGCCGTAGGGGATGCCGCTCGCCTCGGCGTAGCCGATCGCGGCCGGGGTGCCCGACTCCGGCACCGGGATGACCAGGTCGGCCTCCGCGGGGAAGTCCTTCGCGAGCCGTCGGCCGATCTCGACGCGGACACTGTGCACGCGCTGGTCGGAGATCAGGGTGTCCGGGCGGGCCAGGTAGACGAACTCGAAGAGGCAGCCCTTCGGGGCGGCCTCGGCGAACCGGCGGCTGCGCAGGCCGTCCTCGTCGACCGCGATCAGCTCGCCCGGCTCGATCTCTCGGATGTACGACGCGCCGACGATGTCCAGGGCCGCGGTCTCCGACGCGACCACCCAGCCGCGCTCCAGGCGACCGAGCACGAGCGGACGGATGCCCTGCGGGTCGCGGGCGGCGTACAGGGTGCCCTCGTCCATCCACACGAAGCAGAACGCGCCCTTGACCTGCGGCAGCAGCTCGACGGCGCGGTCCTCGAGGGTGCCGCCGGCGTGGTGGGCGAGCAGCGCGGTCACCAGCGAGGTGTCGTTGGTGCTGGTCTCGAGGTTGCGGGCGTGGATCTCCAGCTCGCCGGAGTCGCTCGGGAGGTCGGCGACCATCTGCGCCAGCTCGCTGGTGTTGGTGAGGTTGCCGTTGTGGCCCAGCGCGATGGAGCCGTTGGCCGTCGGCCGAAAGGTCGGCTGGGCGTTGTGCCAGGTGCTCGCGCCGGTCGTGGAGTACCGGGCGTGGCCGACCGCGATGTGGCCCTTGAGCGCCTCGAGGGTGGACTCGTCGAACACCTGGGAGACCAGGCCCATGTCCTTGTAGACCAGGATCTGGCGGCCGTTGCTGACCGCGATCCCGGCCGACTCCTGGCCGCGGTGCTGGAGCGCGTAGATGCCGTAGTAGGCCAGCTTGGCGACGTCCTCGCCGGGGGCCCAGACGCCGAAGACGCCGCAGGCGTCCTGGGGTCCGGCGTCGTGGGGGTCGATCTCGTGCGTCAGTCGGCCGTCGCCGCGGCGCCGTGGAGAGAGCGGTCCGGCGGGCTGTCCAGGAAGGGCCACGGGCCCCAGTCTACGGGCGCAGGGTGGCCAGGTTCGCCAGCAGGAGCGTTTCGGCGAGACAGACCCGCTCGAACTCCGCGAGGTGCAGGCCCTCGTTGGCGCCGTGGGCCCGGGTGTCGGGGTCCTCGACCCCGGTCACCAGCACGCTGGCCTGCGGGAACGTCCTCAGGAACAGCTCGATGAACGGGATCGACCCGCCGACGCCCATGTCGACCGGCGCGACGCCGTCCCATGCCTGGGTGAAGGCGTCCCGGGCGATGTCGTACGCCGGCCCGGTGGCGTCGATCGCGATCGCCTCCCCCGTGTCGACGACCGTGAACCCGAGCTCTGCGCCCCACGGCAGGTGCTCGTCGAGGTGGCGGCGCAGGCACTCGACGGCGTTGGCGGTCGTGTCGCCCGGCGCGGTGCGCAGCGAGATCCGCGCCCGGGCCGCGGGGACGAGCGTGTTGCTGGCGCCGAAGACCTGCGGCGCATCCAGCCCGGTGATGCTCAGCGCCGGCTTGGTCCAGAGTCGCTCGACGATCGGTCCCGAGCCGATCCAGCGGATGCTCGGCAGCGCCCCGGACTCGGCGCGGAGCCGCTCCTCGGGGTACTCCACGTCGGCTGCGGGCCCGCCGTACAGGCCGGCGACGGCGACATTGCCCTCGTCGTCGTGCAGCGAGGCGATCACCCGCGCCAGCGTCATCAGGGAGTCGGGCACGAGGCCGCCCCACATGCCCGAGTGCACCGCGTGGGAGAGCGTGCGGACCTCGATGTCCACCCGGACGAGCCCACGCAGGCTGGTGGTGAGCGCGGGGACCCCGATGTCCCAGTTGCCGCTGTCGGCGATCACGATCACGTCGGCGTGCAGGTGCTCGGCCTCCTGGCGCAGCAACGCCTCCAGGGAGTCGGACCCGATCTCCTCCTCGCCCTCGACGAAGACGGTGACCCCGATGGCGAGGTCGTCGGCGAGGGCCCGGACCGCGGCGAGGTGGGCGGCGATGCCGGCCTTGTCGTCGGCGGCACCGCGGCCGTAGAGCCTCGCCCCCCGCTCGGTGGGCTCGAACGGCGGGGTGTCCCAGTCGGCGTGGTCGTTCTCCGGCTGCACGTCGTGGTGGGCGTAGAGCAGGATCGTCGGCGCTCCCTCGGGGCCGGGCTTGTGCGCGATCACCGCGGGCGCGCCGCCCTCGGCGCTGGTGATCCGGGTGGCGAAGCCCTCGGCCTCGAACAGGGTGGCCACGGCCTCGGCGCTGCGCTGCACCTCGCCGGCGCGCGCCGGGTCGGCGCTGACCGACTCGATCCGGACCAGGTCCTCGAGGTTCGCCCGGATCCCGGGGAGGACGGCCTGGACACGCTCGCGCAGCTGTTCGAGGGACATGGGAGCCACTCTAGGATCCCGGTCGGACCATCCGCGAAGCGGTCGATCCCGGGCGGTGGCCCGCGACCGTCGTACTCTTTTGCGCGCGCCGGTGGTGGAGGTGGTCGGAACCACCGGGCATCACGGGAAGAGGGATCCGCGTGACCGACGGCGAGGGCGAGGACCAGCACGGGGTCGCGCGGTCCTCCGAGGAGGACGAGGAGCGTCGTCGCCGACGCCACGAACGTCGCGAGGAGCACAAGCGCAAGGTCCGGCGACGCCGCCGCCGCAAGCGCCTCCTGATCGCCACCGCCGTCACGCTGGCGACGCTGCTGGTGCTCGGCGTGGTGTGGTTCTGGTGGACCTTCGGCGGCCTGCAGCGGATGCCCGACGCGGTCGGTCAGGCCGGCACCGACGGGCCGGGCACCACGATCCTGCTGGTCGGCAGCGACCCGGGGGCGACGGCCGAGGGACGCAGCAACCGCACCGGCTGGCGCGACGACCTGGTCCGCAGCGACCTGGTGATGCTGCTGCACCTGACCGCCGACCACCGGGCGCTCTACGTCATCTCGATCCCCGGCGACGGGGTCGTCCAGATCCCCGGTCTCGGCCCCGGCACGCTCTCCGACGCCGCGACGTCCGGGGGGCCGGGCCTGGTCGCGCGCACCGTGGAGGAGCTCACCGGCAGCCGGCTGGACCGGCTCGCCGTCCTCGACCTGAACGCGTTCCGCGAGATCGTCGACGTCCTCGACGGGGTGGTGGTCGACGTACCCCGCGACCTGTGCGGGCTGCCGGCCGGGCGGCACCGGTTCGACGGGCAGGCGGCGCTGGACTACATCACCCTGGACCCCTGCATGCCACGCAAGGACCTCGACCGGGTCGAGCGCCAGCAGAGCCTGGTGCGGGCCCTCATGCGCGGCGCGGTCGACGGCGGCAAGCTCACCCACCCGCTCGCCGTGAACCGGATGCTGCGCGCCACCGCGGGGCACCTGGCGCTCGAGAAGGACTTCTCCTACCCGAGCATGCTCGGCATGCTCTGGTCGATGCGGCACCTGCGCACCGGCAACACGACGTTCCTCACGGTGCCGGTCGCCGCCAAGCCGCTGGCGACCCAGGACGGCGCCGACTACGTGCTCCTCGACGAGCAGCGCGACGCCGAGCTGTGGACCGCGCTGCAGCAGGACCGGCTCGCCGAGTACCTCGCCCTCCACACCGACGCCGAGGTGCTCGGGGGGAGCTAACCCTCCAGCGGCAGGTACGGCGACAGGTCGGCGCGCTCGCCCGACGCGTGCACCCGGCCCGACGCTACGGCGTCCGCCCAGTCGAGCTCGCCGGTCGCGAGTGCGAGCCAGGTCTCGGCGTCGGTCTCGATCACGGCGCGCGGTGTGCCGCGGGTGTGGGTGCCTCCGCCGATCACCTGGACCGCGGCGTACGGCGGCACGCGGACCTCCACCGACCGGCCGGGGGCGCGCTCCTGCAGCGCGGCGAGGTAGCGCTTGACCTGTTCCTTGGTGCTCACGCCTCGACCTCGGCCGCGGGCTGGAGGATCTGCATCAGGTGGTACGTGCGGCGCTCCCCCTTGCGAGGCGGCGTCTCGCGGGTGTGCTGGATCCACCGCTGCTGGAGCGCCAGCAGCTCGTCGGAGAGCTGCCTGGCCTCCTGCTTGGTCAGCCGGATCCAGTCGTCGCTGATCATGACGTGGGTGTCCCGGGACTTGCGGGCAGCGTAGGCGCGGTCGATCGCGTCCTTCGCCGACGCGACCGCCTGGCGCCGCCACACGCCCACCGCGACCTTGCCGCCGGGACCGCGCTCCATCTCTTCGACCTCGAGCGACAAGGTGCCTTCCTGCGCGGGCCTCCACACCCGGTCGCGTCCGTCGCGGGCCAGCTCCGGGGCGGGCTCGACGAGGCCGTACTTGGCCAGCTGGCGGAGGTGGAAGCTGGCCTGGTTCGCCGGGACGCCGAGGGACTCGGCCACGTCCGCGGCTCGCAGGTGCCCGGCGGCGTGCACCTCGCCGAGGATGCGCATCCGCACCGGATGTGCGATCGCCCTGAGGATCCGCGGATCGCTGATCTCGGTGTTCGGGCTCCTGCCCGCAGCCTTCGACGCCATGTCCGGAGTCTATCGGTGCATGCGCACGAACTATTGCGCACTATTCATTGCGCAATATATGTTGCGCATATGAATGCATCCCGGGACCTCCTCCGCAACCACGACTTCACCGTGCTCTGGGTCGGCCAGACGATCAGCGAGCTCGGCAGCCGGATGAGCATGTTCGTGTTCCCCCTGCTCGCCTACGCCCTGACCGGCTCGACGGTCTGGGCGGCCGCCGCCGAGACCGCACACCTCGTGGGCCTCTGCGGTGTCCTGCTCCCCGCCGGCGTGCTCGCCGACCGCCTCGACCGGCGGCGGCTGATGCGCACGGCGAGCGGGACCGGCGTACTCCTCTACGCCTCACTGGTGGCCGCCGCGCTGATCGGCGGCATCACGATGCCGCACCTGCTGGCGGTGGCGACCGTCACCGGCGTGGGGGCCGGGATCTTCATGCCGGCCGAGACGTCGGCGGTGCGCAGCGTCGTGACCGACGAGCAGCTGCCGGCGGCGCTCTCGCAGAACCAGGCCCGCCAGCACGTCGCCGGCCTGGTCGGCGGACCCGTGGGCGGGGCACTGTTCTCGCTGGCGCGCTGGCTGCCCTTCGTCGTCGACGCGCTGACCTACGCGGTGTCCTGGGTGCTGCTGGGCCGGATCCGCACCGACCTGTCGGCGACCGCGCCCACCGGCCCGCGCCCCACGCTGCGAGGCAGCCTCCTCGACGGCCTGGGCTTCACCCTGCGGCGCCCGCTCTTCCGCGTGCTCATGGTGTTCTCCGCGCTGGTGAACCTCTCGATCAACGCCCTGCTGTTCGCCGCGATCCTGCGGCTGATGCAGGCCGGCTTCGCGCCGGCCCAGATCGGGCTGGTCGAGACGGCCTCGGGCCTCTTCGGGGTCCTCGGCGCGGTCGCGGCACCGTGGCTGATCGACCGGTTCCGCACCGGCTCGCTGACCATCGCGGTCGCGTGGAGCTGGGCGCCCCTGGCGGTGCCGCTGCTCCTCTGGAACCACCCGCTGGTGGTGGCCGCCTCGCTCTCCGCCGGCCTCTTCCTCAACCCGACCGGGAACGCCGGGATGGGCGCCTACCGGATGGCCCTGACGCCCTCGGAGCTGCAGGGACGGGTGCAGTCGGCCACCCAGTTCGTGTCGATGTCGATCATGCCGCTGGCGCCGATGCTGGCCGGCGGCCTCCTCGCCGGCCTCGGCGGCCGGCCGGCGATCGCCGTCCTCGGCGCCCTCACCGCCGGCGTCGCGCTGATCCCGACGCTGAGCCGCTCGATCCGCGCGGTCCCCCGGCCGGCGGTCTGGCAGGAGGAGCTGCGCGCCGCCGGCACGCCCCTCGTCCCTGCCTGAGAAGACCGCCGAGGCGTCACTTCTTCCGACGCCTCGGCGGCCGAGGCGTCACAAGTACTGACGGCTCGGCGCGTGGGTCAGGACAGGGCGGCCGGCAGCGTGGCGGTCCAGACCTCGCGGAGCTCGGCGAGCGGGATCGCGAACTGGCCGGCCACGGTGAGGTCGTCGCCGCCGGTCTCGCCGAGGTGCTCGACCGGTACGCCGTGCTCCATCGCCAGCTCGGTGAGCCGGACCGCGTCGTCGTGGGCGACGGTGACCAGGACCCGGCCGGTGGACTCGCTGAAGAGGTCGACGAAGGCGTCGCCCGGAAGCGTGGCCGTCGCGCCGACCCCGTGGCGCAGGCAGGACTCCACCAGCGCCTGAGCCAGACCGCCCTCGGACAGGTCGTGCGCCGAGGTGAGCAGGCCGACACCGTCGGCGAGCAGCGAGCCCAGCGCCTTCTCGGCACCGAGGTCCAGGGCCGGCGGCCGGCCGCCGAGGTGCCCGTGCACGACGTGGGCCCACTCGGAGCCGGAGAGCTCCTCGCGGGTCGCGCCGAGCAGGAAGACCTGCTCGCCGGCGCGGGCGAAGCCGGTGGGCGTGCGGCGGGTGACGTCCTCGATCACGCCGAGGACGGCGACCACCGGGGTCGGCAGGATCGCCGTCTCGCCGGTCTGGTTGTAGAGGCTGACGTTGCCGCCGGTGACCGGCACGCCCAGCTCGAGGCAGGCGTCCTTGAGGCCGCGGCAGGCCTCGGCGAACTGCCACATCACCGCCGGGTCCTCCGGCGAGCCGAAGTTCAGGCAGTCGCTGATCGCCAGCGGCCGGGCGCCGCCGGTCGCGACGTTGCGGTAGGACTCGGCCAGGGCGAGCTGCGCGCCGGCGTACGGGTCGAGCTTGGCGAAGCGGCCGTTGCAGTCGGTCGAGACCGCCACCCCGAGGTTCGACTCCTCGTCGATGCGGATCATGCCGGAGTCCGACGGCTGCGCGAGCACGGTGTTGCCCTGCACGTAGCGGTCGTACTGGTCGGTGATCCAGGACTTGTCGCAGAGGTTCGGGCTCGCGGCCAGCCGGAGCACGGTGGCGCGCAGCTCGTCACCGGTCGCCGGTCGCGGGAGCGCCTCGGCGACGTCGGCCTGCAGCGCGTCCTGCCAGTCCGGGCGGGCGAGCGGACGCTGGTACGTCGGGCCCTCGTGGGCGACCGTGCGCGGGGGTACGTCGACGACGCGCTCGCCGTGCCAGTCGATCTCGAGGCGGCCCGTGTCGGTGACCTCGCCGATGACGACCGCCTCGACGTCCCACTTCTCGCAGATCGCCAGGAACGCCTCGACGTCGGCCGGCTCGACGACCGCCATCATCCGCTCCTGCGACTCGCTCATCAAGATCTCCTCGGGCGCCAGCGTCGAGTCGCGCAGCGGCACCCGGTCCAGCTCGACGTGCATGCCGCCGTCACCCGCGCTCGCCAGCTCCGAGGTGGCGCACGAGAGGCCGGCGCCGCCGAGGTCCTGGATGCCGGCGACGACCCGCGCCGCGAACAGCTCCAGCGTGCACTCGATCAGCAGCTTCTCCATGAAGGGGTCGCCGACCTGGACGCTGGGCCGCTTGGCGGGTCCGTCAGCGTCGAAGGTCTCCGACGCGAGCACGGAGACCCCGCCGATGCCGTCGCCGCCGGTGCGGGCGCCGTACAGGATCACCTGGTTGCCGGCGCCGCTCGCCTTCGCGAGGTGCAGGTCCTCGTGCCGCAGCACGCCCACGCACAGCGCGTTGACCAGCGGGTTGCCGAGGTAGGTCTCGTCGAAGACAGCCTCGCCGCCGATGTTCGGGAGGCCGAGGCAGTTGCCGTAGCCGCCGACGCCCGCGACGATGCCGGGCAGCACGCGGTGGGTGTCGTCGGCGTCGAGCGGGCCGAACCGCAGCGGGTCCATCACCGCCACCGGTCGCGCGCCCATCGCCAGGATGTCGCGGACGATGCCGCCGACACCGGTGGCCGCACCCTGGTAGGGCTCGACGTACGACGGGTGGTTGTGCGACTCGACCTTGAAGGTCACTGCGTAGCCCTGGCCGACGTCGATGACGCCGGCGTTCTCGCCGATGCCGGCCAGCATCTTGCCGACGGGCGTCTCCTGGGGGATCTCCGAGAACTGCTTGAGGTGCACCTTGCTCGACTTGTAGGAGCAGTGCTCGCTCCACATCACGGAGTACATCGCCAGCTCCGAGCTGGTCGGGCGTCGACCGAGGATCTCCCGGATCCGGGCGTACTCGTCGGCCTTCAGACCGAGGTCGGCCCAGGGCTGCTCCCGGTCCGGGTCCTGCGCGGCGACGGCGACGGTGTCGAGCTTGGCTATGCGGGCGTCAGGCACGGCGCCAAATCTACTGCCCGCCGGGGACCGGAACGCGGTCGGGTCGGACGGGGCGGATCGCCAGCTGCGAATTCACAACTTCAGTTGTGAATTGGCCGCTTCCCGTACGAAATCCCATACGGGAAGCGGCGAATTCACAACCTAGGTTGTGAATTCGCCGATCGGACCAACCGGACAAACTACAGGTTTGTAGTTCACCGGAACCACTGTTACCCGTGTGACTGCTGTGGTTATGGTGACCGGGTTCCCCACCCTGGAGTGTCCGAAATGCCTTCCCTGCCACGGCTTCGCCGAACCCTCGCCGGCCTCACCCTCGCGGGCCTCGCCGCGACCGTCGGGCTGACCGCGTCGACGTCGACCGCGACGTCGCCCAACCCGGTCACGCCGGGCGACATGGTCGGCTACGGCTTCGACCAGTGCGAGGCGCCGAGCCAGGCCGCGATGACCGCGTGGCTGGGCTCCTCGCCGTTCCGGGCCGTGGGCATCTACATGTCCGGGTCGCTGCGGTTCTGCCAGGCGCAGACCAACCTGACCCCGACCTGGGTCGCGACCCAGCTGGCCACCGGCTGGCGGCTGCTGCCGATCCACCTCGGCGCGCAGGCCTCGTGCACGACCCGGGACCGCTACCAGAGCAACAAGATCAGCGCCGACGCGACCAACACGTACGCCGCCGCGCGCGCCCAGGGTCGCTACGAGGCGAACGCCGCGACCGCGGCGGCCCGCAACCTCGGGATCAGCCCGAGCAGCACGATCTACTACGACCTGGAGGCGTTCAACGCCGGCATCGCGTCGTGCCGGGACTCCTCGCTGTGGTTCCTGAGCGCGTGGACCCGTCAGATCCACACCAACGGCTACGTCTCCGGCGTGTACTCCAGCGCCCTCTCCGGGATCAAGGTCCTCGACGACGCCCGGGTCACGCCGGGCAACCGGATCACCCTCCCCGACCAGATCTGGATCGCCGACTGGAACAACGTCGCCGACGCCAACTCGACCTTCATCCGGCCCGACGGCTGGGTCGGGCGCCGAATCCACCAGTACCAGGGCGGCCACCAGGAGACCTGGGGCGGCGTGACCATCAACATCGACCGCAACTACCTGGACCTCAGCGCCAGCGCGACCACGCCGGCACCGCCGCCTCCGACCACGCCGACGACGTCGGACAAGCTCACCGACCCGAAGTGCACGCCGGCGTCGATCAACCGGTCGGCCTACCGCTCCACCGCACCGCGCGAGCGCACCGGCCTGCACGTGCCGCTGCAGTGCCTGCTCAAGCAGCAGGGCCTCTACGCCCCCGCGGTGACCGGCACCTGGAACCCGGCCACCACCGCCGCCGTGAAGGCGTGGCAGGCGCGGGTCCACCACCGCTCCCAGCGCGCGTTCACGCCCTCGGACTGGACCTCGCTCCTGGCGGCCGGCAACAGCCGGACGGTGCTGAAGTCGTGGGTCCGCAACGCCGACGTCGTGCGCGCCCAGCGGGCGCTGAACGCGGCCCTGTCACCGGCGCTGAAGGTCACCGGCATCTACAACCGGGCCACCCAGCGCGCGGTGGTGACCTACCAGAAGCGGGTGGGCATCAAGGGCACCGGTGTGGTCGCGACCCAGACCTGGGCCGCCCTGTCGCGAGGCCGGCGGTAGCCATGATCCTCGGCGGGAAGGGTCAGGCCGACAACAGCCCGGCCGCGCCGAGCGAGGTGAAGAAGCCGAGCCCGTCCGTGCCTGGACCGCAGAGCGCCTCGATCGCGTGCTCCGGGTGAGGCATCAGCCCGACGACGTTGCCGGCCTCGTTGGTGATGCCGGCGATCGCCCGCTGTGACCCGTTCGGGTTGCCGACGTACCGGGCCACGACCCGGCCCTCGGCCTCGAGCATGTCCAGCGTCGCGTCGTCGGCGACGAACGCGCCCTCGCCGTTCTTGAGCACGATCGTCACCTCCTGGCCGGCGGTGTACGCCGTGGTCCAGGCGGTGCGGTTGTTCTCGATCACGACGCGCTGGTCCAGGCAGCCGAACTTGCGGTGGTCGTTGCGGATCAGCGCGCCCGGCAGCAGGTGGGACTCGCACAGGATCTGGAAGCCGTTGCAGATGCCGAGCACCGGCATCCCGCCACGGGCGGCGTCGACGACCTCGGTCATCACCGGAGCGAACCGCGCGATCGCGCCGCAGCGCAGGTAGTCACCGTAGGAGAAGCCACCGGGCAGGATCACGGCGTCGACACCGGACAGGCTGTGGTCGCCGTGCCACAGCGCCACCGCCTCGTGCCCCGCGACCCGCGCGGCCCGCCGGGCGTCGGTGTCGTCCAGCGACCCCGGGAAGGTGACGACGCCGATCTTCACGCCGGGGCCTCCGAGTCGTCGAGCACCCGCACCGCGTAGTCCTCGATCACCGGGTTGGAGAGCAGCGTCTCGGCCATGTGCCGCACCTCGGCGAGACGCGCGTCGGTGAGGTCGCCGTCGATCACGATCTCGAAGCGCTTGCCCTGGCGGACGTCGCTCACGCCGTCGAAGCCGAGCCGCGGCAGGGCGCCGAGCACCGCCTTGCCCTGCGGGTCGAGGATCTCGGGCTTGGGCATGACGTCGACGACGACACGGGCCACGGGGCGCTCCTGGTCACGGTGGGGTCTGGGGCTGACGTGTCCTGATCCTACTGGCCGCCGACGCCCCGGCCCGGCTCAGGTGGCCAGTCGGGCGCCGAAGCGCGGCCACATGGTGCCCGCCATCGTCCGCCAGGAGGCGCCCACGAGGGGCAGCGCCAGCCGGGCGAGCGGATTGGTGGGGTGCAGCGTCCAGCTCCAGGTGACCCGGGTGCCGTCGCCCTCCGGGACGAAGGAGAACCGGCCCTCGACCCGGCGTACCAGCAGCTTCATCGGCCCGGTGAAGGCCGTCAGGCTGTAGCGGTAGTCGCCCGGCCGGTCGGCGGCCACCAGGGTCTCCAGGTTGCGGCTCCCGTCGGCGAGGACGACGGTGCGGGTCTGGCCGACGGTGCCCCAGGCGCCGCCCTGCCCCTCGCAGCTCCGCACCGGCGGGATCAGGCCGGAACGGGTCGTGAAGAGCTCCTCGAGCGGCGCGTCCAGGATCCCCTGGAAGGCGGTCTCGGGCAGCACCGGGAGCACGGTCGACGAGCTGAGCAGGTACGGCGCGGTCACCGGCCCAGCCTAGCCAGCGGCCGTGTCGGTCACCGGACGGTACGCGCAGTCGTCGGCGGCGTCGCTCGCCCGGCTCGGCACGGAATCGGCGGCGCCGGCCGGGCCGCTGGTCGCGGGAGCCGCCGAGGCGCTGGCCCCGGGGGTCGTGGTGGCGCCGGCCTGCGCGGTCGTCGGCGTGGCCGCACGCGCCGGGTACAGCGCGGCCTGGACGGCGGTGTGGACGTAGTCGAAGTCGGGGTCGTTCGGGTCGAACTCGTCGCTGCGCTCGAAGCCGACCGCCTTGATCGACTGGCCCTTGACCTTGTCGGCCAGGTCGACGAACGCGGGCAGCAGCTTGTGCGGGATGTCGGTGCGCACGATCTCCTTGCTGGCGCTGGCCAGCTTCGTGTACCGCTTCAGCAGCCGGACCGGACTGGCCTCGGCGACGATCGCGTTGATCGCGCACCGCTGCCGCTCCATCCGCTTGTAGTCGGTGGACCCGTAGCGGCCGCGGGTGTACCAGAGCGCCTTGAACCCGTCGAGCCGCTGGTCCGGCCCCGGCTGGAGGTAGTCGTCGGGCGGGATGTGGGCGTCGGTGTTGCCGCCGATCGGCACCGGCTCGTTGATGTTGACGGTGATCCCGCCGATCGCGTCGACGAGCTGCTGGAACCCCTTGAGGTTGACCAGGACGTAGTAGTCGACCCGGATCCCGAGGGCGCCGGAGACGGCGAGCTTCACGGCGTCCGCGCCCTCGTTGTCGGTGCGGCCGAGGACGCCGGGGTGCAGCGCCGGGACGTCGCGGTAGACCGCGTTGAGGAAGTAGTTGGCGTTCGGACCGCTGCTGCCGTCGGTGAACCCGTCCGGGTACAGGGCGGCCAGCTTCGAGCCCGGCTTGAACGGCACGTTGCGCAGGTTGCGCGGCAGGCTGAACAGGACGGTGCGGCCGGTCTTCGTGCTGATGCTGGCGAGCATCACCGAGTCGGTCCTGACGCCGGGCCGGTGCACGGCGCCGTCCCCGCCGAGCAGCAGCACGTTCACCCGCTCGCGGTGGCCCCAGGGGTTCGAGGCGCTGGCCTTCGGCGCGGTGGCGCTGGCCTGGTCGCCGAAGACGCTGCCGATCAGGTCACGCTGGACGAGCGCGTAGCGGGCCCCGACCGCCATCGGGGCGCTGACCACCCCGCACAGCAGCAGCACCGCGACCCCGCCCGCCAGCCGCGCCTGCCACGGCGCGGCCACGGGACGCCGGCGCACGTAGGTGCGGCAGATGACCGCGACCCAGGCGAGCCACGCGGCGCCGATCCCGACGACGGTCCACAGCAGCGCGGCGGGGTCGGTCGCGAGCCGGACCGCCTGGCCACGGCCCGACCGCAGGAAGAGCCAGGCACCACCGCCGAGGAGGAGCGCGGGGACCAGCGTCACCACGAAGGCGCGCAGCAGCGCCGGCCCCACCCCTTCCGGGCGGGCCGCACGGTGCCGTCCCTGCTGACGCGGGACATGCGCGGATCCCCTGGACACAGGCGAAAGCCTAGGTGGTCCGTGGGAACCGGTCTGCCGCTCCTCCGGATCGGCCGGCCGCGGCCGGCGTACGCCGGGTCAGTCGACGAGCTCGCGCTTGAGGATCTTGCCGGTGGCCGTCATCGGCAGCGAGTCGACGAACTGCACGATCCGCGGGTACTTGTAGGACGCCATCTGCTCCTTGCCCCAGGCGACCATCTCGTCCTCGGTGACCGTGGCGCCGTCCTTGAGGATGATGAACGCCTTGACCTCTTCGCCGTGCGACTCGTGGGGTACGCCGACCACGGCCGCCAGCGAGACGTCGGGGTGGGTCATGAGGACCTCCTCGACCTCCCGCGGGTACACGTTGTAGCCGCCGCGGATGATCATGTCCTTGGACCGGTCGACGATGTAGTAGAACCCCTCGGCGTCGCGCCGGGCGAGGTCGCCGGTGCGGAACCACCCGTCGCGCATCACCTCGGCGGTGGCCTCGGGGCGGTTGAGGTAGCCCTTCATGACCAGATGGCCGCGGATCGCGATCTCGCCGATCGCGTCGGCGCCCTCGACGGTGTTCCAGTCGTCGTCGATCAGCTTGCACTCCACACCCCAGATCGGGATGCCGATCGAGCCGGGGCACGGCTCCCGGTCGGGGTCGCTGAAGGTGGCGACCGGCGAGGTCTCCGAGAGGCCGTACCCCTCGAGGATGGTCACCCCGAGGCGAGCCTTGGTCTCCTTGATGATCTCCACCGGCAGGCTGGCACCACCGGAGACGCCCACCCGCAGGTTGCCGGCGATCCGCTCCACGTCGACGTCGCCGGTGAGGGCGCCGAGCAGGCCCCACCACATCGTCGGCACGCCGGCGAAGAAGGTGACCTGCTCGTTCTGCAGGATCGAGATCGCCGCCTCGGGGTCGAACCGCGGCAGCAGCACCAGGGTCGCCCCCATCGAGAAGCCGGAGTTCATCTGCACGGTGGACCCGAACGAGTGGAACAACGGCAGCGTCACCAGGTGCACGTCGGTGCCGGGCTTGGAGCCGAACAGCCGGTTGCAGGTGAGCGCGTTCAGGACGAGGTTCGAGTGCGTCAGCTCGGCGCCCTTCGGGTGGCCGGTGGTGCCGCTGGTGTAGAGGATCACCGCGGTGTCGGTCTCGTCGACGACCCGCGACTCGAAGACCGGCGAGGTGCCCTGCAGCGCCTCAGCCAGGGTGCGCACGCCCTCGATCGGCGACGGCGCCCCGAGCTCGGCGGTCACCATGATGAACTCCGGGTCCACCTCGGCGTGCTGCACGCCGGCGTACCCCTCCTGGCCCATCGCCAGCTCCGGGGTGCCCTGGAAGCAGAAGTAGACCTTGGCCTGCGAGTCGTCGAGGTAGTAGGCGACCTCGCGGCCCTTGTTCAGCACGTTCATCGGCACCACGACGCCGCCGGCCTTGAGGATGCCGTAGTAGATGATCGGGAAGTAGGGCAGGTTCGGGCAGGTCAGCGCGACGCGGTCGCCGCGCTCCACCCCGAGGTCGACGAGGAGGTTGGCGACCTGGTTGGCCAGGCCGTTCACCTGCGCATAGGTCAGCCGGGTGTCACCGAGCACCAGGGCGTCGCGGTCGGGGTAGTGGCGGGCGCTGTCCTCGAGGAAGATCGAGAGGTTGTACACGGGTGAGGGCCTCCTGTGCTCGGGTTGGGGCCAACCTACTGGCCGTCGGCCCGCGCCGACAGGCGGGTGGCCGCACTCCTCAGATCGGCCGGGACGGCGAGGCCGGCGGCACGGGTCAGCAGCGGCCCGAGCGCGCGGGCGACGCCGCGGCCGGTCACGCGTACGTCGGCTGTGACCAGGCACCCGCCGGCGGTCGTGGTGAAGCACAGGGTGAGCGTCGCGGTGATGCCGCGCCAGGTGCCCTGCTCGGTCCAGACCGCGGGCCGGTCCAGGCGCGTGGTCTCCATGGCCGGACGGAGTCCCGGCGCGGTCACGTCGACCCAGCGCTGGCCCACGCGGGGTTCTCCCCGGACGTCCTCGACCCGGCGCAGCGACGACTGCCACTCGGGCCGGTTGCGAGGGTCGACCAGGTAGTCGAAGGCCACGTCGGCGGGCACGCCGAACGCGACCGGGTCCATCAGAAGCGCTCGCCGGTGAGCAGCTCGTAGGCCTCGACGTACCGGGCCCGGGTGCGCGCGATGACGGCCTCGGGCAGCGCCGGCGGCGCCTCCCCCGACGACCGGTCCCAGCCGCTCTCCGGCGAGGTCAGCCAGTCACGCACGATCTGCTTGTCGTACGACGGCTGGCTGCGACCGGGCTGCCACTCCGCCGCCGGCCAGAACCGCGACGAGTCCGGGGTGAGCACCTCGTCGGCGAGGACGGTGGTGCCGTCCGGCCGCGCACCGAACTCGAGCTTGGTGTCGGCGAGGACGATGCCGCGCTCGCGGGCGAGCTCCTCGGCGCGCGCGTAGACCGCGAGGGTCAGGTCGCGCAGCCGGCCGGCCGCCTCCGCGCCGACGGTCGCGACGACCGCGTCGTAGGAGACGTTCTCGTCGTGGTCGCCGACCGCGGCCTTCGTGGCGGGGGTGAAGATCGGCTCGGGCAGCCGGCTGCCGTCGACGAGGCCGTCGGGCAGGGCGATGCCGCAGACCTCGCCGGTCGCGCGGTAGTCGAGGAGGCCGGAGCCGGTGAGGTAGCCACGCGCGACGCACTCGACGGGGTACATCGCGAGCTCCTCGCAGATCACCGCCCGGCCCTTCACGGCGTCGGGCACGTCGATCGAGACGACGTGGTGCGGCACCAGGTCGGCGAGCTGGTCGAACCACCACAGCGACATCCGGGTGAGGATCACGCCCTTGTCGGGGATGGTGCTGTCGAGCACGAAGTCGTAGGCGGAGATCCGGTCGCTCGCCACCATCAGCAGCAGGCCGGCGTGCTCGCCGTCCGTGATCCGGTAGAGGTCGCGCACCTTGCCGGAGTGCAGCGGGACCGCCCCCTCGATCGGAGGTGCCGGGGGGATGTTCAGGTCGCCCATGCGCGCACCCTATCCGCGGGCGGCGAGCGGGCTACTCGGCCGGGGTCGCCCAGCGGTTGGCGATCAGCTGGTGGCTGGGGGTGTCGTCGAGGGACTGCATCGACTCGTAGATCCGGTCGTACGACGTCTCGGCGATCCGCCAGACGCCGTCGGCGTCGCGCCGGTAGCGGTCGTGGTAGTAGCCGGCGCCGCGGATCAGCACCCGGAAGTCGGGGGCGATCACTGTGTCCTCGAAGCCCCAGGAACCCTGGGCGGTGTCGCCGTCGACGTCGATCTCGGGGTGCTGCGCGACGTGCATCGTGATGATGCCGCCGGAGAGCTTCTCGCGCATGAAGTCGACGATTGCCGCGCGGCCCTCGAGCGGCGCCATGTCGCCGTACACCTTGGTGCCGTAGTGGCCGACGGCGTCGACGGTGAAGGTGTCGGCGTACTCGTCCCACAGCTTGAGGTCGAGGGTGCGGAAGTAGCGGTACTTCAGCCGACGGATCTCTTCGAGCGCCTCCAGGTCCATGTCCCGAAGCATCCCAGCCCCAGGACTCCTGCACAAGAACCGGTTCTAGTTTTGCGCTCGGTTCAGGCCAGGATGGCGCCCGACTGCGCGGCCCAGAGCTCGGGGTGGTCCGCGCGCAGCCGGGCTCGCGCCTTGCGCCGGTAGCGCCAGATCTGGACGAGCCCGATGCTCCAGAGGACGTACTGGAAGCTCATCGCCCAACGGAACGCCTCCGGGGTGTAGTCCGAGGAGCCACCCGGGGTGCGCCAGTCGAGGATCAGGCCGACCGCGATGACCAGGACCAGGCTGGCGTAGAAGCCGCCCTGGTTGATGATCCCCGTCGCGCTGGCCAGCCGGTGCGGCGGGTTCGAGGTGCGGCCGAGGTCGAAGCCGATCATCGACGCGGGTCCGCCGACACCGGTGATCACCACCAGCCAGACCAGCAGCCAGAGCGGCGCGTTCCCGTGCCAGGTGAGGACCACGGTCCAGCTGGCGACGATCGCGAGCACGATGCCGAGCACGAGGGTGGACCGGTGCCACGGGCGGATCGTGGTCCGCCAGCCCAGGATCGGGCCGGCCGTCATCACGGCGATCACCATCACGGTCAGCAGCAGGCCCGCGGCACGCTCGCTGAGCCCCTCCCCCTGCACCAGGAAGGGGAAGCCCCAGAGCAGGCCCAGCACGGTCGCGCTGAACTGCGTGGAGAAGTGCATCCAGAAGCCCAGGCGCGTGCCCGGGTGCTCCCACGACTCGGCCAGGCTGGCCCGGATCTCGGCGATCCCGAGGGCGGGGCCACGCAGGGTGCGCGAGCCGGGGGCGTCGTGGACGACGACCAGCAGTGCCACCACCATGACGATGCCCAGCGACGCCGCGAGCAGGTAGGAACGGGTCCAGCCGAGGTGGGAGAGCGCCCACGTCATCGGGACCGCGGCGATGATCGCGCCGAGCTGGCCGAGTACGCCGGTCAGCTGGAGCACGACCGGGATCCGGCGCGGCGCGAACCACGTGTTGACCAGCCGGAGCACGCAGATGAAGGTCATCGCGTCCCCCATCCCGACGAAGACCCGCGCGACGAGCGCGACGCCGAAGCTGTCGGCGAAGGCGAAGCCGGCCTGCGCGCAGGTCAGCAGCGAGGCGCCGACCAGCAGGACGGCGCGGGACCCGAACCGGTCGACCAGCAGGCCGACCGGGATCTGCATGCCGGCGTACACCAGCAGCTGGAGCATGGTGAACGTCGCCAGCTGGGCCGCCGAGATGTCGAAGCGCTCCGTGGCCGCGAGGCCGGCAACGGCCAGCGACGACCGGTGGAACACGGCCAGCAGGTAGACGAGCAGGCCGACGATCCAGACCGAGACCGCCTGCCGCAGCCGCGCCTCGACCAGTACCGGCGTCCCGGCCGTCATGTCTTCGTCCGCCACGGCCGCCATTGTCCCAGCCGCCGCGGGACGCGGGACTCGCAGTGCAGGATGAGGCGCATGTGGGACAACCTGATGCACCTCGACGTGTCCGTGTGGGAGAAGGTCGTCCGCACGGTGGCGGTCTACCTGGTCCTGGCGGTGCTGATCCGCCTCGCCGGCAAGCGCGACCTGGCGCAGCTCAACGCGTTCGACCTGGTCGTCGTGCTGCTGCTGAGCAACGTCGTCCAGAACGCCGTCATCGGCCCGGACAACAGCCTCCTGGGCGGCACCATCGGCGCGGCGGTGCTGATCGGCGTCAACGCCTTCGTGGTGCGCCTCGCACGGCGCGAGGAGCGGGTCGCGCGGCTGCTGGAGGGTACGCCGACCACGCTCGCCCGCGACGGGGCCTGGGACGACGAGGCGCTGCGACGTGAGGGCCTGCGCAAGGCCGACGCCGAGGCGGCGCTGCGCCGGCAGAACGCCAACAGCGTGGGCGACGTGCAGGAGGTGAGCATCGAGCCCGGTGGCGCGATCGTCGCGACCCTGCGCGAGGACCTGCAGGCGGCGACCCGCGCCGACGTCGTCCGGCTCGAGGCCAAGCTCGACGCGCTGCTCGCCCGAGGCTGAGCCTGAACCCGGCCGGGACGCAGCCGGGCGGTCGTGGCACGCGCCACGACCGCCCGTCCGCCTGGACCTGAGCCGATCAGCAGAGGATCGGCAGCAGGGTGCACACGAGGCCACCGACCGTGGTGACCAGGCCGCCGACGACGTCGGTGACCAGCGTGGTGATGGTGGTGACCAGACCGGTCAGGATGCTCGGGTCGATCGCGCCGCCCGGCAGGGACAGGCCACCGCCACCGAGGGTGCCGAGCTGGGCGACCACGTTGGCCAGCACCTCGCCGACGAGGTCGGCACCCGCCGTGCCGCCGAGGACCGACTGGATCTGGGTCAGGCTGAACTGCCCGCCGAGCAGGTTGGTGAGGGTCGCCGCGGAGAAGCCGCCCCCGTTGAGCCCGCCCAGGAGGCCGGTCAGCTGCGCCGGGTCGAGCAGCCCCGACAGGCCCGGGACGAGCCCGTCGAGCAGGCTGGTCAGCTGGGTCGCGTCGAGCGTCGTACCGCCCTTGCCGACCGCGGTGAGCAGCAGGCCGACGAGGCCGCCGAGCTGGGACGGGTCGAGCGCACCGAACACACCGGCGATCGTGTCGAGCACACCGGTCAGGTTGGTCACGCCCGGGATCGGCAGCGCGTTGCCGGTCAGCCCGTTGAGCTGGCCGACGATGTGCTGCACGAGCTCGAGCAGGACCGCCGGGCTCGCGGCGCCGCTGAGCAGCGACTGCAGCTCCGACGGCGAGAACGAGCCGCCGAGCAGAGCGGTCGCGTCGGCGAGGCTGAGCGGCCCGGTGTTGAGGCCGCCGAGCAGTGAGGTCAGCTGGGCCGGGGACAGCAGGCCGGACACGCCGGGCAGCAGCGTGTCGAGGAGGCCGGTCAGCTGGCTGAGCCCGATCAGGTCGGTGGGCGTGCCGGCGCCGAGGGCGAGCAGGTTCGTCTTCTGGCCGATGGCATTGGCGCGCACCGCCGAGTTGGGCGCGGAGCAGGCGTAGGCCATCGACTTGTTCGCGGTGTTCACGTTGCCGGACTTCGCGGCGTAGCGGTGCCGCGCGTTGAGCAGGACACGCTTGGCCTTCTTGACCCGGGCTGCCTGATGCGACTTCTTCGCCTTGCCCAGGGCCTTGCGCGCCTTGACGACCGTCCGAGCGGCCTTGGTCTTCTGGGTCTTCGCGGTGGCCAGGCGCGACTTCGCGGCGGCGCACTCGGCGGTGACGCTGGTCCGGGCGTCGGCGGTGGGCGCCTGGGCCGCGGAGGCCGGCAGCAGCAACGCGGGAGCCGCCGCGAGAGACGCCGTCACGGCCAGGGACACGACGGCCGAGACCGCACGTTTCTTCAGTTGCATTCGGATTCCTTCCGGGTCGCATCCCAGCGAGCGGATGCAGGGCGTACACGTCCCATCGGCCGACGCCGGGGCGATATGACCGAAATGTACCGGATAGGCAGCCGGGTCGCCGTCTGGCACGGTGGGGACATGCCCGAGTCGCCCGAGGACCTCTACGCCCGCGTCGTCGACCAGGTCGGCGCGTCCGGCCGGCTGCCGATGTCGGCGGTCGGCGAGTGGGACGTCTTCCCGTGGGAGGTGGTCGACGGCGCGCTGGCCCCGAAGGTGCTGCGACCGCCACTCGACGCGGAGCCCCCGCGGAAGGGCGACCCGGGCGGCGAGCCGTGCCCGACGTGCGCCGGCGGCGGCGAAGGCACCCGCATCTGGGAGAACGACCGCTGGGCGGTGCGCCCGTTCCACCGGGCCGGGATGCCGCTGGTGCTCTTCCTCGAGCCGCGCGAGCACCTCGACCTCACCGACCTCGACGACGACCTGGCCGCCGAGTACGGCCGGCTCAGCGTCTGGCTGTGCCGGATCATGAGCAACCTGCCGTACGTCGGCCGGGTGCACGTCCTCCGGGTCGGCGACGGCGTCGCCCATCTGCACGCGTGGTTCGTCGCCCGGCCCGAGCGGCTGCCCGGCATCCTCGGGTCGATGGCGATCGAGTGGGACGACATGCTGCCCCCGCCGCCGGAGGACGTCTGGCACGCCGACCTGAAGACCGTCGCCGACCGGCTCGCCACCCACGACGGCCGCGCCCTGGTCTGACGCCGAGCGGGCGGTGGCGTGCACGAATCAGCCGGCGAGCGGGCAGTTGCGTACGCAGATGCACCGGCCACAGGGCAGTTGGTGACACCCCGACGTCGTCAGCAGGAGGTGGCCGGCGTACGCAATCGCCCGTTCGACGTACGCCGGCTGTACGCAACCGCCCGTTCGACGTACGCCGGCTGTACGCAACCGCCCGCTCGGGCTCAGCGGCGCTCGTTGCCCCAGTCGACGAAGCCGCTCGGGTCGTGCCGGCCCATGCTGGCGTGCTCGAACAGGCCGTACCCGACGGCACCGTCGCAGGTCGCGCGGGCCGCGTGGTCGGTGACACCGAACGGGATCCGCGGCACCACCTCCGGGTCGGTCAGGTCGTGGGTGACCCGCTCGGCGAACGCCTCGCCCTTCCACTGGCCGTGGGTCCACTCGGGGTCACCGCCGTAGCCGCCGCCGACGTGCAGCGTGACCGCGGTGCGCGGCTCCACGTCGATCACGACCGGCTTCCCGCCCCAGCCCGTGCAGGTCAGCCGGGCCCGGGTCGGGGTGCGCGTGCCGGGCGCGTAGTCGATGTCGACCTGCGGCCAGCCGAGCTGCTCGACGCGACCGTCGCGCCAGATCCGGGTCGCGTCGTTGAGGGTGCGGAAGCCGTCGGCGTCCTCCTGGGCGATCAGCACCACGGCGTACTCCTCGAAGCGCAGCGGCACGTAGAGCCACCAGAAGCCCTCCATCGGCGGGTCCTGCGGCCGGCCCGCGGGCTCCGCCTCTCCGACCGGGCGGATGCCCCAGGAGCGGTCCCGGCTGCCCATCCAGCGGTCCGGCGTGATCGCGATCTGCTCGCCGTCCACGACGAGGGTGCCGCTCCACGAGCCGAGCTGGGCGAACCGCTGGGCGTCCAGCGTCGGGCGCACGCCGTTGAGCATCAGGTGCGGCTGCTCCTGCACGACGTCGAAGGAGCCCTCCCAGGTGAGGTCGAACGCGAGACCCGCGGTCTCCTCGAGGACCAGCCGCAGCCGGTGCAGCGGCTCGACGACCTCGACCCGGTAGCTCCCGACGCGCTGGTCGAGCCGGTTGTCGTCGATCGCGTCGGAGAGGTGCACCGCGGTCTGCGTGCTGCCGCGCCGGAGCACGGCGTAGGCGTCCTTGACCCCGAGGTTCGGGTAGTAGCCGAGTCCGGTGACGAGCATGAGGTCCCCGGCGTCCTCGCCGGAGTCCATGACGTTGAAGTAGCAGCGGTCGTAGAAGTTGCGGTCGCTGCTGGTGGCGCGGGAGACCGGCAGCGGCGCCTGGTGGACGGGGTACTCGTCGGCGGGGCCGATGTTGCCGCGCGCCCTCATGCGCCGACCTCGTCGAGCAGCCGGCGCAGCAGCGGCGAGTGGTGGAACAGCGAGTCGATGTCCTCGGGCATCTCGATCTCGCCGAAGTGCGCCTGACGGGCGCCGGTGCGCATGAACACCACGCCCCAGATCACCCCCGAGTAGATCTCGAACCAGGTCAGGTCGCCCACCTCGACGCCGGTCAGGCCGGCGTACGTCGCCCGGACGTCCTCGACCCGCAGGACGTCGGGCAGCCCGGGCAGCTCGAAGGTCTCCGCCAGCGTCTGGAACACCCGGTGGGCGAAGACCAGCCAGGCCAGGTCGAGCTCGCGCGGGCCCAGGCCGGCCATCTCCCAGTCGAGCACGGCGACCGGCTCGAAGTCGCGGTAGAGCACGTTGCCGATCCGGGCGTCACCCCAGGACAGGACCACGTTGTCCGGGACGTCGGCCTCCGGCCAGTGGTCGTCGAGCCAGGTCAGCGCCCGGTCGAGGAGCGGCGAGCGGTCGAGGTCCCTGGCCGCCCACTCGTACCAGGCCCGCGTCTTCTCGAAGTGCCGGCGCAGCGGCGTGGGTCCGGCGAGGTCGCGGTCGTCGAGGAAGGCGAAGGTGTGCTGGGCGTCGGGGATCTGGTGCAGCCCGGCGATCGCCGCCACGGTCGCGTCCTGCAGCCGGCGCTGGTGCTCCGGCGGCGCGTCGTGGAACCAGTTGTCGCCGAAGGTGTAGGGCATCACGTCGGGAGGCACGATCCCCTCGACCCGCTCCATGAAGAAGAACGGCGCCCCGAGCACCTCACCGGTCGGCTCCAGCCACCGCGGCGTGGGCACCGGCACGTCGCTCAGCTCGTCGACCAGCCGCAGCGCCTCGTGCTGGTGGTCGAGCCGGTACGACGCGAACACCGGCACGTCGTGGGCGGCCGGCGCCATCCTGACCACGAACTCACCGGAGCGGCGCACGCCGTCCTCGGTCCAGGCGACGTCGGCCAGGATCGTCTCGCTGGACATCCCGTTCGCGTCGGAGCCACCGCTGAGCGAGACCTCCGGCTCGGCGCCCGGCGGCAGCTGGGACCGGAGCCAGGCGGCGAGCTCCCCCGCCATCGCGCCGGCGTCGCGGCTGCTGCGCTGCAGCGTGAAGTGCTGATCAGGCGGGGCAGGGTCGTACGACTCGGTACTCACCGGGTCAGGGAACTAGAACGTGTTCTGTTGTGTCAATGGTCACATCGAAGGTCAGTGGCAGCCGAGCGCGCTGCGGTAGCCGTCGAGCCCGGCCTTGCCGGAGCCGTCCGACCCTGCGGTGGCGACGGCGTCGGCGTACTGCCAGACCACCTCGGGGTAGTCGCCCTCGGCGTCCATGTCGTGCAGGACCTTCCAGTCCCGGCTCGTCGCCAGCGCCGCGGCCGCGCGGTCCGCCGCGGCGGTGTCGCCGGACTCGTGGGCTCGCTGCCACTCCTCGATCCAGCCGCACGCGACCATCCCGGTGACCCGGGCGCCGAACTGGTAGGAGTCGAGGGCCAGGCCGCGGCCGAGGGACGACGCGTCGAATCCCGGGGGCAGCGGGACCCCGGCGAGGACCTCGCGCACGGCGGCGTCGAGGTTGCCGGCGGTGACCACCGACGACGGCATCGCCGCGAGCCACGTCCGGATGTCGACCTGCTCCACGTGGTCGGCCAGGAACTGCCTGAACGCGGCCTCGTCACCGACGTTGCCGCGGAGCTCGAGGAACACCTCGCCCTGCGGCGGCAGCATCACGGCGTGATCGGTGGCGCTGTAGCTGATCATCTGGGCCCGCTGACCGAACAGGGTGACGTGCTGCAGGTGCGGCTCCCGGGCGCGGTCGGCGCGGTAGGCGTCGTACTGGTCGCGGGGGTACCAGGTCACCTCGAGCCGGGGGGCTTCGTTGACGTGCGAGGAGCCGCCGGGGAAGGTCTCGTCGTGCCACTGGTCGGGTCCGAGCTGGAACGTGGTCTCCCCGGCGTCGGGGTCGAACCCCTCGACGCTGCGCACCGTCCATCCCGGTGCCGTCACGAGGACGCGTGGGTTCGCTCGGGCGACCCGCACGGCCGCGGCCGCGTAGGTGACCGGTGCCGTCGAGACCGGGCCGGGACCGGGCCGGGTCGCCTCCCGGCCTCCGGCCTCGGGACCGGCGCTGCCGGCACGGTGCTCCGCGATGATCGCCGGTACGCCGATCGCGGCCGTCAACGCCGCGGCGGTCGCCACCGACACGGCCAGCCTGGTCCGCAGCGCGGACGCCTGCCGGGTCCGGCGCCTGCGTCGCTGGAGGAGGGAGAGCCGGTCGACCGCAGGTCGCGCGCAGATCTCCGCGAGCAGCGCGGCGTCGGCGCCGTCCAGGTCGAGGCTGTGAGAGGCCGGGAACGGGTCGGCGTCGCGGATCAGCAGGTCGAGATCGTGGTCGGTCATGAGCCCTCCTCGAGAGCGAGTCGTGGTCCGGGGGTGGACCCCTGGACCACATGTCCGGACGGGGCGAGCTCGTCACCGAGCAGGTCCCGCAACCTGCCCCGGGCGCGCGACAACCGGGTCCGCACGACCTGCGCGCTCACGCCGAGCACCGCGGCGATCTCCCGGGGCTCGAGCTCCTCCCAGACGGTCAGCGAGAGCACCTCGCGGTCGAGGTCGCCGAGGCGCGCGAGCGCCGCGCGGACCACGGCCCGCTCAGTCAGCCCGCTCGACGGGTCGGGCGCCCACAGGTCGGCGGACGCGGCCAGCCGCGCCCGCAGCGCCTCACCGAGACGGTCCCGGCGGCGCTCGCCACGGCGCTGGTTGGCCAGCATGTTCCGGGCGACGCCGTAGAGCCACAGCCGGGCCTCGTCGCCGGCGGGCAGGTGCGAGCGGCGGCGCCACGCGACCAGGAAGGTGTCGGCGACGACGTCCGCGGCGTCCTCGGGGCGGTCGACGCGCCGCAGGGCGTAGGACAGCAGCGCGTCGAAGTGACCCGTGTAGAGATCCCGGAAGCGGTCGCGGTGATCGGGCCCAGGACTGCTCACACCACGCTCATGTCCGGTCACCGCGTGATCGTGACACGACCGGCCGGAGAGATCTCAGCCGATCGAGAAGGTCGCGGCACCCGTCGCGGAGCCGTCGGTCACCGCGACGTCGGCCACCTCGGCGTACGCCGGGCCTTCCCAGCACCAGTCCACCAGCGCGTCGACGGCCTCGTCGGGCCCCTCGAAGTGCCCGACCACGGACCCGTCGCGCTCGTTGCGGATCCAGCCGGTCACGCCCAGGGCCCGCGCCTCGGTGCGGGCGTACGCCCGGAACGACACGCCCTGCACCGTCCCGGTGATCCGCACGTCCACGGCCTTGCCCATGCCCCCATGGTGACCGATCCGCCGACCAGGTCGGCCCCTCCGACACGTTCCGCGGCCGAATCCGGCCGTCGAAGGCTGCCGAACGGGCCCGACCGGCCCGCTCGTAGGCTGGCGGCATGTCCGTCGTGAAGATCAACGCCATCTCCGTCCCGGCCGAGGCCGGCCCCGAGCTCGAGCGCCGGTTCGCCGCGCGGGCCGGCACCGTCGACGGGTCCCCCGGCTTCCTCGGCTTCCAGCTGCTCCGGCCGGTCGCCGGCGAGGACCGCTACTTCGTGGTCACCCACTGGGCCGACGAGGAGTCGTTCGCTGCGTGGCGGGACGGCGACGCGCGCGCCGCCCATGCCGGGGAGCACGGCAAGCCGGTGGCCAGTGGCGCTGACCTGCTGGAGTTCGAGGTCGTGATGGACGTGACGCCGGCGGGCTGACCGCCGGTCGTCAGAGGATCGCGCCCGGGGAGTATGCCGCGGCCGCCGGGTCGGTCGCCGCGACCTCCTCGATCCGGCGTACGACGGCCTGCACCTGGGCCACCGCAGCCCCGGTGAACTCGATCGGGTCGGCCACCAGGGCGGCGATCTGGTCGCGGGTCAGGCCCAGCCGCGGGTCGGCAGCGAGCCGGTCGAACAGGTCGTTGTCAGTGCGTCCCTGACGCATCTCGAGCGCCACGCCGACCGCGTGCTCCTTGATCGCCTCGTGCGCCTCCTCGCGGCCGACGCCGTTGCGCACCGCGGTCATCAGCACCTTCGTGGTGGTGAGGAACGGCAGGTAGCGGTCCAGCTCGCGCTGGATGACCGCGGGGAACGCGCCGAACTCGTCGAGCACGGTCAGGAAGGTCTGGAACAGCCCGTCGCAGGCGAAGAACGCGTCCGGCAGCGCGACCCGGCGTACAACGGAGCAGGAGACGTCGCCCTCGTTCCACTGGTCGCCGGCCAGCTCGCCGACCATGGAGAGCTGCCCGCGCAGGATCACCGCGAGGCCGTTGACCCGCTCGCAGGAGCGGGTGTTCATCTTGTGCGGCATCGCCGAGGAGCCGACCTGGCCCTCCTTGAAGCCCTCGGTGACCAGCTCGATGCCGGCCATCAGCCGGATCGTGGTGGCCAGGTTGGACGGGCCGGCCACGACCTGGACCAGTGCCGAGACGACGTCGAAGTCCAGCGACCGCGGGTAGACCTGGCCGACGCTGGTGAGCACCCGGTCGAAGCCGAGGTGGGCGGCGACGCGCTCCTCGAGGTCGGCGAGCTTGGCGTCGTCCCCGTCGAGCAGGTCGAGCATGTCCTGGGCAGTGCCCATCGGGCCCTTGATCCCCCGCAGCGGGTAGCGCACCAGCAGGTCGTCGAGCCGGTCGAGGGCGACCAGCATCTCGTCGGCGACGGTGGCGAACCGCTTGCCGAGGGTGGTGGCCTGGGCCGCGACGTTGTGCGAGCGACCGGCCATCACCAGGGCCTCGTGCTCGGTCGCCAGCCGGCCGAGCCGGGCCAGCGTCGCCACGACCCGCTGCCGGACGAGGCCGAGCGACTGCCGGATCTGGAGCTGCTCGACGTTCTCGGTGAGGTCGCGGGACGTCATCCCCTTGTGGATGTGCTCGTGGCCGGCGAGGGCGCTGAACTCCTCGATCCGGGCCTTCACGTCGTGCCGGGTGACCCGCTCCCGGGCGGCGATCGAGTCGAGGTCGACCTGGTCGACGACCGCCTCGTAGGCCTCGACCACCCCGTCGGGCACGGCGATGCCGAGGTCCTTCTGCGCCTTCAGCACCGCGATCCACAGCTGCCGCTCGAGGACGATCTTGTGCTCCGGGGACCAGATCGCGGCGAGATCCGCCGCGGCGTACCGGGTGGCGAGGACGTTGGGGACGCTGGGTCGGTCGGATCGCGCGCTCATGATGGCGCCAATTCTCCCACGCGGGCCCCCCTCCCCGGTTGTCGGCGCCGCGTGCGAGATTG
>Ga0255338_1001376_pt1 | contig 46728 bp, 44 predicted proteins | sample MeOH1_35cm_T4_19_FD_203715 | JGI IMG/M metagenome (GOLD analysis project Ga0255338, IMG submission 203715) | Sandy soil microbial communities from University of British Columbia, Vancouver, Canada - MeOH1_35cm_T4_195 | ecosystem: Engineered > Artificial ecosystem > Sand microcosm > Unclassified ...
GGCGTGAAGGTCCGCCCCGACAAGGTCCCGCCGTTCTTCCGTTCGCAGATGACCGCCAACGTGAGCTTCCTCGTCAAGCGCAAGGACGACGCGCTGCTCGTCCCCGCCGCCGCGATCAAGGACGCCCCCGGCGGCAAGCGCGTCGTGACGGTCCCCTCGGCCGAGAAGGGCGCCAAGCCCGAGACGCGGGAGGTGAAGACCGGCATCGAGACCGACGAGCAGATCGAGATCGTCGAAGGCCTCTCCTCGGGAGACAAGGTCCTGATCGCGGCGGGCAAGTACAAGGCGCAGACCGCGCCCGAGTCGAGCCCGCTGTCGTTCATGGGCCGAGGCATGGGCCGCAGCGCCGCCCAGCAGGGGACGGCGCCCAAGCCGAGGCGGACCTCGGCCGCGCCGGCGGCGGGCTCCGCTCCCGCGACGACGGGAACCCGGTAGGAGTCCGGCCCATGGCCCCGCTCATCGAGCTGCGCGGCGTCACGAAGACGTACCTCGTGGGCGGCGGCCGCCTCGACGTCCTGAAGGGCATCGACCTGACGGTGGACGAAGGCGACTTCGTCGCGATCATGGGACCGTCGGGTTCGGGCAAGTCCACCCTGACCCAGATCCTGGGCCTGCTCGACCGGCCGACCTCCGGCTCCTACAAGCTGATGGGCCTCGACGTGTCCGCGCTGTCCGATGACGAGGGCGCGGCCCTGCGCTCGCGCACGATCGGCTTCGTGTTCCAGATGTTCAACCTCCTGGCCCGGACGAGCGCGCAGGACAACGTCGCTCTCCCGATGCTGTATACCGGCGACCCGGACCGCGACAAGAGGTCCGCGGAGGTCCTGGCCGAGGTCGGCCTCTCCGACCGCATGGATCACGCCCCGAACCAGCTCTCCGGCGGCCAGCAGCAGCGCGTGGCGATCGCCCGCGCCCTGGTCAACCGCCCTAAGATCATCTTCGCCGACGAGCCCACGGGCAACCTCGCCTCCGAGCAGGCCGAGGGGATCCTCCACAAGCTCAGCGACCTCAACAACTCGGGCATCACCATCCTGATGGTCACGCACGAGCCGGACATCGCCGCCTACGCCCAGCGCGTGATCAAGATCAAGGACGGCGTCGTCGTCTCCGACGAGCGCAACCCCGCGCCGCGAGGCGGCGCGGGCCGAGCCCGCTCCAATGCCGCGGGCGCCGCGGCTCTCTCCTCCGTCCCTCTCCCTCGCGCGCTGACCATCGAGGAGCTGGCCGAGCACGTGCGCTCCGCCTTGCGCGCCATCCGGGCGAACAAGCTGCGCAGCGCGTTGTCGATGCTCGGCATCCTGATCGGCGTCACCGCGGTCATCGCGATGCTCGCGATCGGCAGGGGCGCGCAGAAATCCGTGGAGACCCAGCTGTCGAGCCTCGGCTCGAACCTCGTGATGCTGTTCCCGATGTCGCCGCGCATGGGCGGCGGCGGCGCGCGCGCGGCGATGGGCTCCTTCAGCCGGCTCGCGATGGACGACGTGGCCGCGATCCGGCGAGCGCACCCCGGCATCGCGCGGGCCGCGGGCGAGGTCCAGGGCAACGTCCAGGCCGTGTACGGCGACAAGAACACGAACACGAGCCTGACGGGCGCCGAGCCGGATTACGCCGACATGCGAAACTCCCAGGCCTACTACGGACGGTTCTTCACGCACGAGGAGAACGAGCGCATGGACCGCGTGGCCCTGCTCGGGCCGACGGTCGTGACGAACCTCTTCGGCGAGTCCGATCCGGTGGGCCGCACGATCAACGTGGACCACATCAAGTTCAAGGTCATCGGCGTCCTCGCCCGCAAGGGCTCGAGCGGCTTCCAGGACCAGGACGACAAGATCATCGTGCCGTTGAAGACGGCGATGAAGAAGGTCCTCGGCCGCCAGTACCTCGGGACGATCTCGATCGAGACGACGGGGCCGGAGCAGACCGACGGCGTGATGGCGGCGGTGCGCGCGCTGATGCGCAAGCGCCACCGCCTGCCGGACTACAAGGACGACGACTTCACCCTGCGGAACATGGCCGAGATCCAGGCCGCCCTGTCCGGGACCTCCAAGATATTCTCGCTGCTGCTCGGCATCGTCGCGGCGATCTCCCTCGTCGTCGGCGGCATCGGCATCATGAACATCATGCTCGTGTCGGTGTCCGAGCGCACCCGGGAGATCGGCCTGCGCAAGGCCATAGGCGCCACGCGCCGCGCGGTGCTCATCCAGTTCCTCATCGAGGCCGTCGCGATGTCCACCTGCGGCGGACTGCTCGGCATCGCGCTCGGCATGGCGATCGCCTTCGGCATGTCCTACTTCGCGGGCTGGGCGGCGGTCGTCACGCCGCAGTCGGTCCTGCTCGCCTTCGTCTTCTCCTCCGGCACGGGCATCGTGTTCGGCTTCTGGCCGGCGCGCAAGGCGTCCTTGCTCTCTCCGATCGAAGCGCTCCGCTACGAGTGATATAATCACCCCGTGGAGAGGATCACCGCGCTGTACATCGGACGGGTCGGCGACGTCATCGTCGCGACCCCCTTCCTCCGATCCCTCCGCCGCCGCTACCCGAAGGCGCGCATCCGCCTCATCGTCGGCTGGCGCTCGGCCCAGGTCCTCCCGCTCATCCCGTTCATCGACGAGTCTCTCGTGCTCGGCAAGCCGGGGATGGTGGGCGGGAACCTGCGGTTCGTCTGGAAGCTCCTCGCCGAGCCGTGCGACCTGCTCGTCGACCTCAACTCCTCCTACTCGAAGACCTCCACCTTGATCACGCGCGCGGCTCGCGCGCCCCGGCGGCTCGCCTTCGACAAGGGCGCCGGGCGCAGCGGGGCCTTCAGCGAGGTCCTTCCGGCTCCGGCCGAGCGGGAGCACATGTGGGACCGCTACGGCCGCCTGGCCGCGGCCCTCGACGCGCCCTACGACCAGGACCCGGAGCTGCGCCTGCCGATCGCCGACCTCGACGAGGCCGACCGCCTTCTCGGGGAGATGCCTCCCGCGGGCGGCGGCTCCTTCCGCGTCGTGATCCACCCCGGCAACTTCGACCGCTTCTCCTTCCGTTGGCCCGAGGAGAAGTTCGCGGAGCTCGCGAACCGATTGCTCGACGACGCCCGAGTCAAGCTGTTCTTCATGGGCGGCCCGGGCGAGCACGACAAGGTCGCCGCGATCGTCGCCCGGCTCAAGCGCCCCGTGCCCATCCTACCGCCCGCGCGCCTGGGCGTCAGCGGCGCCATGCTCAAGCGCATGAACCTGTTCGTCTGCAACATCACCGGGACGACCCACCTCGCCGCCGCCCTCGGCGTGCCGACATTCGGCTTCTACGCGGGCTACACGCAGGCGGTGTGGCGCCCCCGCGGGGCGCGCCACGGCGGGACGGTGTGCTCCGAGTGGGAGTCGTGCCGCGAGACGACGGTGGACGAGGCGCACGCGGCGCTCGCCGACCACATCAAGCGCCTCAGCCCGCTTTAGGACGATCCCATCGCTTCTTTCCGATGGCTGCCTTTACAGATGAAGTGGAGATAGCAGCGAGGCGATGCTCAGGTCCGGTCGGCTGAAACGGGCCTTGCCAGAAGAGCGGATAGAGCGGCCCAGGCTTCGTCTGTGGTAGGGTGACGGCCGGGCGTTTCCAGCAGCGAATGCTCGGGGAGCGCGTAGCCGAAGCGCCATGGCTCGGTGTGGCTGAACAATTGGAGCGTGGGCACGCCGAGCGCCACCGCCAGGTGCATCGGCCCGGTGTCGGCGGTGAGCACCGCGCGCGCGTGGACGAGGGCGGCGGCGAACTCCCGCAGCGGGACCTCGGGCGCCACGACGACGCCGTCGGGGATCTTGCGGCCTTCCAGGAGCTTCCTCTCGGCCGGCCCGCCCGTCAGCACGGCCTTGCGCCCGGAGCGGACCAGGCGCTCGCCCAGGTCGAAGAACCATTCGGGTTCGAGGCGCTTCTCGGCTCGCGCGCCCAGGAACAGCGCGACGCTGTCCTTGTCGAGGCCCCAGGAGGCCCAGGCCTTCGCGCCCCCCTCCTTCTCCCCCGGCCCGAAGTGGTATTCGGTGCGCAGGGCTTCGTCCGGCGGCAGCGGGACGCCGGGGGCCGCGTGGCGGACCAGGGACGCGAGGTTGGCGGTCTCATGGGCGGGCCGGGCCGGGACCGGGACCAGGTCGTCGAGGAATCGATGGGCGTCGCCCCGGTCGAAGCCGATCCGGCGCTTCGCGCCGGAAAGATACGTCCAGGTCGCGCTCGAAAGCGAGAACGCGTGCTGCGGCGAGAAATCGAAGGCCAGGTCGTAGCCGCGCAGGCTCAATCCGGGCACGGCCTTCGCGGTCAGGATCTCGTCCACGCACGGGTTGTGCCTCAGGGCGTCGCCGTAGCGGTCGGCGAGGAGGACCTCGACGCGGGCCGCCGGAAAAGCGGCCTTCATCAGGCGCAGCGCGGGCGTCAGCAGGAGCAGGTTGCCGAGGCGCGCGTCATGGCGGACGGCGAGCACGCGCCGGACCTTCGACGGGTCGGCCGGGCCCGCGTGGGGGCGCGGCTTGGGCAGCAGCTGCAGGAAGGTCGCGCGCAGCGCGGCCTTCCCCCGCTTCTCGAGCTCTTTTCCGAGTTCTTTCAGGCCCACGGGACGATTCTAGTATAATCGGCGTATGAGCCTCGTCAGCCTGCGCACCGAGAGATCCGTCACCACGCTCCGCCTCGAGCGGCCGCAGGCGCTCAACGCGATGTCCGAGGACATGGCCCGCGAGTTCGCCGCGGCGGTCAAGCGCGCCGGGCGCGAGAAGTCCAAGGTGCTGGTCCTCGAAGCCGCGGGCCACGCCTTCTCCGCGGGCGGCGACCTGGCCTTCATCGAGAAGAACATGAAGCGTCCGAAGGCCGCGCTGGCCGGGATCATGAAGCGCTTCTACGCCGACTTCCTGTCCATCCGCGAGGTCCCGCAGGTCACCATCGCCAAGATCCACGGCACCGCGGTCGGCGCCGGCCTGTGCCTGGCCCTCGCCTGCGACCTGCGCGTCGTCGTGTCGGACGCGAAGCTGGGCTTCAACTTCGTCCGTCTGGGCCTGAACCCCGGCATGGCCGCCTGGCCCTTGGCGCGCGCCGCGGTCGGCGACGCCCGCGCGCGGGAGCTCCTGTTCACGGGCCGCCTGTTCACGGGGCGCGACCTCCACTCCTGGGGCGGCGCCTGCGCCGAGGCCGCGGTCCCCGCCGAGCTGGACGCCGTGTGCGCCGAGCTCTCCGGCCGGATCGCCTCGGGCTCGGGAGAGAGCCTTCGCCTGCTGAAGGCCGAGACGAGGCTAGGATTCGATCTCTCCGCCTACCTCGCCCACGAGGCCAAAGGGCAGGCGGTCACCTTCAAGGGCGCGGACATCGCCGAAGGCGTGTCTGCCATCCGTCAGCGCCGCGCGCCGAAATTCACCTGACGCCGGGCGCGACTGTTTCCGGAAACAGTCGGGGCGATTTGCGTATCCATTCATTCCCCTTCCGCGCTGGAGGAGGAATCACTGGAAACGCTATTTCCGCGACGAATCAGCCTTCGCGCAGGGCGGCCAGGAAGATCTCGCCGTACTCGACCCACTTCTTCGGGCCGACGCCGGACACCTGGCGCATCTCCTCCTCGTTCTTCGGCATCTGGGAGGACATCGCCATCAAGGTCGCGTCGTTGAACACCATGTAGGCGGGCACGTGGCGCGCGTCGGCGAGCTTCTTGCGCAGGGCCTTGAGCTTGGAGAAGGTCGAGTTGCCGGCCGAGGTGGACTGGGTCTCGGACGGGGCGCGGACGCCGAAGGACATTTTTCTAGGCGTCGCCACTTGCGGCGACGAGCCTACGGGGTCGAGGCCGGCGCAGGCGTCGCAGGACGCGCCGCAGGCGGGCATGTCCTCTCCCAGGTGCCTGGCCATGGTCTGGTGGCGGCAGGTCCGCCGGTCGATGGTGCGGAACATCTCGCGTGCGCGGGAGCGGTGCCACTCGGCCTGCGACGACTCCAGGTCGGAGACGAGGCGCTCGTAGCTCATCACGTCGGCCCAGGAGTAGAACATCACGCAGTCGCTGGGCGCGCCGTCGCGTCCCGCGCGGCCGACCTCCTGGATGTAGGACTCGACCGAGCGCGGCATGTCGCGGTGGATGACGAAGCGCACGTCGGGCTTGTCGATGCCCATGCCGAAGGCCACGGTGGCCACGATCACGTCGGCGTCGTCGCGTTTGAAAGCATTCTGAACATGCTCTCTCTGCGAAGCCTCCATGCCCGCGTGATAAGCCAATGCCTTGACGCCGCGGCCCGACAGGAACTCAGCCATGGATTCGACGGACTTCCTCGACAAGCAGTACACGATCCCGCTCTGGCCCGCGCGGCTCTTGACGAGGCGCAGGATCGAGTTCTTGGTGTCGTTGACGGTCCCCGGCCGCGGCGCGGCCTTCTCGCCGGTTTTGAGGTACGCGGACAGGTGTAGATTGGGACGGAAGAACGAGCCTCTGACACGGAGCGGCTCCGCCATGGCGAGCTGCTCGACGATGTCGTTGGTGACAGGCAACGTTGCCGTCGCCGTCAGGGCCAGGATGGGGACTCCGTATCTTTCCTTGAGCCCCTTCAGATTCCTGTACGCCGGTCTGAAATCGTGCCCCCACTGAGATATGCAGTGCGCCTCGTCCACCGCGATCATCGCGAGCTTCGCGCCGGACAGCGCCGCCCCCGCTCCCGCCTCGAGGCCTTCCGGCGCGGCGTAGACGAGCTCGTAGTCCCCGCGCTGCAGCCCGTCGATGCGCTCCCGCCGCTCGTCCGGGGTGAGGCTCGAGTTGAGGAAGGTCGCGCGCAGGCCCACCGACACCGCGGCGTCCACCTGGTCCTTCATCAGCGAGATCAAAGGGCTCACGACCAAGGTCACGCCTTTCAACAGCCGCGCGGGGATCTGGTAGGTGAGGGACTTGCCCGCGCCCGTGGGCATCACGCCGACGCAGTCGCGGCCGGCCATGACGGCGTCGATGATCTCCCGCTGCCCCGGACGGAAGGACGGGTAACCGAAGACGTCTTTGAGGACCTGTTCGGGCGTCATCGTACTATTGTACGACAAAATCGTCATTCACATGTGACGCGTTCGTCGCGCGGCGGATGGCCCGGTCCGTCCGATAAAGGCTAAAATGGCCCGGACGCCCCCCTATGGCCCGTTCCAAGATACTCCCCCTCAAGGTCGACGCCGCGCCCGCCGTCACCGCCCCCCAGGCCGTCGGCCTGAAGGCGGCGGAGCGCTTCTTCAACCGCGACCTGTCCTGGCTCGCCTTCAACGACCGCGTCCTGTCCGAGGCGGCGGACGCGACCGTTCCCGCCCTCGAACGCCTGCGATTCGCCACCATCGTCAGCTCGAACCTCGACGAGTTCTTCATGACGCGCGTGGCCGAGATCGGCAAGATCGCGCGCCGCAGCGCCGGCCACCGCTTCCTCGACGGCATGACCGCCCGCCAGGTGCTGGCCCAGATCCGCGAGCACGCCCTGCGCCAGAAGTCCCGCCAGGCGGAGGTGCTGCGCGACATCATCGACGCCTTGCGGACCGAGGGCGTCGAGATCCTGGCCGATTTCCTGGACGAGCGCGCCCCGGACACCGAGATCCAGGAGCGCCTGCCCAAGCTCAAGGTCATGGTGCGCCGCTACCCCGAGCCCCCGCCCGCGCTCGCCAGCGCGCGCCTGCACGTGTTCGTGCGCTTCCCGCGCGAGTACGCCGTCATCACCATCGAGGACCGCGAGGGACGCCTGATCTCCCTTCCGACGAAGGACGGCGTCAAGCGCTACGCGCTCGTCGAGCGCTGGATCGCCGACCGCGCCGAGGACCTGTTCCCCGACCGCGAGGTCATCGAGACCTTCCCCTTCAAGATCATCCGCGACGCCGACCTGCGCTGGCGCCCGGACGACGAGGAGAACCTCGAGGGCCAGATCCTCGAGGCCGTCAACCGCCGCGTGCACGCGAAGGTCGTCCGCCTCGAGGTGGACTCCCCGGCCTACTCGGAGGGCGCTTTGTTCCTCGCCACCGCGCTCGGCCTCGACTCGTCGGCGCTTTACCGCTTCGACCTTCCGCTCGACATGCGCACGCTCGCCCGCGTCGACACCCCGAAGCCCGGCCTGCGCTATCCGCCGATCGAGCCCCAGGTCCCCGCGCCGTTCCGCAAGCCCTCCTCGGCCTTCGAGATCGTCCGGCGAAAGGACATCCTGCTCCACCATCCGTACGACGCCTTCGACATCGTGGTCAAGTTCCTCGAGGCCGCGGCGCTCGACGCCGGCGTCAAGCGCATCTATCACACCTTGTACCGCACCAGCCTCGACTCCCCGATCATGGCCGCGCTCATCGCCGCCGCGGCTGCGGGAAAGAAGGTCACCGCCTACATCGAGATCAAGGCGCGCTTCGACGAGCTGAACAACCTGCGCTGGGCCGAGGCCCTGCGCAAGGCCGGGGTGAAGGTCGTCCCCCATCTCGGGCGCTACAAGGTGCACTCGAAGGTGACTTCGATCGTGCGCGAGGAGGACGGCGTCGAGCGCGCCTACACCCACCTCGGCACCGGCAACTACCATCCCGTGACCGCGCGCCAGTACACCGACCTCGGCCTGCTCACCAGCGACGAGGGCATCGGCCGCGAGGCGCTCGCCTACTTCGAGGCGCTCGCCAAGGGCCGGCGCCCCGAGGGGCTCAAGGAGCTGCTCGTGGCCCCCGTCAACCTCCACGACGAGATGCTGCGTCTGATCCGCGAGGAGGTCAGGTCGGCCAAGGAGACCGGCAAGGGGCACATCATCGCGAAGATGAACTCCCTGCAGGACCCGGAGATCGTCGAGGCGCTGTATGAGGCTTCGAATGCCGGCGTCCGCATCGAGCTGCTCGTGCGCGGCATCTGCTGCCTGCGCCCCGGCATCGCGGGCATGTCCGAGAACATCCGCGTGGTCAGCGTGGTGGACCGCTTCCTCGAGCACAGCCGCATCTACTACTTCCGCGCCGGCGGCGCCCGCAAGATGTACCTGTCGAGCGCCGACTGGATGCCGCGCAACTTCTACTCGCGCTACGAGGTCGCCTTCCCGGTCAAGGACCTCCAGCTCAAGCGCTATGTCCGGGACACCATCCTGGGCAAGGGCTTGGCGGACAACCAGAAGGCCTGGCACCTCAAGCCCGACGGCTCCTACTCGCGCGTGGGCCCCGGCCCCGGCGCGGCGCTGGTGCGCTCGCAGACCTTCTTCGAGGCGCTCGCGCGCTCCGACTACCGCGACACCGCGCTCGCCGACCGGACCAAGGCGCCCGCGGTTTTACCGAAAAGTTAATCTCCCGTAACCGCCGCGATATCGTTTCCGGCTAGACTGAGGAGGCACGGAGGTGCCCCTCATGAACATCCGCTCGCTCGCCGTCGTCCTCGTCCTCGCCGCCGCTCCCGCCTTCGCCGCCGACGCCAAGGCCCCGGTCCTGCCCCCCGGCTATCGCGCCATGGCCTTGCCCTTCCCGGCGCACCAGCTGCTCTTCATCGAGCCCGGCGACCGCGTCGACATCATGGTGACCTTCTCGGCCGAGATGGGCGACAAGGACAAGACCCGGATGGAGGAGGTCACCGCGACCATCATGCAGAACGTGGTCGTGCTCGGCGTGAACCGCCCCAACGGCGTGGTCCAGGTCATCTTCAACCCGAACGAGGCGCAGTACGCCGCGCTCTTCGCCTCCAAGGACAAGACCCTCTGGCTGAGCCGGCGCGCCCCCGGCGACACCGAGATGCACCCGATGGAGATGGCGAGCGCGAGAAAGCTCTTCCGCTGAAGGCTACTTCAGGAAGAACGACGCGCAGCGGTGGTACTTGTCGAGCGGCTCGCGCCGCAGGTCGAACTTCTTCTCGACCGCGCGGTTGAAGTCGAGCATCTCGTCGAGGTGCTCGAGCTTGTCCTCGAGCGAGCCGCCCTCGGCCTTGATCTCGTTCTCGAACTCGCAGAAGGTCGAGAGCGCGTGCAGGCCGCGCTTGGCGATGTAGAACGCGGAGACGCGGTCGAGCGAGGGCTCGAGGAACGCGCTGCCCAGGTCCACCTCGAACTTCTCCTTCTGGTACAGGGCGATGATCGGGCCGCTGGTTATCCGTCTCACCGTTCGAGCCCCCAGATGCCGGCGCATCGCCTGGCCCATCTCCGGGCCCGCGTGGTCCTTCAGGATGGCGTCCACGCTGAAGTCGGTGAACTTCACGATGTCGTGATGGCTCTCCTCGCGCACGAGCTTGTCGAGGCGCTCGGAGGCGAACTCGGAGCGGTAGAGCATCCCGTCCCGGGTGAACCCGGGACCTTTATATTGAAGATAAACGGCGGTCCCGTTCTTCTTATAGCGCAGGCGCAGGCTGGCGCCCTTCTTTAGAAGATCGAACGACGGAGTGTCGAGGAACTGGTCGAAGAAGAAGGCGCTCTTCTGATGCTTGACGCCCTTGCGCTCGAGGAGCCAGTCGCGCAGGTCCCCGGCCTCCTCGGGCGCGACGCGCTTCTTGCACTCGATCTCGACGAAATGGAGGTCGTCGATGGCGAGCTTTCGGAACAGGAGGTCCGTGAAATCGTCGAGTCGGCTCATCGGAGTGATTTAGGATATCATATCGTCCGTGGAGATCATTTTCCTGCGTCACGCCCCCGCCGCCGAGCGCGAGGACTGGGCCCGCACCGGCCGCCCCGACTCCGAGCGCCCGTTGACGATGGACGGCCGCAAGCGCGCCCGCGAGGCGGCCAAGGGCCTGGCGCGGCTCATCGAGACCGCCGACCTCGTCGCCACGAGCCCGTGGGCGCGAGCGCGGGAGACCGCCGCGATCGCGGCGAAGGCGCTCGGCGCGCCGCTGGTCGAATCGAACTTCCTGCTCCCCCATCGCTCCCCCGCCAGCCTCGCCGGCTGGCTGTCGGGGCTCGACGGCGAGCGCGTGGTCCTCGTGGGCCACGAGCCGCACCTGTCGAAGGTCATCTCCTGGCTGCTGGCGGGGTCGGCGCGGTCGTTCGTCGGGCTCAAGAAGGCCCAGGCCGTCCTGCTGGAAACGCCCAAGGCCGCGGCGGGCTCCGCCGTCCTGGCCTGGTCGCTCCCGCCGAAGGTCCTGCGCCGCCTCTCCTAGAGGAAGTGCTTAACGGCCTGGTAGACCAGGCCCGCGCAGATCGCCGCGAACGGGATGGTGAGGAACCACGCCCAGATGATGCGGCCCGCGACGCCCCAGCGCACGGCCGACAGGCGCTGGGTCGAGCCGACGCCGACGATCGCGCCGGTGATGGTGTGCGTCGTGGAGACGGGCACGCCGAGGAAGGAGCAGATCATGATGGAGATGCCCGCGCCGGTCTCGGCGCAGAAGCCGCCGACGGGCTTGAGCTTGGTGACCTTGTTGCCCATCGTGTGGACGATCTTCCAGCCGCCCATCAAAGTGCCCAGCGCGATGACGGCGTGGCAGGAGAGCACGACCCAGAACGGGACGTAGAACTTGTCGCCGAGGAGGCCGTTGGAGTACAGCAGGACCGCGATGATGCCCATCGTCTTCTGGGCGTCGTTGCCGCCGTGGGAGAGGCTGTACAGGCCGGCCGAGAGCAGCTGCCCGATGCGGAAGGTCCGGTCCACCTGGCTCGGGGACTTGCGGCGGAACAGCCAGAACACGGCGACCATCAGGCCGAAGCCGAAGAACATGCCGATCATCGGCGACAGGAAGATGAAGGCCACGGTCGTCTTGAGCTTGTCGTACTGGAGCACGGCCGTGCCCGCCTTGGAGATGCCCGCGCCGACCATCCCGCCGATCAGCGCGTGCGAGGAGGAGACCGGGATCCCGAGCTGGATGGTGAGCCAGGACCAGATGCTCGCGCCGATCAGCGCCGCGGCCACGACCGCGGTGTCGACGATGTTGGGGTCGACGAGGCCCTTGCCGATCGTGTTGGCGACGTGCACGCCGAAGACCGCGAAGGCCACGAAGTTGAAGAACGCGGCCCAGACCACGGCGTGCTTGGGTGCGAGCACCCGCGTGGACACGACGGTGGCGATCGAGTTGGCCGAGTCGTGCATCCCGTTCAGGAAGTCGAACAGGTACGCGAGCCCGATGACGAAGAGGACCGATCCCGAGACGTGATGCTCCACGGCCTTAAGCCTGCTTGACGAGGATGGTCTCGAGCGTGTGGGCGACGTCCTCGCACTTGTCGATGGCGTGCTCGACGGTCTCGTAGATCTCCTTCCACTTCATGACCTCGAGGGGGTCGGGCTTGCCCTGGAACAGGCGGCCGATCGCGACGCCGAGGGCGTGGTCGCCCGCGTTCTCCAGGCGGTTGATCTCGATGCAGTAGTCCAGCACGTGGCGGTTCTTCTCGGGGTTCTGCAGCTCCTTGATCGCCTTGCGCACCTGCTCGGTGGCCTGCCACAGGATGTCGGTGAGCTGGACGAGGTCGGGGGTGCTGTTCTCGATCTGGTAGAGGAACATGCGCTGGCCGGCCGACTCGATGAGGTCGGTGATGGTGTCGAGCTCGCTGGCGAGGTCGCGGATGTCCTCGCGGTCGAAGGGCGTGACGAAGGTGCGGTTGAGCTTGTCGTAGATGTCGTGGGTGGTGATGTCCGCCTCGTGCTCGATCTCGCGCAGCCTGTCGAAGGAGGCGGTCTCGCGGCTCCACTTCTGGGCCATCTCTCGGAAGAGCTTGGCGGCGGCGACGCTATGGATCGCCTGCGCCTCGAACAGCTCGAAGAATTTCTCGTCCTTGGGGATGAAGCTGAAGGCCATGGTCGGGTCCTCTCTGCGTAAAATCGGTTGGACGGCGGGATGACGAACGCGTGACGGCCCGGAGATGATAGCGGATAGGGCGGTTCCCCCGCAATGCGGCGGGGATCCTTCCGCGTTGACTCCTGCGGCACGAAATGGAAACATGTCGTCGTGGCGCAGGAAAAGCTGCTCGTCGTGGAGGATGACCGGAACCTGGTCAAGCTCCTCAAGTACAACCTCGAGAAGGAGGGCTGGCGCGTGGTTGCCGCCGCCGACGGCGAGGCCGGACTGGCCGCCCTGCGCAAGGAGAAGCCGGACCTCGTCGTCCTGGACGGGATGATGCCCAAGCTCGACGGATTCGAGTTCCTGAAGATCATCCGGCGCGAGACCCGCGTGCCCGTCATCATGCTGACCGCCCGCAAGGAGGAGATGGACCGGGTCCTCGGCCTCGAGCTCGGCGCCGACGACTACGTGACCAAGCCCTTCGGCGTGCGCGAGCTGGTCGCGCGGGTGAAAGCCCTGCTGCGCCGCGCGGCGCCGGTGTCGGAGTCCGCTCCGGGCGGAGTCCTGCGCGCCGGCGGCATCACGCTCGATCCCGAGCGCTACGAGGTCTCCGTCAAAGGAAAGGCCGTGGCTTTGACCACGAAGGAGTTCGAGTTCCTCAAGCTCCTCCTCTCCGCCGGAGGACGGGCGCTGACCCGGGACCAGCTCCTTGAGAAGGTCTGGGGCTACGACCGCTCGATGGAGATCGACACGCGCACCATCGACCAGCACGTAGCGCGCCTGCGGGAGAAGCTGGGGCCCGAGGGCTCCCTGGTGGCCACGGTCAAGAACGTCGGCTACCGGATCAAGGAATGAGCCGTCCGGCGGGGCGGTTCGCCCCCCGTCTGGCGGTGGCCGTCGGGGCTCTGCTCGCCGCCGCGATCGGGGCGCTCGGGCTCGTCTTCGCCGAGGACCTGGGCCGGGAGCTGACCGGCGACCTGACGCGCTCCCTCCTGATCCAGTCCCGCCTGGCCGCGCGCGAGGAGACCCTGGACGCGAAGGCTCTCGGGGCCGCGTGCGAGTGCCGCGCGACGGTGATCGCGCCCGACGGCGAGGTCCTTGGGGACTCGAGCCTCGATCCGGAGGGCCTGTCGCAGGCCGAGAACCATCGCGCGCGCCCCGAGGTCGCCGCCGCGCTCGCGGGCCGGGAGGCGAGCGCGGTGCGCCGCTCGGCCACGCTGGGCGTTCACCACCTGTACGCCGCCGCGCCGTCCCTCGCGTCCGGCGGCAGGATACGGGCCGCCGTCCGCCTGTCCCTTCCCCTCACCGAGGTCGAGCGCCGGGTCTCCGTGGCGCGGCGCTTCGTGCTATGGATGACGCTGGCGGTCTTCGCCGCGGCCCTGATCCTCGCCTGGCTGCTGGCGCGGGCCGCCGGCCGCCCTCTCGAGGAGATGGCGGCCGTGGCCAAGCGCCTCGCCGCGGGAGAGTACGGCGCGCGCGTGCGCGGGCCGCTCGGCGGCGACGAGCGCGCCTTGCTCGGCGAGACGCTCAACGCCCTGGCCCAGCGCGTCGAGGAGACGGTCGGCGAGCTGTCCCGGGACAAGAGCCGCCTGGCGGCGGTCCTCGACCAGATGGCCGAGGGCGTGGTCGCCGTGGACTCGGAGGGGCGAGTCCTCCTCGTCAATCCCGCCCTGTCGCGCCTGCTCGGCATCGACGCGGAGCAGGCGCGCGGGCGAGGCCATCTCGAGAGCCTTCGTCACCACGGCCTGGCCGAGCTCGTGGGCGAGGTCCTGCGCGGCGGAGCGCCCGCGGCGCGCGAGCTGCGGCTGTTCTCGCCGGAGGAGCTGGTGTTCGACGCGCACGCGGCCCCGCTTCAGCAGGGCGGGCGGCCGGCCGGCGCGCTCGTCGTGCTCCACGACATCACCCGCCTGCGCCGCCTCGAGCAGGTGCGCCGGGATTTCGTCGCCAACGTCAGCCACGAGCTGAGGACCCCTCTGTCCTCGATCAAGGGCTTCGCCGAGACTTTGCGCGAGGGAGCGATCGACGACAAGGAGAACCGCCTCGGCTTCCTGAAGACCATCGAGGAGCAGGCCGTGCACCTTTCCCAGCTCGTGGACGACCTTCTCGACCTTTCCTCCATAGAGTCCGGGCATCGCCAGCCGACCCTCGCGCCGACCGACCTGCGGGCGCTGGCGGTGGACGTCACGCGCCGCTTCGCCCCCGCCGCGGCCGAGCGCGGGGTGTCCTTGGCGACGCTCTCCTCCGGCCCCCTGTCCGCGCTCGCCGACGCCGAGCAGGCCCGCCAGGTCCTGGCGAACCTGGTCGACAACGCGATCAAGTACACCGAGCGCGGCGGCCGCGTCGAGATCTCCCTGGAGGCTCGGGAGGACCAGGCGGTCGTGTGCGTCCGGGACACCGGCGTGGGCATCCCCGAGGCGGACCTCGCTCGCATCTTCGAGCGTTTCTACCGCGTCGATAAGTCCCGCTCTCGCGAGGCCGGCGGCACCGGCCTCGGGCTGGCCATCGTCAAGCACCTCGTCGAGGCGCAGGGCGGCCGGGTCTGGGTCGAGAGCCGCCAGCCCGGCGGGTCCGCTTTCTTCTTCGCGCTGAAAGGGGCGTAGCCGCGTCACGCGTTCGTCACGCGCAGTTGACCCCGCCAGTACGGACCGGCGTTCATGGATGCGTTACTCTTTATCCATGAAACCTACATACGCCCTCCTCGCCGCGCTGCTCGCCGTCACGGCCGTCCCCGCCTCCGCCCAGCTCGACAAGCTCAAGCTGTCGGAGACGATCCAGTCCATCAAGTTCGGCGGCGACCTCCGCCTGCGCGACGACATGAGCGCCAAGCGCGGCGCCGGCCAGAACAACCGCGGCCGCCTGCGCTACCGCCTGCGCTTCGGTCCCGAGATCGAGCTTCCCGAGAACCTGACCGCGGTCATCCGCCTCGGCTCCGGCACGGGCGAGCAGGTCTCCACCAACCAGAGCTACGACAACCTCAGCGGCCAGAAGCAGATCTGGATCGACCTGATGAACCTGCGCTGGAAGCCGAAGCTCCATGACGACGCGACCGCCGCCGTACACGCCGGCCGCATGGCCAACCCGCTGTGGCGCGTCTACTCCTCCGACATCGTCTGGGACGACGACTTCAACCCGGAAGGCTTCGGGGAGAGCATCGAGTGGGTGTTCGCCGGACCGGAGCTGTCCGTGTTCGCCAACGGCCTGCAGGCCGTGGCCGACGAGGACTCGAACTCGGGCAAGAACCAGTGGTACTTCTCGCAGCAGCTCGGCGTCGAGAAGACCCTCCCGCTCGACAGCCGCCTGCGCCTGGCCGGCGCGTACCATAAGTGGAGCGACGAGAACCGCTCCAGCTTCGGCCAGACCACGGTGCAGGACGGCAACCGCCGCCTGACGAACGGGTCTCTCGCCGCGCGCTTCGGCGTCGGCGAGGTCACGGCTCAGCTGTCCTCCTGGGTCGGCTCGGTCCCGCTGGCCTTCCAGGGCACGGTGATCCGCAACTTCCGCCAGGTCCACAACGACAAGGTCCAGGGTCCCGTCGGACGGGACGGCTACCAGTTCGGCCTGATCGCCGGCGCGGCCAAGAAGCAGGGGCAGTGGGAGGCCGCCTACTTCAAGAAGTACTCCCAGATCGACGCCACCGTGGCGGACGTCGCGGACTCTGACTTCGCGGACGGCGGGACGAACCGGGTCGGCCACATCGCCTGGATCGCCTACAACCCCCGCGACTGGATGCAGCTGAAGGTGAAGGGCTTCGTCACCGACGCCCTCGACCGGAGCTTCCCGACCGTGGCGGGCGTCACGCCGACCGCGGCGACGAACCTCGACAAGGCGGTCAACCGCCTGCAGATCGACATGTCGGTCAAGTTTTAGGCGAACGTCACGCGTTCGTCACATACGACCATTATCATGACTTCACGGAGATCGAAATGAACCGCATCCCCAGCCTGATCGCCCTCGCCGTCCTCCTCGCGGCCCCCGCCGCGGCCGAGATGAAGACCCTCAACGGAGCGGGCGCCACCTTCCCGTATCCGATCTACTCCAAGTGGTTCGACGAGTACCACAAGGTCAAGCCCGAGCTCCAGATCAACTACCAGTCCATCGGCTCCGGCGGCGGCATCCGCCAGGTCACCGAGCGCACGGTGGACTTCGGCGCCACCGACGGCCCGATGACCAGCCAGCAGCAGTTCAAGGTGGACGGCAAGATCATGCACATCCCCACCGTGCTTGGAGCCGTGGTTCCTGCCTACAACCTCAAGGGCATCGAGGACCTGAAGCTGTCGGGACCCGTCATCGCCGACATCTTCCTCGGCAAGGTCACGCGCTGGACCGACCCGGCCATCGCCAAGCTCAACCCCGGCGCGGCCCTGCCCGACGCGGCGATCACCGTGGTCCACCGCTCGGACGGGTCCGGCACGACCTACTGCTTCGTCGACTACCTCTCCAAGGTCAGCCCGGAGTGGAAGTCGAAGGTCGGCCTCGCCACCGCCGTGAAGTGGCCCGTCGGCCTCGGCGGCAAGGGCAACGAGGGCGTCGCGGGGCTCGTCAAGCAGACCCCGAACGCGATCGGCTACGTCGAGCTGATCTACGCCAAGCAGAACGACATCGCCTACGCGTCGGTCCTCAATAAGGCCGGCAAGTTCGTGAAGGCCTCCATCGACAGCGTCACCGCCGCCGCGGCGGGCGTGAAGATGCCCAAGGACTTCAAGGTCTCCATCACGGACGCCGACGGCGAGGCGTCGTACCCGATCTCGACCTTCACCTGGCTGCTGGTGTACGAGAAGAACGCCGGAGACAAGGGCCCGGTCCTCAAGGACTTCCTCAAGTGGATGCTCAAGGACGGCCAGCCGATGGCCAGCGCCCTCGGCTACGCGCCGCTCCCGGGCTCCGTCAACGCGATGGTGACCAAGGCCATCGAGGTCGTCAAATAGGATGACCGTCGCGGTCCTCGACCGCGCCCGCAAGGTCCCCGGCTCTCGCGAGAGAGCCGGGGACCGCCTTTTCCGTCTCGTCATCGCCGGCTTCGCCGGGATCATCCTCCTCGCGGCGATCGCGCTGGCCTGGCAGCTCCTGCGCGAGTCCGCCGAGACCTGGAAGACGTTCGGCCTCGCCTTCCTGTGGACCTCGGATTGGGATCCCGTCGCCGACGTGTTCGGAGCCCTCCCGTTCCTGTACGGCACGGCCGTCTCCTCCTTGCTCGCGCTGCTGATCGCCGTCCCCCTCGGAGTGGGCGCCGCCGTTTTCCTGACCGAGCTCGCGCCGAAGCGCCTCGCCGAGGTCCTCATGTTCGCCATCGAGCTCCTGGCCGCCGTGCCGAGCGTGATCCTGGGCCTGATGGGCATCTTCCTGCTCGTCCCCGCGATGCGCGCGATGGGCGCTCCCTACGGCGTCGGCATGCTCACGGCCGGGCTGATCCTCGCCTTCATGATCCTGCCCTACATCACCACGATCACCCGCGAGGTCCTGCTCACCGTCCCCCGCCCGCTCAAGGAGGCGATGTACGCCCTCGGCGCCACCCGCTGGGAGGTCGTGCGCGGCGTGAGCCTGCCGTATTCCCGCGCGGGGATCGTGGGCGCGGTGTTCCTCTCGCTCGGCCGCGCGCTCGGCGAGACGATGGCCGTCACCATGGTGATCGGCAATAATCCGCAGATCAAGGCTTCGCTGCTGGAGCCGGGCTACAGCATGGCCGCCGTCATCGCCAACGAGCTGGCCGAGGCCGCGAGCGACGCGCACCTGTCCGCCCTCGTCGCCATCGGCCTGGCCTTGATGGCCGTCACCGTCGTCGTCAACGGCGCGGCGCGTCTGATGCTCTATCGCCTCGGGGCGCGTCGATGAACGACGCGCTGTACGCCCGACGCAAAAAGGTGAACGCGCTGATGTTCGCGCTCACCGCTCTGTGCGCCGCCATCGCGAGCGGGACCTTGCTCGCCATCCTCGGCTACATAGCCTGGAAGGGCGCTTCCTCCATCAGCTGGGCGTTCCTGACGAACCTGCCCAAGCCGGTCGGCGAGCAGGGCGGCGGCATCGCCAACTCCATCGTGGGCTCGGCCAAGGTCGTCGGCCTCGCGGGCCTGATGGGCATCCCCGTCGGTGTCCTGGGCGGCGTTTACCTCGCCGAGTACGGACGCGGCAAGTACGCCTTCGCCGTGCGCTACGCCGCCGACGTGATGAACGGCGTGCCCTCGATCGTCGTCGGCCTGTTCGCCTACGCTTTGATCGTCCATCCGATGAAGAAGTTCTCCGCGCTGTCGGGCTCGGTGGCGCTCGCTTTCATCATGGTCCCCATCGTCCTGCGCAACACCGAGGAGTTCCTGCGCCTCGTGCCCGGCACCATCCGCGAGGCGGCGCTGGCCCTCGGCGTGCCGCGCTGGAAGGTCACCTTGTTCGTCATCCTGCCCACGGCGGGGCGCGGCATCCTGACGGGCGCGCTCCTGGCGCTGGCCCGCGTGGCCGGCGAGACGGCCCCGCTGATCTTCACCGCCTTCGGCAACCGCTTCGCCGACAACGGCTGGCTCAACCCGATCGCCACCTTGCCGCACACGATCTTCACCTACGCGATCTCCCCCTACGAGGACTGGCACAACCAGGCCTGGGCGGCGGCGCTCATCCTGATGGCCTTCGTCCTGGCCGTCAACATCACCGCGAGAATATGGCTGAAACCAAAATCGACATGAGGCCGATGCCGCTGCCGGCCGAGACCGCCGTCGCGCCGAAGGAGATGCCGGTCGTGATGTCGGTGCGCGATCTGCGCGCCGGCTACGGCGGCGCCCCCGTCCTCAAGGGCGTGAACCTGGACATACGCGAGAAGACGGTCACCGCGATCATCGGGCCGTCCGGCTGCGGCAAGTCCACCTTGATCCGCTGCCTCAACCGCATGCACGAGGCCATCCCCGGCGCGACCTGCGACGGCGAGATCCTCCTTGGCGGGCGCAACGCGCTCGAGATCGACCCGGTGCTCCTGCGCCGGGAGGTCGGCATGGTCTTCCAGCGCCCGAACCCCTTCCCGACGATGACCATCGCCCAGAACGTGGCGGCCGGCCTGGTGCTCAACGGCGTGCGCGACCGCGCGCTCATCGCGGAGACCGTGGAGAAGAGCCTGCGCCGCGCCGCGCTGTGGGACGAGGTCAAGGACAAGCTCGACGCCCCGGGCGTCGGCCTGTCCGGCGGCCAGCAGCAGCGCCTGTGCATCGCCCGCGCTCTCGCCGTGGAGCCGCGGGTACTCCTGCTGGACGAGCCGTGCTCCGCGCTCGACCCGATCGCGACGGGCCGCATCGAGGAGCTCCTGCTCCAGATCAAGGATCAGCTCACCGTCGTCATCGTCACGCACAACATGCAGCAGGCCGCCCGCGTCTCCGAGTTCACCGTTTTCATGCTGATGGGCGAAATGGTCGAATACGGCCAGACGCGGAAGATGTTCACCCAGCCCGCCGACAAGCGCACCGAAGACTACATCACCGGGAGATTCGGATGACCATGAAGCGCCATTTCGACACGGACCTCGAGGACCTCCGCGGCCGCCTGCTGCGCATGGGCAGCCTGTGCGAGGAGATGGTCCATTACGCGGTGAAGGTCGTCGTCGATCGCGACGACAGCCACCTGTCGAAGGTCCAGGACTGGGAGCGCCAGGTCAACGCCCTGCACATCGAGATCGACGAGGTGTGCCTTCGCCTCATCGCCCTGCATCAGCCGGCCGCCGGCGACCTGCGTCTGATAGCGGCCGCCATCAAGATCAACTCCGACCTCGAGCGCGTCGGCGACCAGGCGGTCAACATCGCCGAGACCGGCGTCTACCTGCTCAAGGAGCCCAAGATCAAGCTCGGCGACATCCCGCGGATGGTGGAGGTCGCCGCCGGCATGCTCAAGGACGCCCTCGACGCCTTCTCCCGCGGCGACGTGGAGCTCGCGCGCGACGTGATCAAGCGCGACGACGAGGAGGACCGCCTCAAGAGCCAGACCTTCAACGAGCTGGTCACGCTCATGCAGCGCGACGCCTCGGCGATCCAGCGCGGCATGGACATCATCCTCGTCGCCCGCAACCTGGAGCGCATCGCGGACCACGCCACAAACGTCGCCGAGGACGTGATCTTCATGGTGCTGGGCAAGGACATCCGGCACTCCGCCGAGAAGATCTAGCCGCTAGCGCAGGCTGCGCGCGAAGGCCCGGCGCGCGCGGGGCGTGCCGATGCGCCCCAAGGCCAGAGCCGCGCTCCACGCGACCTCCTCGGGGCCCTTCTTGAGCGCGGCGACGATGGCGGGCACCGCCGCGTCGGACGGCGCGCCGATGTTCCCCAGTGCCAGCGCCGCGCTCGCCCGCACGCGCGGCGCGCGGTCCTTCAGCGCGGCGGTCAGCGCGGGCACGGCCTCGGCCGCCGCGCGCCGGCCGAGCTCGTCGGCGGCGCGGGCGCGCTTGGCCGCGTCGGGGCTCTTCAGATAGGCGAGCAGGACGGGCAAGGGGTCGTTGGCCATCTTCCCGGTCCCCTTGTCCGCGGCGATGTCCGCGCCGGCCGTCTCCGGCGCGGGGCGGTCCCCGAAGCCCGGCGCGCCGGGCGGCAGCAGCTCCGGGGTCGCGGGGTCCTTGGGACGCTTCACCGCGTGGGCCGGCGGCGCGGTGCGCTTCGTTGACGCGAACGCGGCTCCGGAGGTCCCGGGCGCGTCCCGCTCCCCGAATCCGGGCGGCGCCGGAGGCATCGCCTCGGGTTTGCGTTCCGTGGCGGTGAGAACCTCGTCGAGCTCCTTGAGGCTGGCTCGGTTCATCTTCGGCTTCGCCTCCGGCGCGGGAGACGGGGCGAGAGGCTCCGCCGGCTTCTCGACGACCGGATCCTTGGTGGCGACCGGCTCGTCGAGCGGGGCCGGCTCCCCCCCGTCGGGCGCGGCATCCGGGCCCTCGGCCCAGGGCGCGCGGCCCGGCTGGGGGTTCCTCACGCAGGCCTTGAGGTCCTCGTTGGACGCGGCGGCGGCGTCCCAGCTCTCCGGCGGAGGCTCCTTGCCGTCCTCCTTCTTGAGCCAGTAGCGTCCCATCAGCCGCACCATGCCGCTCTCGTCGCTGAGCGCGCGGTGCAGGACGTCGGAGGCCTCGGGGCCGAGGCTTCCGAGCCAGTGCACGGCCGTGAGGCGGACGTGGCGGCAGGGCTCCTGGCGCAGCACCGTCTCCAGGGCGCCGAGGGCCGGAGCGCCGACGCGCCCCATCTCGTGGACGGCGGTCATGCGCACCTGCCAGTCGGCGTCGCGCGCGGCGAAGCCGAGCAGAGGGAGAGCCTCGGGCCCGAGGGCGCCGAGGGCGGTCGCGGCGTGGATCCGCTGGTTCCAGGTCCCGTCGCGCAGCGCCCGCTCGTGGCGGGACGGCTGCGCCGACGCCGGCGCGGCGATCAGCGCGGCGAGCGCCAGGGCGATCACGGGAACAGCGCGCGCCACAGCGCGCGGGTGCCCTCGGCGCCGAGCAGGAGCAGGCCGATGTGGAAGGCGATCATGACGAGGACCCCGAGCCAGCCGAGCAGCGCGATCGCCCCGTCCTCCTCGAGCAAGGCGAGGGCGAGCAGCGCCGCGGGGGTGGCGCAGATCATGTTCGACAGGGGGATCGGGAAAGGGAGGGCGAGCGCCAAGCCGCACAGCACCCAGGCGGCGCCGACGGTGCGCTCGTTGGCCGCCAGCCGCCGCCAGCGCGGACGCGTGACCCGGTCTGCGAGCGAGAAGAACCGCCGCGCGGCGCCGAGCAGCAGGTGCAAGGTCTTGGCCTCGAGGGTCCGCCGGGCCAGCCACCCCGGCAGATGCGGCTCGGGGCGGCCGCGCACGAGCTGGAGCCCCTGGAGGGCGATGAACACGCCGAACACCGTGGAGAGGCCCGCGAGGGGCAAGGGCTGGAGGAAGGGCACGCAGACGAAGAGGACGATGAGCCCGAAGCCCGCGTGGTGCATGCGGTGCGTGAGCTGGCCCAAAGTCATCGGGCCGTCGACGGCGGCCTCGAGCGCGCGCAGATGGCGCTCGACGGGCATGGCTCAGCGCGCGGCGGCGCGGGCGTGGATCTCGACGGCGGTCTTGCCGTCCGCCGAGAAGACCTCGACGGCGTCTCCGACCTGGAGCGCCTCGAACGGGACCGCCGTTCCGGGCTTGCCCTCGGCCTCGCGGACGATCTTGGCCGTCTCCGGCACGGTGAACTCGCTGATGGCCTGGCGGCCGGTGCGCACGGTGAGGACGCCTTTGAGCACGTCCGTGTTCGCGATCTCCCCCCGCACGGTCTCGGCGGTCTTGGGGTCGTCCGCGTCGGGCTTGGGGCCGGACTTGAGGTCGAGGGAGGAGAGCTCTTTCGTCTTCGGGTCGTACAGGGCCTTGAGCACCAGCGCGCCCGGGACGGCCGCCTTCTGGAATTTCGCCGGCTTGCCGTCGAGCGTCACCTTCGTGCGCTTCGTGGCCTTGAACTCCTCGACATGGTCGGCCTTGTCGAGGACGGTCAGGCGCCCTTCGCGGAAGACGGGACCGTCGGCGCTCGGCGCGATGTTGGACTGGGCCTTGAGGACCTTGCCCGCGGTGCGCGACGGCGCGGCGGACGCGGAGAGGGCGGCGAGCACGGCGAAGGCGGCGGCGGCCAGGCGGCTCACGCGTTGTCCTCGACCACGGCCTCCGGCTCGGCCGGCTTGACCTTCTCCACCTGCACGCGGCCCTGGGCGTCGACCTTCACGCCGTGGTGCCGCTTGAGCTCCTCGAGGATCTCCTCGGGGGAGAAGCCGTGGCTGCCGGCGCGGTTCTTGATGTCGTTGAGCAAGGTCTTCACGCGGGACGGGACGTCCTTGATGCGCTGGAGGCGCGAGGCGTAGGTCCAGGCGGCCTCGGAGAGGGTCTTGCCTCCGGCCTTGCGGGGCTCGCCGGTGTCGGGCGGGAGGATGACGGGAGCGGGCGCCGCTGCGGCCGCCTCCGGGGGCGTCGACCGCGAGGACGAGCGGCCGCGTCCGCCGCGGGAGCGGCCGCTCCGGGCCGCCGGGGCGGCGGCGCGCCCTCCGCGGGAGCGTCCTCCGCGGCGGCGGTTGTTCTTGGCCTTGGTCGTGCCGGCGCTCTCGTAGGTGCCGGTGCCCTCGATCTCCTGGAGCTCGGCCTCCATGTCGCGGTGCGAGGTCCAGACCGTCGCCATGCGGCCCAGGCGCTGGAGCTCGGCGGTCATCGCCGTGAGCGTCGCGTCGTTCGTCACCATGAGGAAAGGGACGTGCTGGGGCAGGACGGCGTGCAGCATGCCGGCGTGCAGGCTCATGACGAAGTCGGCGGCGTTGGCGCCGCCCTTGGGCGAGGTGACCGTGCAGAAGTTGGGCAGGCGGGCCAGAGGCTTCTCGAGGTTGCGCGGCAGCAGGGCGCCGGGGCGCAGGAACACGCGCACGAGGGTGTGGCGCGTCACGCGGGCGTCCGGCGGCACGTGCGGGTCGTTGTCGCCGTCGATGAGGAGGACGTTCTCGATCGGCGAGCGGGGCAGCGAGTAGGCCGCGGGGTCGGCGTAGGGCGTGGTGTCGAGGACGGGCGCCGGGGAGTCGTTGCCCAGGGGCGCGGTCTCGGAGAGGTCTTCAGCGGTCGAATCGTGTGGGGTAGTCATTGTTTTGTGGTCCGAGTATAGCAATTACCCCCCCGGGGCTAGCGGGAGGCGTTCCAAGCGGCGAAAAAGGCTTCGGCGTCCGGCGGGAAGCCGCTGAAGCGGGGGTTCCAGCCGAGGAGGCGCGCGGCCTTGGAGGCGTCCACCCGCTGGTCGAGGGCGAGCCCGTGGGCCATGCCTCCGTAGCGCTTCTCGGCGTCGGCGAAGGACAGGGAGCTCACGGCGCCGCCGGCGCCGGCGGCGCGGGAGGCGGCCTCGGCCATCTCCCGCACCGTGAAGCGCGAGGCGTCCACGGCGTTGAGGATCTCCCCGGCCGCCTCCCCCTCCACGGCGAGGGCGTAAAGGAGCGCGAGGTCCTCGAGATGGACGACGGCCCAGCGGTTGGAGCCGTCGCCGACGATGGGAGCGGCCTTGTGCTCGACCGCGCCCTGGAACCAGAGGCCGGTCAGCCCGCCCGCCCCGCCGTACACGCAGCCGGGCCGGATGACGACGCCCGAGGCGGCGAGGACGAGCTTCTCGTGCTCCGAGCGCCAGGGCATCAGCGGCGCGCCGGCCGAGGACTCGACGAAGGGGCCGCCCGGGCCGTACTGCCAGACGCCGGAGGTATAAAGGAGCCGGCCGCCGAAGGCGAGCAGAGCCTCGACCGCCCCGCGGTCGAGCTTCTCGTAGTCGGCGCCGTACTCGACGGCGCAGTGGACGCGGGCGTCCGCGTTGCGGGCGGGGCGCTCCCAGCCCTTGGGCTGGCGCATGTCGCCGACGACCGGCTCGATCTCCCGGGCCGCGAGCGCCTTCGCCTTCGCGGCCGTGCGCACGAGGCCGCTCACGCGGTGGCCGCGTCGGCGCAGGGCCTCGGCCACCGCGCGGCCGATGTACCCGGAGGCGCCGGTCAGGAATATCTTCATCGGACGGTGGGCCTCTTCACGCGCATCGGCGCGAACTGATGCGCGATCCAGTCATAAAGGAAGTCGGGGATCGCGGGCAGGATGTACTTGCTCGCGTAGGAGAGCTGCCAGGGGAAATGGACCACCCGGCGCTTCGCGTCGATGCCGGCGAGCATCGCGGCGACGCCGTCGGGGGTCTCCATCAGGAACGGCATCGTGCCGGGGTTGTTGCGGTCCGTCATCTCGCTGCGCACGAAGCCCGGGCAGACGGTCACGATGGAGACGCCGGTGCCGATCATGTCCACGCGCGCCGATTCGAGCAAGGTGATCAACGCGGCCTTGCTGGCGGAATACGGGCCCGACTTGGGCAGGCCGCGGAATCCCGCGAGCGAAGAGACGCCGGCGATGATGCCGGACTTCTGCGCCAGCATGTCCGGTATGACCGCCTCCATCCAGTGGCAGACGCCGAAGACGTTCGCGTCGAACGTCCACTGCACGGACTCGGCCTTGAACTCCTTGGCGCTCATCATGTCGCCGACGCCGGCGTTGAGCACGGCGTAGTCGAGGCCCCCCCACGCGGCCGCAATCAAGGCGTAGTGGGCCTTCACGTCGGCGGGGTCCGTCACCGAGCCGCACAGGACGAGGGGCTCTCCCCCCGCGGCCTTCACGAGCCGCGCCGTCTCCTCGAGGTGCTCCTTGCGGCGGCCGCTGACGGCGACGCGCCAGCCGCGGCGGCCGAGCTGGACGGCGGCCTCGCGGCCGAGGCCGGAGGTCGCCCCGGTGACGAGCGCGCGCGTCACGACGCGGCGGCCGTCTCGGGCCGGACGAGCCCCAGCAGGTCCTTGGCGCGGATGTGGAGGTCGATCGCCTCCACCTCGGCGGGGTGCAACGCCAGGCGCCGCTCGAGGCAGGCGATCAGCTGCTCGATCTTGCGCAAGGAGCGGGGATGGCGCCGGGCCTGCGTGATGAACGCCGCGTACTCGGCGGGAGAGGCCTCCTTGAGCATGTAGCGCCAGTTCGTCGCGTCGGAGAAGGTCAGCGCGTCCGCGGCGACCACGGCGTCGATCTGCGCGCGGTGGGTGTCGGGCTCGAGGAAGGTCCCGAACAGGCGGTCCATCAGCGGGTGCACGATGGTGAAGTTCATCGCCTGGTCCCAATGATGGAGGAGGTGGATGTCGGCGAGGCGCTTGAAGTAGGCGCTGTCCTTCCACGGGTGCTTGACGAGGTGGAAGCGCGAGTGGGTCTCGTCGACGAGGAACTTCGCGTACACCGCGACGCCGGCGACGAAGGCGAGCGTGCCCAGGTTGGCGCCGTGCGTCCACAGCGCGAGGCAGGCCGCGATCCAGCCCGGGACGACCCAGGACAGGGCCAGCCCCGTCTCCGAGGCGACGTAGCCGGTGTCGCGCTTGTAATGGTCGCCGATGGGGTAGATCACCATGTGGTGGAGCCAGTGGTACATCTGGTTGCGGCGCACGGTGGAGGACTTGCGCGTCAGCCAGCCGACGTGCTGGAAGAAGCGGTGGTAGGCGTAGCCGAAGGACTCGACGAGCAGGACGCCGCGCAGGAACATGACGAAGGGCTTGGCCCAGGACGGCAGGAACATGGCGGAGAACGGCTCGGCCCAGGCGAAGGCGATCAGGGCGACGATGCCCGCCGCAGTCCAGACCTCCAGAAGGCGTTTCTTAAGAGAAGCGTCCGGCCGGCGCAAAAGGGCGGTCCACAGTTCGGCATCTAGGGCGTTGGTCATGATTTTAGGTTATCAAATCGGCGGCCGTCTCTTCGATAGCGGCGGGGTGAATTCCGGGTGACCCCGGCCCTGGCGTTCGACGGGCAGGCGGTGTATGATAGTAGGAAGCGGGGCCAAAGGGCCCAGGCGCGAGCGCCGTTTCCACCCCCATAATCGCTATAATAGACGCAGGAGACTCCCGACCATGCGCAACGCCTTGATCCGGCTCGCGCCGTGCGCCGTTTTCGTGTCCGCCCTCGCGTCCGCCCAGGTCGTCGAGAAGCCCGTCTCCGGAGGCACCAACACCGGCTCCGCGGCCGCGGTCCCCGGCACGAGCGCCAACAACCCCTCCGGCACCCTCGGCGGCGCGAACGCGACCGGCCTGGGCCTGCAGACCGGCCTCGGCGGAGTCAACGCCGCGCCGTCCCCGACGCCCGGCGTCGCGACCCCCGCCCAGGTCAACCCCGTCTCCGCCGTCCCCGTCGTTCCCGGGGCCGCGCTGCCGATCAAGACGGTCGGCTCGACGGCCCGGCCGGCCGCCGCTCCCGCCATCCCCAAGGTGAACGGCGCGCCCGCGGCCGGCGGAGCTCTGCAGACCCCGGGCTCGGTGAAGGCCGACGCCTCCGGCGGTAAGCAGGCGGCGCCCAGCGCCTCCTCGATGCTCGACACCACGGCGCGCGGGATCACCGCGGGCACGAAGGCCGAGGCGGCCGGCGGCGACGGCCTGTCCGTGCGCCAGGCCCTCGACCGCGCCTACGACTCGTCCACCCGCAACGGCGACATCGCCGGCGGCGCGGGCGTTGCCGGGAAGTTCTCGAGCGCCCGCGAGAAGGTGGCGGGCCTCGTGGGCGTCGCCAACAACTCGGCGCCGGCCGACGCGCCCGGCCTGTACCAGTCCGCGGTCAAGACCGCCGCGGAGACCTTGCCCACCGCCGCGGCCGCGGCCGTGACCAAGGCCGTCCTCGCCTTCGCCGCGCGCAAGGCCGACATGTCGCTCACCGACCTCGCCCAAGCCGCCTACACCGCCGCGACCGCCGGACAGACGACCGAGGCCCGGCGCCTCGTGAAGTCCCTGGATAAATGGGAGGAGCTGCTCGGCGCGCCGGGACGCCCGCTGATCTCCAACGGCGACCGGCTCAAGGCCGGCGTCGAGGCCGCCCTCGCCGAGTCCAAGTCCGGCGCGAAGTCCTCCGCGCCCCGCGTCTGGGTCGTCAAGCGCGGCGGCTCCTACGTCGCCGCTTTGCCCGGCACGACGGTCGAGAAGGTCCCCGGCCTGGCCGCGTCGTTCGCGCTCAAGCTCGAGAAGCTGTCCCTGGCCCCGATGTCCGACGCGTACCGCGCGTTCGCCGCCAAGCCCGGCGTGCGCACGGCGATCGCCGCGCGCGTGTCGCTGGGAGAGTCCGTCCCCTCCGCCGTGATCGGGACCGGCTGGACCTGGCTCAAGCATCTCGTGATGCGCGCCTGGAGCGCGCTGACCTCGCTCCTGCCCGGCCGCGGCCTGCCCGTCGCCGCCAACGAGTCGACTTTGCCGCGCCTGCGCGAGGCCGCGCTCGCTTGGCGCGAGGCCGCGACCTCCGGCGACGCCGCCGCGCGCGCCGCCGGCGCGCCGCGCCTCACCGTGTCCCGCGCGCGCGGGGCCTTCGCCCTCGCGCTCAAGGCCGCCGCCGCCCATGAGGCCCTCACCGGCGAGGCCGGAGCGGTCTCCCGCGTGGAGTCGCTCGCCTCCGAGTTCGAGGCCGGCGTCAAGCGCGCCGCCCTCTCCCCCGCCGACCGCCTCACCCCCGGGCTCGAGTCCATCGTCTCGGGCGAGGGCGGCCTGCGCCACTGGTCGTCGCGCTACGCCTCCGACGCGCGCGAGCGCGGCGGCGACGCGTTCGCCAAGGTCCGCGGCGCGAGCCCCGTCACCGTGCTCGGCGACGGCGCGGGCGCGACCGCGGCGAAGACGCTTTCCGCCGCCTCGAAGGAGCTCCGCTTCACCGCTTTCGGCGACGCGCTGTGGGCGTCGGGCTCCGGCTCGTACGGCGCGGCGAAGCTGTCGGCCGACCTGCGCTCGACGGAGTCGGGCGGCTCGCTCGTCCTCGAGACGCAGCGCGGCGACGAGCGCCTCGCGTCCTCCCTCGACGAGCTCGGCTTCGCGGTGACGCGCCGCGGCCAGGGCCTCAGCGCCCGCCTCGACGCGGAGACCGTCTCCGCGGACGCGCGCGAGATGACGGAGCTGGCCGCGCAAGGAGCCGCCCTCATCACCGGCGCGCCCCGCGACGCGAAGGCGGCCGCGCCGTTCGCCCTCGCGCGCCTGCTCGCCGACATGAAGCGCGCGCCGAAGGACGCGGCCAAGGCGGCCGCCTCGCTCGACGGCACCTCGCGGCTGTCGCGCGCGAAGACCGTGGGCTGGGTCGGGGAGTACGAGGCCGTCTCGGCCGAGATCGTCTCCCAGGGCGTGCGCGTGATCGCCCTGCGCGACCCCGCGACCGGCTTGTCGAAGTTCGCCCGAATCGAACCCCTGCGGACGCGATGAGCCCGGCGGCCTTCCTTCCGTTCCTTCTTCACCTGTCGTTCTCCGCGCGCGCCGAGCCGCTTCCCGGCGCCTTCTCGGGCCTGTCCCTGAGCCTCGGCCAGGGCCGCCCGGTGTGCGCGCGGGCGACCTTCGACCGCAAGGTCGCGGAGTCGGGCGGGCATGTGCTCGTCCTCGACGCGGCGTCCGAGGGCGACGACGCGGCCATCCGCATGGCCGAGGCCGTCGTGACGCGCCGCGGCGGCCTGTCGAGCCGGGCGGGCGCCTCGGCCCGCCGCCACGGCGTGCCGGCCGTCTCCCTCGGCCAGGGCCGCTGGGACGCGCGCGGGCCGGCGCTGTATCTCGATGAGCCCTCCTACGGTCCCCCTCAGTCGGCCTCCGGCTACTCCTACCGCCCGGTGGTCGGGTCCGAGGAGCGGGCGCTGCGCGAGGGCGACGCGGTGATCGTGGACCCGGCGAGCGGCCGCGTGACCTTGGTGCCGCCGTCGGAGGCCGAGGCCCGCGTCGCGGCCGCCGAGGCCGCTCGCGCCTACGACGGCCTGCGCGACTCGTCGGCCCTGGAGGTGTGGCTGGCCCAGGCGGAAGGCCCCCGGCGCGGGGCCGCTTTGCTGTCGGAGCTGGTCCCGCGCGCCGTCGCCGGCGCCATGCCCGCCGACGACCTGTCCCGCGTCCGCCGGGCCGCGGAGCGGACCGCGCCCGCCTCCGCGCGCGAGGACATGCGCCGCGCCGAGGCGGCCGCCTTCACCCGCGCCGCGCGCGACGCTCACCGCCGCGCCGAGGATTGCGCCGCGGACGCCGCCGACGCCGCGGACGCCGTCGCCCTCGAGCGCCTGGCCGACGAGGCCCGCGCTTCCGCCGAAGGCCTCTCCGCCGTGGGCCGCATGCTGGCTCTCCCCGACGGCGGGGCGGCCGCCGCCGCGCGCGCCTGCCGCGACGCCGCCTTGCGGCGCGCGAAGTCCCGCGCCGGGAAGGCCGCGGATTTTTCCGCGGCCGCCCTGGCCGGCGGCGCCGACCGTCCCGAGGGCGTGGAGCTTCCGGCGGGCACGTGGCGCGCCTTCGTAGAGAGCAACGGCCTCGCGGAATGGCTGGAGCGGACGCTCGACGACGCCTCCCTCGGCCTGCGCCGCAAGTCCGAGCGCATCCGCGAGAGGATCGCGAGCGGGCGGCTCGGCCCGGTCGACATGCTCGTCGGTCCAAGCCTGATCGTCGGGGAGGACGCGGCCCTCAAGGCCGACGGTCCCTCCGACGCGGCGCAGCGGGTCAAGGAGGTCTGGGCGGCGTCCTGGGGCCCCGGGCCGCTCGGCGCGCGTCAGCGCGCGGGCCGCGGCCTGGCCTACGACGGCCGAGTTCGCGTCGAGAAGATCGTCCCGGCCGACGCGTCCGGCCTCGCGTTCTCCCGCGACCCCGGCTCGGGACGCCGCGAGCGCGTCTTCGTCGAGGCCGCCGCGGGCTCCCTCGACGGCCTGCTCTCCGGCGACGCCGCCACCGAGTCCTATTCCCTCGACCGCGCCACCGGCCGCGAGCTGTCTCCGCGCACGGGCGCGGCGACCGCCGTGCTGTCCTCCGAGCGCCTGGCCCGCGTCGCGCGCCTGGCGCGCGCGCTGGACGCGTGGAAGGGCGCGGGCGTCGAGGTCGCCTTCTCGTTCTCGGGGTCGAGGCTGATCGCGCACCACGCGCGCGCCCTCGAGCCTCCGCGACCGGTGATCCCCCTCAACGACCCCTTCGCCCCGCGGCCCGAAGCCGGCTACCTGAACATCAAGCCCGTCGGGCGCTGAGCAAGGACCGCAGCTCGGCGAGCTCGTCGGCGCCGAGGAAGCCGGTGAGCAGGAGCCCTACGGGATAGGCGGCAAGCAGAACGAACCGCGCGGGCAGGCCTAAGCCCGAGGCCGGCCACCACAGCGCCGCGGTCCAGCCGGCGAGTATGGCCAGGCGCTTCCACTCGTACGGGACGGGGCGCGACGCGCGCCCGAGCGCCCACACCGCCGCCGCCATCGCCGCGAACGCGGCCAAGGTGGCCCAGGCGGCGCCCATCATGCCGTACCGCGGTATGAGCGCCGCGTTGAGCCCGAGGTTGGTGAGCGCCCCCGCCCACGTCGCGGCGGACACCGCGCCGGTGCGCTTGTCGAGCATCAAGGGCGCGAGCATGATGAAATACAGGCCGTTGAACAGGTAGGCCAAAGTCACGACCGGCACGACCGGCAATCCGCTCCAGAAGGAGGCGTGGATCAGCGGCTTGCCCGCGAACAGCGGCGCCGTGACGAGCGGCTCGATGAAGAACGCGCTGGCCAGGAAGGCCCACGCGGACAGCGCGCCGAAGTAGGTGAGCACGCGGGCGATCAGCGCGCCCGCGTCCGGCCGTTCCGCGCGCTCTAGAATAAAAGGCTTCCAGGCCTGGTCGAACATCCCGACGAGCAGCATCATCCCGATGCCGAGCTTGTAGCAGGTGCCGAAGATGCCCGCCTCGGCCAGCCCGGCCGTCTTCGCCAGGATCGGCCGGTTGGCCACCTGCACGATCATCGAGCCCATGCCCGCGAAGACGAGCGGGACGCCGAACGCGAGCATCTCCTTGAGGCGCTCGCGGCTCGGCGCGGAGAGCCTGGCGAGTAGCACGGGCGAGAGCATCGCGAGCGTGGAGATCGAGGCGATCAGGTTGGCCAGGAACACGCCGCGCAGGCCGAGGCCCATCGTGCGCACGAAGACGAAGGCGAGCACGACGTTCATCGCGATGCCGACGAGCTTGACGCCGGCGTAGGCTCCGGCGCGGTGCGAGCCGCGCAGCTCCGCGTACGGCAGGAGCATCGCGGCGTCGACGGCGAGGATGGCGGCGGCGTAGCGCACGAGGTCGGCCATCTCCACCGGAAGGCCGGCCAGGCGCGCGATCGGGGCCGCGGCCAGGGCGAGCACGGCCGAGACCGCGAGCGAGGTCCCGAGCACCGTCAGGAAGGCGGCGCTGAAGGCCGATCCGTCGGGCTCTCCCGCCTTCCGCCTGAAGCGCAGATACGCGGTGTCGAGGCCGAGGCCGTAGATCACGGTCAGCAAGGCGATGAAGGCGTACGCCGACTGCATCGCGCCGTTGTCGGAGGGCTCCAGAAGATGCGAGTACAGCGGCGTCAGCAGGAAGTTGAGCAGCCGTCCGAGGACGGTGGACAGGCCGTAGACCGCCGTTTCCCGCGCGAGGCCGCGCAGCTCCCTGAGCATGGCGGCATCCTATCAAAACCGTTATCCTATGGGTATGGTCCCGGAGAAGCTCGTTCTGATGGCTTCCCGCTTCCGCACCGAGCGGCAGCTGCGGCGCCTGTCGCGCCTGCCCAGCCACGGCGGCGACAAGGTGTCCTTCGCCGTGCTCGGCGACGTCGAGCCCTCCCGCTTCTGGATCTACCGCAAGCTGTTCAACCGCGAGGGCGTCTTCCACGACCAGATGCACGAGCTCCAGTCCCAGGACCTGACCTTCACGGTCCAGCTCGGGGACATGGTCAGCAAGGGCACCCGCCAGAACTACGAGGTCTTCCTGCGCCATCTGCGCCGCGCGTGGACGGGCCGGCCCTACCTCACCGTCATCGGCAACCACGACCGCTCGCGGCCGAACGGGCCCTCGCACTCGACCCTCTACCGCGGCCTGTTCGGCAAGCCCAATTACTTCTTCGACCACGCCGGGGTGCGCTTCGTCGTCCTCGACTCGAGCGCCAAGCGCGTGACCCGCACCCAGCTCAAGTGGCTCAGGATGGCGCTCGACTTCCCCGGGCGCAAGATCGTCTTCACCCACATGCCGCCGGTCCAGCTCAGCCTGTGGGGCGGCGTCGGGCGCGTGCACGAGCTCGGCGGCTTCATCGGCGGCTCGCGGGAGTTCGCCGACATCGTCTCCGCGGCGAAGGTCAGCCGCGTCTACATGGGCCACGTGCACGCCTTCGGCGTCCAGGACCACGGCGGCGTGCGCTACGTGCTCACCGGCGGCGGCGGCTCCGCCCTGTTCCCCTCCGGCAACTCCGACAGCTTCCATCACTACCTGACGGTCGAGATCACCCACGCGGCCATACGGGAGCGCGTGCACTCCCACGACGGCAAGGTGTTCCACATCCCGCAGGGCCTGGTGATCCTCCCCACCCACGAGACGCGCGAGCGCCGCTGGTGGGAGTTAGTATGATTGGCTAGCGCCAATCCTTAATCGAGAACAGCGAACCGGCCGCGACGGACCCAGCCGGCGGCGCTTCGCGCCGCCGAATCCTCGACGAGCAGGGCGTCGCTGTCGAGGTCGTGCCAGCGGAAGAACCCGGTCCCGAGCGCCAGGTGCACGCTCGCCGCGAGCCCGCGCGCCGTCTCGGCCATGCAGCCGATCATCAGGGGCAGCCCCGAGGCCCGGGCGACCGCCGCGATCTCGAGCCCGCGGGAGAGGCCGGACTTCGCCAGCTTGATGTTGATCGCGGTGACCCCGGCGTCCGCGGCGCGCGCGGCGTCGGCCGGCGTCGCCACGCTCTCGTCGGCGGCGACGGGGACGGGGCAGCGCTTCGACACGAAGGCCAGCGCCGCGAGGTCTCCCTTCGGCGTGGGCTGTTCGAACAGCTCGACGCGGGCGCCCGTCCTCAGCACCGCGGAGACGAAGCTCAGCGCGCCCGCCGGCGTGAAGCCCTGGTTCCCGTCGAGCAGCAGGCGGGCCTTGGGCGCCGCCGCGCGCACGGCCAGCACCCTCGCCATGTCGTCGGCCGCCCTTCCTCCGACCTTGACCTTGAGCACGCGGTAGCCGGCGGCGGCGGCCTCGGCCGCGGCCGCGCGCGTCTCTCCGGGGTCGGTCGAGGCCGAGATGGTCAGGTCCGTCTCGAGGCGCCGGGACGCGCCGCCGAGCCACCCGGCGAGGTCCGTCCCGGCCTCGGCCGCGAGGGCCGACAGCAGGGCCGCCTCGAACGCCGCGACCGCGGGGCTCAGCCCCGCGTGCCGCTCCCAGGCCTCGTCGACGAGCGCCCGCCAGCCGCGGGCGTCCCGTCCGCGCGCCCGCAGCGCCATGCTCTCGAGGGCGCGGCGCAGCGCGGCCGGCGTCAGGTGCTTCTGCGCGATCGAGGTGGACGCCTCGCCGTACCCCGCGGCTCCGCCGCGGAGCCTCACCGTTATAGCGGCGTTGACCGTGCTCTCCCGGCGACCCTGGGCGGTGATGAAGGGCCGCTTGAGCCGCGACTCGACGAGGACGACGCGCGCGGAGGCCACGGCGGTTCTGTTCACCGAAGGACCATAGCAAAATGGTTATAATTTCGGCGATGATGACCATAGCGATGTCTCTCCTTCTGGCGCTCGCTCCCACCCCCGCGCGGGCCCAATCGACCGCGACCTTGCGCGGCCTCGACGTCTACCGCTCGTCGGTGCTGACGCGGGAGAAGGCCAAGGAGCTGTTCGGCAAGCGGATCGCGGAGATCGTCGTCCTCCGCAACCATCGCCGCCCCGCCTCGGCGGAGAAGGCCGAGGTCATCCGCAAGGAGATCGAACGGGAGGCCCGCAGGATCCCGGGCATCGCCTACGCCGGCCTCACGCTCACCGAGTATTTCACCTCCGTCGACCACGCGATGTACGTGACCTTCGACATCGTCGACGAGTCCGACCGCGGCCGCCTCGCGTTCACGCCCGCGCCCATCCGCAATACGACCGATCCCGAGGGCCTGCTCGCCGCCTGGAAGGCGTATTACGAGCTCGGCTCGGCCCTGACCCGCCGCGGCCAGATGCCGGTCGACCGTCCCGACTGCCCCGGCTTCTACTGCCTGTGGGGCGCGGCGACGCCGGAGCTCGACTCGCTCCAGAAGAAGTTCATCGCCGGGGCCCAGTCCAAGGAGCGGGAGCTGCGCACGGTGCTCGCACATGAGGCCGACGCCGACAAGCGCGCCGCCGCGCTCTTCGTCCTCAGCTACGGCACTCGCGGCGAGAAGGTGATCGAGTCCTGCCTCTCCGCCCTGAAGGACCCCTCCCCCGTCGTCCGCGGGGCGGGCCTGCAGATCCTGGCCGACATCATCAACCACCGCAAGGACCTGCGCGTCGACGCGGACGCGATCGTCCCCCTCCTCGACGACCCGAGCGGCTCCGCGCGGAGCAAGACCTTGGGCCTCCTCGTGCCGATGGTGGACGACGAGAAGTCCCGCGGCAAGATCCTCGCGGCGTCGCCGCGCCTCGTCGACATCCTCAAGCTCTCCGAGCCCGGCAGCCACGACCTGGCCTACACCGTCCTCGGCCAGCTCTCGAAGAAGACCTACGACCGCCGCGACTACGCGAGCTGGGAGAAGTGGGTCCTGGAGAACGCCGAGGGCCTCAAGAAGTGAACGAAGGGGCCAAGCCCTGGCTCGTCATCACCCCCAAGGTCATGGGGAAGATGTCCCTGTCGGTCGTCCTCATGGCCATCGGCATGTACTACCTGACGACGGGCCGCCGGGAAGCCAGCGTCTCGCGCATGTTCTCGGGCGCGTTCCTGACCTTGGCCAGCGTCTTCCTCTTCCTTCTTTAAGCGCTAGGGCTTGCGGCGCGCCTCGATCTCGCGGCGCATCTCGCCCTCGAGGTCTTCCATCTCCTTCATCTCCGCCTCGAGCACGTTCTCGATGCGATAAGGAGCCTGGGGCGTCAGCACCACCGGCTTCGTCTTCGGGGCCGGCGGCAGCTCCGCCGGAGCGGCCGGAGGCGCCGCGACGGGCGCCTGGGCGACGGGGGCCTCGGCCACGGGCGGCTCGACTGCCGCGACGGCGACGGGCGCGCTCTCTCCGCCCACCCAGCGGCGGGCGACGGACGACTTCACCGAGAAGTTGACGCTCGTGATGGTCAGGCCGTCCGCGGCCTTGCGGGCCATCGAGGTGTTCACGCCGATGATCGCGCCCGAGCGGTCGAGCAGCGGCCCGCCGGAGTTCCCGCGGTTGATGCTCGCGTCGGTCTGGAAGGCGTCCTTGCCCTTGACCCCGCCGAGGTCGGCGATCACGGTGCTGACCACGCCCTGCGTGAGCGTCCACAGGCCGCCCTGCTCGGGGTGGCCGATCGCCACGACCGAGTCGCCCGGCTCGACGGACGAGTCGTCGCCGAGGGACAGCGCGCCGGCCTTGAGCCTCGTCTCCGGCTCGAGTATGGCCAGGTCGAGGCCGCGGTCGAAGCGCGCCACCTTCGCGACGACGGGGTCCTTCAGGTCGCGCTTGGTGTCGCCGGACACGCGTTCGGGCTTGAGGTAGATGCGGACCGCCGCGAACGGCCGGCCGGTCTTGTCGTTGATGACGACGTGGGCGTTCGTGAGGATCCGGCCCCCCTCGATCACGCTGCCGGTGCCGAGCTCCCCCGCGCCTTCTTTTTCCGCAGCGAGGATAAGCACGACCGACGGCGCGGCGCGCTGGTAGATCTCTTTAGCGGAAAGCGCCTTCGCGGCCGGGACGGACGCCGGCGTGAAAATGTCCGCGATCTGGTCGTAGGCCTGGGCGGCCTCGAGGTGATCGCCCTTGTCCGCGGCGGCGAGCAGGCGCGTCACCTCCTTGTCGGCGTCGGTGGAGAGCTTGCGTCCGCCGCGCACGGCCCCGCCGCCGGGGCCTTGGCGCACTCCTATCTTGTTCTGGACCTTGGCGCGGAGGGCCTTGATATACGCGTCATAGTCCTCCCTCCAACCGGTCTCGTTGAGGAGCTCCGCATCCGGCCCCGAGGCGCCGGACCGTCGTCCAGTGGCGATGAGCCCGGCGGCGGCCGCGCGGCGGCGGCGCAGGGTCGCCAGGTTCTTGAAAGAGGCCTGCAGGAACGAGGAACGATCGAGCTTGGCCCAGCGCGCATCCGCCGTCTCCGACGCGGCGAGATCCCGATAATCCTCGTCGGACAAGGCGAGCACGTTCTCTGCCGCGGTCCGCAGGGCCGTTTCCCGCGCGGCGTCGTCGGGCTGAGCCTTGGCGTCGGAGCCGCCGACGAGAGAGGCGATCTGCTCGTAGGCCTGCGCGGCCTCGAGGTGGTTCCCCCTGTCCGCGACGGCGAGCAAGCGCGTCACCTCTTTGTCGGCGTCGGTCGAGAGCTTGCGCCCGCCGCGCACGGCCGCGACGGCCGTCCCGCGGTTGCGGTAGGGCGGGTCGGTGTTCACGTAGTTGCTGAAATCGCTCCACCACCCCGCCTGCTGGAGCAGGTCGTTGTCGGGGCCGGCGGCCTTGGCGTCGGCGTCGATCTCCCGCCCGGCGGCGACGAGCCCCGCCTCGACGGCGAGCTTGCGGCGCGAGGCCGCGAGGCTCAGGAACCCGGCCCGCAGGAGCGCCGGGCGCTCGAGCCCGGCCCAGCGGGCCCCGGCCGGAGCGCTCTTCGCCGCGTCGCGATAGTCCTCGTCGGACATCGTCAGCACGCTCTCGAGCGACGCGCGCAGGGCGGCTTCGCCCTCGGGAGCGGCGGCGCGCACGGGCGAGAGGGCGGCGGCGAGCATAACGGCGGCGACGAGGGTGGTTCGTATCATCTTACGAACATACCAAAAAAATCATGCCCCCTCCAGGAATCGAACCTGGATTGCCTGCTTAGAAGGCAGGAGCTCTATCCATTGAGCTAAGGGGGCTAAGGTTAGATTATAGGATAGAGCGACTGCCTTCTAAGTATAAAGAAAAGGAAGCCGACCGGTCGTTCCGGTCGGCTTCAGGCAGGAGCTCTATCCATTGAGCTAAGGGGGCTAAGGTTAGATTATAGGATAGAGCGACTGCCTTCTAAGTATAAAGAAAAGGAAGCCGAGCGGTCGTTCCGGTCGGCTTCAGGCAGGAGCTCTATCCATTGAGCGGGGACCCCGTCGGGGCCTGCTATAATATGCTGGCATGCCCCTAACGGATACGGACTTACTTCCAGGCGAGTACAAGCGAGTCGAGTCCGTCGACGACCTCCGCGGCCTCAGCGGCCACACCATGGCCTTCCATCCCGAGTTCGTCCGCCATTTCATCGGCGCCGTGCCCCAGATGTTCTGCGTGGACGGCAAGTTCCTCACCTATTTCGACCGGGAGGTGATGCGCTGGCTTGTGGCGCCGTCCTACTGCGTGTTCGGGCTCCCTCAAGACCTTTCCTTCATCGATAAGCTCATCCCCGGCTCTGATTTCAGCGCCGAGACGGAGGTGCCCGGTTACGCTCTCAAAGAGGGCCTGCCCTACCATCACTGGCTCGAGGAGGACGTCCTCACCCACCTCTCCAAGGCGCTGAAGACCAAGCGCTTCAAGCCCCTGCGCGCCTACCATGAGGCATGCTCCTCGGAGGTGACCGTACGGCCTGGGCACATCGACCTGTCGCGCTGGGAGGAATACATCGCCTGGAGCCGCGCCACGTTCGACGACAGCTGGCTGGTCGATTTCTCCGCCGGCTTCCGTTCGTTCTTCGCGTCGAGCCCCCTGGCGATGCCGCTCTCTTTCTACCTCAAAGACCGCCTCATCGGCGTCTACATCGGCGGCGCCCTGCCGCACCAGTACGAGATGTTCACGCACGTCTGCGACCCGGAGTTCGCGCACTACAGCAAGTTCATGATCATGTCGGCCCTCGACTTCGGCGTGAAGAACTACAAGCGGGCCTATACGCTCCCCGATTTCTACGACGACGAGGAGATGATGCAGAAGGACTGGAAGACCCTCTGGAAGCTGCCCAATCGGGCTTATTACTGCTACGGCGCCGCTCTGGAGCCGATAAAGACCGAGGAGCGCGCCGCTCCGCTACTTGTCCGGGCCTAGGGCCGACTCGCGGCACTCCTTGACGAGGTCGGCGGGAAGGGATGAGCAGGACTTGGGCCCGCCTCCGCCCTCGGTGGAGAGCTCCTTGAAGCAGCGCACGCTCGCGGCGCGGGTGACGATCCGGGTGCAGGCCGACAGGTCGCCGGTCTTCTTGGCCTTCACGTAAAGGCAGTGCTGGGTGGGGTTCTCCACGCCCTCGCACAGGTCGTCCCTCTTGAGCTCCTCCGCCAGGTCCTCGAGGCAGAAGCCGCGCGTGCGGGCCTCGTCGATCTTGCGGCACAGGGCGGGGTCGCTCCGGCGGCGGGCGAGGCCGCGCAGGCACTCGCCGAGGTGACCGGCCTTCGGCCTATGGCAGGCGGCCTCGGGTTCGTCGACTAGGAGCAGGGCCCAGGTCGTGTAGTCGCTGTCCTTGACGAGGACCTCGTAGGGCCAGTCCTTCGACTTCAGGTCGTAGACCTTGCCGTCCACGGTCAGCTCGGTGTACACCGCCTGGCCGCTCCAGACGCAGTAGGCGCCCTTCGGGCAGGGCGAGTTGATGAACTTGACGATGCGCAGCGTGGCCTTCGTCCCCGCGATGGCGGCGACCTCCCCCTTCTTGAGCCGGAACTCCTTGCCCAGCTCGGCCGGGACGGTCTTGGCGGCGGCCCCGGAGGCGAGGAGCGAGGTCAGGAGAAGGAGGAGCGTCATGCCGCTACGCGACGAGGCAGACCTCGTGGGGCTTGATGACGGCGTCGAGCGAGGCCACGGCGGTCCAGCGTCCCTTGCCCGCGCGGGCGCGGGCTTCGAGGCGGACGCGTCCGGACTGCGGGGCCCAGTCGTACCAGAAGTGGCCGAACGAATCGCGGCAATCGGACCATTCGTCCCCGTCGAAGCGCACCTGCGCCTGGGTGGCGCCGGCGGCGGTGAGGCGGATGGCGTAATGCCCGGGATGGACGACCTCCTGGGCGGCGGGGTAATCGATGACGACCTTAAGGGCCGCCTTCTTGGCGGGCGCCTTGACGGCGGTTTTCCTGGGCGCGGCGATCTTCTTGACCATGGAGGTACACTACCATTTCGCTAATTTCAGTTGCTATGATGGGCGCCATGCGACATTCCGGCCTCACCGGGCGCATCCTCCTGGGCCTGGCCCTCGGCCTGCCCGTCGGCTGGTATCTCGGCGCCGACGCCGCGGTCCTGGGCGAGATCGGCAAGGTCGTCATCCAGGCGATCAAGCTCGCCGCCGCCCCCCTCCTGGTGTTCACCATCATCGGCGCCGTCCTGACCACCGAGGTCAGAGCCAAGGACGGCGCCCGCATGGGCTTCTTCTGCGCCGTCAACGCCCTGCTCGCGCTGGCCATCGGCCTGCTGCTCTCGAATATCCTGAAGCCGGGCCTGCATCTGACGGCCGCCGGCGCCGACGGCGCCGCGCTCGCCGCGGCGGCGGGCCAGAAGCTCGGGCTGGCGGCCTTCCTCGCCAACTTCGTCCCCCCGAGCCTCGTCCAGCCTCTCGCCGACAACGCCATCTTCCCCCTCGTCGTGCTGTCCCTGGCGTTCGGCCTGGCCCTGCGCAAGCTCAAGAACATGGGCGAGGACGTGTCGAGCGTGGAGAAGGCCGTCGCGACCCTGCGCCGCGCGATGGAGGTGCTCCTGTCCTGGATCATCCAGGCCGTGCCCCTGGCGGTGTTCGGCGTGGTGGCGAGCTCGATCGGCAAGTACGGCGTGGACCCGCTGAAGGGCCTGGCCGCCTACGTCGGCGTGGGCCTGCTCGGCCTGATCCTCCACCCCTTGATCGTCTACCAGAGCTGGCTGGTCGCCTACGTGCGCATGCCCCTCGGGCGCTTCTGGCGCGAGGCGCGCGAGCCGGTGGTCTACGCGGCCGGCGCCAACTCGAGCCTGGCGACCTTGCCGGTCACGCTCAAGGCGCTCGACGGCCTCGGGGTGTCGAAATCGTCCTCGACGCTCGGCGCCTGCGTGGGCACCAACCTCAACAACGACGGCATCATCCTCTACGAGGCGATGGCCGTGCTGTTCGTCGCGCAGGCCCACGGCCTGCATCTGACCTTGGGCCAGCAGCTGTCGGCCGCGTTCTCCTGCCTCGTCGCCGCGATGGGCATCGCGGGCATACCCGAGGCGGGCTTCATCTCCCTGTCGCTCGTGCTCGCCACGGTCGGCCTGCCCGTCGAGCTCCTGCCGCTGCTGCTCACGGTGGACTGGATCCTGGCCCGCGCGCGCTCGGTCGTCAACGTGCTCGGCGACATGATGATCTCGATCCTGATCGACCGGGCCGCGGGACGGCGCTTCACCTAGCCGGGCGGTCGGCCCAGAGGCTCGTGTGCCCGTGGTCCGGGCGCTCCCACTCCGCGTTGCGCGCCGCGAGGGCGTCGCCGAGATGCTGGCGGGGCTTCGGGATGATCAGGAGATCGCAGAACAGCGCGCCGAACAGCTTCCGTAAAGTCTTGAGCTCGGCTTCGACTTTGCCCAGCTCGATGCGCGCGATCTGGCCCTGATCGATCCCGCTCCGTCGGGCGAGCTGCGCCTGGCTCATCCGCATCTTGCCGCGCAGCGCGCGGAGATAAAAACCGGTCGGATGAGCCGCCGCTTTCGGCGCGCGCTCGACATAACGGATCAGTTCGTTGATCGCTTGGAGCTGGACGACGGAGCCGCGGGATAGTCTTGGCATGGGTCCGTCTGAGTGATGTATTTTAATACATCACTCAGACAGGGGCCGGCAAGGAAGGTGTCGGCGCCGGGGCCAGCGGATCTAGTAGGCCAGCGTCTTGAAGTAGTGCCGGCGCAGGCCCGGCAGCAGCGTCAGCGCGCCGTAGAGCGCGGGCTGAAGCCGCACGACGCGCTCGGCCATGTCGGGCTCGATGTAAAGGCGGCGCTCCCCTTCCATGAGCCAGAGCGGCCCGTCCTCGCCGTCGCGATAGACCTCCGCCGTTTCGAGGACGCCGAGGGTCCTCAGCCGGGAGATGCCGCGCGGCCGCAGACCGGTCCCGCCCTCGGCGAAGGTCTCGGCGTAGGCGGGCGTGGTATGGCTGCGGATGCCGACGTAGGTGCCTGAGGAGGATTCCTTTCGGTACGGCGGCATGCGGTCGATGATCATCCCGCCGCGGCGGTGGGCGTCGTCCTCGTCCTGCGGGTCGACGCGGCGCGGCTCGTGGACCTCGATCTCCTCGTGCACGACGGCCGAGCGCGGGGCCTTGTCGAGCTCGTAGAGCCCATAGGAGAGCACCCGCTGCCGCTTGAGGACGCGGGGCGGCTCCTCCTCGTGCGTGGTCGCCAGCAGGTTGAGCGTGCGGTCCTTCGGGTCGACCCAGAGGCCGACGAGGCTGAGCTCGTAGCCGACGGTGACCTCGGGGCGCAGCGGGCCCTTCCCGGGCTTGCCGAGCGGCAGCACGAAGACCTGGTTGGTGTTGACCAGGAGATAGCCGCTCCCGTCGAAGACGGCGAAGACCGTGGGCCGCAGGACCGGGGTGATGTCCCCGGACTTGCGCGGCTCGAGCGCCGTGCGGCCGGCTTCCTTGAGCTCGTCGTCGAGGTAGACCACGGCGTTGTCGCAGAAGACGAGGACGCCCTTGTCCCAGGCGCCGACCCATTCCGGGACGCTCCGCTGGCTCTTCACGGCGGCCTCGCGCAGGGGCGTGAGGTCGGCCTTGAGCTCGACCGCTCGTCCGAGCAGCTTCTCGAGGCGGTAGATGCGGCCGTGCGCGGTGAAGAAGTCGTCGATGTCGCCGGACCTCAGAGTGCCGGCGACGGCGAGCTTGCCCTGCGCGTCGGGCGCGTAGTTCGTGACGGTCTCGTCGAAGACGAGGAAGCCCTCGGCGCGGGCGGTGCCGAGGCCGGCCGCGAGCGCCGCCGCCAGACAGAGAAGACGTCTCATCGCTTCCGGTTGGCGATCTCGCGGCAAGCGCCGGAATCGCCGAGCTCGCAGGCGCGCTGGCGCAGGGCCTCGTAGCGCTTCTCGTCCTTGGGGACCCCGAAGCCGCCGCGGTGGGCGAACGCGAGGTTCGCGCATCCCAGCGCGTACCCGGCGTCGCACGCCTTGCCGAACAGCCGCACGGCGAAGGCTGGCTCCTGCGTCATGCCGCACGACGGGTCCGCCCAGCACGACCCGTAGGCGTTGCATAGCTTGGCGTCGCGCGCGCAGCCCGCCTTGAGGCCGCGGCACTCCTCGTTCTTCTCGCAGGCGGCCTCGAGCGCGGCGCGGGAGCGGGGCGCCGCCGGGCTCCCGCCCTGGGGCGCGCTCTTCTTGACCGACTCCCTCTCGGCTTCGGACAGCCGGGGCTTGAGCGAAGTGAGCTCCGCGCACGAGTACTCGTCTTTCTGCCGGCAGCCTTTCGCGAACAGGAGCTTGGCCCGGCGCAGGTCGTTCAGAGAGGCTTCAGGGGTCACGTGGGACTTCCCCGCGAAGCCGCAGTACGGGGCGCTGCCGCGCAGGCAGGCCGCCTCGCGCAGGTACGTCCCGAGACGGCCCTGGCTCGCCGCCTTCACGGACGCCTTCACCGCCGCCACGCAGGAGTTGTGGTCCCTCAGAACGAGGCAGCCGTGCGTGAAGGCGATCGCCGCCGCCGCCTCGTTTTTCGGGAAGCCCACGGCGTCGTATTGTATGCCGGCCTTCGAGCATGCGTCGAGGGAGCCGTTGGTGCCCCCCAGGCAGACGAGCAGGCCCACGGCCACTTCGCGCCGGCGGTAGCCTTCGTCGGTCATGAATTGATTGTAGAAGAGGCTGAAGAAAGTGTCGCAGTACGAGCCGCCGTGGCGCTGGCATATGTCCTTTTCGCTCTCGTAGCTGTTGCCCGGCGCGAAGGCGAGATCCTTGATCGCCTCGGGAACCTCGGCCTTCCTCGGCCGCGCCGGCGGGCCTTGTTCATCCACAGGCTCGAGCGCCGCCGGCTGGCCGGCCGCCAGCGCCTCGCGCGCCTTGAGCACCGCGGCCACCGCCGAGTGGTCTTTGAGCGGTTCGTAAGCCGCCAGGTAGGCCGCGACCGCCGCCGCCTTCTGCTCCGGGGTCTTCAGGCGCAGGCCGAGATAGCCGGAGAGAGCAGCATGATCCGAGAGGAGGTTGAGCTCCTGTTCGTGGGACTTGTCCACGAAGTCCAGCCAAGCGCCGCAGGCCTCGATGGCCTGAGCCTGGTAGGGGTGGGCGTCCTCGGCGGGCGTGCCGGCGAGCAGGCACCAGGCCTGCATCTTCTCGACCGGGAGATAGGACGCGTCCTTCTCGCGCAGCATCGCCTCCTCGAGCAGGCGCTCGACGGCGATGTCGGCGTCCTTGAAGCTCCCCGCGGCGACCGCGACCTTCACGACGGGCGCCGCCACTCCCGCAGCTCCTCCGAAGGCGAGTTCGCTGGCGTCCGTGGGGCGCACCGCGCGCACGATGGCGCCCACGTCGGGCCCCGCCTCTCGCGCGCCTCGTGACAAGGTCCCCGGCAGAGCGCCCAGCAGCTCCGGCGTCTGGCGGCGATCCTTGAGGAGAGCCTCGAGCGAGCTCTGGGTGTAGGCCAGCGCCTCCTGGGAGGTCACCGACCCGTCCTTGTCCGCGTCCGCCCATCCGCGCAGGGCGCCGAGCATGAGATACGAGAAGGCGGGCCGCGGGGCTCCCGGCAGAGGGCCGGCGAACTGGTCGGAGCGGGCGGCGGTGAACACGGCGGCCTTCGGCCAGGCCCCGGCGGCGGCGAGCGCGATGAGAGGCTGAAGACCCTTCACGAGATCCTTGCCCTCGGCGGTGCGGCCGCTGAAGCAGGCGTCGAGCACGACCACCGCGTTCTCCTGCCTGCCTTTTCCCAGGATCGTCATGAGCTCGGAGCGGCGCAGGCTGCGGTTATAGAGGCTCTCGGCGCGCTGCTGAGCGTCGACGCCGATGAGCACGCCGTCCTGCCCGTCCTTGTGCGGCGCCCCGTGGCCGATGAAGACGAACCAGAGCGTCCCCCCCGGCTTCACGGCCCCGGCCGCCCAGGCGGCGGCGTCCCGGATGTCCTCCAGGGACGCCTCGCTGTCGCGCAGGAGCTTGACCTGTCCCACGGGGATCCCGCGCGTCCTGGTCAGATAGAGGTGCCAGTCCTCGGCGTTCCGCGCGGCGCCCGGGACGGAGGCGACGAAGGGATAGCGTTCGATGCCGACGACGACGGCCGCGTCGCCTTCCCCTCCCCCCTGCTCCGGAGGCAAAGCGGAGAGCTCGGGCCAGAGCGCGGCGAAGGTCGGCGGGGCGGGAAGGACGGCGAGCGCCGCCGCCAGCCAAAGGGATCGGACCATGGTGCTAAGAAGTTGCAACGGAAGTTCCAGCCGTCAGCGTCCGGGCCGGAAAAATGCGGTAGGATTCGACGACGGGAAGCAAAAAGGAGAGATTCCCATGAGACGCATATTGTCGGCGGCGATGATCCTGGCGGGATTGGCCGGCTGCGTGCCGTCGGAAAAAGTGACCGGGTCCGGAGGCGAGCTGATGCAGGTACGGCAGGGCAACGTCGGAGCCTTCCACGGTCTCCGGCTGGGCGTGGCGAACATCTTCACGGCCGACTATGTCGATGAGACCGGCGCGAAAAAGCGGGGTTTGACGGCCGCCCTGACCTTATTCATCGACGGCGATCCCCCCCAGGAAAAGGATTTCAACGTCCGTGCGGGGCAGAAGATCGTGCTCGGAAGCTATTCGGCGTATGTCGAAGAGATACGCGGGACCGTCGGGGGCCGGGTGACTTTGCGCCTGGAGCGGCTCTGACCGGCCCTCTGCCTCAACGCCTTCCCTCGGCCCACAGGCTGGTGTGGCGGTGGCCCGGCCGGCGCTTCTCCGCGTTGCGCTCGGCCAGCGCGTCCCCCAACTCCTGACGCGGCTTCGGGATGACGAGCAGGTCGCAGAACAGGGCGTCGAACAGCCGCCTCAGCGTCGCGAGGTCGGCCTCCACCTTGCCGAGCTCGATGCGGGCGATGTGGCTTTGACCGACCTTCGCGCGCCGCGCGAGCTGGGCCTGGCTCATGCGGAGCTTCCCCCGGACGGCGCGCAGGTAGAAGCCCGGCGCGCGGGCGGCCGCGTCCGGCGCGCGGCGGACGAAGACCAAGAGCTCGTTGAGCGTCTGGAGCTGGACGACGGACCCTCGGGATAGTCTCGGCATGCCCCTATCTGAATAAGGCATTAGAATACCTTACTCAGGCAGGGACCGACAAGGCAGGTCCCGCCGCGGGGCGGCCTTACGCGCGCTTCTTCGCGTGGATCAGGAAGGAGTTGCCTTCGGTGTCGCGGTACACGGCGAAGCGGCAGACGGGCGTTTCGTAGGGCTTCGCGACGAGCCTCGCCTTCGCGGCGGCGAGCTTCTTCACCGCCTTGTCGAGGTCGGCGACCTCGAAGGCGACGTTCGAGCTCGGCTTGACCTGGGGAACCATCGTCGAGATGGCGAAGCAGGCCGTGCCGCCCGGGTAATACTCGACCCAGGCGTTCTCGTAGTTCTTCCCCATTTTGAGGCCGAGGACCTTCTCGTAGAACTTGCGCGCGCGCGCCATGTTCTTGACCGGGTAGAGCGTGAAGGCGATGTGCTTGATCTTCACCAGTTGGCTTGCTTGTAGTCCTTGAGGAACTTGCCGGAGACGTGCTCTCCGGTGTTGAGGCCGACGAACCACGGGTCGAGGATGCGCGCGGCGCCGTCGACGACGTCGAGCGGCGGCTGGAAGTCGTGGACGGCCTGCTTGCGCAGGGAGTGCACGACGGGGTCCTCGTCGGTGACCCAGCCGGTGTCCACGGCGTTCATCCAGATGCCGTCGTTGACGTAGTCCCGCGCCGAGGTCAGGG
>Ga0255338_1001377_pt1 | contig 46708 bp, 45 predicted proteins | sample MeOH1_35cm_T4_19_FD_203715 | JGI IMG/M metagenome (GOLD analysis project Ga0255338, IMG submission 203715) | Sandy soil microbial communities from University of British Columbia, Vancouver, Canada - MeOH1_35cm_T4_195 | ecosystem: Engineered > Artificial ecosystem > Sand microcosm > Unclassified ...
TAATGAGTATTTCGCTCGCGAAACCTCGCTGATGATCGTGCGCCAGCCGCTCGAACTGACCGCCAACGCACAGACCTTCGACATCAAGGTCAACGTGACCGGCGGCGGCGAAACCGGCCAGGCCGGCGCGGTTCGCCACGGCATCACCCGCGCGCTGATCGACTACGACGCGACCCTGAAGCCCACGCTGTCCAAGGCTGGCTTCGTCACGCGCGATGCGCGCGAAGTGGAACGCAAGAAGGTCGGTTTCCACAAGGCACGTCGCCGCAAGCAGTTCTCGAAGCGCTGATCGTGTCCGGCAGGTCCGGTTCACCGGATCTGGCCGAGCCAGAAAGACCGCACGGTTCGCCGTGCGGTTTTTTTTTGCCCGCCGGCCGGCCGCGTCGCCCGCGCCGACCCCGGGGCGAGGCAGGTGTCACGCGCGCTTTATAATGCCAATGCCTCTTCCCGGATACAATTCCGGCACTTCCCGCCCGGAGAACCTCAGATGACCCAACCGCCAGCGCGGCCCCGGCGCAGCGCATGAAATACCGCCTGCTGCGTCCGCGCCGCGCGCCGATGTCGCGGCCGCTGGCCGTGCGCTCGCACCGTCCGTGGCCGCTGCGCGTGCTGGGCGGGGCGCTGGTGGCCGCGCTGGTGGCGGCGGTGGCGGGAGGGGCGTATTACGCCGGCCGGCGCGCGGTTGGCGCGGCGGGGCCGGACATGGCGGCGCAGAACAGGGCGCTGCGCGGGCAGGTGGCGGCGGTTTCGGCCGAGCGCGACCGCCTGCAGGCCGCGGCCAATACCGCCGACGCGCAGTTGCAGATGGCGCGCGGCGCGCAGCGCGGGCTGGCGCAGCAGCTCAAGACGGCGGAGGGCGAGGTTGCCCAGCTCCAGGAAGACCTGGCGTTCTTCGAGAGCCTGCTGCCCGCCAGTGGCAATACCTCGGGCATCCACGTGCGCAGCTTCCGGGTCAGCGTTGATGAAGCTGACACACAAAAGATGCACTATCGGTTACTTGTCATGCAGGGCGGCTCGAAGGCGTTCTCGTCCCTGCCCGAGTTTCGCGGTGAGTTACAGTTGGTGGCTTCGCTGGTGCGGGACGGCCAGCCCGTCACCTTGAACCTGGGCGAGGACCAGGCCGGCGCGCTGCCGGACCTGCGCCTCACGCACTACCAGCGCATCGAGGGGACGTTCGCGCTGCCCGCCGGCGCCGCGGTGCAGGCGGTGACGGTACGAATTTTGCAGAATGGTCAGTTACGCGCGACCCAGACGGCCCTGCCGTAAGGCCGCCGCGGCCGGCAACTCCAGAGAGGGGCAAAAGGACCTATGTTTTTTTCCAAGAAGAAGGGCCTGGCGATCGACACGCTGATCGGCCAGCACACCGTGATCCAGGGCGACCTCACGTTCTCGGGCGGCCTGCGCCTGGACGGCCGCGTGCGCGGCAACGTGACGGCGCTGGCCGAGCAGTCGAGCATGCTGGTCATCAGCGAGAAAGGCGTGGTCGAGGGCGAGGTCCGCGTCGGCCACCTGATCCTCAACGGCACCGTGACCGGCCCCGTTCACGCGGCCGAGCTGCTGGAACTGCAGCCGCACGCGCGCGTGTACGGCGAGGTGCACTACGCGGCGCTGGAAATGCACCAGGGCGCGCTGGTCGAAGGGCGGCTGGTGCCGCTCGGCGCCGGCGAGCCCAAGGCGCTGCCCAACCTGTCGCTGGCCAGCGGCGCGGCGGACGCTTCGGATGCCGCGGATGTTGCGGATGTTGCGGATGGTGCGGATGGTGCGGATGCGGCCGGGGATGCGCAGAAAACCGCCTGATGACGCACGCGCGGCGGGCCGGCGGCGGCAGAAGCCCTTGAAGTTGCGGGGTTTCGGCACGATCTTCCCGATGCGCTTAGAATACAGGCGTATCTAAACAGGAGAACCCCATGAACGCAGTCGCAGAGGCACCCGTTACCGAGGACATGCCGGCTCCGTTTGTCTTTACCGACAGCGCTGCCGACAAGGTCAAGCAGTTGATCGAGGAAGAGGGCAATGCCGACCTGAAACTGCGCGTCTTCGTGCAGGGCGGCGGCTGTTCCGGCTTCCAGTACGGCTTCACCTTCGATGAAGACGTCAACGAGGACGACACCACCCTCAACAAGAACGGCGTCACGCTGCTGATCGACTCGATGAGCTACCAGTACCTGGTGGGCGCCGAGATCGACTACAAGGAAGACATCAACGGCGCGCAGTTCGTGATCAAGAATCCCAACGCCACCACCACCTGCGGCTGCGGTTCTTCGTTCTCGGTCTGACGAACGCCCGACCGGCCAGCAGTAAAAAAGCGCACTTCGGTGCGCTTTTTGTTTTCATGCACCCGGCAAGGGCCGCCGTCCCGCACCAGCACGAGGCGCGGCCGATCTACGAAGGCCGGCGCCACACCACCGGGAACCAGTCCTCGCGCATGCGCTCGCCGCTGGCCAGCCCGATGCCCGGGAACGGCGGCGAGGTCCGGCCCGGCCGCGCGAGGTAGCGCACGTCGTCGCCGAGGAAGCGCGCCGAGAACGCGCGGCGCCGGCCGCTGCCGGTATTGCCGGCGGCGCCGTGCACGGTGCGGAAGTCGAACACCACCGCGTCGCCGGGCTCCAGCTCCGGCACCAGGATCGCGTGGCTGCCGTCTTCCACGTCGGGCATCTCCATGAACAGGTCGTCGCCAGCGTAGAAATTCTCGTTGCTGGCCCAGCGCTTGGGCCGCACCAGCCGCGGCCAGCGGTGCGAGCCGAGCACCACGCGCAAGGTGTTGGCGCGGGTGACGGGGTCGAGCGGAATCCAGTAGCTCGCGGTCTGCAATCCTTCCACGCAGTAATAGGGCAGGTCCTGGTGCCAGGGCGTGGGCTTGGCCGTGCCCGGCTCCTTGACCAGGATGTGCTCGTGGAAGACCTGCACGGCGTCGGCCCCCATCAGCCGCCCGGCGATCTCCGCCGCCGGCGAGCGGCGGATGAAGTCGGCGAACGGCGCGATGCGCTGCCAGTTGCAGTAGTCCTCGAAGAAGCGCCCGCGCTCGCCGCCGCCGACGTTCTCGATCGCGAACGGGCCGGGCTGCGCGAGATTCTGCTCGAAGCCATCGCGCAGCGCGGCCACCCAGCCGGCGAAGGCGCCGCGCAGCACCAGCGCGCCGTCGCGCTGGTAGGTTTCGATGTCGGCCGGCGAGAGGGCGGCCGGGAGGGCGGCCGAGGGGGCTGGCGAGAGGGGCACGATGGTCCTTTCCGGCTGGCGTGGGGCGGGGATGGAACGAGTATCGCGGCTGCCTGGAGATAGGAAAAGCATATATTTCCTATGCTGTAGTATTGGAAATCATGATTGGTTTCTCCTTCCGCCAGCTCGAATACTTCGTGGCCGCCGCCGAGCACGGCAGCATCAGCGCCGCCGCGCGGGCGCGCCATGTGTCGCAGCCGTCGGTGTCGCTGGCGATCGCGCAGCTCGAGGAAACGCTCGGCGAGACGCTGTTCCGCCGCCAGGTCAGCCGCGGGCTGGAACTGACGCCGGCCGGCCAGCAACTGCTCGGCCGCGCGCGCGACATCCTGGCGCTGGCCGCGGGCCTGGGCGCCGGCGGCGCGCACGGGGCCGCCGGGCGCGGCCTGCGCGGGCAGCTTTCGCTGACGTGCTTCCAGGATCTCGGCGCCTACTATGCGCCGCGCCTGCTGGCCGGTTTTCGCCGCCGGCATCCGGAGGTCTCGGTGACGCTGTTCGAGGCGGACCTGGCGACGGTGCACCGCGCGCTGGCCGCCGGCAAGGCGGAGCTGGCGCTGACCTACGATCTCGGCTTCGACCAGCGCATCGCGCGCTGGGTGGTGGCGCGGCTGGCGCCCTATGCGTTGCTGCCGGCCGGCCATGCGCGTGCCGGGCAGGCGGACGTCAGCCTGGCCGAGCTGGCTTCGGAGCGGCTGATCCTGGAGGACATCGCGCAGACGCGCGAGTATTTCCTGTCGCTGTTCTGGGCCCACGGCCTGCGCCCGCAACTGCACCAGTACACGCAGACCTTCGAGATGCAGCGCGGGCTGGTGGCGCATGGCTACGGCGTGGCGCTGTCGTGCACGCGCCCGGCCGGGGACCACAGCTACGACGGCGAGCCGATCGCCTGCCTGCCGCTGCGCGACGCGGTGGCGCCGCAGCGCGTGGTGCTGGCGCGCTCGCCGGCCATGCGGCCGTCGCCGGTGGCCGAGGCCTTCATCCAGTGGACATGCGAGGCCGGCCATGCGCAGCCGGCGTGAGGCCGTAGCGGCAAGAAGCGCCTTCTAGGAAGCGCCTTCTTAGCGCGGGTAGAGCGCGCCCAGCACGCGCGGGCCGGCCGCGCCGGTGACGGTCGGCACGTTGCCCGGCGCGCGCAGCAGCATCTGGCGCGCCAGCCATGCGAAGGCGATGCCTTCGACCTGCGAGACCGGCACGCCGAAATCGTCCGAGCTTTGCACGGCCACGCCTGGCAGCGCGCGCGCCAGCAGCGCCATGACGAAGCCGTTGCGCGCGCCGCCGCCGCACACGATCAGCCGCGCGGCGCCGGGCGCGTGCGCGCACACGTCGCGCGCGATGGCCTCGGCCGTGAGCGCGGCCAGCGTGGCCTGCACGTCGGCCGGCGCGAGCGCGGCGCCGTGGGCGGCGAGATGGCTTTCCAGCCAGGCCGGGTGGAACAGGTCGCGGCCGGTGCTCTTGGGCGGGGCCACGCTGAAATAGGGCTCGGCCAGCAGGCGCGCCAGCAGCGCGTGGTCGATGCTGCCGCTGGCGCCCCAGGCGCCGCCGGCGTCGAAGGCCTGGCCGTGGTGGCGCTCGATCCAGTAGTCGAGCAGCACGTTGCCGGGGCCGCAGTCGAAGCCGCTGACGGGGGCCTGGCCGCCCTGGCCGCCGTCGGCGGCGGGCAGCACGCTGATGTTCGAGATGCCGCCGATGTTGCAGGCCACGCGCGTCTCGCCGGCGGCGCCGAACAGCGCCTGGTGCAGCGCCGGCACCAGCGGCGCGCCCTGGCCGCCGGCGGCCACGTCGCGGCTGCGGAAATCCGCCACCACGTCGATGCCGCACAGCTCGGCCAGCAGCGCGGGCTGCTGGCTCTGGCGCGTGTAGCCGGTGCCGTCGTAGAGGCCGGGCCGGTGGCGGATGGTCTGCCCGTGCGCGCCCACGGCCGCGATCGCCGCCGCCGCCAGCCCCGAGTCGCGCAGCAGCGACGCCACGCAGCCGGCGTAGACGCGCGCCAGTCCGTTGGCGGCCAGCGCCTCGCGGTGGATCTCGTCGGCGCCGGGCTGCTGGAGCGCGGCGAAGGCCTCGCGCAGCTCGGCCGGGAAGGGCTGGTGCGCCGCCGCCAGCACCGCCGGCCGCGCGCCGGAGAAATCGACCAGCACGCCGTCGGCGCCGTCCATGCTGGTGCCGGACATGATGCCGATGAAGCGGTCGGAGGCGGACGGCGGGGACGCGGAGGTCGGCATGCTGGCTCAGTTGTTGATGGAGGCCACGTTGTAGGTGCGCAGCGCGTTGATGCGGCTGAGCAGCTCGCTGGAGTAGGCGAGGAACTGCTGGCGCGCCGGCCCGGTCAGCGCCGGCGTGTCCAGCGCGGCGATGGCCAGCGGGTTGAGCGGCACGTCGTTGACGCGGAACTCGTAGTGCAGGTGCGGCCCGGTGGCCCAGCCGGTCTGGCCGACGTAGCCGATGACCTGCCCCTGCGACACATGCTGGCCGCGCTGCATGCCGGCAAAGCCGGACAGGTGCGCGTAGTAGGTGGCGTAGCCGCTGTGGTGCCGGAGGATGACGATGTTGCCGTAGCCGTTCTGCTGGCCGACGAATTCCACCTCGCCGTCGCCGGTGGCCATCACCTTGGTGCCGGTCGGCGCGGCGAAGTCCACGCCCTTGTGCTGCGCCCAGTTGTGATGCAGCGGATGGTTGCGCCCGCCGAAGCCGGACGACACCCGCGAGAACTCCACCGGCGAGCGCAGGAACGGCCGCTTCATGCTGCGCCCGTCGAAGGTGTAGTAGGCGCCCTGGGCGCCCTGCGCGCCGCCGTCGGGCGCGTACCACAGCGCCTGGTGCAGCTGGTTGTGGTTGATCAGCTCGACCGCCACCACGCGGCCGTTGCGCACGAAGGCGGCGTCGCGGTAGCCCGCCTCGTAGACGATGCGGAAGCGGTCGCCGGCGGTGATGTCGTGGTGGAAGTCGATGACGCCGGAGAAGATCGAGATCATCTGCGCGACCACGTCGTCGGGCACGTCGGCGTCGTCCATGGCCTTGAAGAAGCCGCCCGCGGCGATGGCGCCGGACAGCATCTCGTAGTGCACGTCGTTCTTCACCGACTGCACGCGCGCCTTGTAGGCCGGCGTGGCGGCGTCGCCGGCGCGCTCGATCACCAGCTCGCGCGAGGACTGCGCGTCGCCGCCGAGGTTGGCCTGCAGCGACACCAGCAGGTTGTCCTGGTCGACCTCGGCCTGCACGTTCTGGCCCGGCTCGAGCGCGAACAGGCCACGCGCGGTGGCGTTGCCGCGGATGAAGGCCTGCGCGTCGGGATCGTCGATGCCGAGCCGCTTGAGCAGCGTGGCGATGGTGTCGCCGCGCAGCATGCGCGCCTCGCGCACGAAGGTGGCGTCGGTTTCGGTAAGTTGCTCGAGCTGGTCGCGCAGGTCGGGCAGCCGGATGGCTTCCCGGATGCGCGGCGCAAGGGGGTCGTCGTAGGCGTTGCGCGGCGCCACGCCCATGGCGGCCGCCATGCCAAGCGTAAACACCGTGCCGACCGCCGCCGTGAGCTGCTTGCGCCGGCGCGCGTGCAGGGCGTTGGTCGGATCGACGAGAACCACCAGCTCACGCGCGAAAACTTCGCGGAGTCTGGACCACATCACGTAAAATTCACTCTTTGGTTCGGGCTGCGCTGCCGCGACGATCTGCTTCGTCTGCCTTCCTCCCCCGAGGTGCGGCGCGTGCCATATTGGTTTGCCGCCGTAGAATGGCGGTTGGCCAACGGGAGCGTCCCGCCGGCACAAGAAGCGCGGATTATACCAAATGCGGCCGCTGGCTGTTTTTCGTACGCGTCTGAATTCTCATGTTTTTCAAAGACTTACGTCATGACTGAAGTTTCCTCCGGCGCCGCCACCTCCTACCCCCTCACGCCTACCGTGATGCACGCCCTGGAGGTGTCCAAGCGCGGCTGCGACGAACTGCTGGTCGAGTCCGAGTGGCTGGCCAAGCTCGCGCGCAGCGAGGCGACCGGCGTGCCGCTGCGCATCAAGCTGGGCCTGGACCCGACCGCGCCCGACATCCACATCGGCCACACCGTGGTGCTCAACAAGCTGCGCCAGCTGCAGGACCTCGGCCACCAGGTCATCTTCCTGATCGGCGACTTCACCTCCACCATCGGCGATCCGTCCGGGCGCAACGCCACGCGCCCCCCGCTCACGCGCGAGCAGATCGAGGCCAACGCCCAGACCTACTACCGCCAGGCCAGCCTGGTGCTCGACCCGGACCGCACCGAGATCCGCTACAACAGCGAATGGTGCGACCCGCTCGGCGCGCGCGGCATGATCGAGCTGGCGGCCAAGTACACCGTGGCGCGCATGATGGAGCGCGACGACTTCACCAAGCGGTTCCGTTCTGGGATTCCGATTTCGGTCCATGAGTTCCTCTACCCGCTGATGCAGGGCTACGATTCGGTCGCGCTCAAGGCCGACCTCGAGCTCGGCGGCACCGACCAGAAGTTCAACCTGCTGGTCGGGCGCGAGCTGCAGAAGGAGTACGGCCAGGAGCAGCAGTGCATCCTGACCATGCCGCTGCTGGTCGGTCTGGACGGCGTGGAGAAGATGTCCAAGTCCAAGGGCAACTACGTCGGCGTGACCGAGGCCCCGAGCGACATGTTCGGCAAGCTGATGAGCATCTCCGACGACCTGATGTGGCAGTACTTCGAGCTGCTGTCGTTCCGCCCGCTGAGCGAGATCGACCTGATGAAGCAGGAGATCGCGCTGGGCCGCAACCCGCGCGACTGCAAGGTGCTGCTCGGCCAGGAGATCGTCGCGCGCTTCCACAGCGCGGCCGACGCCGAGCGCGCGCTGGAAGACTTCAACCACCGCGCGCGCGGCGGCGTGCCCGACGACATCCCGGCGGTCAGCCTGTCCGGCGCGCCACTGGGCATCGCGCAGCTGCTCAAGCAGGCCAACCTGGTGCCGTCCACCTCCGAGGCCAACCGCAACATCGAGCAGGGCGGCGTCAAGATCGACGGCGCCGTGGTCAGCGACAAGGCGCTCAAGGTCGAGGCCGGCAGCTACGTCGTGCAGGTCGGCAAGCGCCGCTTCGCGCGCGTGACGCTGGCGTGAGCGCGCGCCGGAGCCGTCCATGATCGCGCTGATCCAGCGGGTCTCGCAGGCCCGCGTCACGGTCGAAGGCCGCACCACCGGCGAGATCGGCGCCGGCCTGCTGGCGCTGGTGTGCGCCGAGCGCGGCGACACCGAGGCCCAGGCCGAGCGCCTGCTGGCCAAGCTGCTGTCCTACCGCGTGTTCTCCGACGCCAACGGCAAGATGAACCTGCCGGTGCAGGACATCGACGGCCGCGGCACGCGCGGCGGCCTGCTGGTGGTGTCGCAGTTCACGCTGGCGGCCGACACCAACAGCGGCACCCGCCCGAGCTTCACCCCGGCCGCCGCGCCGGCCGACGGCGAGCGTCTCTACAACCATTTCGTGCAGCGCGCCCGCGCCGCGCACGGCGAGGTCCAGACCGGCGAATTCGGCGCCATGATGCAGGTCAGCCTGGTCAACGACGGCCCGGTGACCTTCTGGCTGCGCGTGCCGCCGGCCTGAGTCCGCCGACCCTCACATTGGCCGCGCCGCGCGCGGCGCCCAAACCAGCAAGGAGAGATACATGAAGATCTGGAGCAAGGCATTCGGCGACAACGGTCCCATCCCGGTCGATTTCGCTTTCGGCGCGATGGATCCCGCCACCCACGTGGCGCTGTCGGGCAACCGCAATCCCGACCTGCACTGGGACGAGGCGCCGGCCGCCACGCGCTCGTTCGTGCTGATCTGCCACGACCCGGACGTGCCGAGCCGCGGCGACGACGTCAACCAGGAAGGCCGCGAAGTGCCGGCCTCGCTGCCGCGCGTGGACTTCTTCCACTGGGTGCTGGTCGACATCCCGCCGGGCCTGCGCTCGATCTCCGCCGGCAGCCACAGCGACGGCGTGATCGCGCGCGGCAAGCCCGGCCCCGAGGCCACCGGCGGCACCGCGGCGGCGGGCGGCCTGCGCCACGGCCTCAACGACTACACCGGCTGGTTCGCCGGCGACCCCGACATGAAGGGCGACTACTACGGCTACGACGGCCCCTGCCCGCCGTGGAACGACACCCTGCTGCACCACTACGTGTTCACCGTCTACGCGCTCGACGTCGAGCGCCTGCCGCTCGACGGCACCTTCACCGGCGCGCAGGTGCGCGAGGCGATCCGCGGCCACGTGCTGGCGCAGGCGGCGATCACCGGCACCTACACGCTGAACCCGAAGCTGTCCGGCCCGGCGCAATAGGCTGCGACAGGCCACAACGGGCCACGACAGGCCGCGCGAGGCCGTGCGCGGCCGCGGACCCTGCCGGCCATGCCGGCCATGCCGGCAGGGTCCGCGAAGGGTCGCAGGCAAACGCAAGGAAGAGAAAGGAAACGGCATGTCGCAATTGCCCGGGCCGCATTCGCTGGCCTTCACCCACCTGATCCTGATCCGCCACGGCGAGACCGCGTGGAACCGCGAGCGGCGCCTGCAGGGGCAGCTCGACATCCCGCTCAACGCCACCGGCGTGGCGCAGGCCGACGCGCTGGCGCAGGCGCTGTCCGGCGAGCCGATCGACGCGGTCTATGCCAGCGACCTGTCGCGCGCGATGCAGACCGCGGCGCCGCTGGCCGAGGCGCTCGGCACCACGGTGCGGCCCGACGCGCGGCTGCGCGAGCGCTGCTACGGCGCGCTCGAAGGCCGCACCTACGCGGAGGTGGCGGAGAATTCGCCCGAGGATTTCGCCCGCTGGCAGGCGCGCGTGCCGGACTACGCGCCGCAGGGCGGCGAATCGCTGCTGGCCTTCCACGAGCGCGCGGTGGAAGCCGCGCTGGCGCTGGCGCGCCGCCATCCGGGCGAGCGCATCGCGCTGGTCGCGCACGGCGGCGTGCTCGACTGCCTCTACCGGGAAGCCAACGACATGACGCTCGAAGCGCCGCGCCAGCACGAGCTGCTCAACGCCAGCATCAACCGGCTGCGCTGCGACAGTCAGCGCCTGACCGTGATGCAGTGGGCCGACGTGGCCCACCTGCAGGACCTGGCGCTCGACGAGGTGGACCGCCGCGTGCCCTAGCCGCGCGGCATGGCGGGCCGCGCTACACGCGCAGCCGGAACGGCGTGAAGTCGGTGTTGCGGTCGTACCAGTCCTCGCGCTCGGCGCGCTTGAGGAAACCCACCACCTTGTAGGTGACCGGCGTCATCACCACCTCCCAGCCGGTCTTCAGGATGTACTGGGCGATCGCCACCTGGATCACCTTCTCCAGCGGCCAGATGCCGTAGAACGCGATCACGTAGAACAGCGACGAGTCGACCAGCTCGCCGGCCAGCGTGGAGCCGATGGTGCGCGTCCACAGCCAGCGCCCCTCGGTCCACAGCTTCATCTTGGCCAGCACGTAGCTGTTGGCGAAACTGCCGCAACAGAACGCGATCAGCGAGCCGAGCGCGATGCGCCAGGTGTTGCCGAACACGTCCTGCAGGCTTTTCTGGTAGTCGCTCATGAACGGCGCCACCGGCATCTTCAGCACCACCAGGCTCATGAACGTGGCGAAGGCCAGCGCGGCGAAGCCGGCCCACACCACGCGGCGGTCGCGCCCGTAGCCGTAGACCTCGGTCAGCACGTCGCCGAAGATGTAGGAGATGGGGAAGAACAGCACGCCGGCGCCGAAGGTCACCGGGCCGATCAGCGGCAGCGTGACCTGGGCCGCCTTGGCCGCGCCGATCAGGTTGGAGCACAGCAGGACCGTGACGAACGCCACCATCACGAGATCGTAGTAGCGGTAGACGCGCCCGGTATGGCCGGGCGTGGCGTTCGATGTGGTCATGGCGGTTCCAGGGGCGGCGGTGTGGCGATTATGCCAGCCATGCCGCCGCCGTGTTCGCGCCGCGTCCGCCTCGCCCGCGCGCCGCGAGGCGCGCGCCGGACTACAGGTCCAGCTTGCCGATCTTGGAGCCGTCCAGCGAGATGTCGAACATCAGCCCGGCGTTGGTCTGCACGAAGCCGATCACCGGCTGCTGCGCGGTGTTGGTGTCGATCGAGCCGTTGGCGCCGATCTTGGCCAGCGCCACGCTGGCATCCGCGCCCACGGTCCAGCCGCTGCTGTTGAGGAACTTGCTGTAGGCGTCGGGCGTCATGAACATGATGATGACCGACTTGGACTGCCCGCCCGCGGTCAGGCCCACCGAGGCCGAGGTGGTGCGGTAGTAGCCCACCGGAGCACCGCTGCGGCCACGCAACACGCCTTCGCCATATTCGCCGCCGATCACCAGCCCCGCCGACAGCACGCGCGGGAAGACCAGGATGCCCTGGGCGCGCGCGGCCAGCTCGCGCGCGCTGCTGGTGGTGCCGTAGAGCCGGTTGAGCGCGCCGTCGGCCCCCGCGTTGATCTCCTGCCGCTTGGCCGCTGCGTCGGTTGGCGCATTGGTGCCCGTGGTGGTGCAGCCCGCGGTGAAGGCGGTGGCCACGAGCAGGCCCGAGCCCGCCATCCGGGTCACAAACTGGCGTCGATTCATGTGCTCTCTCCTGTCAGGTACGAACGGGGCCGGCCGCCCGGCATGCGGCGCCAGGCCGGTACCGCCTCGCGGCGGCCGGAACTAAGCCATTGTGAACAGGCAGGCAGCCGCCAGCAACGCGCGACGAAAGAATTGTCTGCGGGCAACGAAAACATTTAACACGGGATACGCGGCACCGCGCGGCCGTCGCCGCCGCGCCTCAGGGCGCCGGTTCGGCCTCGCCGCCCGGCGCGGGCAGCCCGAAGTGCAGGTAGGCGGCGGCCGTGGCCATGCGCCCGCGCGGCGTGCGCTGCAGGTAGCCCTGCTGGATCAGGTACGGCTCCAGCACGTCCTCGATGGTGTCGCGCTCCTCGCCGATGGCCGCGGCGAGGTTGTCCACGCCGACCGGGCCGCCGCCGAACTTGTGCAGGATGGCCTCGAGCAGCTTGCGGTCCATCAGGTCGAAGCCGACCGCGTCCACGTCGAGCATGGCCAGCGCGGCATCGGCGGTGGCGCGCGTGATGGTGCCGTCGCTCTTGACCTCGGCGAAATCGCGCACGCGCCGCAGCAGGCGGTTGGCGATGCGCGGCGTGCCGCGCGCGCGGCGGGCGATCTCCAGCGCGCCGAGCGGGTCGATGCGGGCATTGAGCAGTTGCGCCGAGCGGGTGACGATGCGTCCGAGCTCCTCGGCGGTGTAGAACTCCAGCCGCGCGACGATGCCGAAGCGGTCGCGCAGCGGGTTGGTCAGCATGCCGGCGCGCGTGGTGGCGCCGACCAGCGTGAACGGCTGCAGGTCCAGCTTGACCGAGCGCGCGGCCGGCCCCTCGCCGATCATGATGTCGATCTGGTAGTCCTCGAGCGCCGGGTACAGGATTTCCTCCACCACCGGCGAGAGGCGGTGGATCTCGTCGATGAAGAGGACGTCGTTGGCCTCGAGGTTGGTCAGCAGCGCGGCGAGGTCGCCCGGGCGCTCCAGCACCGGGCCGGAGGTCTGGCGCAGGTTCACGCCCATCTCGCGCGCGATGATGTGCGCCAGCGTGGTCTTGCCCAGGCCAGGCGGGCCGAACAGCAGCACGTGGTCGAGCGCCTCGCGGCGGTTGCGCGCGGCGTGCATGAAGATGTCGAGCTGGCCGCGCACCTTCTCCTGGCCGACGTATTCGTCGAGCAGCTTCGGGCGCAGCGCGCGCTCGAAGGCCTCCTCGCTGGGGGAGGCGGTGGTGGGGGCGATCACGCGGTCGCTGCCGCGGTCGGGGACCAGCTTGTCGGTTTCGATCATGGGTGTGCTGCGGGCGAAGTGGCTCGATTGTAGCCCCTCCGGGCCGCGCTACCCGCGCCGGCCGCGCCTGCCCGCGGCCGCTCAGCCCTTGGAGAGCGACTTCAGCGCGAGCTTGATGCCGTCCGACACGCCGGTGCCGGCCGGCACCTGCTTGATGGCCAGCGCCGCTTCCTTCTCCGAGTAGCCCAGCGCCAGCAGCGCGTTGAGGATGTCGACGGCGTTGTCGTGCACCGGCGTGCTGCCCGGCGCGTGGCCGAGCTCGGCGCCGAGCTTGCCCTTGAGCTCGAGCAGCAGGCGCTCGGCGGTCTTCTTGCCGATGCCCGGCACGCGCGTCAGGCGCCCGGCCTCCTGCAGCGTGATGGCCTGCGCCAGCTCGCCGACCGACATGCCCGACAGCACGGCCAGCGCCATGCGCGCGCCGATGCCGGTGATCTTGATCAGCTCGCGGAACGCATTGCGCTCGGTGGCGGTGCCGAAGCCGTACAGCAGGTGCGCGTCCTCGCGCACGATCTGCTGGGTCAGCAGCGTGACCGGATGGCCCACCGCGGGCAGGTTGTAGAACGTGCTCATCGGCACGTCGATCTCGTAGCCGACGCCGTGGCAGTCGACCAGCAGGTGCGGGGGATTCTTCTCGATGAGGGTGCCGGCGATGCGTCCGATCATGGTGTCTGGTGTGTGCGGCGAAAGCGAAAGTGGGCGCCAGTGTAGCCGAGCGGCGGGTCAGCGTCCCAGGGTGTCGACGGCGCGGCGGCCCAGCGCCGGGTCGTCGGTGAAGACGCCGTCGACGCCGGCGGCCAGGAAGGCCTGCACCTCCCGCACCATGCCGTCCGGGCTGCGCGTGGCATCGTCGCCGCCGGTGCGCAGGCCGCGCGGCAGGAAGCTGTTCTCGGGGCGGAACGTGTACGGGTGCACCAGCAGCCCGGCGGCATGGGCGTTGCGCACCAGCGCGGTGGGCGCGCCGAGGCCGCCGCCGGCGTCGCGCGGCACCACGCTGGACTTCTCCGGCGCGATGCCGCCGGCATAGCTGGCCACCTCGCGCAGGCCGATGGGCGTCATCATGTCGGCGTAGGTGCGGGTGTCGCCGGCCAGGCGCCAGTCGGCGGGCCGGCCGCGCGCCTCGCCCATCAGCTGTACCAGCTTCACGTTCGGCATGCCGGCGCCCAGGCGCTGGCGCAGCTCGCGCAGGTTGCCGCTCTCGAACGACTGCACGTACACCGGCGCGCTGCGCGTATAGGCGTGCGCGCGCAGCGTGGCCACCAGCTTTTCCTCGAGCGGCAGGCCGATGCCGCGGAAATAGCTCGGGTGCTTGGTCTCGGGGTACAGGGCGATCACGCGGCCGCTGCGCCGCGAAGCGCTGGCCACCATGTCGATGATCTCGTCGAGGGTCGGGATCTCGAACTGGTCGTTGTACTGCGTGTTGGCGCGGCGCAGCTGCGGGATGCGCTCGCGCGCGCGCAGCGTCTTCAGTTCGGCCAGCGTGAAGTCCTCGGTGAACCAGCCGTCCAGGCGCTCGCCGTCGATCACCTTGATGCGCTTGCGGCCGGCGAACTGCGGCAGCGTGGAGACATTGGTGGTGCCGCCGATCTCGTTCTCGTGGCGGGCCACCAGCACGCCGTCGCGCGTCGTCACGAGGTCCGGCTCGATGGCGTCGGCGCCGTCCTCGATGGCGCGCGCGTAGGATGCCAGCGTGTGTTCCGGGCGCAGCGCGCTGGCGCCGCGATGCCCGATCACCAGCGCCCTGGGCGCGGCCGGCGCCGGCGCCGGCGATGCGGCGGGAGCCGGCGCGGTGGCCACCGGCGGCGGCGCGGCGCAGCCGGCCAGGACCGCGGCGGCCAGCGCGGGCAGCAGCGCGGCCAGGCGTGGCAGGCGCGGGCGCGCGCAAGCGCGAAGGCGACGGAAGTCGGCGGGCAGGCGGAACATGGGCATCCTCGGGCGGGCAACCGTCCGATTGTAAGCGGCCCGGCGGCCGCCCCGCGCGCGGCCCGGAAAGACGATCAGCCGACCAGCCGGCCGCGCCGCACGCGCATGCCCTTGCGCACCAGCTCGGGCGCGAGGCCTGTCAGCGCGCCCAGCGTATTGCTGCCGTTGGCATGGCAGATCGCCACGCCGAGCGCGTCGGCCGCATCGGAACCGGGCCGGCCGCTCAGGCTCAGCAGGCGCATCACCATCTCCTGCACCTGCTCCTTGTTGGCGCGGCCATAGCCGACCACCGCCACCTTCAGCTGCAGCGCGGTGTACTCGAACACCGGCAGGCCCTGGCCCACCAGCCCGCAGATCGCCGCGCCGCGGGCCTGGCCCAGCAGCAGCGTGGATTGCGGGTTGACGTTGACGAACACCTTCTCGATCGCGGCGCAGTCCGGCGCATAGGTGCGCGCGACCTCGCTGATGCCGTCGAACAGCGTCTTGAGGCGCGAGGGCAGATCGCTCTCGCCGTCGCTCTTGATGGTGCCCGAGGCGATGTAGCTGAGCTTGCTGCCGTGCTTTTCGAGCACGCCGAAGCCGGTGGTGCGGAGGCCGGGGTCGATGCCGAGGATACGCATGGGATTTGGGGTGTCTGCTTGGGATCTGGCCGCGTGGCTGGAGAGGGTGTCAGTATGACATTGCTTTTGCGGATTCTTGCTGGCGATATTGGGGTGGTCTATTACTCGGTCGGGGTTTGCGGGCGGTTGTTGGTGCTTGAATCCAACGGCCATATGACATCCCCGCTGCGCGGGGCTGCCAGTCACTTTCTTTTGTCTGAAAAGAAAGTAACCAAAGAAAGCAGACCCCTTGCAGGGGGGCTGGGCGCTCAGACCTTATGTCTGGTGGTGGTTTCGTGGTGCGGGCGTTGGCTTCGATGAGACTGCTGACGCTACCGGTTTGCCCGCCTGCGGTGTCGCAAACGAAATTGGATTCGTGGTGGCGCTGCATGATGGCGGTGGCCCAGGCCCTTCAGGCTGCTGCCGCGACCGGAGCGGATGGGCGCGTCATGGAAGCGGCACGGGTTTCGTGGTGGGCGTGGTGGCTCCGGCGCGAAGGTGCTCAGTGCCAGCGTATTGCTGTGCGAGAGTGCCCGCCGACACCAGCGTTCCGGTCCACCGCGCCCACCACGAAACCACGAGGATGCTATGTCGTGGTCGCCCAAGCCGGTAACGGCAGATGCCAGCTCAAGAACCACATTCACGCCCTGCCGTCGTCAAAACACGGACACCGTGCCAAGGGTCTGGTCCTCCGCCCAGGAGTCTGCTTTCTTTGGTTACTTTCTTTTCAGACAAAAGAAAGTGACTGGCAGCCCCGCGCAGCGGGGATGTCATACGGCTTTTGGGTCCAATCGCCAACGCGGCCCAAAAAAAACCGCCCGTCGCTCAAATCAGGCCAATCAATGCCTGAAATGCCGAGTCCCAGTCAGCACCATCGCAATATTCCTCTCATCCGCCGCCGCGATCACCTCATCGTCCCGCACCGAACCGCCGGGCTGGATCACGCACGAGGCGCCCGCGTCCACCACCACGTCGAGGCCGTCGCGGAACGGGAAGAACGCATCCGACGCCACCGCCGAGCCGGCCAGCGTCAGGCCGGCGTTCTGCGCCTTGATGCTGGCGATGCGAGCGGAGTCCACGCGGCTCATCTGGCCGGCGCCGACGCCCAGCGTCATGCCGCCGCCGCAGAACACGATGGCGTTGGACTTGACGAACTTGGCCACGCGCCAGGCGAACATCAGGTCGTCCATTTCCTTCGGGGTGGGATGGCGCTTGGTCACCACGCGCAGTTCTTCGCGCTGCACGTTCCTGGCGTCCGGGCCCTGCACCAGCAGGCCGCCGCCGACGCGCTTGAAGTCATACGGGTTCACGCCCTTGCCGAGCGGGATCTCCAGCAGGCGCACGTTCTGCTTGGCGGCGAACACCGCGCGCGCGCCGGCCGTGAACGACGGCGCGATCAGCACTTCGACGAACTGCTTGGCCACCGCCTGCGCGGCGGCTTCGTCGAGCTCGACGTTGAAGGCGATGATGCCGCCGAAGGCCGAGGTGGAGTCGGTCTTGAAGGCCTTCTCGTAGGCTTCCAGCGCGCCGGCGCCCACCGCCACGCCGCACGGGTTGGCGTGCTTGATGATGACGCAGGCCGCGCCGTAGGCGGCGTCGAACGACTTGACGCATTCCCACGCGGCGTCGGCGTCGGCGATGTTGTTGTACGACAGTTCCTTGCCCTGCAGCTGCGCGTAGTTGGCCAGCGCGCCGTCGAACGGCTTGAGGTCGCGGTAGAACGCGGCCGACTGGTGCGGGTTCTCGCCGTAGCGCATTTCCTGCACCTTCTCGAAGGCGAGGTTGAGCGTCTGCGGGTAGGCGCTGCGGGCCTGGTGCGACTTGTCGGCGCCGAGGCTGGTCAGGTAGTTGGTGATGGCGCCGTCGTACTGCGCGGTGTGCGCGAACACCTTGGTGGCCAGGCGGAAGTTGGTGTCGTAGCCGACGCTGTTGGCGTTGGCGCGCATTTCCGCCAGCACCGGCGCGTAGTCGGCGGGATCCACCACCACGGTGACGTCGCGGTGGTTCTTGGCCGCCGAGCGCAGCATGGTGGGGCCGCCGATGTCGATGTTCTCGATCGCGTCCGGCAGCGTGCAGTCGTCCTTGGCCACGGTCTGCTGGAACGGGTACAGGTTGACCACCAGCAGGTCGATGGTGGGGATGTCGTGCGCGGCCAGCGCGGCCATGTGCTCGGGCAGGTCGCGGCGCGCCAGGATGCCGCCGTGCACCTTGGGGTGCAGCGTCTTGACGCGGCCGTCGAGCATTTCGGGGAAGCCGGTGTAGTCGGCCACTTCCGTGACCGGCAGGCCGGCCTCGGCGAGCAGCTTGGCGGTGCCGCCGGTGGAGAGCAGCGCCACGCCCAGCGCGTTGAGCTCGCGGGCGAAGTCGACGATGCCGGTCTTGTCGGATACGGAGAGAAGAGCTTGCTTGATCATGGCTGTGGGGAACGCTTCAAAGTAAACCGTGCTGCTGCAGTTTCTTGCGCAGCGTATTGCGATTGATGCCCAGGTAGGCGGCGGCCAGCGACTGGTTGCGCTCGGCGCGCGCCATCACGGCTTCCAGCAGCGGCCGCTCCACCGCTTCGAGCACCATGTTGTACATGTTCGACGGCTCTTCGCCGTCCAGGTCGCGGAAATAGGCACTCAGGCTGTCCCGAATGCACTGGTCGATAGCGTTGCGGCTCATGCGGCAAGCAACTCCCCGTTCTTGTTGTTGTTCGACCCGTTGCGGTCGTCTTCGTCGCCGTCCGGGCCGGCCGCGCCTTCGTCCACGTAGACCAGGCGGTCCGACAGCAGCGCCTGCTGGTCGAAGAAGGCGTTGACCGCGGCCAGCTGGGCGGTGCTGCTGTCCAGCGTGTTCATGTGGTGGCGGAACAGGCTGGCGCCGGCCAGCCCGCGCGTGTACCACGCGATGTGCTTGCGCGCGGTGCGCACGCCGGTGAACTCGCCGTAGAACGCGTAGTGGTCTTCGAGGTGCTCGTTCATGATCGCGCGGATCTCGGCCACCTCGGGTGGCGGCAGCAGCGCGCCGGTGTCGAGATAGTGCGCGATCTCGCGGAACAGCCAGGGCCGGCCCTGCGCCGCGCGGCCGATCATGATGGCGTCGGCGCCGGTCGCGGCCAGCACGTGCCTGGCCTTGTGCGGCGAGTCGATGTCGCCGTTGGCGACCACCGGGATCGAGACCGACGCCTTGACCGCGGCGATGGTCTCGTACTCGGCCTCGCCCTTGTACAGGTCGGCGCGCGTGCGGCCGTGCACGGTCAGCATGCTGACGCCGGCCTCCTGCGCGAGGTGCGCGACGCGCAGCGCGTTGCGGTTCTGGCGGTCCCAGCCGGTGCGGATCTTGAGCGTGACGGGCACGCGCGGATCGACCTCGGCCACCGCGGCGACCACCGCCGCGACGATGCGCGCCACCAGCGGCTCGTTCTGCAGCAGCGCCGAGCCGGCGGCGACGTTGCACACCTTCTTGGCCGGGCAGCCCATGTTGATGTCGATGATCTGCGCGCCGCGCTCGACGTTGTAGCGCGCCGCCTCGGCCATCATCGACGGCTCGGCGCCGGCGATCTGCACCGCGATCGGCTCGACTTCGCCGGTGTGATTGGCGCGCCGCATGGTCTTCTCGCTCTTCCACAACTGCGCATTGGACGCGACCATTTCCGACACCGCATAACCCGCGCCCAGCCGCTTGCAGAGCTGGCGGAAGGGACGGTCCGTCACGCCGGCCATGGGCGCGACGAACAGATTGTTGCGGAGCAGGTGCGGTCCGATTTGCACGATAGAGACTGGCGGGGGGCCGGCAAGGCGGCCCGCAACGAGACAAAAATGAAATGGCATGCCCTGCCGGAACCATGCTCGGCGCATGGTTCGGCGACTTCCAGGGGCATGTGCGAGGGCAGGATTTTACCGCCAAACCGGGCGGGTTGCTTAAGTTTTGAGCAAATAATCGCAAGGGCGCCGCGACGGCCGGCCGCGCGCCCCGCAGCGCGCCGTTGCCGCGGGCCCGGCGGCGTCAGCGCCGCATGCCGTACATCATCTGCCGCGCCAGCGCATCCTTGAGCGGCCCGAGGCAGGCCAGCACCGCCAGCGAGGCGCCGCGCGCATGCGCGGCCAGCGGGTAGGACACGCCGAACAGCCGGGGCAGCATGTCGGTCACGCCGATGGTCACGGCGCGGTCCAGCCGCTGCCGCCCGGCGAACGCCTGCAAGGCCTGCGGGCTGCACTCGGCGCGCAGCGCGGCGCCCAGCGCGAACGCGTCGCGCAGCCCCAGGTTGAGGCCCTGGCCGGCCACCGGATGCAGCGTCTGCGCGGCATTGCCGACCGCGACCACGCGGCCGTCGACCGTCACCTGGGCGGCATTGAGCCCGAGCGGGAACGCGTGGCGCTTGCCGATCGCGGTGAAGCGGCCCATGCGCGCGCCGAACGCCTGCTCCAGCTCGGCGAGGAACGCCGCGTCGGGCAGGGCCAGGCGGCGCGCCGCCTGTTCCGGCGGGCAGCACCAGACCAGCGCGTAGCCCGGCTCGCCGTGCTGTTCTTCATAGGGCAGCAGCGCCAGCGGGCCTTCCTCGGTGAAGCGCTCCCAGGCCCAGCCCGGCTGCGGACGCGAACAGATCACGTGGGCGATGATGGCGGTCTGGCCGTAGTCGCGCCGGAACACCGGGCCGCCGCGCGCGCGCGGCGCGGCCTTGTCCTTGTCTTTGCCCTGGTCCTTGTCGGCCTGCGGCTGGAACAGGCCGCCCTCGGCCTGCACCGCCAGCCGCGCGGTGAAGACGGCGGGCTGCTGCTCGTGCGCGTGGCCGCTCAGGCGCACCAGCCCGGCGGGATCGTCGTGCTGCCCGGTGTGCCCGATGTGCGTGTCGTAGGCGCGCAGCAGGCGCGCGCCGCCGTCCGGCACGGACTGCGCGGCCGCGGCCAGCGCCCGCTCGAGCGCGCCGCACAGCTCGCCGTAGCGCACCACGTAGCCGAGCGCCGGCACGGCGTAGTCGTCGTGGTGCAGGCGCACGTGGCCGAAGCGCCCGCGCTGCGACACATGGATGTGTTCGATCGGCGTCACCGCGCGCGGCCATGCGCCGATCTGCTCGAGCAGCTGGCGGCTGCCGTGCGAGAGCGCGATGGCGCGCGGGTCGCGCGCCGCGCGCGCCGGCGTGGCGGCGTCGATCAGCGCCACCCGCCAGGGACTGGTGCGCAGCAGCAGGCAGGCCAGGGACAGGCCGACCGGGCCGGCGCCGACGATGGCGATGTCCGCGTCCATGATGTCGTCAGTGGCCGCCGGGCGCATGCGTACCGTCCGCCGCATCCGCCTGCCTTGCCGGGTCCGCCGCGCCGGCATCGCTCGCGGCCGGCTCCGGCTGCGCGCCGCGCTTCCACAGGTTGGCGTCGGTGCGGTGCTTGCCGGCCGCGGCGTCGCGCAGCGCGTTGTCGAGCTTGGACTGGCTGAAGCCGGGCAGCGCCTGCAGGCGCTCCACCAGCGCGGCCTGGTTGACCGCGTTCATCGGCACCACGCAGCCGCGCCGGGTGCCGTCGGCGGCCGGGTCGCCGACCAGGATCAGCCAGGCGGGACCGGCCCACGGCTCGCGGTTCGAGACCCGCACCACCACGCGCTCCAGCGCGTCCCACTCGACTTCCTCGCGCTGGCCGTCGGGGCGGTGCACCACCACGCGGTCATCGTAGAGATTGATCACGAACGGCTGCGACGGATCGTAGCCGCGCGCGCGCGGGGCGTCGGCGCGGCCGGCGCCGGGCAGGACCTTGCGCAGCCAGCCGATCATCGCGCACCTCCCGCCTCGCGCATGAGGGCTTCGATCTCGTCGGCCTTGACCGGCACGCCGCGCGTGATCAGCTCGCAGCCGGCGGCGGTGACGACCGCGTCGTCCTCGATGCGGATGCCGATGTGCCAGAAGCGCTCGGGCACATCCGGCGCCGGGCGCACGTAGATGCCCGGCTCCACGGTCAGCACCATGCCGGGCTCGAGCGGGCGCCACGGGCGTTCGCCTTCGGCCGGCGCGGCGCCCGGCACGCGGTATTCGCCCACGTCGTGCACGTCCATGCCCAGCCAGTGGCCGGTGCGGTGCATGTAGAACTGGCGGTAGGCGCCGCTGGCGAGCACGTCGTCGACGTTGCCGCAGCGGTTCGCGTCGAGCAGGCCGCTGTCGAGCATGCCCTGCGCCAGCACGCGCGTGGCGGCGTCGTGCGGCACGTTGTAGGGCACGCCGGAGCGGGTCTCGGCGATGGCGGCTTCCTGCGCGGCCAGCACCAGGTCGTAGAGCTCGCGCTGGGCCGGCGAGAAGCGGCCCGAGACCGGGAAGGTGCGGGTGATGTCCGACGCATAGCTGTCGAGTTCGCAGCCGGCGTCGATCAGGCACAGGTCGCCGTCGCGCAGTTCGGCCGGGCCGGCGCGGTAGTGCAGCACGCAGGCATTGGCGCCGGTGGCGACGATCGAGTTGTAGGCCACGCTCTGCGCGCCGTGGCGGCGGAATTCGTAGAGCAGTTCGGCTTCGAGGTGGTATTCGCGCAGCCCCTGGCGCGACGCGCGCATGGCGCGCACGTGCGCCTGCGCCGAGATCTCGCCGGCGCGGCGCATCACCGCGATCTCGCCGGCGTCCTTGAACAGGCGCATCTCGTCGAGGACGGTGCGGATGTCGAGGGCGGTCGCCGGCGCGGTCACGCCGGCGCGGCCCTGCATGCGCACCGCGTCGAGCCAGCGGCGCACCTGCATGTCGGTGCGGGTGGTGGCGGCCAGCGGGTAGGCCAGCACGGCGTGGTTGGCCAGCAGCGGCGGCAGCAGCGTGTCGATCTCCTCGACCGAATGCGCCGCGTCGAAGCCGAACGCGGCCTGCGCGCCTTCCGGGCCGTGGCGGAAGCCGTCCCAGATCTCGCGCTCTTCGTGCTTGGGGCGGCAGAACAGGATGCAGCGCTCCGGGCCCGCGGCCGGCGCCACCAGCACCAGCACCGCTTCCGGCTCGGTGAATCCGGTCAGGTAATAGAAATAGCTGTCGTGGCGATACGGGTAGTCGCTGTCGCGGTTGCGCATGGCTTCCGGCGCGGTGGGCAGGATCGCCACGCCGCCGCCGGCGGCGCGCAACTGCTGCAGCACGCGGGCGCGGCGGCCGCGACAGGCGGAAAGAAGGGCGGGGTCGGGAGCGGTCATGTGTGTGGCCACGTGGATGTTGGGGGGAACAGGCTCGATTCTACGCCGCCGCCATCGGCGGGTCAGCGCGGCGGCGCGGCGCCGGCGCCGGCGCCGGCCGCGGCGCGCAGGGCGGCGTCCAGGCCGGCAAGCTGGGCCGGGGTGCCGACGTTCTCCCAGGCGCCGTCGAAGCGCTCGCCGCTGGCCAGGCCGGCGGCCACGGCGGCGTGGTAGTAGGGCGTCATGGCGACCTTCCGGCCGGGCTCGATGTCGGCGAACATGCGCGTGTCGTACAGGCCGATGTTGCCGAAGGTCAGGCTGGCCGCGCCAGCGCTGCCGGCGGGCCGCAGCAGGCCGTCGGCGCCGAGCGCGAAGTCGCCGCCGGGATGGAACGGCGGGTTGGGCACCATCACCAGGTGCATGCGCGGCTCGGGCGCGCCGGCCAGCGCGCGCGCGCGCGGCAGCAGCGCGCGGTAGTCGAAGTCGGTGAAGATGTCGCCCGACACCGCCAGGAAGATGTCGCCGCGCGCCGGCGCCGCGCTCAGCAGCGGCAGGGCGCGGGCGATGCCGCCGGCGGTCTCCAGCGCGCTGGCCTCGGCCGAGTAGGCCAGGCGCACGCCGAAGCAGCCGCCGTCGCCGAGCGCGTCCTCGATCTGCTGGCCGAGCCATGCGTGGTTGATGACGATGTCGGTGAAGCCGGCGCGCGCCAGCGCCTCGATCTGCCAGACGATCAGCGGCTTGCCGCCGGCCGGCAGCAGCGGCTTGGGGCGGGCGTCGGTCAGCGGGCGCATGCGCTCGCCGCGCCCGGCGGCGAAGATCATGGCTTTCAAGGCGGGCTCCGGTGCGTTCGCGTTGGCGTTCATTTCGGCAGGTGGCCGAGCCACCAGGTGAGGCCGATCAGCGTGGCCATGCCGCCGGCGATGGTCCAGCCGACGCTGCGCGTGCGCGCGGCGATGACGATGGCCACCAGGCCGGCCAGCAGGCGCGCGTTGTCCAGGCCGAGCGCGAGCCGGCCGCCGCGCATCAGCAGGTCGGGCGCGATCAGCGCCGACAGCATGGCCGCCGGCACGAACTGCAGCGCGGTGCGGAACCACGAGGGCAGCCGCACCCGGCCTTCCACGGCGATGAAGGACAGGCGGATCAGGAAGGTGGCGAGGCCGGCGCCGAGGAACACCAGCAGCAAGGTCATCTGGCTCATGCCGCGGGCTCCGTGGCGCCGTGCTTGCGCTGGCCGCCGCCGCGCAGCAGCATGCCGGCGGCGATGCCGCCCAGCGCCGCCACCATCAGGCCCAGCTTGTGCGGCATGCCGAAGCAGGCCACCGCCAGCGCGCTGGCCACCAGCGCCGCGGCGCCGTGCGAGCGGTGCCGGATGCCGGGCACGATGATGGCGATGAAGGTCAGCGGCAGGAAGAAGTCGAGCGGCCAGTCGCGCGGCACCTGCGCGCCGACCAGCACGCCGGCCAGCGTCGAGACCTGCCAGCTCGCCCACAGCGAGAACCCGGCGCCGAAGAAGAACCAGTGGCGGTAGCGCCGCCGCTCGCCGTCGTCGGCCAGGCGGCGCGTCATGGCGGCGAAGGCCTCGTCGGTCAGCAGGTAGGCCACCAGCGCCTTCCAGCGGCGCGGCAAGTGGGCCAGCGCCGGCGCGATGCTGGCCGAGTAGAGCGCGTGGCGCAGGTTGACCATCGCCACCGTGACCGCGATCAGCACGGCCGGCGTGCCGGCCGCCCACAACTGCGTGAGGATCATCTGCGAGGCGCCGCCGAACACCACCGCGCTCATGGCGCAGGCCAGCCACGCCGGCATGCCGGCATTGACCGCCAGCACGCCGTAGATCAGGCCGAACGGCACCACGCCGAGCAGCATCGGCGCCAGCGCGCGCACGCCGGCCCACCATTCGCCGCGGCGGGTGGCGGCGGGCCCGGCGGGCGAGGCGGCGGGCCCGCCTTGCGCGGCGGCCATCAGAAGGTGTAGCCGACCGGGCGCTCGACGCCGTCAAGGGCGTCGAACAGGCGTACCAGCTTGCGCAGTTCGGCATAGCGGCCGGCCACCTGGCGCGCGTATTTCAGCACCAGCGGCAGGTTGGCGAGGTAGCCGTCCTTGCCGTCGCGGTGGTACAGGCGGGCGAAGATGCCGAGCACCTTGAGATGGCGCTGCAGGCCCATCCACTCGAAGTCGCGGTAGAAGTCGCCGAAATCGCCGGCCACCGGCAGGCCGGCCTTGCGCGCGCGCTCCCAGTAGCGGATCAGCCAGTCGAGCTGCGCCTCTTCTTCCCATTCGACGTAGGCGTCGCGCCACAGCGAGACCGCGTCGTAGGTGATGGGGCCGATCACCGCGTCCTGGAAGTCGAGGATGCCGGGATTGGCTTCGCCCTCGAGCACCATCAGGTTGCGCGAGTGGTAGTCGCGGTGCACGTAGACCTGCGGCTGCGCGAGGTTGTTGGCCAGCAGCGCCTGCATCACTTCGGCCAGGCCTTCCTGCTGCGCCGCCGTGAGCGTGACGCCGAGGTGCCGCGCCACGTACCACTGCGGGAACAGGTCGAGCTCGCGCTGCAGCAGCGCCTGGTCGTAGGCGGGCAGGGTGCCGGGGCGGGTGGCCGCCTGGATGCGCACCAGCGCCGCTGCGGCGTCGCCGTACAGCTGCCGCGCGCTGGCGGCGTCGAGCCGCGACAGGTAGGTGGTATTGCCCAGGTCGCTCAGCAGCAGGAAGCCCTGCTCCAGGTCCTGCGCCAGCACCTTGGGCACGGTCACGCCGGCGTCGCCGAACAGGCCGGCCACGTGGATGAACGGGCGGCAGTCTTCCTGCGCGGGCGGCGCATCCATCACGATCACGCTCGGATGCGCCGGATTGCCGGTGCGGGCGCGGAAGTAGCGCCGGAAGCTGGCGTCGGCCGAGGCCGGCACGCAGGAGGCGGGGTCGACCGACCAGGCCGGACCGAGTCCGGACACCCACAGTTTGAGCTGGTCGAGACGCGGGTCGAGAGGATGTGCTGCCATGCCGGAAAGGGAGAATACGATGCCCCGTATAATACCCGACCAGCACCGGGCCCCGGGGCGGCCCCGGGTGGGCTTGCCTTGCCCGGAAAGCCTGCTCCGGCGGCGGCTGGCGGCCACTGGACCGCCGCCGTCGCGCTGACCCATGACCCGCTCGCATGACCGAACAACGACGATCACCGCACCAGAAGGCAAGCAAGACATCGGCGCGACTGCCCGGCAGCGCACTGCGCCCGCTCGTGTTGGCGATGGCCGGATGGTCGGTGTGCGCGCAGGCGCAGACGGCGAGTTCGGTCATTCCCGACCTGCCGGTCGCCGAGCCCGCCGCCGCGCAGGTGCCCGAGGCGCCGCCGGTCTCCGGTGAGCTGGTGCCGCGCCTGGCCGAGCCCGGCGGCCCCCAGGCCCCGCCGGCGGCGGCCGGCGAGAACCCGCCGACCTTCGTCTCGGGCGACCGCATGAACGGCTACAACCAGCGCGGCGTGGAGCTCGAGGGCAATGCCGAGCTGCGCCGCGCGGGCGGCGTGGTCAAGGGCGACAAGCTCACCTACGACCAGGACAGCGACGAGGCCTTCGTGCACGGCAACGCGCGCCTGTCGCGCGGCGGCTCGCTGGCGGTGGGCCCGGAAGCCCGGCTCAAGGTCGAGGCCAACGAAGGCTATATGCTGTCGCCGGACTATTATTTCCAGCAGACCGGCGGCTCGGGCAAGGCCGAGCGCATCGACTTCCTCGACAAGGACGTCAGCACGATCCAGCACGCCACCTATACCACCTGTTCGCCGGACAACGCGGACTGGTATTTCAGCGCGCGCACGCTCGACATCGACAACGATCGACAGGTCGGCACCGCCTACGGTGGCGTGCTGCGCTTTTTCGACGTGCCGATCATGGCCGCGCCGGTGTTCAGCTTCCCGCTCAACAGCGACCGCCACAGCGGCTTCCTGCCGCCGCTGTTCGGCTACAGTTCCTCGTCCGGCCTGGACCTGACGGCGCCGTATTACTTCAATATCGCGCCCAACCGCGATCTGACGGTCTTTCCGCGCGTGGTGAGCTCGCGCGGCTTCCAGCTCGGCAGCGACTACCGTTATATCGGCAGCGGCTACGGCGGGCGCATCCGCGCCGAGTTCCTGCCGGACGACCAGAAGACCAAGACCAACCGCTGGTCGTACTCGATCCAGCATGCGCAGACGCTCGCCCCTGGCCTGGCCGCGTATGTGAACGTGAACAAGGTGTCGGATGCCCAGTATCCGAACGACCTGAGCCGCTCGGTGGTGCAGGCCACGCAGCTGCAATACAACCAGGAAGGGGGCATCACCTACAACTGGCAGGATTTCTATCTGCTGGCGCGCGTGCAGAAGTTCCAGACGCTGCCGCCGAGCGGGCCTTCCTACGAGCGCGTGCCGCAGTTGAACGGCAAGTACATCCGCTATGACCTGGGCGGTTTCGACATCCAGGTGGAGACCGACTTCAGCCGCTTCCGCATCCCGCTGTCGGCCGGCAGCGCGCAGCAGCCCGAAGGCGACCGCCTGTTCATCCAGCCATCGATCAGCTACCCGATCATCCGGCCCGGCTGGTTCGTCACGCCCAAGGTGTCGTTCAACGCCACCCAGTACCAGATGGAGCCAGGCTCGACGGCACCGGGCACGCCCAACACGCTGAACCGGAACCTGCCGACCTTCAGCGTGGACTCCGGCATGACCTTCGAGCGCGACGCGCCGACCGTGAGCCGGCTGTTCGGCGTCAACTACGTGCAGACGCTCGAGCCGCGCCTGTTCTACGTCTACACGCCGTTCCGCGACCAGAGCCTGTTCCCGCTGTTCGATACCGTGCAGTCGGACTTCGGCTACGGCCAGATCTTCAGCGAGAACCCGTTTACCGGCTACGACCGCATCGCCGACAACAACAAGATCACGGCCGGCGTGACCACGCGCCTGATCGAGGCGGGCACCGGCATCGAGCGCTTCCGCGGCACCATCGCCCAGCGCTTCGACCTGACCGGCCAGCGCGTGCAGATCGGCGGCACCGACCCGATCGGCAAGGCCGGCTACTCCGACCTGCTGGCGGCGGCCACGGTCCAGCTGTTCCGGGGCTATTATCTCGATACCGGGGTGCAGTACAACCCGGACAGCGACCGTGTGATTTATTCGAATATCGCCTTCTCGTGGCGTCCCGAGGCGCGCAAGACGTTCAATATCGGCTACCGCTACCGCCGGCCGACCTCGGTGACGGACGATACCGCCATCGACCAGCTCGAGCTGTCGAGCCAGTGGCCGCTGACCCAGCGCACCTACGGCATCGGCCGGGTCGCGTTCGACATGAGCGCGAGCCAGCTCGTCGACGCGCTCGCCGGGGTCGAATATGCGGCCGACTGCTGGGTCGGACGGGTGGTCTACCAGCGCTTCCGCAACACGACGAACGGCTACACCGGACGGATCTTCTTCCAGGTGGAGTTCCGCGGGCTGTCCAAGATCGGCTCCAATCCGCTGGATATACTGCGGCTGAACGTGCCGGGTTATGAGCCCGTCACCGCCAGTCCGGTGATTCCATCCCAGCTCGACCATTACGAATGACGGACCATGATGAAACGTCAAGAAAGCACCGCGTTGTCCCACCTGCCGTCCGGCCTGACCGGCTGGCATAGCCTGCTGCTGGCCGCGCTGCTGGCCGCTTTCGCGCTGCCTGCCGCGGCGCAGCTCAAGGCGCCCGGCGCCCAGCCGCGCGCCACCGGCATCTTCCTGCCGCAGGCGGGCGACAGCAGCGCCACTTCGCCGAGCCAGCCGCGCCTGGGCGTGACGCAGCCCGGCGCCACCGCCCAGCGCTCGCAGCTGGTGGACGAGGTGGTGGCGATCGTCGACAGCAGCGTGATCACCCGGCGCGAGCTGCTGGACCGCGCCGACGAGATCGAGGGACAGCTGCGCGCCGCCAACCGGCCGGTGCCGGCGCGCGCCGACCTGCTCGGCGAGGTGCTGGAGCGCCTGGTGATGGAGCGCGTGCAGACGCAGGCCGCGCAGGACGCGGGCATCAAGGTGACCGACCAGGAAGTCGACCGCGCGGTCGAGTCGGTGGCGCAGCAGAACCGCATGAGCGTGACCGACCTGCGCTCGCAGGTCGAGCGCAGCGGCATGGCCTGGCCCAAGTACCGCGACGAGCTGCGCAAGCAGGTGCAGGTGATCCGCCTGCGCGAGCGCGAGGTCGACTCCAAGGTCCAGGTCTACGACGGCGAGATCGACAACTACCTCGCCGCGCGCGGCGGCCAGGGCGCCGCCGGCAGCGGCCCGACCGAGTACAACGTCGCCCAGATCCTGGTGCGCGTGCCGGAAGACGCCTCGGACGCCCAGAAGACCGCGCTGCGCGCCAAGGCCGAGGGCCTGCTCAAGCAGGTCCAGGGCGGCGCCGATTTCGCCCAGCTGGCGAAAGCCTCCGACTCGGCGGAAGCGGCCCAGGGCGGCGCGCTCGGCTTCCGCGAGATCGGCCGCCTGCCGGCGCTGTTCGCCAACGCCGTGCTCGACCTGCAGGTGGGCGCGGTGGCGCCGCAGGTGATCGAAAGCGCCAACGGCTTTCACGTGCTCAAGCTGGTGGCCAAGCGCACCGCGCCGGCCGCGGCGCCGAACCCGGCGGCCAGCGAGCGCATCGCCCAGACCCAGGTGCGCCACATCCTGATCCGCACCGGCCCCAACATGCCGGAAGCCGAGGCGCGCCGCCAGTTGTCCACGCTGCGCGACCGCATCACCCACGGCGGCGATTTCGCCGACGCCGCGCGCCGCTTCTCGCAGGACGGCTCCGCCTCCAACGGCGGCGACCTCGGCTGGGTCTCGCCCGGCGAGCTGGTGCCCGAGTTCGAGCAGGCCATGAGCCGGCTGCGCCCGGGCGAGGTATCCGAGCCGGTGGTCAGCCAGTTCGGCGTGCACCTGATCCAGGTCCTCGACCGCCGCGAAACCGAGATCACGCCGGAAAAGCAGCGCGATTTCGCCCGCGCCGAAGTGCGCGAGCAGAAGATCCGCGCGGCCTACGAAGACTGGCAGCGCCAACTGCGCCAGGCGGCCTACGTGGAATACCGCGTCAACCGCCAGCGTTCCGAGAATTGAGCGCGCGCGCCGCCGCCATGTCCGCACCGCTCGCGCTGGCCATCACCACCGGGGAGCCTGCCGGCATCGGCCCCGACATCACCGTGGGCGCCCTGCTGCAGATGGCCGGCGAGTACCCGCAGGCGCGCTTCCACGTGATCGGCGACGCGCGCCTGCTGGCCGAGCGCGCCGCCGCGCTCGGCGTGGCGCAGGCGTGGGCCCGCCGGCTGGCCGACGGCAGCGTGGCGAGCGAGGACATCGCGCTGTCGGTGCCGTGCCACGCCGGCCGGCTCGACGCGCGCAACGGCGACTACGTGCTGGCGCTGCTGGACCACGCCATCGACGGCTGCATGCCCGGCGCGGACGGCGCCGCGCGCTACGCCGGCATGGTCACGGCGCCGGTGCAGAAGAGCACCATCAATGACGCCGGCGTGCCGTTTACCGGCCACACCGAATACCTGGCCGAGCGCGCCGGCGTGCCGCGCGTGGTGATGATGCTGGCCGGCCCGCAGCCCGCGCACGCCAACGCCGTGCTGCGCGTGGCGCTGGCCACCACCCACCTGCCGCTGCGCGCGGTGCCCGACGCGATCGACGTGCCCATGCTGGTGCAGACGCTGGCCATCGTCGACGCCGACCTGCGCCGCCACTTCGGCATCGAGCGCCCGCGCATCCTGGTGACGGGGCTCAACCCCCACGCCGGCGAGAGCGGCCACATGGGCCACGAGGAAATCGACGTCATCATCCCCGCGCTGGCCGCGGCCGCCGACGCCGGCATCGACGCGCGCGGGCCCTATCCGGCCGACACGCTGTTTCAGCCGCGCCATCTCGACGGCGCCGACTGCGTGCTGGCGATGTACCACGACCAGGGCCTCGCGCCGCTCAAGTACGGCACCTTCGGGCACGGCGTCAACATCACGCTGGGCCTGCCCTTCATCCGCACGTCGGTCGACCACGGCACGGCGCTCGACCTGGCCGGCAGCGGCCGCGCCGAGCACGGCAGCATGATCGAGGCGATCCGCAATGCCATCGTCATGGCCGGACACGCCGGCGGCCGCCCGCGCGCCGTGCCGGCGGCAACCCGCTGAGGCCCGGCGAGAGCCGACGAGAGAGCTATGCGTTCCAACGTACATCAGGGCCACGTGGCCCGCAAACGATTCGGGCAGAACTTCCTGGTCGATGACGGCATCATCCACGGCATCGTCAGCGCCATCGACCCGCAGCCGGGCGACACCCTGGTCGAGATCGGCCCGGGCCTCGGCGCGCTGACCCAGCCGCTGCTCGAGCGCCTGCCGCGGATGCAGGTGGTGGAGCTGGACCGCGACCTGGTCGAGCGCCTGCGCCGCCGCTACGGCGAGCGCCTGACCGTCCATGCCGGCGACGCGCTGGCCTTCGACTTCGGCAAGCTGCACGAGGCCGGCAAGCCGCTGCGCATCGTCGGCAACCTGCCGTACAACATCTCCAGCCCGCTGCTGTTCCACCTCGCCGCCTTCGCCGACCTCGTGCGCGACCAGCATTTCATGCTGCAGAAGGAAGTGGTGGAGCGCATGGTGGCCGAGCCCGGCAGCAAGGCCTTCGGCCGGCTGTCGATCATGCTGCAGGTGCGCTACCACATGGAGCACGTGCTGGACGTGCCGCCGGCCTCGTTCAACCCGCCGCCCAAGGTCGACTCCGCCGTGGTGCGCATGATCCCGTGGCCGCGCCAGGCCGACGGCCAGTTGCGCTCGCCGTATCCGGCCTGCGACCTGACCGTGCTCGGCGACGTGGTCGCCGCGGCGTTCTCGCAGCGGCGCAAGGTGCTGCGCAACACGCTGTCGATGCTGCGCGACCAGGTCGACTTCGACGCGCTGGGCTTCGACCTGAGCCGGCGCGCCGAGGAAGTGCCGGTGGCCGACTACGTCGGGCTGGCGCGCCAGCTCGAACTGCCCGCCGCGTGAGGCCGCTGCGATGATGCGCGCCATGCCGACCCGTATGCTCCGCGTCCATCGCTGGCGCCGCTGCTGAAGCGAGCGGCGCGCCGTCATCGATCCGGACATCCACCGACAGATTCACCGACAGATCCACCGATCCCGACTTCAGCCGCCGCAGCCCGCCCGGCAGGCGCATCGCCCCGCCGGACCGCTGCGCGGCGCCACCCCTCCCAAGGAAATGCCATGACTAGCGAAACGCAGGCGCCCCGGCGCAAGGTCATCCTCACCGGCGACCGTCCCACCGGCCAGCTCCACCTCGGCCACTACGTCGGCTCGCTCAAGAGCCGCGTGGCGCTGCAGGATTCCCACCAGCAATACCTGCTGCTGGCCGACACCCAGGCCATGACCGACAACGCGCACGATCCCGACAAGGTGCGGCGCAACGTGCTGGAGGTGGCGCTCGACTACCTGGCGGTCGGCATCGATCCGGCCAAGACCACCATCACGGTGCAGTCCTACCTGCCCGCGCTGGCCGAGCTGACGCTGCTGTACCTGAACTTCGTCACGGTGGCCCGCCTCGAGCGCAACCCGACCATCAAGGAAGAGATCCAGGCGCGCGGCTTCGGCCGCGACATCCCGGCCGGCTTCCTGTGCTACCCGGCCGCGCAGGCCGCCGACATCACCGGCTTCAAGGCCGAGGTGGTGCCGGTGGGCGAGGACCAGGCGCCGCTGATCGAGCAGACCAACGAGATCGTGCGCCGCATCAACCACCAGGTCGGGCGCGACGTGCTGCCCGAGGCCGCCGCGCTGATCCCGCGCTTCGGCCGCCTGCCCGGCGTCGACGGCAAGGCCAAGATGAGCAAGTCGCAGGGCAACGCGATCCCGCTCGCGGCCACGCCCGAGCAGATCAAGGAAGCGGTCATGCGCATGTACACCGACCCCAACCACCTCAAGGTGTCCGATCCGGGCCAGGTGGAAGGCAACGTGGTGTTCACCTACCTCGATGCGTTCGACGAGGCCGCCGACGAAGTGGCGGAACTGAAGGCGCACTACCGCCGCGGCGGCCTCGGCGACATGGTGCTCAAGCGCCGGCTCGAAGGCGTGCTGCAGGCGCTGCTGGCGCCGATCCGCGAGCGCCGCGAAGCGCTCGCCAAGGACCCGCAGCACGTGTTCGACATCCTGCGCCACGGCACCGAGCAGGCGCGCGGCATCACCCAGCGCACGCTCGACGAAGTGCGCGACGCGCTGGGCACGTTCCGCTTCTGAGTTTTTCGGGAAGGCGCGGCGCGCCGCTTCAGGCGCGCCGGTTCACCAGCACGATGCCGGCCAGCACCAGCACCGCCGCCACCGCGAAGCGCATGCCGACCGCGTCGTGCATCAGCACCACGCCGAACGCCACGCCGAACAGCGGCGTCAGGAACGAGAACACCGACAGCCGCGACGCCAGGTACTGGCGCAGCAGCCAGAACCACGTCAGGTAGCTGGCGAAGGCGATCAGCACCGACTGGTAGAACAGGCTCGCCAGCACCAGCCCGTCCACCTGCGCCTGCTGGTGCTGGCCCGCGCCCAGCGCCAGCGCCAGCAGCATCACCGCCGACACCGCCAGTTGGTAAAGCAGGGTCTTGCTCGGCGCCGCCGCGGCCAGCCGGCTGGCGCGCACCACCACCGTGGTGGCCGCCCACAGGAAACCCGCCAGGATGCCGAGCACGTCGCCGGCCAGCGTGCCGCCGCCATGCGCGGCCGGCGCCGCGATGCCGTCGGCAAAGGCCAGCGCCATGCCGCAAAAGGCCAGGCCCACGCCCAGCCACTGCCCGCGGCGCAGCCGCTCGCCGGGCACCATCGCATGCAGGCCGAGCGCCGTGAAGATCGGCGCGGTGTAGAGGAACACCGCCATGCGCGAGGCCGTGGTGTGGCCCAGCCCGACGAAGATGCAGAAAAACTCGCCGCCGAACAGCAGCCCGGCGAGCAGCCCGGGCCCGAGCGTGCCGTCGCGCGTCCACAGCGGCACGCGGCGCCACGCCGCGAAACCGAACACCAGCAGTGCCGCCACCGCCGAGCGCACGCCCGCCTGCAGCACCGCGCCCATCAGCGGCGCGGTCATCTTGATCACCACCTGCTGCAGGCCCCAGACCAGGCACAGCAGCACCATCAGGCCGATCGCGGTGCCGTCCAGCGGACGGCGGCTCAGCGCCGGCGCGCCCACCTCAAGGACGTGCCGCGTCGCGCGTGGAGTGGCGCTCGATCAGCTCGATCTTGTAGCCGTCCGGGTCCTCCACGAAGGCGATCACGGTAGTGCCGCCCTTGACCGGGCCCGCCTCGCGCGTGACCTTGCCGCCAGCCGCGCGGATACGCTCGCAGGCCGCCGCGGCGTCGTCGGTCTCCAGCGCGACGTGGCCGTAGGCGGTGCCCATCTCGTACTTGTCGACGCCGTAGTTGTAGGTCAGCTCCAGCACGGCCGTCTCGGATTCCGGGCCATAGCCGACGAAGGCCAGGCGGTACTTGTATTCGGGGTTGTCGCTCTGGCGCAGCAGTTGCATGCCGAGGATGCGGGTGTAAAAGTCGATCGAGCGCTGGAGGTCGCCGACGCGGAGCATGGTGTGGAGGAGACGCATTTTTGGGGTTTGGTTGTTGGTGGGGGAGGAGGGTATTTTAGACGGGATGGGGGGTGGGCTTCAAAGGTGGCTGCATGACGTCAGTCTGCTGAGCTTCAAAGTCAACGGCTTTAACGTCAAAGGCTGAACGTCAACATCAAAGTCAAAGGCTTTCGCTCCTCCGGAGCGACCTACTTTCTTTTCCCCGAAAAGAAAGTAGGCAAAGAAAGCGGGCTGCCTGGCCGGCAGGGGCAGAGCCGAACAGGGTTGCTGGTTGTTGGTGGTTTCGTGGTGGGGTTCGTGGTTCTGCTGGGATTCTGCCGGTACCGGTTTTGGCGGCCACTGTCTCTCGGGTGGTGTTCGATTCGTGGTGGCGCTGCATGATGACATAGGCCCAGGCCCTTCGGGCTGCTGCCGCGACCGGGGCGGATGCATACGGCATAGGAACGGTGCTGGTTTCGTGGTGGGCGTGGTGGCCCCCATTCGATCTCACTGCCAAATGGTTTTGACTTGAGAGGCAATCCGGTTCAAAGCAACCCAGCACACCCGCGCGGGGTCCACCACGCCCACCACGAAACCGGTGCCGGTGCTACGCCGTGACCGCTAAAACCGGTAACGGCAGATGTCCGAACCAGCAGTGCGCCCGCCATCATAGGTCTGACCACGAAACCACCACCGCCAGCCAGATCGTGGCCAGCCGAACCGGTAACGGCAGCAGGCCAGCAGAACCACAGGCCCCACCACGAAACCACCAACAAGAGAAACCCCAACGTTTCTGCCCCTGCCGGCCAGGCAGCCCGCTTTCTTTGCCTACTTTCTTTTCGGGGAAAAGAAAGTAGGTCGCTCCGGGGGAGCGAAAGCCTTTGACTTTGAAGTTGACTTTGACTTTGACTTTGACTTTGACTTTAAGCCTTTGATGTTCAGCCTTTGACGTTAAAGCCGTTGACTTTGAAGCTCAGCAGACTGACGTCAAAACCCCCTTCAAAAAGTCGGCAACAACTCCGGCGGATGCGCCCGCAACTGCGCCCTCGCATCCCGAAACTCGGGAAAAATCGACGCCACCGTATCCCAGAACCTGGGACTATGGTTCATCTCCTTGAGATGCGCCAGCTCATGCGCTGCCACATAGTCGATCATCGACATCGGAAAATGCATCAGCCGCCAGTTCAGCCGGATCTTGCCGTCGGCGGTGCAGCTGCCCCAGCGCGTGGCGGCGGAGGTGAGCGCGAACGCGCTGTGCCGCACGCCGAGCTTTTCGGCGTAGACGTCCAGGCGCTGGGACAGCAGGCGCCTGGCCTGATGCTGCAGCCAGCCCTGCACGCGGTCCTTGATCTGCTGCTCGTCGGCGTGCGGCGGCAGCGCGAGGTGCAGCACGCGGGTGTCGGCGTCGAACAGCAGGATGCCGGCGGGGGACTCGAGCTGCAGCGTGATGGCCTGGCCCAGGAAGGGCAGGCTGGCGCCTTCGCGCCATTGCACGGTGGGCAGCACGCGCCGGGCTTCGCGGTGCCGCCACTCGCCGAGCTTGTTGAAGATCCAGCGCTGCTTTTCGAGGATCGCGGATTCGATGTCGGCCAGCGTCACCCAGCGCGGCGCGGTGATGGACAGGCCGCGGTCGTCGACGGTGAAGCCGATGGTCCGGCGCGACGAGCGCTTGAGCGTGTAGTGCACGCTGCGTTCGCCCACCTGCAGGCGCCGGGCGTTGGGCTGCGGCAGCGGCCAGGGCTGGGCGCCGGGCAGGAGGGGCTGCGCCGGTGTGCATCCGCCCGGCGCTGCGCCGGATGCCGCGCCGTCGCCCGCGAGGGCGTCGGACAGCGGCAGCTCCATCTGGGAACCAGGGGCATCGGGGGATTGGCGCAGCAATTTCATGCGGGCTCGCGGCTCCGGTAGCTCTGGGCGTCGATTCTACGCATATCTTGCTCGATCCACGTCTCCACCTCCTGGTTGAGCTGGTCGGCGGTCTTGTTGGCCGAGGAAATCGGCGCGCCCACGGAGACCGTGATGGTGCCAGGGTACTTCATGAAGGCGTTGCGCGGCCACAGGCGGCCGGAGTTGACCGCGATCGGCACCACCCACGCGCCGGCCTCCACCGCCAGGCGCGCGCCGCCGCTCTTGTAGCGTGGCTTTTCCATGCCCGCGGGCGTGCGCGTGCCTTCCGGGAACATGATGATCCAGGCGCCCTCGGCCAGCCGCTCGCGGCCCTGGCGCACGGCCGAGGCGAACGCGCGCGTGCCTTCCTTGCGGTTGATGTGCACCATCTTGAGCATGCCCAGCGCCCAGCCGAAGAACGGCACCATCAGCAGTTCGCGCTTGAACACGAAGCACATCGGCTTGGGCATGGTGGCGACGTAGGCCACGGTTTCCCAGGCCGACTGGTGCTTGGACAGCACCACCACCGGCTTGTCGAGCACGCCGTCGAAGTTCTCGTAGCCCTCGAAGCGGTAGCGGATGCCGCAGATCAGCGTGGCGGCGGCGATCACCAGCCGCGGCCAGCCGCGCACGAAGGCGTAGCGGCGGTTGGCGCTCATGAACGGAAAGGCGATGAAGCACGCGCAGGCGTAGGGCGGCGTCAGCACCAGCAGGTACAGCGCGAACAGCAGGGAGCGGAGAAAGATCATCGGTGCGGGGAAAGGGCGAAAGGGCGCAGGGGATTCAGGAGGCGGCCAGGCGCGGGGCGCCGTCGCCGGTGAGCAGCCAGCGCGCGAACGCGCGCAGGTCATCGTGGACCAGCGTGCCGGCCGGCAGGCCGCCCTTGGCCAGGGTCTCCCGGCCCTTGCCGGTCAGCACCAGGTGCGGGGCGCAGGCCACCGCCACGCCGGCTTCGAGGTCGCGCAGCGAGTCGCCCACCAGCGGCACGCCCTTGAGCTCCACGCCGAAGCGCTCGGCCAGCTGCTCCAGCATGCCGGGCTTGGGCTTGCGGCAGTCGCAGCCGTCGGCGGCGGTATGCGGGCAGAAGAACACGGCGTCGACGCGCCCGCCGAGATGGGCCAGCGCCTTGTGCATCTTTTCATGCATGGCGTTGAGCGCGCTCATCTCGAACAGGCCGCGGCCGATGCCGGACTGGTTGCTGACGATCACCACGCGGTAGCCGGCCTGGTTGAGCGAGGCGATCGCCTCCAGGCTGCCTTCGATGGCGATCCATTCGTCCGGCGTCTTGATGAACTGGTCGCTGTCGAGGTTGACCACCCCGTCGCGGTCGAGGATGACGAGCTTGGGCGGAGTCTGCGGCATGATGGCCTCCCGGTTCGGTGCGCCCGCCTACGCGGCGAGCTTGGAGATGTCGGCCACGCGGTTGGCCAGCACGTGCAGCGAGGCCAGCAGCGCGAGCCGGTTGGCGCGCAGCTGCGCGTCCTCGGCCATCACCATGACGTCGTTGAAGAAGCGGTCCACCGCGTCGCGCAACTGCGCCAGGTCGCGCAGCGCGGCGGCGAAGTCGCCGCCGGCGAAGGCGGCCTCCACCTGCGGGCGCACGCTCTCGACGGCGGCATGCAGCGCGCTCTCGGCGGCTTCCTGCAGCAGCGCGGGCTGCACCTGGCCCACCGGCTCGGTGTTCTTGCGCAGGATGTTGGTGATGCGCTTGTTGGCCGCGGCCAGCGCCTCGGCCTGCGGCAGCGCGGCGAAGGTGCGCACCGCTTCCAGGCGGGCCAGGATGTCGTCCAGGCGCCGCGGGCGCTGGCTCACCACCGCTTCCACCTCGTTGGTGCTGTAGCCCTTGTCCTTGAGGTAGCCGCGCAGGCGGTCGTAGAGGAAGTCGGCGATGGCGTCCTGCGCGGGCTTGACCGCGGCGATGCCGGCGAACGACTGCTGCGCAATCTCCAGCAGCGTGTCCAGCGCCAGCGGCAGCGGCGTCTCCACCAGCATGCGCAGGATGCCCAGCGCGTGGCGGCGCAGCGCGAACGGATCCTTCTCGCCGGTCGGCGACAGGCCGATGCCCCAGATGCCGACCAGCGTCTCGAGCTTGTCGGCCAGCGCCACGGCCAGGCTCACCGGGCCGGCCGGCAGCGCGTCGCCGGCGAAGCGCGGGCGGTAGTGCTCGGAGCAGGCCAGCGCCACTTCCTCGGCCTCGCCGTCGTGGCGCGCGTAGTAGGTGCCCATCGTGCCCTGCAGCTCGGGGAACTCGCCCACCATGTCGGTCAGCAGGTCGGCCTTGGCCAGCTCGGCGCCGCGCATGGCGGCGGCCTTGTCCACGGCGATGCCGGCCGCGGCCAGCGCGTCGGCGATGTGGCCGGCGATCTGCTGCAGGCGCTGCACGCGGTCGAGCTGCGAGCCGATCTTGTTGTGGTAGACCACGCTGCCCAGTTGCGGCACGCGCGAGGCCAGGGTCTTCTTGCGGTCCTGGTCGAAGAAGAACTTGGCGTCGGCCAGGCGCGGGCGCACCACGCGCTCGTTGCCGGTGATGATGGACTGCGGCGTGTCGGTGGCCAGGTTGGAGACGATCAGGAAGCGGTTGCGCAGGTGGCCGGCGGCGTCGGTCAGCGCGAAGTACTTCTGGTTGGTCTGCATGGTCAGGATCAGGCATTCCTGCGGCACTTCGAGGAAGGCTGCCTCGAAATGGCAGGCGTAGACCACCGGCCATTCCACCAGCGAGTTGACTTCGTCGAGCAGCGCGTCGGGCATGATGACGCGGTCGTCGCCGGCCTGTTCCAGCAGCGCGGCGCGGATGCGCTCGCGGCGCGCGGCGTAGCTGGCCAGCACGCGGCCCCGGCTTTCCAGCACGGCGGCGTATTCGCCGGCGTGGGCGATCTCGATCGCGCCGTCGGACAGGAAGCGGTGGCCCTGCGTGGTGCGGCCGGCCTGCAGGCCGAGCGCCGTCACCGGCACGACTTCGGCGCCCAGCAGCGCGATCAGGCGGTGCGCGGGGCGCACGAAGTGCACGGTGCTGCCGTCCGGGCGCTGGTAGCTCATCACCTTGGGGATGGGCAGCTTGGCGATGGTGTCGTCGAGCGCCGCCTGCAGGCCCGCGACCAGCTCGGCGCCGCGCGCGGTGTAGCGGTGGAAGAAGGCGTCGGCCTTGCCGTCGGAGGCGCGCTCCAGGCTGCGCCAGTCGATCGATTCCACGCCCACCGACCTGGCCAGCGCGGCCAGCTTCTTGGCCAGCGGCGGGGTTGGCTCGCCGTTGGCGTCGAGCGCCACCGACAGCGGCAGCACTTTCTCGCGCTGCTCGCGGTCGGGCGCGTTGCGGCGCACGCGGGTCACTTGCGCGGCCAGGCGGCGCGGCGTGGCGAACGCGGTCACGGCCGCGCCGTCACCCAGCAGGCCCTGCGCCGAGAGGCCGGCGAACAGGCCCTGCGCGAAGGCTTCGCCCAGGCGCGCCAGCGCCTTCGGCGGCAGCTCTTCGGTGAACAGCTCGATCAGCAGCGTATCGTTCGAATCGGTCAGGAGTTGCGACATGAATCGTTTCCAGCAAGTTGGGGCACGCGCTGCGCGTCAGCAGCGCGGTGCGGTAGTGGGTTCTACGCCGGACAGCAGCCACAGGCCGTTCTGCTGGCGGAATTGCAGCGTGGTCGCCACGCACTGCGTGTCCGCGCCGGCGGGGCTGCTGCCGCGGGCGCCGGACGCGCCCGCGCCCGGGCGCGGCGCGAAGAAGCGCGCGTCGAGCCGGCGCAGGCGCCGGTCGTAGCGGATCTCGTCGATGCGGCCGCTGACCCAGAAATCGATCCGGGGCGGCAGTTGCGCAGCGGAATAATAGGTCTTGACCAAGCGCTTCACGCGGCCGTTGACGGTCTGCGTCTCGGTCCAGGTCAGCGGGTAGCGGATCGCGCTCTCGTAGGCGCGCAGCGGCACGCGGTGCCAGCCCAGGTCCTTGGAGCCGGACAGGTCGCACGAGAACGTGCGCACCAGTTGGGTCCACTGGTCGAGCGCGTTGTTGGGGCCGAACGCACCATGCCAGTGCCGGTCGATGGCCTGCTGCAGTGCCTGCGGGTTGGCCTCGCACACGTTGGACAGGTCGGCCGGCAGGTACAGCGCCTGCGGGCTGGGCACGGGCACGGTGGCGCCGGCCGCGCCGCGCGCGGCCAGGGCCAGCACCGCCAGGGCAGCGCCCCGGCGCCAGGCGCCGCGCGCGGCGCGCGTCATGCGGCGGCCTCGCGGTCGCACATCGGGAAGCCCAGCGCCTCGCGCGATTCGTAGTAGGCCTGCGCGACCGAGCGCGACAGGTTGCGGATGCGGCCGATGTAGGCGGCGCGCTCGGTGACGGAGATGGCGCCGCGCGCGTCCAGCAGGTTGAAGGTGTGCGCGGCCTTGAGCAGCTGCTCGTAGGCGGGCAGCGGCAGGCGCCTGGCGGCCTCGGCTTCCTGTCCTTCGGCGGCGCCCATCAGGCGCTTGGCCTCGGCCTCGTGCTCGGCGAAATGGCGGAACAGGATCTCGGTGTTGCTCTGCTCGAAGTTGTAGGTGGACTGCTCCACCTCGTTCTGGTGGTACACGTCGCCGTAGGTCAGGCGGCGGGTCTTGCCGTTCTCTTCCCACTCGGTCCAGACCAGGTCGTAGACGTTCTCGACCTTCTGCAGGTACATCGCCAGCCGCTCGATGCCGTAGGTGATCTCGCCGGTGATCGGCTTGCAGTCGATGCCGCCGACCTGCTGGAAGTAGGTGAACTGGGTCACTTCCATGCCGTTGAGCCAGACTTCCCAGCCCAGGCCCCAGGCGCCCAGCGTGGGGTTCTCCCAGTCGTCCTCGACGAAGCGGATGTCGTTCTGCTTGAGGTCCAGGCCCAGCGCCTCGAGCGAGCCCAGGTACAGCTCCAGGATGTTCTCGGGCGCCGGCTTGAGCACCACCTGGTACTGGTAGTAGTGCTGCAGGCGGTTGGGGTTCTCGCCGTAGCGGCCGTCCTTGGGGCGGCGCGACGGCTGCACGTAGGCGGCGCGCCACGGCTCCGGCCCGATCGCGCGCAGGAAGGTGTGCACGTGCGAGGTTCCGGCGCCGACCTCCAGATCGATGGGTTGCAAGAGTGCGCAGCCCTGCCGGTCCCAGTAGGACTGCAGGGTGAGGATCATTTGTTGGAAGGTCAGCATAGGCGAAGACGGCAAAGACGACGGCGAAGACAAGTAGGGGCCCGCATGGGGTGCTCGATCACGCAGGGCCGGCAGGCGAGGGCGCCGCCGCGGCGGCAAAAGTCGCCAGAAGTCGCCGGGGCGTCGCACGGAGTTCGTGCCAAACCCTGAATTCTATCGGTTTTTTCCGCCAGGCCCGTCATCGGCACGGCCCTTGCATGTCATGGCGCGCTGGCGGGGCGTTTCGGGTGGCATCGGGGCGCTGTCGGGGGCGCTGTCGGCGCTCCGCAACGAATCGGGTAAACACCGAAGCCCCCTAAAGTCCCTGCCGATACTTGTCGATAGCGTTTTTGTATACAGTATTAGGCAGAGCCGCGCGCAGCGTCGTCATTGCTGCCGCAGCGGCCGAACCATCCGAATTCATCCACACGGACACCCAAACGGGGACACTGGTCATGTCGCTTCTTTCTCGCAAGCCCTATCTCGTCGCCATCGCCGTGATGATCGCCGCCGCGCTGCTGTCCGCCGTGGCGGGCGTCTCGGCCTAGCCCGGCCCGGGCCCGCTGCCTAGCCGCGCGCGCGCCGCCGCCAGGCGGCGGCCAGCACCAGCACGCAGCCCGCCAGCGCCGGCACGTTGCCCCAGCGCACGAACGGCGTGAAGCCCTGCGTGCCCTGCACGGTGGCCGTCAGCGTGCCGACCGTGAAGGTGGGCAGGCGCGCGCTCACCACGCCGTCGGGCGCGACCACGGCGGTCATGCCGGTGTTGGTCGAGCGCAGCATCGGCCGGCGCGTCTCCAGCGCGCGCATGCGCGAGATCTGCAGATGCTGGTCCAGCGCGATGGTGTCGCCGAACCACGCCAGGTTGGTCACGTTGGCCAGGATGTTGGCCGGCACCGGCTGGCTGCGCAGGGTCTCGGCGATTTCCTCGCCGAACAGATCCTCGTAGCAGATGTTGGGCGCCACCATGATGCCGCGCACCGGCAGCGGCGCCTGGTCCAGCCCGCCGCGGCGGAAATCCCCGAGCGGCATCTTCATCATGTCGACGAACCAGTGGAAGCCGAACGGGATGAACTCGCCGAACGGCACCAGGTGGTGCTTGTTGTAGCGGTAGAGCTGCTGCGTCAGCGGGCCCAGGCCGAACACGCTGTTGGTGAAGTCCACCGGCGAGTCCGCGCCGGCCGCGCCGAACAGCACGGTGGTGCCGCTGGCCGCGCTGAAGTCGCGCACGGCGATGGCGATGTCCACCGGCAGGTCCTGCAGGATGACCGGGAACGCGGTTTCCGGCGTGACCACGAGGTCGGCCGGCGTGGCCGTGATCAGGTCGCGGTACAGCTCCAGCGAGCGCTGCACGCCGGCCGGCTCGAACTTGATGTCCTGCGCCACGTTGCCTTGCAGCAGCCGCACCGAGATGGGCTTGCCGGCCGGCGTGGTCCAGGCCAGCGGCGCCAGCGCCGCGCCGGCCAGCGGCAGCGCCGCGGCGACCGCCAGCGCGAGCCAGCCGCCGCGCCGGCCATCGCGCCGGTCATTGCGGGCAAAGCCGCGCACCGCCGCCACCAGCAGCGCGGCCACGGCGCCGGCCAGCGCGCCGATGCCGTACACGCCGACCAGCGGCGCGAAGCCGGCCAGCGGACCGTCGCTATGGGCATAGCCGCTGGCCAGCCACGGGAAGCCGGTAAACACCACGCCGCGCAGCCATTCCGACAGGCCCCACGCGGCGCCGAAGGCCAGCGGCATCAGCAGCGCCGAAGCCCGCGCGCGCGCGCCCAGCCAGTGCCAGGCCGCGGCGGCCAGCGCCGGATAGAGCGAGAGATAGGCGGCGAACAGCAGCACGGCCAGGAGCGCCATCCAGGCCGGCATCTCGCCGTAGACGTGCATGCTGATATAGAGCCACCACACGCCGGACAGGAACCAGCCCAGGCCGAAGGCGTAGCCGGCGGCGGCGGCGCCGCGCGCGCGCGGCGCGTCGGCGACCAGCGCTACCAGCCCGGCCAGCGACAGCAACTGCAGCCACCACCAGGTGTGGGGCGCGTAGGCCTGGGTGTGGGCCACGCCGAGCACCGCGGCCAGCAGCAGGCGCGGCAGGCCGGCGCCGCGCGCGCGTTCGCGCCCGGCGGCGGCCGCACCGGTCCGGTCCGGGAACGGGCTCCTCATGCGCCGTCCAGGCCGGACGGCACGGCGGGCGCCTCGCGGCGCACCAGCAGCAGGTGTACCTGGCGCGCGTCGGCGCGCAGGACCTCGAAGCGTACCGGCGGCAGCACCACCACTTCGCCGCGGTGCGGGACGTGGCCGAGGTGGTTGCTCAGCAGGCCGCCCACGGTGTCCACGTCCTGGTCGGAGAAGTGGGTGCCGAAGACTTCGTTGAACTGCTCGATCTCGGTCAGGCCGTGCACGCGCCAGCCGCCATCGGGCAGTTGCACGATGTTGTCGTGGTCCTCGTCGAGGTCGAACTCGTCCTCGATGTCGCCCACGATCTGCTCCAGCACGTCCTCGATCGTGACCAGCCCGGCGACGCCGCCGTACTCGTCCACCACCATCGCGATGTGGTTGCGGTTGATGCGGAACTCGCGCAGCAGGATGTTCAGGCGCTTGGATTCGGGGATGAAGACCGCCGGGCGCAGGGTCTCGCGCAGGTCGAACTGTTCGTCCGTGTAGTAGCGCAGCAGGTCCTTGGCCAGCAGGATGCCGATGACGTTGTCGCGGCTGCCCTCGTAGACGGGAAAGCGCGAGTGCGCGGTCTGCCGCATGAAGGGGATGAAGCTGTCCGGCGCGTCGGCGATGTTGACCATGTCCATCTGGCCGCGCGGCACCATGATGTCGCGCGCGGTCAGCTCGGAGACCTGGAACACGCCCTCGATCATGGAGAGGGAGTCGGCGTCGATCAGGTTGCGGGCGTGCGCATCCTGCAGCACCGCAAGCAGTTCAACGCGGGATTCGGGCTCGGGGGAGATGAAATCCGAGAGCCGTTCGAGCAGGGATCGGGGTCGGTCGACTGGCTTCGAACTGGGATAAGGGTCGTTCATGGCGCGGCGAGCGCGTGGTGGAGATCGGTCAAAGGATACACCAAAAGAGTTTGCGTTCCGTGACAGCGCAAGGCGGTGCGGCGCGGGCGCCGCACCGCGCGGCCCCGGGCGCGGCGGGCTCAGGCGGCCTTGCCGCGCACGAGGTAGGGATCGGCGAAACCGAGCGCCTGCAGGGTCTCGGTCTCGATCGCCTCCATCTCCTCGGCCTCGGCGTCGTCCTCGTGCTCGTAGCCCTGCGCGTGCAGCACGCCGTGCACGATCAGGTGGGCATAGTGCGCCTCGAGCGGCTTTTTCTGCTCGCGCGCTTCGCGCTCCACCACCGGGCAGCACAGCACGATGTCGCCGCTGACCGGGTCGGACTCGTGCTCGGCGTAGGCAAAGGTCAGCACATTGGTGGCGTAGTCCTTGCCGCGGTAGCTGCGGTTCAGGCCGCGGCCTTCTTCCTCGCCGACGAAGCGCACGGTCAGCGCGGCGTCGGCGTACAGCGCCGATTTCACCCAGGTCTGCACCTTGCGCTGCGTGGGCAGGCCGCGGCGGCCCCGCATGCCGTTGCCGTACTGCAGCGCGAGGTCGAGTTCGGGCGGCGTGGCGGGCGTGCCCGTGGTGGTGACCAGCGGGGTGGCGGTGACGGCCACCGAGAGCGCGTCGTGGTTGTCCGGGCGCACCAGCAGGCCGGCCTGCTGGCGGTCGTCGGTGTGCTCGGCCAGCAGCGCGAGCACGCCGTCGGCGGCCTGCGACAGGTCCACGGTGAGGCTGCGGCCGTCGGCCAGCTGCACGCGCAGCGCATGCGCCTGGGTCTTGCGCGCGCGCCCGTCGGCGTCGAACAGGATCAGGCTGGCGGCGGCGTTCTTGATATTGGTGTTCACGGTCATTCGGTCAGGCATCCCGGTGCTGGGCATGGTATTCGTCATAGGCATCCACGATGCGCGCCACCAGCGGATGGCGCACCACGTCGATGCTGGTAAAGCGCGTCATGGCCACGCCGCGCACGTCGCGCAGCACGTGCTGCGCCTCCACCAGGCCGCTTTTCTGGCCGCGCGGCAGGTCGATCTGCGTGGTGTCGCCGGTGATCACCGCCTTGGAGCCGAAGCCGATGCGCGTGAGGAACATCTTCATCTGCTCCGGCGTGGTGTTCTGTGCTTCGTCGAGGATGATGAAGGCATGGTTGAGCGTGCGCCCGCGCATGTAGGCCAGCGGCGCGATCTCGATCATCTGGCGCTCGAACATCTTCTGCGTGCGGTCGAAGCCGAGCAGGTCGTAGAGCGCGTCGTAGAGCGGGCGCAGGTAGGGGTCGACCTTCTGCGCCAGGTCGCCGGGCAGGAAGCCCAGGCGCTCGCCGGCCTCCACCGCCGGGCGCGTGAGCACGATGCGCTTGACCGCGTCGCGCTCGAGCGCGTCCACCGCGCAGGCCACCGCCAGGTAGGTCTTGCCGGTGCCGGCCGGGCCGATGCCCAGCGTCAGGTCGTGGGCCAGGATGTTGCGCAGGTAGTCGCGCTGCATCGGCGTGCGGCCCTGCAGCCCGGTGCGGCGCGTGTGCAGCACCGGCGAGCTGTCCTCGCCCGTGCCGGCCTCGGCGGCATCGGCGCCCTCGGGCACGTAGCCGCCGTGCGCGGCCGACTGGCGCGCCTCCACCAGGCCGAGCTGCACGTCGTCGATCGACAGCGCGCCGCGCGCCTGGTTGTAGAAGCGCTCGAGCGCCGCGGCGGCCTCGCGCGCGTAGGCGCCGCGCACCGTCATGCGGTGGCCGCGGCGCTGGATGGTGACGTCGAGCGCCTGCTCGATCTGGCGCAGGTTCTCGTCCAGCGGCCCGCACAGGTTCTGCAGGCGGGTGTTGTCGTCCTTGGGAGCGACGAATTCGGCTGAGGGGATCTTCATCTGGGCGGTCTTGTTCTTGTCGTTCCGGTCTGCATGGGCGCGGTTCGCGCGGCGCTACTGGCGCACCACGATCTCGCCGCGCAGCGAGTGCGGGAAGGCCTCGGTGATCGCCACCTCCACCATCTCGCCCACCAGGCGGTCGCGGCCGGCCTGCGGCACGCCGGGCAGCGCGAAGTTCACCACGCGGTTGTTCTCGGTGCGGCCGTGCAGCTCGGTCGGGTCCTTGCGCGCCGGGCCTTCGACCAGGATGCGCTGCACCGTGCCGACCATGCCGCGGCTGATGCGCTGCACGTTTTCCTCGATGGTGGCCTGCAGGTGCTGCAGGCGCCTGAGCTTGACCTCGTGCGGCGTGTCGTCGGACAGGCTGGCCGCCGGCGTGCCGGGGCGCGGGCTGAAGATGAACGAGAACGAGGTGTCGTAGCCGATCTCCTCGATCATCGCCATCAGCTTGTCGAAGTCGGCATCGGTCTCGCCGGGGAAGCCGACGATGAAGTCCGACGACAGCGACATGTCCGGGCGGATCGCGCGCAACTTGCGGATGATGCTCTTGTACTCCAGCACGCTGTAGCCGCGCTTCATCGCCATCAGGATGCGGTCCGAGGCATGCTGCACCGGCAGGTGCAGGTGGTTGACCAGCTTCGGGCAGCGCGCGTACATCTCGAT
>Ga0255338_1001378_pt1 | contig 46675 bp, 43 predicted proteins | sample MeOH1_35cm_T4_19_FD_203715 | JGI IMG/M metagenome (GOLD analysis project Ga0255338, IMG submission 203715) | Sandy soil microbial communities from University of British Columbia, Vancouver, Canada - MeOH1_35cm_T4_195 | ecosystem: Engineered > Artificial ecosystem > Sand microcosm > Unclassified ...
TGATCAGCCTGCGGTTCTTCAAGGACGACCTGCCGACGCGCGCCTTCCTGCCGATCCGCATCGACAAGGCGCGGTTCTCCAACCTGATGCTGCGCGGCGAAGGCGCCTCGGGCGAGCTGGTCCTGTCCGAGGAGACCGAGACGGCCATGCGCAAGGGCGGGACGCTGGGCGTGGCCTGGCTGTCCGAGGAGCCGTTGACCGCGTCCCTCGCAGGATCGGAACAGGGGCTGTCCGACCTGCGGGTCTGCGGCGCCCAGACCGCCTCGCGGCATCGCGAGCGCGCCGCCGCCGAACAGGCCGCCCGCGACCGGGCCGAGGCCGAGCGTCGCGCCCGGACGCTGAACGAAGCCCAGCTCGCCGCCGTCCAGGCCCAGGCCGCCGCCGCGGAGGCCCAGCGCCGCCAGGTCGAAGAGACCGCCGAGCGCCAGCGCCGCCTCGAAGCCGCCCAGGCCGAGCGCACCTACGCCGAGGCGCGCCAGCGCGCCTACGACGAGGAGCGGCGCGCCTATCCCAGGCCGATCTACGAAGACGAGGAAGACGACCCGCGCTGGGCCCCACCGCCCCGCCCCGTCTGGCCGCCGCCGCGCTACTACAACCCGTATCGGTAGGGGCGCAGGTCGGACGAGAGGGCCAGCCCCGGCCGCGATGGCGCGCAAGCGCCGATCAGATCGACCGCGAACCCACGCGAAAAGACGCGAGCGCGCCACAGAAGGCTCTGCCGTCGGGCTAGCTGGAGGGCGCGGATAGCGAAGCTCGACCGCTCCTCCGTCCGATCGCCTCGGCGAATGCCGGGGACGGCAGGCCTCAAAAGCAAACGGCCCGGCTTTCGCCGGGCCGAAGCTGTCTTAGTTGACCGTGGCCAGGATCCGCCGGCGGCGGATCGCGTAGCCCACGGCGCCGAAGCCAGCGATCATCAGGGCCCAGGCGCCGGGCTCGGGGATCGCCGCCACGGGATCGCGGGGATCGCCATTGCCGGGCGGGTCGCCGCGCGGATCTTCACCGCCGCCGCCCGGGTCCGTCGGGACCAGGAAACTGGGTCCGCCGGGGGCAGGGCCACCGCCGCCCGGATCGGTCGGGAGGGTGGGCTTGTCGGTCGGCGGGCTGGGCGGATTGCCCGGTCCGTTGGGATCCGTGCCGCCGGGGTTCCCCGGGTCCGTGCCGCCGGGACCCGTCGGGCCGGTGGGATCCGTCGGATTGGTCGGCGCCGTGGGATCGGTCGGGTCGGTCGGGTCCGTGGGCTGGCCGCCTTCGCCGCCACCGCCACCGCCACCGCCGCCACCGCCGCCCATGCCGCCGCTGCCGCCGAAGCCGCCGCCGTCACCACCACCGCCGCCGAAGCCGCCGAAGTCGCCGGGGCCGCCGCCGGGTTGGGTCGGGGGGTCGAGGAAGGTCAGGCCATCCGTGCCGGGCGCGGTCGGGCCGGCGTCGCCGCCTTCACCACCGCCGCCGCCGCCACCACCGCCAGAACCGCCGCCGGCGTCACCGCCGCCGCCAGATCCACCGGGACCCTGGCCGCCAGGTTGTCCGGCGCCGCCGGGACCGCCCGAGCCACCGCCCGCACCGCCACCGTCGCCGCCAGCGCCGCCGGCGCCCTGCTCGCCGGTCTCGCCGCCCGCGCCGCCGCCCTGCTGGCCCGCGCCGCCCTGGGCGCCGGCGTCACCGCCGCCGCGGAACAGGTTCAGACGGCCGGCGTCCAGCACCCCGTTGCCTTCCATGAAGGTCGGGGCGGCGATCGCGGTGGCGGCGAACATCATGAAGACCACGCCGCCGTGCTTGCCGACCTTGCGGAACCACGGATCCTCGACGCAGATTTCCGCGCGCGCCGCCGGGTGCCAGGGCGCCAGGGCGCAGATCTCGCCATCAGGGCCCATGACGCGGCCGGGCCACATCCAGCTCCACAGCCAGCTTGTCCGCCAGAAGCGCTTGAAGGCGCGGTCGAAGCTCGCGGGCCAGGCCCAGCCGAACAGCGCGGCCATGGCGCCTTGCGGGCGGTCCAAATTCTCATCGTGGGTGGCGGTGGGCCACATCCAGCCCAGAAGGCTGGCGAGCCAGCCGGCGCCGCGGGCCTCGTCGTGGCGGGGTTCCGGCCACAGCCAGGCCATCAGCGCGCCCTTGCGGGTGCGGGCATGGCCCCGGTCGTTCCTGATCGCGTCCATAGTCATGCGCGTTCCATCCCGCCAGCACCGCAACCGAGGGAGCTGACAGCTCCTGATTGCATCTGCGGGCCTAGCTTGTGCGTACCATGTCGGCTTGGTCCCCCCCGGGAGTCGCCGCCTACGGCAGAGATGCCGCATTCGCGCCACAGAGTCGTTAACGACGTCCGGGACGCGACGCTTTGCCTCGCTTGGGATCGCGGGAAATAATCCATGAAACCGGGCGCCGCGCCATCGGCGCCGCGTCCCATTCCGCCCGAGATTCCTTGCCAGTTGACCGGCATGGACCTGCTCCCATTCTCAGCGCGGCGCGGGGGATCGCAGCGCAGTCGTCCAGCTTCACCGTGCGACTCTGGAGAGGTCGCCGCAACGAAGCACAATTGGCAGGGGAAATTCGCTCAGAGAGGGAATGCCCCGACGCAAGCCACTCCCAGCAAGATACGGACCAAGCTGAGCCTTGGATGACTCAGGGCCGAAGATTCTTTTGAATACGGGGGACGGAGGCCCCGGCCGGACCCGCCCAGCGTCGGCCATGCCTTCTGCCCGGGCCCGTTTCACCTCCGCGATGGATCACGATGCGCCAGTCGCAGGACCGGAGCGATCGAGCATTCCCATTATGGGTCACTGGTCTCCTCGAGCACGAAAAAGGGCCCGCGAGGGGCCCTTGTCCGGTGCGTCCAAGGTGGGGAAACCTCTAGACGCCCAGGCCGGCGGTGGAGACCGCGGCGAACAGGCCGAGGGCCAGCAGGAAGATCGGGGCGATCCGGTCGAAGCTGCGTTCGAATTTGGCGAGAGACATGACACACACCTTGAGTTGGGGAACCCCGGGGGAGCGGGGCTGTCCATCTGGACAACCTCTGTGTAGCATCATCTGAACACTGCACAGATCAGCGATTTCGCCTGACGGCTATGCGTTTGTGCACATGCCCGCCGGCCAAAGGAAAAGGGCGCCGCGGGTGCGGCGCCCTTCCCTCGTCGCTCAGGCCTACGCCTTAGCGGCGGTAGTCGTAGCGGTCGTTGTCGTAGCCGTAGCGGCTGTTGGTCCGGCCGTAGTAGCCGCGGTCGTTCGAGCGGTAGCGGCTGTTGCTGTAGTAGGGCTGCGACTGGCGATAGCCGTAGCCGCTGCGGTAGCGCTTGCGGTCGTTGCCCTTATCGACGGCGACGCCCAGGGCCGCGCCGGCGACGGCGCCCAGCGCCACGGACTCGGTCTTGCCGTTGCCGACCGCCGCGCCGGCGACACCACCCAGCAGGGCGCCCAGCAGCGCGCTCTCGGTCTTCGACGTGCCCGCGGCGGCCTGGCTGGCCGGGAGGGCGACGGCGCCGGCGACGGAAAGGGCCATCGCGGCTTTGATCATCTTGTTGGTCATGGCTCTAACTCCTTCTACCTGCGCCGGACCCGGTTGGGCCTGATCGGCGATCTTGAGCCAGACACTAGAGCCCCCAGCCTGAACCCACCCGGGCCCCCTCGTTCATTCTCAAGTCAGGTTGCGAGAGCGGTCTCAGCCGGCCGGGCGGCCCGTGATCTGCGGCCCCGCGGGCGGCGCAGGGAAGTCCAGAGGCGCCACGGCGGCCCCCGGCGATCCGGCCACGACGGCGTGGTAGAGGGCGTCGCCGGCTGGGCTGTAGGTGATCGCCTCGGTCAGCAGCGCCGAACCGATGATCGCCGCGACCCCCCAGCCCCAGGCGGGGTGGACCCGGCCGTTGCGCCGCTGGTCGGCCCACATGCCCGCCAGCGGGAAAAGCAGGCTCGCCAGCAGGGTCGCCTCCCACGCCCAGGGCGTGAGCAACGGCATCGGCAGCAGCCGGCCGAAGCCGGGGCCCAACAGCATCGTCATGCCGCAGAAGTGCAGCCGCCGGTGCCAGTCCGTCTGCCGCCGCAGCGCGATCGCCGCCACGGTCAGGCCGGCGAAGGTGAACAGCGACACCGGATCGAAGACCAGGAACTGCAGCGGCCGGAAGAAGAACGGGACCTGGCCGCGGCGCGCCATCTCGAAGGTCACCGCGCACCCCAGCACCAGCATAGGGATCATCCAGGCCGCGGCCAGCCAGCCGAGCCGGCGATGGAGCGCCATGCGGTCCGTCGCCACGAAGGTGTTCTGCAGCAGGTAGATGACCACCCAGCCCATGAACACGACCGCGTGCGCATGGACCAGCGGCGGCGCGGCGAAGCTGGACCGGCCCATCGCCAGCTGGAGCGAAAAGCCCGCCACGATCACCACGGTCATGGCGATGGCGCCGCCCAGGAAGAAGCCGTCGTCCCGCCCGCCGGACGCGGGCAATCTGTCCGTGATTGTGGTCATTTCGATCTCCCCCGAGATGCGAACACTGTAACGCCAGCGAGGGGGTCGGGCTACCCGAAGCCCTGCGGGTCTCGCCCACGAAAAAGGGCCCGCGAGGGGCCCTTGCGACGTTGCGAGATCTGAGCGGACGTTCGCCTAGGCGACGCCCACCACGCCCATGGTCGCGAACGCGATCACGAGGGCGAACATGGCCGTCGTCAGGACGGCGGGGGCCGTTCTTTGGATCAGGCCCTGGAGGCTCGGGAAGGTCATGACACACACACCTTGAGTTTGGGGGACCCCGTGGGGAGCGGGGTGTCCGTCTGGACAAGTGGTTTGTAGCAGAGCCGCCGACTCGCACCGATCAGCATCTTCGCTGAATCGCTATGCGTTTTTGGTGCAAACGCTTCTGCATCCGTCGTGGCGCTCAAAGGGGAAAGCCCCCGGCCAGGGGGAGACCGGGGGCTCTCAGGGCGTCCGCGAACCGGAACAGTGCATCCACTCAGGCGTCGCGGCCGCCAGGGCCGACGGCCCGTCCTTACTTGGACGGGCTGGTGTCGGGGGTGTTGGCCGTGGTGGCGCCGCCGTCGGCGTTGCCGGCCTGTTGTTCGACCGCATCGGCCTGGGCGTTCAGGGCCTTTTCCTGCGACTCGTTCGGCGTGGCGGCCGCCTGAGCTTCGAGGGAGTCGGCTTGGGCTTCGGCGGCCTTGTCCTGCGGGCTGCTGCAGGCGGCGAGGCTGGCGGCCGCACAGGCGGCGACGGCGAGGGTCAGGATGCGCATCGAGCATTCTCCAATTGCTGCGAGGAAGCTTCAGCGCCTGAAACTGAGTTTGGTTTCCGACCCTCTGACGATTTCGTGAGGACCAAATGCGCTCTCCGCCCCCGGGCTCCGAGAGATCCCGAACGGCCGATGCGCGCGTCGCCTCTTCCGAAAATCGGCGGCGCCGCGCATGATGGGGACTGGTCCGGAGCCTTCCGGGCGCGTCGCAGCCCAGGGAGGTCGCCAGATGCTGTCCGTGATCCTGACGATCGCCCTGCACGCCGGCGCCCTGCACGCCGGCGCCGACGCCGACAGCGCCTCGCCCAAGGGCGTCATGGCCCCGATGACCAGCCTTCCGGGCGAACCGCCCTACGGGATGGTCCAGGGCCGCCATATCGCCAAGGGCAAGCAGGTCTGCTTCCGCGATCCGGTCTCGGGCTCCAAGATTCCCACCAAGCGCTGCATGAGCCGCGAGGCCTTTGAACAGCGCCAGCAGGACGCCAAGGACCACCTCGACGCCATCCAGCGCGACGCCCGCGTCCAGGCCGGCGTCTGAGCCGAAGCTCACCCGTCCGGTTCGGCGCGCGCCGCAGGCGCCCTGACTTGGAACCACGGACCATTACGGACCATCACAGACGAGCGCCGGCGTTGTCCGTGATGGTCCGTGGTTCGAATCTTGTGGCGCTGACCCGCCCTAAGCCGCCAACGCCGTCTGCCCGCCGGCCAGGTAGTCCATCTTGCCGATCGGCACGCCCTGGCTCCGCAGCAGGCCGTAGGCGGTCACCACGTGGAAGTGGAAGTTGGGCAGTGAGAACTGCAGCAGGAAGTCGCGCGCCGTGAAGGTCAGGGTGCGGTTCGGCGTCGGCAGCTCGATGGTCCGGTTGTCGTCGCCCTCGAGCTGCTCCGGCTTGATCGAACTCACGAAGGCGATGGTCTTGGCGACCCGTTCCTTGACCTCCGCCCAGGTGGTTTCGGTGTCGGGCATGCTGGGCGGAGCGATGCCCGCAAGGCGGGCCGCGCCGCCCTTGGCCGCATCGCTGGCCAGCTGGATCTGCTTCGTCAGCGGCGCCATGTCGGGAGCCAGCCGCGCCTCGAGGTAGCTGGCCGGATCGACGCCGGCGGTCTTGGCGTGCGCCTCGGCCTTGTCCAGCAAGGCCGCGAGGTTCTTCAGCATCAGCAGATAGCCGGGGATCGAGGCGTCGTAGAGGGACAGGGCCATGAGGCGCTCCAAAGCACAGGTTGAAGTCGGGGAGATGGGCCCGCCGCCCACCCTCCGATAGCCGGGCGGCGGGTCGATTTTTTCTATTGCCCGGCGCCTTCCGGGCCCTCCGAGAGTTTGAGGTGCATGACCTACCTGAACCCGTGGCTTCGGCTGAACCTCTCCATGATGCAGCTCGGGGCCGAAGCCAGCGGGGTGATGGCGCTCAGGATGATGAAATTGGCGGGCGGGGGCGCGGCGGCCACGGCCGAGGCCGAACTGATGCTCTCCGAGAAGATCCTCGCCACCGCGGAGGTCCAGCGCAAGGCCTGGGCGGCCGCCCTCACCGGCGCCTCGCACCTGACGCCCCAGCGCACCGTGGCCCTCTACCGGCGCAAGGTCCGCGCGAACCGGCGCCGCCTGGGCGGCTGATCCCGCCCACCCCTCCCATCAACCGTTCCGTGAGGCCGCTTGGCGCCGAAGACTGAAGACCCCGCCACCCCGTTTTTCGAGATGGCCGGCATGGCCCTGTCGGGCGACCCGGTGATGCTGCGCAGCCTGGCCGCCACGCTGGGCTCGTTCTCGATGCGGCTGCTCGCGGCGCTGCTGATCCTGGCGGTCACGCTGTGGCTGGCCCGCAAGCTCGGCAAGCTCGCCGAGAAGGCCCTCACCCGCCTGCCGCACCACCAGCAGCCCGCCGACGGCACGCTGGCGACCTTCGTCTCCACCCTTGTGAAGTACGTCGTCGTGGCCATCGGCCTCGTGGCCGTACTCCAGCAGCTGGGCGTCCAGGCGACCTCGGTGCTGGCGGTGCTGGGCGCCGCCTCCCTGGCCATCGGATTGGCTCTCCAGGGCACGCTGGGCAATGTCGCGGCCGGGGTGATGATCCTGCTCCTTCGGCCCTACCGCGCCGGCGACCGGGTCGAGCTCAACGGCCGCCAGGGCAAGGTGGTCGGCATGGACCTCTTCAACACCAAGCTGCTGGACTACGACGGCCTCACCCTCTTCCTGCCCAACGGCAAGGTGTTCGGCGACATGATCGTCAACATCAGCCAGTCCGGCCGCCGCCGCGTCGAGCTCACCTTCGGCGTCGACTACGAGGACGATCTGGACCTGGCGCTCGCGACCATGCTGCAGGTCGCCGCGGCCGAGCCGCGCGTGCTGGCCAAGCCGGCGCCCTGGGCCAAGGTCACCGCCTCGGGCGACAGCGCCATGAACGTCACCCTGCGGTGCTGGACCACGCCCGACGACTGGATGGACACCCGCTACGACATGCTCAAGGCGATCAAGGAGGCCTTCGACGACGTCGGCCTGTCCATCCCCTACCCCCACCAGGTCGAGATGACCCGCGATGAGTTCCGGCCGAAGCCGGTCCCGGCTAAGACGGCGGCCAGGAAGCCGCGGCCCAAGGCAGCGCCGAGGCGTCAGCAGGGATAACGCATGCTCTACGCCATCCTGGCCTATCACGAAGAGGCCGATGTCCAGGCGATGACCGAGACCGAGGATAACGCCCTGATGGACCGCCTCATGCGCGTCCATGAGCGCCTCGAGGGCCGGATGGGCCCCGCCGCCCGCCTGGGCGCGACCGAGCTGGCCGCCGTGGTGCGGGGCAAGGGCCTCGTCACCGACGGCCCCTTCGCCGAGACCAAGGAGAGCATGCTGGGCTTCTACGTGATCGACTGCGCCGACCGCGCCGAGGCCATCGCCGCCGCCGAAGCCCTCAAGGCGGCCAACGCCGGCGCGATCTACGAGATCCGCCCCATCGTGAGGTACGTGCCCGGCGCCGCCTTCCCGCTGACCGACGCGGGACTGGGCCTGGTCAGGCCGTAGCCGCTCGCCGGCGGCGCAGACCCACGCCCGCCGCGCCGAAGCCCGCGATCATCAACGCCCAGGTCGTGGGTTCCGGAACGCCGGCCTCCAGCGCCACACTGTCCAGCCCAGGCGCCCCGCGCGAGCTCGAACCGCTGGCGCCCGTGAACTGCACCCGCACCACGCCGGAGATCGGGGCCAGGGAGGTCAGGGCGTCCTGAGGCCAGCACGGGTTCTGTCCCCGGCGCCCTGCTACCTAGGTCGCCGCCAGGCCTCCCCCGTTCGGGGGTGCTAGCTCCGCACCTGCTCCGCCCGCGTCAGCGCCGCGTTGAGCGCGGCGATCTCGCCTCGGATGCGGGCCACCGCCGCCATGTCCAGGCCAGAGGCCTCCAGCAGTTCGGCCGGCACCGCGCAGGCCGGGCCCTCCAGGCGGCGGCCCTTGTCGGTCAGGCGGACCCGCACCACCCGTTCATCGCGCGCATCGCGGTCGCGGGTGATCAGGTCCATCCCCTCCAGGCGCTTCAGGAGCGGCGTCAGCGTGTTGGACTCCAGCCCCAGCCGCTCGCCCAGCGCCCCCACCGTGCGGTCGTCGGCTTCCCACAGCGCCACCATCGCCAGGTATTGCGGATAGGTCAGCCCCAGCTTCTCCAGCAGCGGCCGGTACAGCCGGTTGAAGGCGTGGCCGGCGGAATAGACCGCGAAGCACAGGAACTCATCCAGCTTCAAGGGCGAGGCGGGCGTGGGGGTCTGCGACATGCGTCCAATATAAATCGTGCACGATCCAATCGCAATGGATTGACTCTCCGCCCGCCATCGCCAATTTATCTCGCACACGATCTAATCGTCCAAGATCATCACCCCAAGGAGACCTCCCAAATGTCCGTCAACGTTCTCTACCGCACCGCCGCCCGCGCCACCGGAGGCCGCGACGGCCGCGCCGCCACCCTGGACGGCAGCCTCGACGTCACGCTCGCCACGCCCAAGGAACTGGGCGGCGGCGGCGGCGCGGGGAACAACCCCGAACAGCTCTTCGCCGCCGGCTACGCGGCCTGCTTCATCGGCGCCATGAAGTTCGTGGCCAGCCAGGGCGGCCCCAAGGTCCCCGCCGACGCCACCGTCACCGCCCACGTGGGCATCGGCCCTCGCGCCGAGGGCGGCTTCGGCCTGGACGTGGCGCTGGAGGTCTCCCTGCCCGGCCTCGACCCCGCCGCGGCGCAAGATCTGGTCGCCAAGGCCCACCAGGTCTGCCCCTACTCCAACGCCACCCGCGGCAACGTCGACGTGAAGCTCACGCTCGCCTGACCCGCCGCCTCGCCCTCCTCCCCCACTCAGGGGGAGGAGGATCGGGGCGTCTGCGACCAACGACAGCCTGGGTGCGACCGAGGTCGTGGACTCCTGCCCGGCGCGCGCAGAGCATCGGGACATGAGCGGATCGCCCGCCACGTCTTCGACCGTTCCGCGGGATCGGCGCGAGCTCTTGCTGGCCGCCGTGCTCTTCTGGTGCGTGCACTACGCCGTCCTGGGGGCCCGCTCCTCGATCGTCGACAACCCCTACCTCAGCGTCACCGAGCTCCAGCTCCGCCGTGTGCCGATCTCGGTGGCCGGGTTCCTGATCGCGCTCGGCCTGGTGGCCCTCCTGCGGCCCCTGCAGCGCCAGCCCTTCGCCATCCGCCTGCTGGCCGCGGCGGTCCTCGTGGTGCCGGCCGCCGCGCTCTATGGCCTGGCGACCGACATGATGCTCTGGCACATCCTGCCCAGGGCCCCGGTGATCCCCTACGAAGCGGTGATGTTCTGGCAGGACATGTTCCCGTGGCTGGGGTCCTTCGCCTCATGGGCCGCCCTGGTGGCGGCGCTCGACTACAGCCATGAGGTGCGCGACCGCGAGCGCCGCATGGCCGAGCTGGAGGCCGTGGCCCGCGAGGCCCAGCTGGAGGCCCTGCGCCACCAGATGAACCCGCACTTCCTGTTCAACACCCTCAATTCCATCTCCTCGATGATCTGGGACCGCGACCCCGCCCGGGCCGAGGAGATGCTCGTCGCCCTGGCCGACTTCCTGCGCAGCACGCTCGAGATCGACCCCCGCGGCGAGATCAGCCTGGACGAGGAGATCGCGCTCCAGCGGGCCTACCTGGCCATCGAGCAGTTCCGCTTCCCGACGCGTCTGAAGGTCGCCTGGGCCCTGCCGCCAGACCTCGGCGCCGCGCGGGTGCCCGCCCTGATCCTCCAGCCGCTGGTGGAGAACGCCATCAAGTACGCGGTCTCGCCGTCCCGCACCGCAACCACTCTCCGGATCGAGGCCTCGCTGGCTCGACGCGAACTGGTGCTGGTGGTCGAGGACGACGGCCCGTCCCGCGCGGACCAGCCCGCCCCCGCCGGCACCGGCCTGGGGCTCAACCTGGTGCGCCGGCGCCTCGCCGCCCGCTACGGCGACGCCGGCCGGCTGGTGGCGGCCGCCCAACCCCGGCGCGGCTTCCGCGCCCAGGTGACCCTGCCGCTGGAGTTCGCATGACCACGCTCGGGGTCTTCATCGTCGACGACGAGCCGCTGGCGCGCCGGCGCCTGACGCTGATGCTGCGCGAGTTCCCGGGCGTCACCCTGCTGGGCGCGTCCGACGGAGGCGCCGACGCGCTCGACCGCGTCGCCGCCCTGAAGCCCGACGTCCTCCTGCTCGACATCAAGATGCCCGAGATGGACGGCTTCGAGCTCAGCCGGCGGCTCGACCCCCGCTCGCCCCCCGCGGTGATCTTCGTCACCGCCTTCAACCACCATGCCCTGCAGGCCTGGGACCAGGGCGCGGCGGCCGCCTATCTGCTGAAGCCCGTGGGCCTGGCGCGGCTGCGCGCGGCCCTGGAACGCGCCGCCGCCCAGCTCCGCGCCCGCGACGCCGAGGACCGCATCGCCGAGCTGACCCAGGTCCTGCAAAGCCTCCGCGCCCAGGGACCGCCTGAGCCCTCCCCCTTCGTCCAGGAGTTCTGGAGCCTGAAACACGGGTCGCGGGTCCGCATCCGCACCGACCAGGTGTTCCTCATCGAGTCCGAGCGCGATTATGTGCGCCTCCACAGCCACGACGGCGGCACGGTCCTCATCCGCCAGACCCTGGCCAGGACGGCCGAGCGGCTGGACCCGCAGCAGTTCATCCGCATCCACCGCTCGGCGGTCGTGCGGATCGAGCGGATTTCCACCGTCCGCCAGGGTCCCTATGGCGCCACCCAGGTGGTCCTCGACAACGGCATGGCCCGCGCCGTGGGCCGCAGCTACGCCCCCGCGCTTCGCCGCGCGCTCAGGCGCCGGGTTGAGACCGACCACCGCCCCGCCGCCCATCTTGAACGGACGCCCTGCAACCCCCAACTAACCCCCTGACAATCCTCACCAAAACAAGCGAGACCACACTCAGATGGCCACCGGCTGGGCCCACGAAGGCGCGGTCCTCGACCAGATCGAGGACACCATCACCGACGGCGTCCTCAACGCCCGCGCCCGCCTCCCCGTGGGCGAAGGCACGGACGACTGCGTGGAATGCGGCGAAGAGATCCCGCCAGCCCGCCGCCAGGCCCTCCCCGGCGCCCACACCTGCGTCGATTGCCAGTCCGCCCGCGACCGCCGCGTCGTCCACACCGCCATCAACCGCCGCGGCAGCAAGGACAGCCAGCTCCGCTAGCGCCGGCGCCCCGGAACCTCCGCCCTGCCAGGGAATTGCCCTCGCTGCGCCCCACGCGCGACGCCCCGAGGAAGCCCCCATGACCCGCGCCACCGCCGCCGCCGCCGCCGCCGCCCTGACCCTCGCCCTCACCGCCTGCGCCGCCACCCCAGCCCAGAACAACGACGTCGTCGCCGTCGTCCAGAACGAGCAGAGCCGCCAGGCCGTCACCGAAGCCGCCGGCGAAGGCCAACCCGCCGACCAGGCCCTCTCCCAAGCCTCCGAAGCCCGCGACACCCCCACCGAAGCCCCGAAGTAGGGCCCGCCAGCCACGCCCATTCCTCGCCGTAAGGGGAGGGGAACCGCGAAGCGGTGGAGGGGGTCCTCAACGGCGGTCAGAGACAACCCAACCCGTTCCGGCATAGCCTGTCCCCCCGGCCTGCCCGCCCACCGACAGAGTCCCATCCGATGCCGCCGGCGCTCCCCTTCGCGATCGCGGCGCTCGCCCTCGCGCCCGCCACTCAGGCGACCACCGCCCAGGCGCCGCCCGATGTGGAAGCGGGCTTCGCCGCCGCCCTGCGCGGTTGCGAAACGTGGATCCTCAAGCCTGGCAGCTGGACCAATGGCGTGGAGCCCTTTGTCGCCGCCGTCGGCCTGGGCGACGGGATGGAATGGGCGGAAGGCGTCGCAGAGGGGGCGCTCCCGCCGCCGCAACTGCGCCAGGCCAACCGCTACTGGCGCATCAATTCGACGAGGGGCGCGGGCTACATCCTGGTGGTCTCCGAGCGCCTGCCGATCTGCCACATCACGGGCGGCGGCCGCGACGCCGACCTGCAGCCCGCCGTCCAGTCCGTCCTCGCCGCGCCCGCCTTCGCCAGCCGATGGGAAAAGGTCAGCGAAGCCGCCCGGGGCGACATGGTGTCGAGCCTCTACCGCCACCGCGACGAGCCGGCGCTCTCCATCACCATCAGCCACGCCAAGGCGCCCGGCCAGCGCCGCGACCGCGTCCAGGTGATCGCCACGGGCATCTGGAAGCCGGACGAATAGGCCAGGCCCGGAAGACCCAGCGCCGCCTCAAGCTCCGATGGGACGAGCTGAGGACCGCGCCCCTTCGCCAGCGCCGTCCTTGAGGAAGCGGAAGAGGCTGGCAGACTGCGGAGGGGTCGAACGCCTAACCTCTCTACGAGCGACCCGGGCCGCTACAGCGGGCTTCGGATCCCACGGGCTCCCGGTCCCCCGTTTCGACGAAGGAGGCGACGCAGCGCCGAGGGCTCCGCGTAGCCCACCAGACGGGCGATTTCGTCGAACGAGAGGCGGGTCGTCTCAAGCAGCTCGATCGCCCGCTCGACCCGCAGGCGCTGCAGGAACCGCACAGGAGAAAGTCCCGTGGTGCGTTCGAGGCGCCGCGCGAAGGTGCGGGGCGCCAGGCCCGCCGCTGTCGCCATCGCCGCGACCGTGATGTTCTCGTCCAGCCGATCCCTCAGCCATCGCTCGGCCCGGGCGATGCGCTCGTCCGCGGCGCTGAGGAACGAGACGGCCATGTAGCGCGCCTGCGAGGTGCGCGCATCGAGCAGCATGTAACGGGCGCATCGCTCCGCCAGCGCCGCATCGCCGTGGCGTGCGATCACCGACAGCATCAGGTCCATCTGCGCCATGGCCGCGCCGGCTGTCGTAATCCGGCCGTCCGTCACCACCATCGCGCCCGTATCCAGCGTCACGTTGGGAAACAGGCGCCGGAACAGCGGCGCCAACCACCACGACGTCGTCGCGCGCCGCCCCTCCAGCACCCCGGCCGAGGCGGCCAGGAACACCGCCGAGCAGGAGCTCGCGATCTCCGCGCCGTCCACGAAGGCGGCGGCCAGGCGCTGGCGTGCGGCGGCGATGTCCTTCCGCGCCAGCCCTGCGATCACGGCGTCCTCGTTCGCGAGGGACAGTCCCGGGACCACCACCACTCCGGCGGGACCATCCTGCGCGGTCTCGAACGCTCGATCGAACATGACGCGGGCGGCCCGAGCCCCGGACCCCCAGAGCCGCACCGCGAAGGCCGGCGGCCGCCCGGCGCTCACGCGCAGCCGGTTCGCCGTGTCGAGGAGCTCGCAACTGATGGCGACACTTGAGGGCGACGCCCCCTTCAGCACCACCACTTCGATCAGGACCATGACCAAATTGACCCGATGAATGTCGTTTTTGACACTGTGCCCCTTAGCCCGTCCCGGGCACCCTGGCCACCGGCGTTTGGAGGACGGGCATGGCTGGAAGCCTTTTGGAAGATGATGCGCTCGCCGATTTCGCGGGGCGGGACATCACCCTGCTCGATGTGACCAAGCGGGTGTATGTGACGGGCGAAGGACCCGCGGTCATCGTCATGGCCGAGATGCCGGGGATCAGCCCACACGTCGCCCGCTTCGCCCGTTGGGTGCGGGAGGCCGGGTTTACGGTCTACATGCCGTCCCTGTTTGGTCGGGACGGCGCTGTGGCCGGGTCCGACGAGGCGGCGGGGGTGTTCCGCCACGCCTGCGTGAGCGCGGAGTTCCGCGCCTTCGGCGCCGGCGCCGCGAGCCCGGTGACCCAGTGGCTGCGGGCGCTCGCGCGTCATGCCCACACCGCCAGCGGCGGGCCGGGCGTCGGCGCCATTGGCATGTGCTTCACCGGGAACTTCGCGCTCACCATGATGCTGGAGCCCGCGATGCTCGCCCCGGTGCTCTCGCAACCGTCCCTGCCGCTCGACGACGCGGGCGGGCTCGAAATTTCGGCGGAGGACCTCGCCGTCGTGGCCGATCGCCTCCGCCGCGAGGACCTGACGGTCCTGGCCTATCGGTTCGCGGGCGACGCCTTTTGCCGCGGGGAGCGCTTCGCCGCCTACGCCGCGGCGCTGGGGGAACGTTTCACGCCCAGGGTGCTGCCGGACAGCGCGGCGAACCCCGGTCCCAGGCCGCCCTTCTTCGACAAGTTCGTCACCTCGCCCCACAGCGTGGTGACGGTCGATCTCATCGACGAAGCCGGGCAGCCGACGCTTGCCGCCCGCGATGAGATCCTGGCCTTCTTTCGCCAGCGTCTCAGGCCCGCGTCGTCGGCCTCATGAACCAAGGCCCCCCGCCGATGATCCGAAAGTCCTTGCTCGCGGCCCTCGCCGCGACCCTTCTTCCCCTTGCCGCCAACGCCGCGGACACGCCGACGCCCGAACTCGGGCGGCAGTACGCGCGACCACAGGAGGCTGTCGACCTGGGCGGCCGCCAGCTCAATCTCTTCTGCCTGGGTTCCGGCCCGCGCACCGTGCTGTTCGACGCTGGAGGCAGCGACTGGTCCGACGTCTGGGCCCTGGTCCAGCCCGCGGTCGCGAAGACGGCGCGCGCCTGCGCCTACGACCGCGCGGGCCTCGGACACAGTGATCCCGCGCCGAAGCCGCGGACCCCCGCAGAGATCGCCCACGACCTGCACGGCCTGGTCTCGGCGGCCAAGCTGCAGACCCCGCTGGTGGTGGTCGGCCATTCCCTCGGCGGCTTCAATGTGAAGCTCTACGCCGCGCTCTATCCCGACGACGTGGCGGGGCTCGTGCTGCTCGACCCCTCGGAAGACCGGTCCGCCGAGCGGTCCCGCCCGCTTCTGCGCAGGCAGTTCGGGCCGTCGATCGCGGCCCGTTCGGAGCTCGCCGACCTGACGTTCCTGGCGTGGCTGAAGGATCGCTACACCCGCTGCGCCGAGGCCGCGCGCGAGAAACCGCTCGACCCAGCCTCGCCGATCTATCGGCGTTGCACCGACGCCGTCCGTGCGAGGCTCGGCCCGGAGATCGCGGCCGAACGGACCCGCGTCCAGGTCACCAGCCCCTACCAGACGGCGCAGGCCTCCGAGATCCTGAACAGCATCTACGCCAGCGACCGCGCTGACCCCGTCTATGCCGACCTGTTTCGCCGCGGCGCCTTCGGCCGCAAGCCGATGATCGTCCTGACCCATGGCGACCACGACCTGGCGGACCCTCTCGATGTCGCCAGCCAGGCCGCCGGCGTCGCGCTCCACGAAGAGACCTCGCGACTGTCCCGGATCGGCAGGCATCGGGTCGTGCCGGGGAGCGGCCACTACATCCAGCTCGACCAGCCTGCGGCGGTGACGGGGGCGATATCGGAGGTCCTTGCGGCGCTGCCGGCGACGGCCAGGACTCAAGACGAGTGAGGGACATCATGCGCCAGTGGACCATCGACGCCTTCACCACCCGGCCCTTCCGAGGCAACGCCGCCTGCGTCCTGGAGCCGATGGAGGCCTGGGCGCCGGACGACTGGATGCAGCGGCTGGCGGCCGAAAACGGCGCCGGCGCCACGGCGTTCCTCACGCGCACCGACCAGGCGAAGCGCTTCGGCATTCGCTGGTTCACGCCAACGACCGAGGTGCCCCTCTGCGGACATGCCACCCTGGCCGCGACACATGCCCTGCTCACCGAGCTGGGCGTCGCCGGCGGACCGGTGATTTTCGACTCCGCCTCCGGCCAGATCACCGCACGCGTCCAGGCCGACGCCTATGAGCTATCCTTCCTCGCCCCGACGTTCCGACGCATCGCGACACCCGCGGGTCTGGCGGACGCGCTGGGCGCCGAGCCGGCGGAGGTCTGGGCCGCGCCCTACCTTGTCGCCTTGTTCGATGAGGCCGAGGTGATCCCACAACTCCAGCCGCGGCTGTCGGCGCTGCGACGGATCTCGGCTGACCTCGGAGGCCAGGGCAACGTGGGTGTCGCGGCGATCGCCCCGGCGGGGAGCGACTTCGACGTCATCGACCGTTTCTTCGCCCCCGGCTACGGGTTCCGGGAGGATCCCGCGACGGGCTCGTTCCACGTGATCCTCACCCCGATCCTCGCCGATCGCCTGGCGCCGGGTCCGATCCGTTTCCACCAGGCCTACCCGGGCCGTGGCGCCGAACTCACCGGGCGCCTGGAAGCCGGCCGCGTGGTGATCGGCGGGCGCGCCGTGACCGTGGCCGAAAGTCGTCTGCGGGTGTCGCCGAAGGAGGACGCGCTATGAACCGACCCGCAATCGAAGACCTCGCCCGCGAATTCTTCCGCCGCGTCTGGGCGCCGCCGCACGACCTCGACGCCATCGACGAGCTCATGACCGAGGACTACCGGATCACGACCGCGGGGAAAGTCGTCGAGGGCCGCGCGGCCTTCAAGGCGTGGGTCGCCCAGATGCAGACGACGATCGGCGGCGCGACCAACGAGCACCTCGAGCTCTTCGCCAACGCAGCGGGCGATCGTATCGTCTCGCGCTGGATCACCCGCGGCGTCAACCACGGGATGTTCGGCTTGCCGCCGGACGGCCGGCCGATCGCCTTCACGGGCATCGCGATCTGGCGCGTCCAGCATGGACGGCTCGCCGAGTGCTGGGTCGAGCGCAGCGCTCTCGAACTCTATCAAGCCCTCTCGGCAGATGCGGCGGAGCGCTGAACCCAAGTCCGATCGTCTTTCCCGCTGCATCGGTTGATGAGACGTCGCGCTGATCGCGCCCCCTAAACCAACCGCCGCATCTCCGCCGACATCACCGCGTCCCGCGGCGCGTGCGCGACCACATAAGTCCCCGCCCCCCCTGGCTCCGCGAAGCCAGCCTTCCCCGGCCCCTCGAGGTCCAGCCACCCCATCCCCTGCTCAAGCGTCAGCACCGCCGGCGTCCGCTCCTGAATCGCCGCAACATCCGCACAAGCTGCCCCGACCACGAACGTGAAGCTCTCCAACCCCTCCGGCACATCCGCCGGATAACTCCGCTCCCAGAGCCCAGCGAAATACCGGATGCCCCCGCCCCAAGTGATCTCGTGGCGCATCTTGGGCTGGCCCTTATGCCAACCCTTCGGCTCGCTGTACGCGATGAACGAGGTCAGCGGGACGAGGCAGCGCCGGGCCTGGTAGGCAGTCTTGAAGGTCGGGGCCGTGTCCACGATTTCGAAGGGGGCGTTCGCGCACATCGTGCGCCAGTCCTTCACCGGCCCCCGATGGAAGGCCGGCACCAGCCACCACCGGATATCCAGGCCCTCCAGCCCCGCGGCGGGGTCGGCGGCGTCGACGGGCCTGAGGATCGTGGCGCGGTCCGTCGGCCGGATCGGCTCTCCGGACGGACGGTTCGAGGCCGCGTCAGCCCAGCGGACCGGAACGCTGAGCTGGTTGAACGCGGCGTCGATCGCCGCGCGCGTGTCCGTGAAGTGGAATTCGTTGCACATGGGGCAGCTTAGCGCTCCCGCCGCCAAAGTCGCAGCCAACGGATCGCGGCCCGCAGCCGCCATGGCGCGTCAGCGCCCGTATAAATCGACCACGAACCACACGAACCACACGAACGCTTCAGGCGCGCCGAGGCTCGCGAGCGGCGCGGCCTGTTCGTGTGGTTCGTGTGGTTCGTGGTCAAACTGATAGCGCCTGCGGCGCGCTGTGAGCCGACCTCCCTGGTCCTACGCCGGCTCGTAGTTGAGGATCGGCGCCAACCACCGCTCGGCGGTGGCAAGGTCCCACCCCTTCCGCCGCGCATAGTCCTCCACCTGATCCCGCTCGATCCGCCCGACGCCAAAGTAGTGGCTTTCCGGATGGGCGAAGAACAGCCCGCTCACCGCCGCCGTCGGATACATCGCGAAGCTCTCGGTCAGGTGCAGCCCCGTCTTGGCCTCCGCGTCCAGCAGCCGGAACAGGGTCGCCTTCTCGGTATGGTCCGGCTGGGCCGGATAGCCCGGCGCCGGGCGGATGCCGCGATATTGCTCGGCGATCATCGCGTCCACGTCGAACGGCTCGTCGGGCGAGAAGCCCCAGAGCTCCGTGCGCACCTTCCGGTGTAGCGCCTCGGCGAACGCCTCGGCCAAGCGGTCGGCCAGGGCCGAGGCCATGATCGCCGAATAGTCGTCGCCCTTGGCCTTGAACGCCTTGGCGATCTCGTCCTCGCCGTGGCCGGCGGTGACGGCGAAGCCGCCGATCCAGTCGGGCCGCGTGCCGACCGGGGCGATGAAGTCGGCCAGGGCCACGTTGGCGCGGCCGCCGGCTTCCTGCGACACCGTCTTGGCCATCTGCTGGCGCAGGGTGTGGAAGCGGCCGATCTCAGTCGTCCGGTCCTCGTCGGCATAGACCACGATGTCGTCGCCGTCCGAGTTGGCGGGCCAGAAGCCGACCACGCCACGCGCCTCGAACCACTGCTGGCCGATGATCTGCTGCATCATCGTTTGCGCGTCGCGCCAGAGGTCGCGGGCGGCCTCGCCGACCACGTCGTCCTCCAGGATCTGCGGATAGCGGCCGATCAGCTCCCAGCTGGCGAAGAACGGCGACCAGTCGATGTGACGGGCCAGGTCGGCCAGGTCGTAGGCCTTGAACTCGCGTGTGCCCAGGAAGCTGGGCCGGGGCGGCTCATAGGCCGTCCAGTCCGGCGTGAAGGCGTTGTCCCGCGCCTCCTGGATCGTGGACCGGGCGCGCTTGTCCTGGCCCCGGGCGAACGCCTCGCGCACCTTGACGTAGTCGGCCTCGGTCGCGGCCAGGAACTTCGACTTCTCGGTCGGCGACAGGAGGTTGGAGACCACGCCCACGGCGCGGCTGGCGTCCAGCACATAGGTGGTCGAGCCGCTCGGGTACTTCTGCGAGATCTTGACCGCGGTGTGGGTCTTCGACGTGGTCGCGCCGCCGATCAGCAGGGGCATCGTCATGCCGCGCCGCTCCATCTCGGAGGCCACGAACACCATCTCGTCCAGGCTGGGGGTGATCAGGCCGGAGAGACCCACGATGTCGACGTTGTGCTTGACGGCCTCGTCCAGGATGCGGTCGGCCGGCACCATGACGCCCAGGTCGATCACCTCGTAGTTGTTGCACTGCAGGACCACGCCCACGATGTTCTTGCCGATGTCGTGGACGTCGCCCTTGACGGTGGCCATCAGGATGCGGCCGGCCTGCTCGCGGGGCTTGCCGGCCTTCTCGGCCTCCATGAACGGCTCGAGATAGGCCACGGCCTGCTTCATCACCCGGGCCGACTTGACCACCTGGGGCAGGAACATCTTGCCCGCGCCGAACAGGTCGCCGACCACGTTCATGCCGTCCATCAGCGGGCCTTCGATGACGTGCAGCGGGCGTTCGGCGTTGGCCCGAGCCTCTTCCGTATCGGCTTCAATGTAGTCGGTCAGGCCGTGGACCAGGGCGTGGGTGATGCGGCCGCCGACATCCTTCTCGCGCCAGGTGAGGTCCGGCCCCTTGGCCTCGGACTTGCCGCCTTTGTACTTCGGCGCGAGCTCGACCAGGCGCTCGGTGTTGCTGATGTTGGTCCGCTGCGGCCGGTTGAGGATCACGTCCTCGACGGCTTCCCTGAGCTCTTCGGGGATGTCGTCATAGACCGGCAGGTCGCCGGCGTTGACGATGCCCATGTCCATGCCGGCCGCGATGGCGTGGTACAGGAACACCCCGTGGATGGCGCGCCGCACCGGCTCGTTGCCGCGGAAGCTGAAGCTCACATTGGAGACGCCGCCGGAGATGCGGGCGTGGGGGCACAGGGCCTTGATCCGCCGAGTAGCCTCAATGAAATCAACGGCATAGTTGTCATGCTCCTCGATCCCCGTCGCCACTGCGAAGATGTTGGGATCGAAGATGATGTCTTCCGGCGGGAACCCCACCTGTTCGGTCAGCAGCTTGTAGGCCCGCTGGCAGATCTCGACCTTGCGGTCGGCGGTATCCGCCTGGCCCACCTCGTCGAAGGCCATGACTACCACGGCGGCCCCATAGCGGAGGCAGGCCTTCGCCTGCTCCAGGAACTTGGCCTCGCCCTCCTTCATGGAGATCGAATTCACGATCGCCTTGCCCTGGACGCACTTCAGCCCCGCCTCGATCACCTCCCACTTGGAACTGTCGATCATCACCGGCACCCGGGCGATGTCCGGCTCGGCCGCCAGCAGGTTGAGGTAGGTCCGCATGGCGTGGACCGAATCCAGCAGCCCCTCGTCGAAATTCAGGTCCAGGACCTGGGCCCCGGCGTCCACCTGCTGGCGCGCGACCGACAGCGCCTCGGGATAGTTCCCCTCGGCGATCAGCTTCCGGAATTTGGCCGAGCCCGTGACGTTGGTCCGCTCGCCGACGTTGATAAAGGTGGGACGCATTCAGCTCACAGACTTGATGGATCGGATCAGCAGATAGACGGCGCCGGTCCCGGAGGGGGCGCGATAGGCGCCCTCGGCCTCGAGGACGCGGGCCGAGATGGCGGCGAGCATCCAGCCCAGGCCAGGTAGGTCGTCGCTGGTGAGGACGTCGGTCGCCAGCTCTTCGATGCCGTTCTCGACGCCAAAGGCCCGGACCTGCCGCATGGCCTCGGTGCTCTGCCGGGGCCAGTTCGCATTGGCCCACCCCCACAACCAGTCGTGGTCCCCGATCGTGCCGATCACCTGGATATCGGCGACCACCCGCGGACCCTTGTCGTCCGAGAAGGTCAGGGTGCAGGCGTTGGCGTCGTAGTCGTAGCGGGTCCAGGCGGCGAGGCCGTGGTCGGCCTCCATGCGCTGTTGCTTGGCGGTGAAGGCTTCGAAGGCGTCTTCACACCAGGCGTCGTACCAGTCGGGGGCTCTCATCAGGCGATCTCGAACGGCTCCAGGCCGGCCAGGCGCATGGCCTTGGGCCGCTCCGCCGGCTGCCGGGGCTTCAGGCCTCGCACCGCCTCGGCCACGTGGCGGATGTGTTCGGGGGTGGTGCCGCAGCAGCCGCCCAGGATGTTGACCAGCCCGTGCTCCGCCCACTCGTGCAGCTCGTGGCTCGTCTGGTGCGGCTCCTCGTCGTACTCGCCCATGGCGTTGGGCAGGCCCGCGTTGGGATAGGCCGAGACCAGGGTGTCGGCGACACGCGCCAGCTCGGCGATGTGGGGCCGCATCAGGTCGGCGCCGAGCGCGCAGTTCAGGCCGATGGCGAACGGCTTGGCGTGGCGCACCGAGTTCCAGAAGGCCTCCACCGTCTGGCCCGACAGCGTCCGGCCCGAGCGGTCGGTGATGGTGCCCGAGATCCAGATTGGGAGTTCCTCATAGCCCTCGTCGGCCAGGTCCATGATCGCCTTGATCGCGGCCTTGCAGTTGAGGGTGTCGGTGATCGTTTCCACCAGGAACAGGTCGACCCCGCCGTCGTGCAGGGCGCGCACCTGTTCGGAATAGGCCTCGTAGACCTGGTCGAAGGTCACCTTGCGCGCGCCGGGGTCGTTCACATCCGAGCTCATGGACAGCATCACCGGCAGCGGGCCGACGGAGCCGGCGACGAAGCGCGGCTTGTGCGGCTCCTTGGCCGTCCAGCGGTCGGCGACCTCGCGGGCGATCCGGGCGCCCTCGAAATTGATGTCGCGCACCGCCGCCTCCTGGGCGTACTCGCCCTGGCCGATGCTGGTGGCCGAGAAGGTGTTGGTCTCGCTGATGTCGGCGCCGGCGGCGTAGTACTGATCGTGCAGGTCCGCGACGATGTCCGGCCGGGTCAGGCACAGGATGTCGTTGTTGCCCTTCATCTGGCCCGGGTGGTCCTTGAAGCGGTCGCCGCGGTAATCGGCTTCCGACAGGCCCCGCTTCTGGAACATCACGCCCCAGGATCCGTCCAGGATGAGCACGCGCTCCTTGGAGGCGGCCTTCAGCGCCGCGATGCGTTCCTGCCGGGTCATGCCGCAGCTTCCTTCGGTTCGAGAGGGGTCTCGCGCACGCCCAGGACCCGGCAGATCGCATAGGTCAGGTCGGCGCGGTTGAGCGTGTAGAAGTGGAAGTCGCCGAAGCCTTCCTCGGCCAGGCGGGCGCACATCTCCGACGAGACGGAGGCCGCGATCAGCCGGCGGGTCTCCGGATCCTTGTCCAGGCCGTCGAACAGGTTGCCCAGCCAGGCCGGGAGCTCGATGCCGATGGGACCGGACATCTTCTTCAGGCCCGAATAGTTGGTCACCGGCATGATCCCGGGCGAGATCGGGATGGTCACCCCGGCCTTGCGGACCCGATCCATGAACCGCAGGAAGCCGTCCACGTCGAAGAAGAACTGGGTGATCGCCCGGGTCGCGCCCGCGTCGATCTTGGCCTTCAGCACGTCGATGTCGTGGTCGATGCCAGGGCTCTCGGGGTGGACGTGCGGATAGAGCCCGACGCTCACCTCGAACGGCGCGATCTTGCGGATGCCGGCCGTCAGCTCGGTGGCGTTGGCGTAGCCGTCGGCGCGCGGCGTGTAGGCGCCGCCGATCTGGCCGGGCGGATCGCCGCGCAGGGCCACGATGTGGCGGATGCCGCTGGCCCAGTAGTCTCGGATCACCTCGTCCACCTCGTCCCGGCTGGCCTCGACGCAGGTCAGGTGGGCGGCCGGCTTCAGGGTGGTTTCCTTCAGCATCCGCAGCACCGTGCGATGCGTCCGGTCGCGGGTGGAGCCGCCGGCGCCATAGGTCACCGAGACGAAGGACGGGTTCAGGGGCTCCAGCCGGCGGATCGCCGCCCACAGGTTCTCCTCGGCCTCGGCCGTTTTGGGCGGCGAGAACTCGAACGAGACGCTGGGGCGCTGCTTGCCGCCGACGCCGGCGCGGGCCACGGGGCCTAGGGCGGACTGGGCGGGGCTCATGCGGCGTTCCTCAACTGGCTTGGCGCGCGCTGAGCGGCCCAGATCTTCACGGTCAGGCCGTCGGCGCGGGTCGGCGGCAGGGCCTGGAGGGCGACTTGCGGCAGGTCGGCCTCACCCAGCCAGCGGGCCATCTCCTCATCGGAGAAGCCCAGCCGGCGATGCTGGTGCTGCTCGCGCAGGAACTCGTGCTTGTGCGGGGCGAAGTCGACGATGATCAGCTTGCCGCCGGGGGCCACGATGCGCGCCGCCTCCTTCACCGCCGCCGCCGGGTCGCCCAGGTAGTGCAGCACTTGGTGGACGACCACCAGGTCCGCGCCGGCCTCGGGCAGGCGGGTGTCGAAGATGTCGCCGTGGCGCAGCTCGACGTTAGTCAGGCCGGCCTCGGCGGTGTTGCGCCGGGCGATGTTCAGCATCTGCTGCGACAGGTCGAGGCCCAAGGCATGGTCCGCCTGAGGCCCCAGCAAGGTCAGCATGCGCCCGGTGCCGGACCCCAGGTCGACCAGGCGGCCCACCCGCTACCCGCCCACCGCCGCCAGCACCTCCGCCTCCACATTGGCGTCGGCGACATAAAGCGAGCGGATCTGGTCCCACTGGGCCGCGTTCTCGGCGAAATAGGCCTGGGCGGCGTCGGCGCGCTCGGCCTGGACGTCGTCCAGCTTGCGGCGGTCGCGGGCCAGGACCGGGTCGTCGGGATTGATCCGCGCCAACACCTCGCCGACTACCTCGTGCTGCCGGCCGGCGCCGCTGAGGCGATAGAAGACCCAGGCGCCGTCGGGGAATCGCTCCACCAGGCCGGCCTCGGCCAGCAGCTTCAGGTGCCGCGAAACGCGGGGCTGGCTCTGCTCCAGCACCCGGCACAGTTCCAGGACCGCCAGCTCCTCACGGTCGAGGAGCGCGAGGATGCGCAGGCGCGTCGGCTCTCCCGCCGCGCGCAGCACATCGACCGTCTGTTTCGCCGAAAGCTTCATCGGACATAAAGATATCTTTATGTGTGTTAAAATCAAGTGTCCGACGGCGGCTTTCGAGGGCCCCGGGTCTCTACGAGCGCGCGGTCGACTACGCTCCGAAGATCCACCCCACTGGCAAGGACGATAGTTCCACGCCCTGCAGGACCATCTGATTTCCGCCGCCCATGTCGATCACGACATCCCCGCCGACCTGGGCCACGGTGTAGACCGTGCCGGGATCCACCTGCACGCGATCGCCTTCGGATGCACTGAAGTTGATGACGTGATCCAGTCCGGCCTCGGAGAAGGTATGCAGGATGTCCGCGCCTGCGCCACCGTCCATGGTGTCGCTGCCGCGGTCGCCCGACACATAGTCGTCGCCGTCGCCGCCCCTGCAGATGTCGTTGCCCTGGCCGCCGCGCACGACGTCGTCGTCTCGACCTCCGTCCACGACGTCATCGCCGACATTGCCGTAGACGAGGTCCTGGCCCTGATCACCGAAGATGAGGTCGGCGTCCTTGCCGCCGACCACCCAGTCGTCGCCCTCGCCACCGTTGATGGTGTCCTGGCCCATGTTGCCGTTGATGTCGTCGAAGTCCGCCCCCCCGATCAGCCGGTCTTCGCCGTCCTCGCCGCGCAGGTAGCTGCGCCCCGCGCCCCCCACGACCGTGTCCGAGCCGGCGCCGGCAGAAACTGTGTCGTCGCCATCACCCCCGTACAGCAGGTTGTCGGCCGGGCCGGCGGTGATGTGGTCGTTACCCCCGCCGCCATCGTAGCTGAACTGACCGCCCATGAGGCTGCGGACATCGTCGCCCTCGCTGCCGCGCTCCTCTGGCGCCCGGAAGGTCTCGCCGCCGGGTGCGGTGCCGCCGCCACCTCCGCCACCGCCGCCTCCGCCTCCGCCTCCACCGCCTCCACCGCCTCCACCAGAGGGCGCCGGCGGGGGCGGGGCCGGGGGAAGGGTCGCGGCGGCATATAGCGAGCCCAGGTTCTCCACGGCGACGTCCGCCAGCCCCCGGCCCTGCAGGACGACGGCGTCCTCGGCAGTCCCTCCGTTCCCATTGGTGTCGCCGAACACGACGACGTCGGCTCCGACCTGGACCGCGACAAAGCGGGCTCCCGCGACGATCGCGGCGTTGGCCGCCGTGAGGCCGTCCCCAAAGGTCGCGGCCGATGTCTCGACGTACTGGCCCGTGAAGTAACCGAACTGAAGGCGGTCGCTGCTCGTCCAGTCCGTGATCACATCGACGTTCGCGAGGTCGAGGCCGGAGTTGCCTGAGCCCACCCAGACGGTGTCCACGCCGCTGCCCAGTGTGATGAGGTCGCGCGCGCCACCACCCTGGATGGAGTCGTCGCCATCGCCGCCCGCGAGGGAGTCGGCGCCGTCCCGGCCGTCCAGCGTGTCGCTCCCACCGGCGCCGGACAGGCTGTCGTCACCCGACCAGCCACGGATCAGGTTCGCCGCGCCATCGCCCGTCAGTCGGTCGCCGAACAGGCTGCCGTCCAGGTTCTCGAACCCGCCCAAGGTGTCGATGCCGTCGCCGCCTCCGACCGCCTGGGCCGTCGTCGACTCCAGAGTCACTGTCACGCCGGCCTGGGCGTTGAGGTACGAGACCGTGTCGCGTCCTGGACCGCCGTCCAACCTGTCGTCGCCCGGGCCGCCCTCGACGCTGTCGTCGCCCGACCCGCCGGACACCGTGTCGTCGCCAGCCAGACCACGGAGCTCGTCGGAGCCGTCGCCAGCTGCGATCGAGTCCGAGCCGCTGCCGCCCGCCAGCACATCATGCCCGGACGTGCCGGTGAGCGTCTGGGCTCCGGGCGAAGGAACAGGGGGCGGCGGCGCCGACGGGGCCAGGAAGTTCGAGGCGTCGATATCGCCCAGACCCCGCCCGGACAGGATGACCACGTCGTCCGCGCCACCGTTGTTCCCGGCGCTGTCGGCGAACACGAACACGTCCTGCCCCACGGAGATGGCGACATAGTCGATCGCGCCGTCAGCGATGAGGCCGTTCGCGAGGGTCCTGGCGGCCTCGAAGCTGTTAGCTCCCGCCTCCAGATAGTTCGCACTAGTCCCCGCCCCGATCGAGAACTGCAGGTAGTCCCCGATCTCCCAGCCGATAATCGTGTCGCAAAGGCTCCCTACGACACCGCTGTCGCCGGGCGCGAAGACATAGACGTCGCTGCCGGTGAAGCCGGTCAGCACGTCCGTACCCGCACCGCCGCTGAGGGTGTCGCGCCCGGCCATGCCGATCAGCCTGTCGGCGCCCGCGCCCCCGCTCAGGCTGTCGAAGCCTTCCCCTCCGTCGAGCGAGTCGTCGCCGCCCTCGCCCTGCAGGGCGTCCTCCCCAGCTCCGCCGACCAGGGAGTCGTTTCCGCCGCCTCCTGCCAGGGCGTCCCAGCCGAGCCCGCCGTCCAGTGTGTCGGCCCCCTCGCCGCCCGCCAGGCTGTCACCCGCCCGACCGCCGGCCAGCGAGTCCGCGCCGTCCAGACCGTTGACGGTGTCCGGACCCACGCCGCCGACCAGGGTGTCGCTGCCGCTCGTCCCGCCAAGCACCGCGCCCGGGGGCGCCGAACCATCGGCCGGGTAGCCGCCCAGGTTGTCCGGTGTCAGCGAGGCCAGCGAGACGTTCTTGAGGATGATGCGATCGACGTAGTTCCCGGCGTCATTGATCTTCAGGATGGTGTCGGCGCCCGACGTCTCCAGGCGCGCCAGCTGCAGCTGGAACGGATTGGTCGCTCCGTCCCAGCCCGGGAAGACCGCGCCGAGGTAGTCCGCCAGGTCGAGCTGGTCGCCGCCAGCGCCGGCCTGGAAGTCGGTGATGGTGATCTTGCTGCGGGTCGTCTCGGCGATGTCGAAGGTGACCCTGTCGCGCCCGGCTCCGAGGGTGGCCGTCACATTGGCCGCACCGTTGAGGGTGATCAGGTCGTTCCCGGCGCCCCCGTCCAGCACATAGGCGCCCGCGCGATAGACGAGGAACGTGTCGTCGCCATCGCCGCCACGGGCCACGACCCCGCTGCCGGCGTCGCGCTCAAGGAAGAGCCGGTCGGCGCCGTCCCCCCCATCGAGCGTGGAGGTTCCGGCGCCTCCGCCATAGATCGGGCTGACCAGGGTGTCGGCCCCCGCCTCGCCAAGCAGGTGGTCGCTATCCGCGCCGTCCAGGGCGTCGTTGCCGTCGCCGCCGCGGACGACGTCATTCCCGAACCCGCCGTAGGCGACGTCGTCGCCGGCCCCGGCGTCGATCGTATCGTCGCCGCCCTCGCCGTAGATGTAGTCCACACCCGCGAGGCCCGAAATGCTGTCGGCCCCGATGCCGCCGCGCAGGTTTCCGTCGGCCCCGGCGGTGCCCGTGATCGTATCGCCCGCCGTGCTCGCGCCGCTGGCGTTGAATCCGAAGAAGGTCTGGCCGCTCAGCTGCCCGGGGCTCAGCCCGACGAAACGGACAATGTCGACGTAGCCGTCCCCGCCGCCGTCGCGGTCGAAACGCAGCAGGGTGTCCGCGCCGGACTGCGCCAGTTGCAGATGGCCTGTGGTGAACGGGTTCTGTCCGTTCCAGCCCGTGAGCGCGTTGGTCAGGTCACCGGAGACGCGATCGAGGTCCACATCGAAGTCCTGCAGCGTCAGCAGGCCCGGGGTCGCGCCAGTCGCGAAGCTTGCGGGGTCGAGGACGAACGTCACCTTGTCCGCACCGGCGCCGAGCGTGGCCGTGAGTTGGCCGCTGAAACCCGAGAAGGTGAGCACATCGTCGTCCGCCCCGGCGTCGAACTGGCCGGTGACCGCACTCGTCGCGGTGAAGCTGTCCGCGCCCATGCCGGCGATCGCGGACACTTCGATGCCGCTTGTTCCGCCGCGGACCGTCAATCGGTCGGCGCCGCCACCGCCGTCCATGGTCACGTGCATGAGCCCGCCGCCGGCAAGCAGGGCCGTCGCCGAAAGATCGTCGGCGCCGTCCCCGCCAGTGAGCCTGCCGTCGCCGCCGGTGAGACTCAGACCGTCGTCGCCCGCGCCGCCATCCAGGGTGTCGTTGCCGCCTCCGCCCACCAGGGTGTCGGCGCCGTCGTCGCCTGAGAGGACTCCATTGCCGGTAAGCTGGTCGGCGCCATCGCCGCCAGACATGCTGTCGATGCCTGAGCCACCCCAGATGAGATCGTTGCCGCCACCGCCGGTCAGGGTGTCGGCGCCCTGGTTTCCAGAGATGTGGTCCGGACCCGCGCCCCCCGTCAGGCTGTCATCGCCTGCGCCGCCGCTCAGCGTCATCGGCGCGGTCGAGGCGGCTGTGGTCCCAACGATATGCGATGCGGCGATGTCGGACAGGCTGCGGCCGACCAGGACGACGGCGTCTTCCGCCGCCCCGTTGTCGCTGCCGCTGTCGGCGAACACGACCACGTCGGAACCCACCGCGACCGCGACGAAGTCGGCCGCGCCGCCGGCGATCTGCGCGTTGGCCAGGTTCAGCGCGTCAGCATAGCTGGCCGCCGAGAACTCCAGATAGTTCATGGCGGTCGCGGGCCCATTCGCGAACGCCAGCGCGTCGGTCGCACTCCAGTCGGTCACGATGTCGAGGGAGCCGGGGCTAAGACCACTATCGCCACGTGCGATCACGAAGGTGTCGGCGCCTCCGTTACCCGTGAACACGTCACGGTCGGCCCCACCTGTCAGGCGATCGTCGCCGTCACCCCCGCGCAGCGTATCCATGCCGCCGGCCCCGGAGATCGTGTCCGCGCCGATCGCGCCGTTCAGCACGTCGTTTCCGGACCCCCCGGCCACCGTCAGCTTGAGATTCACCGTCAGGTCGACCAGTTCGACACCGGTGGCGGTCCCCAGCAGCAGGGCCTTGCCGCCACTGATTACGTCCATCTGGCCGCCCGGCGCGCCGACATAGCCATGGTTGCCGTTCTGGACGTCGAACGTCCCCACCTGCGTCCAGGTCAGGGTGTCGATCACCAGCATCTTCTTGGCGGTCCCCTGCCAAAGGAACAGGTGGTTGCCATCGACATCGAAAGTCGCGCCGTGAACGGCGCCGGCGCTCTGGAGGCTGCTGAGGTTGGCGATGGACTGAAGCCCGCTGCTCAGCACGAAGATGTTGTTATAGGTGACGTCGACCACCAGACTGCGCGCCTCGTTGTAGTCGCCCGTGCCGTTGTTGAAGCCGCTGGTTCCGAGATTGTAGAGGTCGTTGCTGAAGGTGACCCGATCCGCTGCGGCGCTGTACACATGCAGCGGCCCGCTCGAGATGTTGGATTCCTGGATCAGGATGTGCTGGCGGTCATCGGAGACCAGCAGATGGCTCGACTGGCGGACGCTGCTCAGTCCCGCGACCGTCGAAAACACCGGGTTGGCGGCGTCCGCCTGGAAGGTCCTGAAGGTGTTCCAGCCGGACCCGGCGAAGTCCGTTGTCACCAGCGCCCGGTTATCGGCCGCGATGGCGACATCGTAGACGCCGGTCTCCATGAAGCCGGTGCTGAACGAGATCCGGTCGACGCTTCCGGTCCCTAGGTTCACCCGGGTGATCTGGTTGATGAAGGTCTTTTCGGACGCTGACGGTGCGCTTGTCTCGACCGGCACGGTGTTGCCGATCAGGACGAATGAGCCGTCGGGGCTGATGTCGATCGCGCCAGGCGTCCCGGCGATGTCGATCGATCCGACATATGCCTTTTGAGCGACGCTCCACGTGAGCAGCTTGCCGTCGCCCGTCGTGAAGTGGATGGCGTCGCGCTGCGGGTCGTAGACGAACGACTTGAACGCCGTCGGATTGACGACACTACCCAGGTCCATCTGCACGCCCCCCGAACTGTACACTGGGCGTACTCGCGCCGACCCCCGTCGACAGCCGCGCGCACTCGTGCACGGCCGACCCCCACGCGCGAAAGTAGCGGCCGGATAAAGTACAGTCCAGCTTGTTAAGCCCGCGTTAACTAATGGAAAGCGGTCCGGGAGGAGATCAGACCGTCGGCGCCTCCGTAATCACAAGGCTCAGGCGCCGAAGATCCAGCCGGTGGTCAGCGTGCTCATCTGGACGCCCACCAGGACCATCTGGCCGCCGCCGGTCATGTCGATGACCGTGTCGGCGCCCACCTGGCTCACCGTGTACTGCGTGCCGGGATCGACCTGCACCCGGTCGCCCTGGGCCAGGCTGAAGTCCAGCACCCGGTCCAGGCCGGCGTCGCCGAAGGTGTGGAAGATATCGGCCCCGGCGCCGCCGGTCACGGTGTCCGAGCCCTTGTCGCCCGAGACGTAGTCGTCGCCGGCCCCACCGTTGATGACGTCGTTGTCCTGGCCGCCGCGGACGACGTCGTTGCCGTCGCCGCCCTCGCAGGTGTCGGCGCCCAGGTTGCCGTAGACCAGGTTCTGGCCGGCCGCGCCCACCAGGCTGTCGTTGTCCCGACCGCCGACCACCCAGTCGTCGCCGCCGCCGGAGACACAGGTGTCATTGCCCATGTTGCCGTTGATGTCGTCGAAGCCCGTCCCGCCGACGATGGAGTCCGCGCCGTCACCGCCGCGGAGATAGTTCGTGCCGCTCGCCACCGTGATCGTGTCGGCGCCCGCCAGGCCATCGATGGTGTCATTGCCTGCCCCGGTGAGCACATCACCGCCCAAGGTCGCCGGGGACTTCGGCTCGGTATACGGCGTGTCGTTTCGGAAGTTGATCAGGCCGACGACGTCCAGGGAGTTGTTGTCGAGCGTCACCCTCAAGCCCAGGCGCGGCACGAACACGTCGACATTCCCACCGACCTGGATCGCGATGTACTCGAAGCCGCGCGCGTAGAGGTCCTGCGCCTGGGTCCGCGGGTCGATGAAGGCGTACTGCGCCTCGATGTAGTTCTCGGCCGTCGGGGCGAGCCCGCCACGGAACAGCAGGATGTCCCCGAAATCCTTGATCCGGTCCAGCTCGGTGACCAGCCCCAGCCACGGGCTGTCTCCCGCTCTGAACTCGAAGACATCCAGGTCGCCGCCGCCCTCCAGGAGATCGACTCCGAGCCCGGCGACTATGACATCCATGCCGGCGCCGCCGGTGATGCTGTCGCGGCCCGCGCCGCCCTCCAGCGTGTCGTCGCCGGCGCCGCCGGTGATCGTATCCGCCCCGTCCAGGCCGCTGAACCAGTTCGCGCCGGCGTCCCCGCGCAGCACGTCGTTGAACGCGCCGCCGATGGCGTTCTCGACGCCGCTCAGGGTGTCCTGGCCCAGGACGGTGTCGAGCAAGATCGTATGGTTGGTCTCGAGGTTGACGAAGACGCCGGCGGTCAGATTGCTGTAGACGAGGGTGTCGGACCCGCCGCCGCCGTCGATCAGGTCCTCGCCGCGGCCGCCATCCAGGGTGTCGGCGCCCAGCCCGCCGTTGAGCGTGTCGTTGTCGGCGCCGCCGGACAGGACGTCATTCCCTTCGAGACCCGATAGGGCGTCGGCCCCATCGCCGCCCAGCAGCTGGTCGCCACCGGCGCTGCCCGAGGCCACGTCGGCTCCTGCCGAACCCAGAAAGAGCTTGGTGTTGTCCGCAAAGCTGATCGCTCCGCCCAGGACGCCGCTGCCGAAGGCGACGGAACGCCCCTGATCCGTGAGCGTCGCCCCGGAGGCCGTGTAGGCCACCGCGACCGAGATCGGCGTCGTCGCGGAGTTGAACGACAGCGTATCCGCCGTCACACGAAAGGCGGCCGCCTGCGCAGCCGTGATCGACTCGAAACTATAAGCTGGCACTCACGCCCCCCGGCCACGCGACAGGCACGCTGCTAGCTTGGCTTTAGTGCGTCAAGGCCGCGCGAGGAAGGCGCGACGCGAGCGCCCGCCCCTACCGCGTGAACTTGTGGAACTTGATCCGGTGGGGGATCAGGCTGTCGGCGCCCAGGCGGCGCTTCTTGTCCTCTTCGTAGGCCTCGAAGTTGCCCTCGAACCATTCCACATGGCTGTCGCCCTCGAAGGCCAGGATGTGGGTGGCGAGGCGGTCCAGGAACCAGCGGTCGTGGCTGATGACCACGGCGCAGCCGGCGAATTCCTCCAGCGCCTCTTCCAGGTTCTGCAGCGTCTCGATGTCCAGGTCGTTGGTCGGTTCGTCGAGCAGGATGACGTTGCCGCCCTCGGTCAGGGTCTTGGCCAGGTGGACGCGGTTGCGCTCACCGCCCGAGAGCTGGCCGACCTTCTTCTGCTGGTCGCCGCCGCGGAAGTTGAACGAGCCCACGTAGGAGCGCGTGTTGATCTCGCGCTTGCCGACCGCGAGGATATCCAGCCCCTGGCTGACCTCCTGCCAGACCGTCTTGTTGGGATCCAGCGCGTCGCGGCTCTGGTCCACGTACGCCAGCTTCACCGTCTCGCCGACGCGGAAGGTGCCGCCGTCGGGCTGTTCCTGGCCGGTGATGATCTTGAACAGGGTCGACTTGCCGGCGCCGTTCGGGCCGATGACGCCGACGATGCCGTTCGGCGGCAGCTTGAAGGTCAGGTCCTCGAACAGGACCTTGTCGCCATAGGCCTTGGAGAGGCCGTTCGCCTCCAGCACCAGGTTGCCCAGACGCGGGCCGGGCGGGATCTGGATGGTGGCGAAGCTCTGGGCCTCGCGCATGTTCTCCTGGGCGCGGACCATCTCGTCATAGGCGGCCAGGCGGGCCTTGGACTTGGCTTGGCGGGCCTTGGCGCCCGAGCGCACCCATTCCAGTTCGCGGGTCATGGCGCGCTGGCGGGCGGCGCTCTCGGACTGCTCCTGCACCACGCGCTTCGTCTTCTGCTCCAGCCAGCCGGAGTAGTTGCCCTCGTAGGGGATGCCCTTGCCGCGGTCGATTTCCAGGGTCCACTTGGTCACCTGGTCCAGGAAGTAGCGATCGTGGGTGACCAGGATCACGCAGCCCGGGAAGGCTTCCAGGTGGTGCTGCAGCCAGGCGACGCTCTCGGCGTCCAGGTGGTTCGTCGGTTCGTCCAGCAGCAGCATGTCGGGCTTGCTGAGCAGCAGGCGGGCCAGCGCGATGCGGCGCTTCTCACCGCCCGACAGCTTGTCCACCGGCCAGTCGTTGGGCGGGCAGCGCAGGGCGTCCATGGCCATCTCGATCTTGGAATCGATGTCCCACAAGTCGCCCGCGTCGATCTTCTCCTGGAGGGCGGTCATCTCCTCCATCAGCTCGTCGGTGTAGTTCTCGCCGAGCTCGGCCGCGATCTGGTTGTAGCGGTCGAAGATCTTCTTCTCTTCGCACCACGAGATGACGTTGCCCCAGACGTTCAGGGCTTCATCGATGTGCGGCTCCTGCTCCAGGTAGCCCATCTTCACGCCGTCGGCGGCCTTGGCCTCGCCCGAGTACTCCTTGTCGACGCCGGCGATGATCTTCAGCAGCGTCGACTTGCCCGAGCCGTTGACCCCGACGACGCCGATCTTGGCGTCCGAGTAGAACGACAGCCAGATGTTCTCGAAGAGCTTCTTGGGGCTGCCGGGAAAGGACTTGGTCAGTCCCTGCATCTGGAAAATGTACTGCTGCGCCATGGGGCGTCCGCGCTCGCTTGATTAAAATGTGGGAAGTCGGGCGTGCAGATAGCGATGGCGGGGGTTCTGTGCAACGGCGGAACCTCCGGCGGCTCCAAGCGTTGGCCTCCGACGGGGACGGGGGAACCACGAGTGCGCGCCGATGAGGTCCAACAGCCGGCCGGCCGTCGAGCGGGTAAGGTGATGGCCGCGTCTGGCCCCTCGGACCGCACCTTCCACTACCTCGTGGACGCCGTCACCGACTACGCCATCTACATGCTGGACACCGAGGGCCGCATCTCCAGCTGGAATACGGGCGCCCATCGCCTGAAAGGCTACACAGAGGCCGAGGTGCGCGGCCGGCACATCTCGCAATTCTTCACCCCCGAGGATCGCGACCGCGGCCTGCCGGAGGCGCTCCTGGCGCAGGCCGAGCGCGAGGGCCGGGTCGAGGCGCAGGGCTGGCGCGTGCGCAAGGACGGCAGCCGCTTCTGGGCGCTGGGGGCGCTGCACGCCGTGCGGAACGAGGCCGGCGAGCTCATTGGCTTCGCCAAGGTCACCCGCGACATGACCCCTCAGCGCGAGGCGCAGCAGGCGCTTGAGGAGAGCGAGCGCCGCTTCCGACTGCTGGTCGAGGGGGTGGTCGACTACGCCATCTACATGCTCGACCCCAATGGCGTGGTGACCAACTGGAACCGCGGCGCCGAGCGGATCAAGGGCTATGCCGCCGGCGAGATCGTGGGGCGCCATTTCAGCGCCTTCTACACGCCGGAGGACCGCAAGGCCGACCTCCCCACACGCGCGCTCGCGACCGCTCTGCGCGACGGGCGCTTCGACGCCGAGGGCTGGCGGGTGCGCAAGGACGGCAGCCGCTTCTGGGCCTCGGTGGTCATAGATCCGATCTACGACGACGACGGCGTCCTGATGGGCTTCGCCAAGATCACCCGCGACGTCAGCGAGCGGAAGGCCGCCCTGGAGGCGCTGACCGAGAGCGAGCGGCAGTTCCGCACGCTCGTCTCGGGCGTCGTCGACTATGCGATCTTCATGCTCGAACCCGACGGGATCGTCAGCAACTGGAACACCGGCGCCGCGCGCATCAAGGGCTATACGGCGGACGAAATCGTCGGCCAGCACATCTCCCGCTTCTATATCGAGGAGGATCGTGCGTCCGGCACGCCGGCGCGCGCGTTGGAGACCGCCCTGCGCGAGGGCCGCTACGAGGCGGAAGGCTGGCGGGTGCGCAAGGACGGCAGCCTGTTCTGGGCCTCCGTGATCATCGACGCCATCCGTGGAGAAGACGGAGAGCTCATCGGTTTCGCCAAGGTCACCCGCGACATCACCGAGAAGCGCCAGGCTCAGCTCGACCTGCAGCAGGCGCACGAGCAGCTCGCCCAGAGCCAGAAGCTGGAAGCGCTGGGCAAGCTCACCGGCGGCGTCGCGCACGATTTCAACAACCTGCTGATGGTGGTCAGCGGGCAGGCGCAGCTTTTGCGCCGGAAGGTCGCGGACGACCCCCGGGCTCTGCGGGCTCTGGACGCCATCGAGGTGGCCGCCCGACGCGGCGAGGACCTCACCCGCCATCTGCTGTCCTTCTCGCGCCGCCAGCGGCTGACGCCGACCTCCACCTCGCTGACGGGTCAGGCCTCGGGCCTGAAGGAGCTGCTGAGCGCCAGCCTGCCGCCCGCCGTCCGCCTGGAGGCGGATCTGCCGGACGACCTCTGGCCGGTCGCCGTGGATCTGGGCGAGTTCGAACTGGCGTTGCTGAACCTGACCGTCAATGCGCGCGACGCCATGCCCCACGGCGGCGTGCTCTCGCTGGCCGGCGCCAATGTCACCCTGAGCGGCGGGGGAGCCGACGGCCTGGCCGGCGATTTCGTCGCGCTCACCATCGCCGACACAGGGACCGGGATCGCGCCCGATATCCTGCCGAAAATCTTCGATCCTTTCTTCACGACCAAGGACGTCAACAGGGGGACGGGCCTGGGCCTGTCCCAGGTGTTCGGCTTCGCTCAGCAGTCTGGGGGTACGGTCACGGTCGCCAGCGAGCTGGGTGCGGGAACGCGCTTCACGCTCTACCTGCCGCGCGCCCACAAGGCTCCACTGTCGGTCGAGGAGGACGAGAGCCCCGAGGTCGCAGGCAGCGCCCGGATCCTGTTGGTCGAGGATAATCCGGAGGTGGCCGAGGTGGCCGCCCGCATGCTGGAGGAGTTGGGCCACCAGGTCCGCACCGTCGGCAGCGGCGCCGCCGCGCTGGCGGCGCTGGCCGATGACCAGGAGGTCGACCTGGTGTTCAGCGACATCGTCATGGCCGGCGAGCCGGATGGCCTGGGCATGGCCCGGCGGGTCCGCGAAGTCCTCCCGCACGTGCCGATCCTGCTGGCCACCGGCTACAGCGAGGCCGCCGCCCGGATCGGCGACGAATTCCCGATCCTGCGCAAGCCGTACAAGCTGGGGGACCTGAACCGCGCCATCGCCGAACGCCTGGCGCCGAAGGCCCTCGGCAAGCTGGTCGACCTGGAGGTCGCCCGCCGGGCGCGGGCGTCGCGCGGGGAATAGCGAAAAGACCGCGGGAGGGGCGGACGCCCCTCCCGCGAGTTGTCCCTGGGCCGGCCGAACGAACCGAAGTGGCCTGCCGAGGGGAGGAACTTGCAGTGGATTAGTTTCGGGCGGCCTGGACCCGGATCGCCGCTTTGTTGCAGGCCCGGACCTGGCCGTCGGAAAGCTCGCGGGCGCCGGACTTGTAGCTGGCCACGGGGCCGACCACGGCGACCACCTTCTTGCATTCGCGGACCAGCCCATCGAGGTTCGCCTTGCGCTCGGCCGAGCCCTGGCACTGATCGCCTTCGCAGCGCCACGCGACCCCGGCGATGGTCGCCTCGCGCGGCGGCGAGTTGGCGGCTACGAGACGCGCCTCGCCCCGATAGGCGGTCGCCTGAGCCGCCGCCGAACCGGCAAACGCCATCCCTGACACGAGCACCGCTGCTGCGGCGATCGCGTCCACACACCTGAAGTTTTGCATTTTCGTGTTCCTTTGGGTAGAAAAGAGCACGACCGGTCGCTAACCTCAAAAGAGCACGATCGGTCACTTTGTCAAGCAGGGAGGCTTGGCCTTTTGCGAAAAGGTGAAGCGACGAGGGCCCGCATCGTCGGGGAAGCAGCGCGTCAGGCGGCGCTCCGTGGCCTCACGGGGGTGAGCCTGGCCGACCTGGCCGACGCGATCGGCATCTCCAAGAGCGGCCTCTTCAAGCACTTCGAGTCCAAGGACGATCTGCACCTGGCCGTCGTCGAGTCGGTGACGGAGCGATTCACCGACATGATCTGGAGGCCCGCCCAGCCGCTTGCGCCGGGCCGGGCGCGCCTGGAGGTGATTTTCGACCGCTGGCTGTACTGGTGCGAGGACGAATGGCCCGATAGCGGCTGTCCGATCAACGCGTTCAGCATCGAGCTGGATGATCAGCCGGGCCCGCTGCGGGACCGGCTGCGAAAGGGGCTGGAAGGCTGGCGCAAGACGTTGCTGCGCGAGTTCACCCTGCTCCGCGACCCGCCGCTCAGCGAGGCCGAGGCGCAGGCCGCCTATTTCCAGATGAAGAGCTTCATCCTGGGCCACTCGGATTCCCGGCGCATGATGGGCGACGCCGACGCCAAGCGGTCGGCTAAGGCCGCCTTCGAGGCCCTGCTCGACCGCACGTCCCGCGCGGCCGCCTAGGGCCTTCCTGAGAAGGCCCTCTTCTCATGGCTGGCGCGGGTTGGGCGGCGAAACCGGCGGCCGCTTTCGCCTGACACGCTCTCGGAACGATAACGCCGCTGTCGCGTAGTCACTGCGACGGGTGGATCACCCGAGTGACACGTAAAGGACGACAACAATGCACAAGGACGAAGCCAAGGGCGCCGCCAAGGACATCTCCGGTTCGCTGAAGGAAGCGGCCGGCAAGGCCACCGGCAACGAGCGGCTGCAGGCCGAAGGCGCCGGCGAACGCGTCGAAGGCAAGGTGCAGAAGGGCGTGGGCGCGCTCAAGGACGCCGCCCGCGACGTGCTGAAGAAGTAGGGCAAGGAGCTCGAGCCGGGTCCGTATCCCCGGGCGGCCAATCCGGGCGTCCCAACGGCGCAGGACCCGGCCGCCTTCGGACCGTGGCGACGAGGCCAAGGGCCGCGCCGGAACCGGCTGCGGCCCTTGTCGCGTCTAGGCCTCGGCGTCGATCTCCGCGAAGGTCTTGCCCTTGGTCTCCCGCGCCAGCACCGCCGCGACGCCGGTGACCAGCGCGGCCACCGCCACGTAGATCGCGATCGGCGTGCCCGAGCCCGTGGCCTGCAGCAGCGCCGCGGCGATCAGCGGGGCCAGGGAGCCGGCGAAGATCGAGGTCACCTGATAGGCCAGCGAGACGCCGGAATACCGCATCCGCGTCGGGAACATCTCCGCCAGGAACGCTGCCTGCGGCCCATACATCGCCCCGTGGAAGAAAAGCGCGCCCACGCAAGCCAGGACGATCATCCCCGGCTGTGCGGTGTCCAGGAGGCGGAAGAAGACGAACGCCCAGATCATCATCCCAAACGCCCCGAAGGCGTAGACCGGCCGCCGGCCGATTTTGTCGGACAGGGCGCCGAACAACGGGATCAGGAACACGTGGCAGGCGGAGGCGATCAGGATCGCCTCCAGCGCCACCGCGCGCGACAGTCCCAGCTGCTGGGTGACGTAGGTGATCGAGAAGACGGTTATCACGTAGTAGCTGATGTTCTCGGCGAACTTCAGGCCCCCGCCGATCAGCAGCTCCCGCGGGCGCTGGCGGATCGCCTCCAGGGTCGGGGCCTTCTCGATGGCGGCGGCCTCCTTGGCCACCTCCTGGAAGGTCGGGCTCTCCTCCACCGTGGTCCGGATCCACCAGCCGACGCCGATCAGCACGGCCGACAGCAGGAACGGCACGCGCCAGCCCCAGGCCAGGAAATCGGCCTCGCTCTGAAAGGCGGCCATCGCCGCCAGCATGCCGGACGCCAGCAGGCTGCCCGCCGCCACTCCCGCCTGCGGGAAGCTGGCCCAGAGGCCGCGCCGGGCCGCGTCGCCATGCTCGGCCACGATCAGCACCGCCCCGCCCCACTCGCCGCCCACCGCGAAGCCCTGGACGAGCCTCAGCGCGATCAGCATGGCCGGAGCCCAGATCCCCACCTGGTCGTGGGTAGGCAGCAGGCCGATCAGCACCGTGGCCCCGCCCATCAGCACCAGGCTGAGCATCAGCAGCTTCTTGCGGCCGATGCGATCGCCGAAATGCCCGAAGACGATGCCCCCCAGCGGCCGGGCCACGAAGCCCAGGGCATAGGTGGCGAACGCCAGCATCGTCCCGACCAGCGGCTCCGACGACGGGAAGAACAGCTTGTTGAACACCAGCGCCGCGGCGGTGCCGTAGAGGAAGAAATCGTACCACTCGATGGTGGTGCCGATCATGCTGGCGGCCACCACCTTGCGCAGGGTGGCGGGCGACGACACGGCCCCGGTCGAACTCATTGCGCTATCCCCCATCCGCCGCTCCCAGGCGCCGGTTCGAGGGGACTGTCCGGGGCCGGAGGCGTCAGCGCAAGGCCCTGCCCAAGCTCGCGGCGCCGGGCGGCGTCTGGTCGCACCCGAGGCCGCGTAGGGTTGACGTTAAGGATTGGCCCGCCATCTTGCGACCTTCCTAACGACGGCCCCGGAGGCTAGATGCCCAACCTCGTCCGCCGCAGAGAGCTGCTCACGTTCGGAGCCGCCGCCGGCCTCGCCGCGATCGCCGGCCCCGCCTGGACCCGGCAACTGGATGTCTGGGAGCCGCGCCGCGCGATCCTCGACAACCTCCACACCGGCGAGAAATTCAACGAGGTCTACTTCGCCAACGGCAGCTATCTGCCCGACGCCCTGGCCGAGGCCACCCGCGTGATGCGCGACTGGCGCACCGGCGAGGAGCGCTTCATCGACCCGGCCCTGTTCGACGCCCTGCACGCCATCCGCGGCAAGCTGGAGACCCGGGCCCAGTTCCAGATCATCTCCGGCTACCGGTCGCCCAAGACCAACGCCATGCTGCATGGCCGCTCGAAGGGCGTCGCCACCAACAGCCAGCACACGGTCGGCAAGGCCATCGACGTGCGCGTCCCCGGCGTGGAGCTGGCCCATCTGAACGGCGCGGCCCTGGCCGTGGGCGCCGGCGGCGTCGGCTTCTATCCGGTGTCGAACTTCGTCCACGTGGACACCGGCCGCGTCCGCCAATGGCGAGGCGCCTGACCTAAGCCGGCGGAGACTCGCTCGGCGGGTCCGGCTCCACCGTGGTCATGCCCGTGGCGGCGGCGTCGTCCTGGATCTGCTGGTCCTCGGGCGTACGCTCGACGGGCGGCGGGGGCGGCTCCGGCGCAGCGACAGGCGCCTCCACCACCGGCGCGGGGGGCGCGGCCTCGACCACCGGCGCAGGCTCGGCCGCCTGCTCCACCGGCTTGTCGAAGTCGAGGTTCCGGCTCACGGCGAGAGCCACCAGGACCGCCGCGCAGGCGGCCGCGATCCATAAGACCTTCTTCAGCATCTAGGCCCCCTCAGACCTTCGTACCCGAGGCCAGCACACCGGTGCGCTGGAGCAGCTCGCGGTCCCAGTTATACGGGTCCGAGCGGAAGTGCATCTGCCCGTCCGAAGCGCCGAACGCCGTCCAATAGAGGATGTAGACCGGCACCTGGACCGCTAGCCTGGCGCGCACCGTCTTGTCGCCCTCCAGCTGCTTGTCGATGGCCTCGGGCGTCCAGGTCGGATCGCCGTTCAACAGCGCCTCCGCCAGGGCCCGGGGCTTCTCCACCCGCACGCACCCGTGGCTCGCGTTGCGCGCATAGAGGTCGAAACCGCCTTTGGACGGGGTGTCGTGCAGATAAACCGCGAACGGGTTGTCGAAGTCGAACTTGAACCGGCCCAGCGCGCTCTGGTCGCCCGAAGCCTGCTGCAGGCGCGGCTGGCCGCCCTGGACCGGGATCACCCGGAAGCCGTTGCGCGCGAAGTAGCCGGGGTTGGCCTTCTCCTTCGGCCACAGCTCGCGCTGCGCGATGCCGGACGGCACGTTCCAGGGCGGATTGATCACCACCGAATGGATCATCGAGGTCAGCATCGGGGTCTCGTCGCCCGGCTTGCCCGAGACGGCCTTCATCGACATCACCGGCTTGTCGTCGCGGAACAGGGTGACAATTGCCGCGCCGGTGTTCACCTGCACCCGAGTGGCAGGCATCGTCGTGGGCATCCAACGCCAGCGTTCCATGTTGGCGACAATCTGGAGTATCCGCTGGCCCACCGGTTGGTTCAGATGGGAAAGCGTGCCGTTCCCGACCACGCCATCGGGCTTCAGGCCATAGCGGCGCTGAGCGCGGATCACCGCCTCCTCGAGCGGCTTGTCGAACGTCGCGGAGCCTGTCGCCGCCACGGCGCTGTCCTCGACGGCCAGCCGGGCGCGGAGCATGGCGACGCGCGGGTCCGTCGAGCCCAGCTCCATCTTCGGGCCGTCGCTGACGGTCTTCCAGCCGCCGCTGGCCGCGATCTCCCGGTAGCGGACCAGGCCGCGCTTCAGGGCGGCGTAGCCGGAGTAGCGGGGCGGCAGGCTGTCGAGCCAGGCCTGCAGCCGGCCCTCGGCCAGCGCATTCGCCAGGTCCGGGCGGGGATCGTAGGCCGCCGGCCGCACCTGCCATAGCGCCGGGAACTTGTCGGGATCCATGCGGCCGATGCGGACGTCATGAGCGTAGCGCACCAGGCCGTCGGTCAGGGCGGTCTGCTGGGCCGGCGTCAGGGCGCCGTCGTCCGGGAGGCCTTCTGGGACATAGGCCTTGGGCTGCAAGCCGTGCAGATCGGCCGCGCGCAGGGCCTTCAGGGCCGCCTGGGCCTGGGCCGGCGTCAGCGCCGGGATCTCGACCGGAGGCGCCGGAGCAGGCGCAGCCGGGATGGCCAGCACCTGAGGCGCGGCGGCGGGCTGCGCCTCCGCCAGATTGCCCAACGCCAAGGGCGCCAAGGCGGCCAAAGCCAGGCAGCGCCCTATGCGTCCGCCCCGCAAGCCATCGCCGCCCATATCTTTACCCGGTCCTTTTCTGTTGCCCGGAGTATCTACGCACTCCGATGATCCCTGGATGAACGCCTATCTGGGCCTTCCGGCTCAGTGTGTCGACGGGGCCACATGACGTGACAGTGCGACTGTCACCCCCGAGCAACATATAACGCGTTACGCCGGAAGGTAGGCGTGGGCCGTTCCACCGGGATCGGTGACTTCGCCGTCGCTCACATAGCAAGGCCCGACCGGCGCCTTGCCGTAGCCGCCCGGGATATCCAGCACATAGGTGGGCTGGCAGAGGCCGGAGACCTTGCCGCGCAGGCTCCGCATCAGCGCCTGCCCCTCGGCGAGCGTCGTGCGGAAGTGGGCCGTGCCGGGCGCGAGGTCCGCGTGGTGCAGGTAGTAGGGCTTGATCCGCAGCTCCACGAACCGGCGCATCAGCGCCTCCAGCGTCGCCGCGTCGTCGTTGACGCCCTTCAGCAGCACGGTCTGGCTGACAATGGGGATGCCCGCGTCGAGGATGCGCGCGCACGCGGCCTCCGCGGCCGGGGTGAGCTCGTCGGCGTGGTTGGCGTGCAGGCCGACCCAGGTGGTCTTCCCCGGCGCGCGGAGCGCCGCCACCAGGCCAGGCGTGATCCGCTCGGGATCGACGACGGGCACGCGGGTGTGGAAGCGCACGACCTTCACGTGGGGAATCTTCGCCAGCCGGGCCATCAGGTCGCGAAGCCGGCGCACGGATAGGATCAACGGGTCGCCGCCGGTGACGATCACCTCCCAGATCGCCGGGTCTCCGGCGATATAGGCCATGGCTGCGTCCAGCTGCCCGGCGGACAGCGGCCTCACCCCGTCCGGCCCTACCATCTCACGGCGGAAACAGAACCGGCAGTACACCGCGCAGGCGTGATTGGCCTTCAGCAGCACCCGGTCCGGGTAGCGGTGGACGATCCCTTCGACCGGGCTGTGGGCGTCGTCGCCGATGGGGTCGGCGCGTTCCTCGGGCGTGGCGTCCAGTTCCGCGGCGCTGGGGACGAACTGGCGGGCCATCGGATCGTTGTTCGGGATCAGCTCGGCCATGGCAGGTGTGATGGCCACCGCGTAGCGCGCGGCGACGCCCTCCAGCTCGGGGAGCCGGTTCGGGGGGACGAGGCCGGCGTCGACCAGGTCGGCAGGCGTGCGAAGGGTGCGGGCGGTCATGGCGGGGCGCATATGGCCCATGCAGCTTGCGGCGGCAATTGGACCCTAGGCCGCGCGTTCCTCGTCCAGGGCCTGGCGCACCCGCCGCGCCAGCTGTTCGATGGTGAAGGGCTTGGGCAGCAGGGCGGATCGCACGCTCTCGGCCCCGCTGGCGTCGCGGGCGTATCCGGTGGTGTAGAGGACCCGGAGCGTCGGCATCGCCGCGCAGGCCCGTTCCGCCAGCTGCAGCCCGTTCATGCCCGGCATGACGATGTCGGTGAACAGCAGGTCGGCCGCCGGCCTGGCGGAAAGCCATCGCAGGGCCTCTTCGCCGTCCGATGCCTCGGCGACCGCATAGCCCAGATCGCGCAGGGCCTCGACCGACAGCCGGCGAACGTCAGGCTCGTCCTCGACCACCAGCACCGCCTCGCCGTCTCGCGCGCGGGGCAACGGCCCGGTGGCGGGGGTCGGGTCGGACGCCTCGGCCAGGGCGCCCGTCCAGCGCGGCAGGTAGATCGCCACCGTCGACCCCTGTCCGACTTCTGATCGGATGGTCACCCGGCCGCCCGACTGGCTGACGAAGCCGTACACCTGGCTGAGGCCAAGGCCGGTCCCTCGCCCCACCTCCTTGGTGGTGAAGAACGGTTCGAAGGCGCGCTCGATCACCGCGGGCGTCATGCCGACGCCCGTGTCCCGGATGCGGATAACTACATGGTCGCCGGCCGCCGGGCCGTCGGGATCGCCGGGGACGGGTCCCGTGACATTGGCGGTCTCCAGCGTGAGGCGCCCCCCGTCCGGCATGGCGTCGCGGGCGTTCACAGCCAGGTTCAGCAGGGCGTTCTCCAGCTCGGCGGCGTCCGCATGGACCGGCCACAGGTCCTCGGCCAGGGAGAGCTGGACCTCCACCCACTCGCCCAGCGAACGGCCCAGCAGATCCGTCACGCCGCCCATCAGCCGGTTGACCTCGAGGGGCTCGGGATTGAGGCGCTGACGCCGGGCGAACGCCAGCAATCGGCCGGTAAGCACCGCCGCCCGGCGCGCGCCCTCGGCGGCGTTGTCGATGTAGCGCCCGACGCGGGGATCCTCGCTTCCGGTCATCCGGCGCTTGGCCATGTCCAGGCTGCCCACCACGATAGCCAGCATGTTGTTGAAGTCGTGGGCGATGCCGCCGGTGAGCTGGCCGATGGCCTCCATCTTCTGCATCTGCCGCACCTGGCTCTCGGCGGCCTCCCGCCGGACCATCTCGCCGCGCAGCTCGCCGGTCCGCGCCTCGACGCGATCCTCCAACCCGGCGTTGACCTCGCGCAGCTCGGCCCGCGCCCGTTCGGCAAGCAGGGCCGCGCGGGCCTGCATCAGGACCGCGAAGGTCAGGGCCAGGGTCACCGCTGCGCCCAGTACGCCGGTCCAGTACGCCAGCGAGCGGTTGCTGCCGGCGTCGAACGCCGGGCGGGTGCGAACCACCAAGGTCCAGGACCGGCCCGCCACCTCCACCACCCGCACCGCCGTGCGCCCGCCCGACGCCGCGTGCGACCGCACGGTCGCGAACAGCAGGTTCCGTGCGCCCGGCGCGCCGTCGTAGACCTCGACGTCGATGAGCCGCTCCGCACTGGCCGGGAACACCGGACGCAGCAGGTCTCCGGCCCGCAGAGGACTGTAGGCGAAGCCCTGCAGGCCGGCCCCGCCACGTCCGTGGCCGACCGTGACCGGCAGGAACATCAGCAGCCCCCGCTGGGGGGCGTCCCCACGCTCCTGGACCAGGGTCACCGGGCCCGACATGGCTAGGTCGCCCGTCGCCGCCGCGCGGATCATCGCCTCGCGCCGCGTGGCCTCGGTGAACATGTCGTAGCCGATCGCCGCGACATTCCCGTCCGTCGGGGGCGAGAGGTAGACGATGCTGGTGTAGACCGGGCGCGGTCCGACCGGCCAGACGCGGAAGTCCGCGACCCCCTGCCGCCTCATCTTGGCCTCGAGGGCCTCGCGCGCCGCCTCGCCCTCGATCCGGGCCGTGTAGCCGATGCCGAGGACGCCGGCGTAGCGGCTGCCCAGTCCCAGCCGCTCGACGTAGGTGGAGAACTCCTGGGTCGTCACATCGTCGCTGGCGGCGAACAGGCCGCCGACCCCGCGCAACAGGGCGCTGTGGCCCTCCATCCGCTGCTTCAGCGCGCTCACCGCCTGGTTCGCCTCGGCGCGCAGGCGCGAGGCGTCGCGGGCCTCGTTCGCGTCGAGCAACTGGGCAGCCGTCAGCAGGGTGGCGACGGCGCCCACCAGCATGACCAGCGCGGGCACCACGAGATGCGGTAACCAGCGAGAAAAGCTTAGCTTCGCCACTTGGTTAAGGGGTCGTTACGCCGCCCCGGGTGTCAAGATGAAAGCCGACGCTTCAGGCCACCGGCGTCCAAAGCACCTGCTCGATCCGCGAAGCGGCGGCGGCCAGCATCACCAGCCGGTCGAAGCCCAGCGCGCCGCCGCTGGCCGGCGGCATGAACGCCAGGGCGGCCAGGAAGTCCTCGTCCAGCGGATAGATCTCGCCGTACAGCCGCTGCTTCTCGACCATCTCGATCTCGAAGCGCCGTCGCTGCTCAGCTGCGTCGGTCAGTTCGCCGAAGCAGTTGGCCAGCTCGACGCCGCAGGCATAGAGCTCGAAGCGCTCCGCCACCCTCGGATTACCCGGCTTGGGCCTGGCGAGCGCCGCCTCCGAGACCGGATATTCGCAAAGGATGGTGGGCCGGCCGTGGCCCAGGTTCGGCTCCACCTTCTCCACGATCACCCGGCTGAACACATCGGCCCAGGTGTCGTCGGCGGCGACGCGGATCCCCGCGGCCCGCGCCTCCCCGGCTAGGTCCTCGGCGAACAGGTCGATCCCCGCGTGGCGCGCGAAGGCCTCCGCCACCGTCACCCGCTCGGGCTCGGAGAACGGATCGGCGGTGATCCCGCGCCAGGTCAGCGCCGTCGCGCCTGCGGCCTCCGCGGCCCGGCGCATCAGGGCCACGCAATCGTCCATCAGCACCTCGTAGGCCGCGCCCGCCCGATACCACTCCAGCATCGTGAACTCTGGATGGTGCAGCGGCCCCCGCTCGCGGTTCCGCCAGACCTTGGCCAGGGTGAAGATCGCGGCCTCCCCCGAGGCCAGCAGCTTCTTGCACGCGAACTCCGGGGAGGTGTGCAAGTACATGGCCCTGGCCTCGCCGGCCGTCGTCAGGGCCTCGGTGGCGAAGGCGTGCAGGTGGGCCTCGTTGCCCGGCGAGACCTGCAGGGCGGCCGTCTCCACCTCGACGATCCCCTGGGCCTCGAACCAGTCGCGCACCGCCCGCGTGATCCGGCCCCGCGCGGCGAGGAAGGGCTGGCGGTCCGGACGCTTCTGCGGCGCCCACCACGGCGTTTCGACGGGATCGGTCAACGGCGGCGACCCGAGCGCGTTCCGCAAAAATGGAGGCCGGTTTTGTGACAAGAACGCGCTCAATCAAAAAGTTGCACATGTTCCGAGCCGGCTCGGAACTGTGCGGGGGGCTGGAGATTTCGGCGCACATCGCTATAGGGGCGCCACAAGAATTTCATCAGCGGAATCGCGCGGGGCTCCCGCCGGGCCCGCCGCACACCTGAGGACTCTTCGTGAAAGTCATCGCCAGCTCGCTCCGGAAGGGCTCCGTCGTCGACATGGACGGCAAGCTCTACGTCGTCCTGACCGCCGAAAACATCCACCCCGGCAAGGGCACCCCGGTGACCCAG
>Ga0255338_1001379_pt1 | contig 46666 bp, 38 predicted proteins | sample MeOH1_35cm_T4_19_FD_203715 | JGI IMG/M metagenome (GOLD analysis project Ga0255338, IMG submission 203715) | Sandy soil microbial communities from University of British Columbia, Vancouver, Canada - MeOH1_35cm_T4_195 | ecosystem: Engineered > Artificial ecosystem > Sand microcosm > Unclassified ...
TCGCGGATTTCGGCCATGATGTCATCTGCGTGGACAAGGATGCGCGCAAGATCGAGCTGTTGCAGAGCGGCGGCGTGCCGATCTATGAGCCCGGCCTTGCCGACCTGATCGCCCGCAATGTGAAGGCGGGGCGGCTGACATTCACCACCGATCTCGCCGGATCGGTTAGTCAAGCCGATGTCGTCTTCATCGCCGTCGGCACGCCCGCCCGCCGGGGTGATGGCCATGCCGACCTCAGCTATGTCTATGACGCCTCGCGGGAGATCGCAGCCAACCTCAAGGGCTTTACCGTCATCGTCACCAAGTCGACCGTCCCGGTCGGCACCGGCGACGAGGTCGACCGGATCATCCGCGAAACCAATCCCGATGCGCAGTTCGCCGTCGCCTCCAATCCCGAATTTCTGCGCGAAGGTGCGGCGATCCAGGATTTCAAGCGTCCCGACCGCATCGTTGTCGGTATTGAGGAAGAACGTGCCCGCCCGGTGATGGAGGAGGTTTATCGCCCCCTTTATCTCAACCAGGCGCCGATCCAGTTCACCGGTCGGCGGACCAGCGAACTGATCAAATATGCCGCCAATGCTTTCCTGGCGATGAAGATCACCTATATCAACGAAATGGCCGACCTGTGCGAAAATGTCGGCGCCGATGTGCAGCAAGTGGCGCGCGGTATCGGTCTGGATAACCGGATCGGTTCAAAATTCCTGCATGCCGGGCCGGGTTATGGCGGCTCCTGCTTTCCCAAGGATACTCTGGCGCTGGTCAAGACGGCAGAGGATTCGGGCGCGCCCATCCGTCTCATCGAAACGACCGTGGCGATCAACGAAAGCCGCAAGCGGGCCATGGCGCGCAAGGTGGTTGCGGTATGCAATGGTTCGGTGCGCGGCAAGACGGTCGCGGTGCTGGGTCTGACCTTCAAGCCCAATACCGACGACATGCGCGATGCGCCGTCGCTCTCGATCATTCAGGCTTTGCAGGATGGCGGCGCCCAGGTCCGTGCCTATGATCCGGAGGGGATGGACGCGGCCCGCGCGATGTTGAGCAATGTCGATTTCTGCGACAATCCCTATGCCGCCGCTGAAGGGGCCGCAGCAGTCGTCATCGTCACCGAATGGGATGCCCTCCGCGCGCTCGACTTGAACAGGCTTAAGAGCATCATGGACGGCGATGGGCTGGTCGACCTGCGCAACATTTATCGCTCCGCTGATGCCGAGGCGGCCGGTTTTACCTATGTGAGCGTCGGTCGCGGAGCCACGCCGGAGATCGAAGAACTGGTGCAGGCGGCAGAGTAAGCCGCGACCGAAATCCCCCTCCCGTAAAAGGGAGGGGGCAAAGCTCCCAGCCCGAATTTCTGAGCCGGTCATGTCGGTTCTGAAATTATCCGTGGTTTGCCGTCATTTCCCATACGGTACGCAACAGTTCGTCGCAAATCCTGAGACAATAGGACGAGTCGTTATTGACCAGAAGTTTTTGTTAACCTTCATAGGAGACCCTACAGGGGATAACTTCGGGGGTCGCAAACATGCCTGTCAAAATGACTGGTTCCATTTTTGGAGCCGGAATAGCCATATCTTGCATTTTCGCAGCGGGAGCCGCTACGATCATGACTTCAGGGTCGACATCCAATAAGACGTCGACGACAACCACCACTTCGTCGTCACCCATGACCACGAGTTCGACGTTAACGACGTCGACGACCAGTGGTTCCACAACAATCGGCACAACGTCGGATTTTTCGGATTTCGACTTCGCCAATGGGACAAGGTTGCCGCAAAAGGCGACGCTTTCACTGGTCAATGCCAGTTTCCGACCGGGCAGCGACGTCGCCTATGTCCCGGTGACGCTGGACCGGCCAACGCCCAATACGGTGATAGCGCGGATCACCACCGTCAACGGATCGGGCACTTATCGCGCACTGTCGGGCTATAATTACCAGACCGTCGATACGGTGGTTATCTTCCGTCCGGGCGATCCTCTGGTCCAGACTGTAGCAGTGCCGATCATCGCGGCCACGGAAGGGCAGCAGTTCCAGATCAAGCTGCGGGAGGCGCCCTGGGGCGGTCTTCAGGGGCAATCGACGGCGACTATCATCGCCAGCAGCACGGCTACTGCGACCGTCAGGGCGACCGGCACCTTCCGCGAGCCGCGCACCTTCACGGCGACTGGCACGCTTCAGTTCGAACTGCTCAAGGAAACGCACAAGCGTTCGCCCGATGGCGGGTGGGATCGCTGGGCGACCTCGCTCGCCAATGGCCGGACGCAGATCGCCAATGGCGAGACTGGCCTTTACCTCGATTCCAGCATTTTCTCCGGTATCGAAGGACCGGTTTATTGGGGAACGAACGGGCTGGTCCTGCACACGCAGAAGCTGAAGACGCCGATCAGCTATGGCGGTCAGACTTGGTATTATGGATCTTCGGTGTTGGATGGCCGCAATTTTCTGGCGTCGCAGATCGGCTATGGCCAATATGAATGGGAAGCCAAAATGCCCAACCGGCGCGGTTCATGGCCTGCCTTCTGGCTGGTGTCCACCAGCGGCTGGCCACCGGAAATCGATATTTATGAAGGCTTCGGCTATCAGAGCTTTTGGGATTTCGACCGCCATGTCGCGCACACCATTCATGTGGGCGCGAACAGCACCCGCTACGATGCCCGGGGCGTCACCATCCAGACGCAGCAGGCCTATGGCCTGAGCGGCTATGCCCAGGATTTCCATCGCTTCGCCGTGGATATCCAGCGCGACTATATCACCTGGTTTGTGGACGGCGTGGAAACCTACCAGTCGGTCAATCCCTTCCGGGGTTTCCGCTTCTACCCGATCATGGACGTCGCGGTGAAGACCAACAGCGCTTATGACGACGGATCGGGCGACATGATCGTCAGGAGCTTCAAGATCTACAGCGCGCCATAATGGCTTTGGGCGCCGCCCGCGAGGGCATAGAGGCGCCCCCAGCTCTTTACCCACTGCCCGGCGATGTCGACCCGACGCGCGCCGGGCAGCAACAGGGCCGCCAGCCCGGCCGTCCGCAATCCCAATATGGCGATCGACCGGGCCAGCAGCTTTGCGGTGCCGATCCGGCCGGGCAGGGCCTTGCGCCGCGCCATGGTTTCGGTGCAGCCGATGCGCCACATGCGTTTCAGCACCCAGGAAAGGCGCGCCCGCTCCGCCGGCACCCATTCGCTGACCCGCGCATCGGGCGACCAGCCGAAGCGCGCCCCGGCGTCATGCAGGCGAGCCAGAAAATCCAGATCCTCCCCGCCGCTGCGGTTGAAGCGCGGATCGAAAAAGGGGGCGGCGATCATCGCAAAAGCGCGGCGGCTGACCAGCAGATTGTTGCTCGCCCACAGCATGCCGGTGGCGCCCCATGGGCGTTCCTCTGCGCGGAATACCAATGTTTCTCGCGCCCAACGGGGTGGCTGGCCAACGAAACAGCTATCCACAGGCCCCGCCACGACATCCGCGCCTACCTGCGCCTGACAGATCAGTAGGGCATCGAGCCAGCCGGGCTGGGGCCATTCATCATCGTCGATCATGGCCAGGAAACGCATCGCCGGATCGTCAAGTGCGGCATCGACGATCGCGTTGCGTACCGCGCACAGACCCGGCTGCGCCACCGTCAGCAGCGTCACGGGCAGGCGATAGCCCTCCGCCAGCAGGGCGCGCACAACGGCCGCGCCCTGCTGGCGGTCGGGATCATTGTCGGCCACCAGCACCATCACGTCCTGACGGTCGGTTATGCCCGGCAGCGTTTCCAACAGATGCCGAAGCTGCTCGGGGCGGCGAAAGGTGGGAATGGCGATCCAGACCGCTGGCATCAGGCGGCAGCCTCCACGGCAGGCTTGTGGCCGCGACCGCCACGCTGGAGCCATTTGATGAACTGATGCCCGCGCACCTCGACCAGCGCATAGCTCGCCCAGCAGAGCAGCCATGTCGCGACCAGCATGGCGGCGATGATCAGTCCGTCGAAGCCGGTGATTCCATGCTTGTGCGCGACTCCCATGCTGCGCGCGAACACGTCGCGCACCAACGGATGCCAGAGATAGATGGAATAGCTGATGAGGCCCAGATGGAAGCTGACCGGATTGGCCATCACCGCCCGCGCCGCCGCGCCGTTATAATAGCAGCTCAGCACCAGCGCGGGCATCAGGCAGACCACCAGCACATCGGCCTTTCCGGGCAGCAGCAGCGCCAGCGCGATCAGCCCGCAGATCATGGCGAAGCCGCCCGTCCGGTCGATCAGCCGCTTGCACCAGCCCTTTTCGGCGCAGCGATAGCTGAGCACGCCCAGCGAGAAACCGGCCAGGCAACGCAGCAGCGTCAGCACCGTATCGCTGTCATTGACGTCCAGCGGCCCGCTCGATCCCCGGCCCGATAGAGCGACCAGCGCCAATATCCCGACGCACAGCAGCCCCTGAACCCAGGCCCATCGCGAAAAGGCGATGATCGCGATCAGCGGATAGATGAGATAGGCCGCCACCTCCGTGCTGACCGACCAGCTATTGCCCGCGATCGGTTCCGTCCCCCAGCCCCAGCTCTGCACCATGAAGATATTGCTGACCACATTGGCGGCATTGAGGTCGATCGCCTGATTGCCCGATATGTTGAGCAGGATGCGCGCCATGAACACCAGCGTGACGATCAGGTGCAGCGGCCACACCCGCGCCATGCGGTTGATCAGGAAATCGACATAGCTTGCCCGCCCGAGATGGTTCACCACCCGATCGTGATAGCCGAAGGAGATGACGAAGCCGCTCAGGATGAAGAACAGGTCGACCGCCAGATAGGCGCGGGAGAAGAGGGGCAGGCGAAAAGGCTCGAACGCCGGGTTATGCGGGATATGGTACAGCAGCACCGATACCGCCGCCACGCCGCGCAGGCCGGTCAGCGAGGAAATTCTCATGCGCCAGCGCTCCTTATCGCGGGAGCCGCGTCGAAGGCGGCGGCTATGGCGTCCCACAGCGGCTTGCGGCGCATCTGTCCGTCCAGCGGCAAGCCACGCGACAATTGCCCGTCGGGCCATTTATAGTCCTTGAAATTGGACAGCCAGCTATAGCGATCCGACAGCCCCCAGCAGAGTATCGAGCGCATTGCCGGATTGTCCAGCGCCACGTCCAGAAAGGCTTTCGCCACCGAGGCGACTTCGCGGTCCCGCTTGTCCGGATTGGGCGGCCCGCCACGATCGGCGATGTCGAACTCGGTCACCGATAGCGCCAGCCCATATCCGTTGAGCTGTTCCAGAAAGCGCGCAAACACCGCCTGGTTGAAGCCTTCCCTATAGGGCTTCAAATGCCCTTGTATGCCGATCGCATCGACCGGCACGTTCCGCGCCATCAGCCGGTCGAGCAGCTTCAGCATGGCGGTCCGCCGCCGCTCGCAACGGGGCGAGTCATGCTCCAGGCCGAAATCGGTCAGGAACCGCATGGGCCGGGGGTCGACCTCGCGCGCGCGGTGGAAGGCTATGTCGATATACTCCTCGCCCAGCGCGTCCAGCCACATGCTTTTCGCGCGCATGCCGTCGGCGCGGCCGTCATTGGGCTCGATCGCTTCGTTGACGACGTCCCATTCGCGGATCTTGCCCGCATAACGGCGCATCGCGGTATCGATATAGCTGGTCATCAGCTCCTCGCGCTCCGCCTTGTCGGCGCGTTGCAGCGCCGGCTCCAGCCATGGCGGTTGCGCCGCGTACCAGACCAGCGCATGGCCCCGCGCCCGCATTCCATGCTCCTGCGCGAAGGCTACGATCTGGTCAGCGCCGCTGAAATCATATTTGCCGGGCCTGGGTTCAGTGGTCCCGCGCTTCAGCTCATATTCCTGAACCACCATGTCGCATTCGCGGGCGATGGCGGCGGTGAAATCAGGGTCTTCGCGCAACTGGCGGGATTTGATCGCGGCACCGAAATAGCGGCCCGACTTGCGGGCGTGGGCGGCAAGGCCCGCCGTCCCGCCGACCTGCGCCGCGCTTGGCGGAATGGGGGAACAGGCGGTGAGGGCCGCTGCTCCGGCCAGAAATTCGCGACGCCTCATAGCCTCTGTCCTCTGCCCGCAAGCATGTGGGACAAGTCGATCCACCTGTCGGAAATGCGGCGATAGACTGGATCGGGCATCACGATCTGCAACAGCACCGTCGCCGCCAGCCTTGGCCCGAAAGCCCCCCGGCAGACCGCCCCCAGATAATAGCGCATCGCCTGCCGCCGGCTGGTCGGCCAGATGCTCTTCGCGGCATGCCAGCCCATATAGGCGGAAAAGGCGCGGGGGCTGATATGCGGGCGCAGATCCTTGAGCCAGGTCAGGCTGCCGATGCTGCCGCGCACGGCTGACAGCCGGTCATCGGCATGCCGGTCGGCCCAGATGGTGCCCGGCCGTTCCGTCATCAGGAACCGCGCCCCGGCCAGCGACAGGCGCAACGCGAAATCGGTATCGTCACCGAATTTCACATCCTCGCGATAGCGGACTTTCCCGGCCAGCATCCGGCTGAGCGCCATGCTGCTCGTCTGGATGAAGCCGCGGTCGCACATCAGATAACGGTCCATCGTCTCGCCGCTGGCTATGGCGCGGGGGGGCTTGAGGAAATTGCGTCCTTCGCCGCGATCCGCCAGCACTTGTCCATAGGCTACGACATCCTCGCTCTCCTGCACCAGCGGCAACAGGTCGGCCAAATGATGGGGCAAGAAGCGGTCGTCGCAGTCCAGAAAGGCGATATAGCGCCCGCGGGCATGGTCGATGCCCTTGTTCCGGGCTGCTGCCGCCCCGCGATTTTCCTGCACGATGACCTTGAGGCGCGGATCGTTGATCGCGCCCAGCGCCACCTCCGTCCCGTCGGTCGATCCGTCGATCACGACGATGACTTCGATGACGGCGATGGTCTGTTCGAGCGCGGATATCACGGCGGCGACCACCGCATCGCGGCGCTGATAAGTCGGGATGATGACCGAAAAAAGCGGCGCGGCGGCGGCCGCTTTCAGACTGGACGGAGGTTGCCATGCGGTCATCACGAACTGGCTCCACTGGTGGCTGCCTCGGCCTTGCCGAACCGCAGCACGAAGCCGTTGACCAATGACCGGTAAAGCGGCTTGGGCAGATAGGAACGCAGCACTTGCCGGGCGATCACGCGGGGGGGGACGCCGCCTGCGACCATGCCGATGGCAAGGTCCTTGATCGCCACCACCGGCTTGATCGGCGCCATATGATAAGCGAGCACCGTCGCGCGATAACCGCGCCGCGCCCGGTTGGTCAGCATATGACCGCAGCGGTCGAGCCAGTCGAGCGAAGTCTCATAGCCCTTCACATAGGATGTGCGGCCTGCCTCGGTCGCGTCGAGCCAGATGGTCAGCGGCTGGTCGATCATCCGGAACCGCGCCCCGGCGCCCTGCAACCGGACGCAGAAATCGAGATCCTGTCCTTTCTTGAGCGCCGGGTCGAACAGCACTTCCTGTGCCATTTTCGTCGGCACGACCATGGTGCTGGTCTGTATGAACTGGTTGGCGCAGAACAGATATTCGCCCACATCCTCCCCCTCGCAAATGCCGCGATCGGGCCTGATCCAGTAGCGGTCGACGCCCCGGTCCACCTTCATCCGCGAATAGAGGACGGCGCGCCCATCGTCTCCCGCAAGCGCCTGCGCCATGATGGAAAGCTTGCCCGGCAGGAAAAGATCGTCGGAATCGAGAAAGGCGATATAGCGCCCGTCAGCCGCCATGATGCCCCGGTTGCGCGCCGCGCCGCCGCCTGCATTATCCTGCCGGATGTAGCGGACGCGGGGATCGCCTATGGCGTCGATCAGCAGGCCGGGATTGTCGCGCGATCCGTCGTCGATCACGACGATCTCGAAATCCTGCCAATCCTGCGCCAGCACAGACCGGATCGTGTCACCGACGATTTCCGCCCGATTATAGAGCGGGATGACGACGGAGAAAAAGGGTTGCCTGGTCTGGAGGAGAGCATCGCTCATGCGCCATGCACCTTTCTATATTCTTCATAATGAACGCCCGCGAGACCGGCGACCTTGCCCGCGGCGCGGTAGAGTTTGCCGAGGCGCTCGACCCGCTTGCCGCGGTCGAGCGTGGCGAGCGCGCCTAGCGAGCCGATGAGGAAACCCGCGACGATACGCGGGGCTTCGCCCAGCAGCGTGCGCAACCGGCCCTTGTGGAAGCGCTCCACCATCATGTCGGTCATGCCGACGCGATAGCCGCGCATCAGCAGCCATTTTGCGGTGACGCGGCTGGCGGGGATGAGTTCGGTAACGACCGCTTCCTCCGACCAGGCGAATCGAAAGCCCTTGCGCTGCATCCGGGTGAAAAGCTGCTTGTCCGACCCGCCGGTCAGCGCCATGCGTTCGTCGAACGGGCGCTCGCCCATGGCACGCAGGGCGGCGGCGGTCATCAGCACATTGGCGGTGCTGTCGACCAGCGCGACCGGGCCGGACTGTCCGCGCCGCTTGGGTGCAAGCAGAGGATGCCGAGCCGCCCAGGGGGCGATGGCGCTGTCCATCTCGCGCAACACCGCGCCGCCGACCACATCGGCGTCCCAACGCTGCGCCGTATCCGCCATGGCATCGATCCAGCCGGGGGAGGCGGCTTCGTCATCGTCCAGCATGGCGACATGGGTCACGCCGGGCCTCGCCAGCGCCGCGCCGGCCAGCGCGTTGCGCACCAGCGGAATGCCCCGCTCCGCCACCAGCAGAGCCTCGATCGGCCAGCGATAGCCTTGTGACGCAAGCTGCTCGACCATGGCCAGTCCTTCCTGCCGGGCGGCGTCATTGTCGGCCACCAGCACTTCCAGATTGTGCTGCGTTTGTTGCGCGGCGAGAGAGTGCAAGGTTCGGCGCAGTCCCTGCGGCCGGTTGCAGGTCGCAATACAGACGATGATATTAGCCATTGACGCTCTCCTGCTGGAGATGATGCCGTCGCGTCCATTGCGGGCGCGGCTTGGCCTTGAAGGTTGCATGTGCGGTCGCGACCGCCGCGAGGAAGATCACCCAGACCTGGCGATCCTTGTCGAAGAAGCTGGTTTCCAGCAGGTTCTGATACATGACGAAGACCCAGATCGCGAAGGCCGGCACCATCAATGCCTGGTTCTCTTTCGTCGACCCGCTCAGGAACCAATAGGCGGGCAAAGCCAGAAAGCTGACCAGCAGCATGACGATGCCCAGCGGCCCGGTCGTCACCCAGATTTCCAGATAGCCGTCATGCGAATGGGCGGTCAGCATCTGGAATTGCTGGTTCAGATAATCGTGCGCTGGGCTGTTGACGCCCACCTGCCAGAAGCCGCCGAAACCCGCGCCCAGATAGGGGTGATCCGCGAGATAGTCGAACACCACCCGCCAGATCGACACGCGTCCGGTAAAGCTCGTCGGGTCAGCGAACAGCCGCTCGATGGTCGGCTGATAGGCGATGTAAAGCGCCAGGAAACCGACCATGCCGAAGCCGAGCATCAGCAGCAGGATCGCGCGCTTCTGCGTGTTGTCGCTCAGGGCCCGATAGATGTTGCTGATCGCCAGCATGCCGACGCACAATGCCAAAGACGTCTTGCTCTTGGTCCCGATCACGAAGACGAAGGCCATGACCGCGAACAGGGCGTAATACCATTTTCGCCGGTCGATCCATGCATTGCCGCAGACGATGAAGGTCAGCGCCATGACTGCGCCTGCGATATTCTTGTGGAAGAAGAAACCGCGCCATGCGCCGATCAGCGCCTTGTCGCTTTCGGTTGGCGGATGCACGGCGGCGGGCGTCAGCGGCAAGGATACCCAACAGATGATCAGCGACACGATCAGCGCCGCGCGCAGCGCATCGAACAGGCGCTGAGGCCCCATCAGCGAGAGCGCGCAGAAGGTGATGTAGATCACGATCAACTGCTGCATCGCCCGCTTGAAGGACACGAACGGATCGACGCCCCAGGTGCAGGAGATGAAGAACCAGACCAGCATGATTGCCAGCGGCCAGAAGGTGAATTTATATTGCAGCGGATGCTTGCGGATGATTTGAACGCCGGTCAGCAGCAGGGCAAAACCGATGAACAGCATCTGCTTGAACAGGTCCGACCCGTCATTTTCCTGCGCCATCGCCACCAGCTCGTCCTGCGTGCGGGATGCGAAGGGCTGCTGGCCGATGAAGACCATCATCAGGAAGACGAAATAGAAGATCTGGGTAATCCAGATCATGCGCATGCTCTCGCCGCTGCCGGTCCGGGCGACGGGGGGAGGGGCAAGACCGCCGCGTTGCCAGCTTGTCGCCATGGTCAGACGGTCTCCCGCTGGCCGCGCCGCCATTTGCGGTCGAGTTGCCAGATGCCGAGCATCATGACGAGCTGCGACAGCACGACGCCGCCGATGGAGAAGACCGGCGCGGTGCCCCATACCAGCATCGTCACGGCGACGAGGCCGACGCCGCAGCTCCGCATGCTCTGCGCGGCGAGGGGACGAAAGGCCTTGCGTGCCTGGGTCATGACGCTCATCGGCGTCTGCACGCACTGGACCAGGGAGAGGAGGGCGCAAAGGCCCACCGCGATCGTCACCAGCCGGTGATCCAGCGTGGGCTTCAGGATCAGGCCCGGAAAGGCATAGAGCGCGAGCGCTGCCACCGCGCAGGTCGCCAGCCACAGCATGACCAGCGCAGCCATGAAGACCCGTTCCGACTTGATCGCCGCGTCATGATCGCCGCGCGCGACGGCGCGGGTCATGCGGGGGCGCTCAAGTTGGGTGAGGGCGGTGATGCAGACATTGACCGGGCGGAAGAACAGCATCCCCACCGCAATCGGCGCGAAGGCCGTCGGCCCGGCAAGCAGCGTCACGATATAGCTGTGCGAGTTGGAGGTCGCTTCGGTCGACAGCACGCCCACCAGCGTCCAGGCCGATTGCTCCTTCCACACCGGGCGATAAGCGCTCAAGGCGCGCCCCGGAGCCATGACGAAATGCCGCCGCACATAGGCAAGGCCAAAGGGCAGCAGGCCCACCAGACTGGCCGCCATAAGCATGCCCCCTATGGCGGGCATGTCGGCGCCCGTCCGCATCGCGATCAGCAAGCCCGCGAGGATCGTCCCGGCATAGGCGAGGTCCGATCGAGCGGCCCGCGCTGGGGCGTGATGCGCATAGGCATTGGACCGCCCGAACCAGCGGATCAGCGATAGCGTCCCCGCCATCCCGAACAGCAAAGCCGCCATGGGCGAGGCCGTCGCCCAGGCAATCGCCGCGCAGATCAGCCCCTGACTGCCCGCCAGCATCAGATTGACCGGAAAGAAGAAGTCGAAGCCCCGAGAGTCTGCATCGTCGCGCTGGTTTACCGCAATGGTGTAGGGCGTCGACACCAGTGCATTGGACAGGCTGTAGCCGAACTGGATGATCACCAGCAGGAAAGCCAGTGTGCCGATGGCCGCCGTCCCGAGGTGGTGGATCGAAAAAAGCTGGACCAGCAAATGGCTGACCGAGACGATGGCCGAGGATAGGCTGGCCAGCCCGAAGCGGCCGAACAGGCTGCCCAGGCGCTGGAGGCGGGCCCTATCCTCCACGGCCTGAACTTCAGCCATGGCGGTGTTTCCAGATCAGCCAGAGCGCATGGGGATTGGTGGTGATATAGCGCCAGGCAAGTTCCCTGGGCCGTGTCGCCATGCGGTGCAGCCATTCGAAACCCGACTTCTGCATCCACAGCGGCGCACGCGGATAATCGCCGGTAATGTAATTGAACAGCCCGCCGCAGGTGACGATCCACCCCGCCTTGATCCGCTCCCGGTTGCGCACGCAGAAGGCCTGCTCGCGCGGCTTGCCGGTGCCGACCCAGAGGACATCGGGAGCCGCGGCATTGATCGCCTCGATCACCGCGTCTTCTTCATATGGCTTCCAGAAGCCGTTGCGCCGCCCGGCCAGTTGCAGCCCCGGCGCGAGGGAGACGATCTCCTCCGCACAGGCGGCGTTCACCTTCTCCTCGCCGCCGAGCAGGTAATAGCGGACGCCAGCCTGCGCCGCTGGTTCCAGACTGTCGATGAACATGTCGGTCGTGCTGGATCGGTCCGCTATATGCGGCCCGCCGAACCAGCGGGATGCCGCGACGATGATCTGCCCGTCCGCGTGGATCAGGTCCGCCTGCGCCAGATTGGCCCGGAAATCCGGGTCGCTGGCATTCATCGACAGGCCCTGCCCATTGGCGTCGAACGCCAGCAAGGGCGGCTGACCCAGGCTCCGCCGCAAGGGAGCCTCGACCAGCATTTTCGCGATCAAGGCGTCCAGCGACAGTGTGGACACCGGCAGGCCGCCGACATGGGCTACAGGCGCGTCCTGCCCGATGCCGGGTGATGGAAGAGGCTGGTGACGCGCCAGCGCATGTTCGGCGCTCATGCAATCACCGTCCCGGCAATGGGCACGCCATGGCGATCCAGATCGTCGATCACCCGGCGCATATCGGCTATGGTCGTATCCCCGCGCCGGGCGACGATCGCCACCGCGTCAAAGCCCGCCAATATGCTGCCATAGGGCGTCTGATCGCCTTTGCGCTCCGCGAGGTAGAACAGCATCGATATGTCGCGCAGGCCCCAGCCATTGGCCGTTTCCGCCAGCGGTCCGCGGGTGACGAGGCTTGTGGCGCTGCCGGAAGCCCGGCCAGCGGTCATCAGCCATAGCCCCTCGACCGCCGTCTTGGCGGCAGGCAGCAGCGCGGCGCTGCCCATCAACTGTTCGGCCAGCCCGGCCTTGTTGGCAACCCGGAACAGCCGGTCGAGCGAAGGCCGCCCCATATCGACGTCGATCAGCATAGTCTGCCCATCCATCTGCGCCAGCACGACCGCCAGATTGGCGGCCATGATCGCGGCCTCGTCGCCCGCTTCAATCGCCAGCACCGCCAGCCGCAGGGATGCAGGGTCGCCATCCTTGGCCGCCGCGCGCATCTTGGCGCGGATCGTCCGAACCTTGGCCGCATAAGCGTTGGCGGGATCGAAAGCCGCGACCACCAGCGGATCGACCCGCTGGTCGCCCTCTGGCAGCAGAGAAAAACCACCCTGCAAGGCTGCGAGGATTCCCGCATCCTCCGGGTTCAGCAGCCCAAGGTCGACCGCGGCATCATGCAGGGCCAGACCCTGGGATCGGGCGTGAGCCTCGACCTGATGCACGTCGGCTTCGGCCAGAAAGCCATGCTCTACCGCAAGGCGAGCGAAATTATGGCTGTCGCGGGCGCGAGGACGCAGCGTGCCGGCGCTGCCTCCAATGCCGCCAGATGCCAGTTGAGGCGGGGCGCCTGCCGTAGAACGCAGTCTCATGCGGCCTCCTGTTGCTTGAAGAACCAGCCGCCGCCTGTGGGCACCGGCATCAGTTCGGTAATGACGTCGACCTGGGTCGCGCGGGCCACGCCAGCGGCCGAGCGAACGCGCGGATGGATGATTTCCATAAGGATCACGGCGGCGATCCCGCCGACCAGCCCCAGAGCGATCCCGCCAATCAGCCAGAGCATGATGTTGGGCTTGGCGGGCAGCAGAGGCACAGTTGCCGCATCGAGCGGGCTGGCATTGGGCTGCGAGATCTGGCTCTTGAGCGTCGCTTCGTTGAAGCGCTGGCGCACCGTGTCATAGGTCTGGCGCGCCGCGTCGACGTCACGCTGAAGAACCATCAACTGGTCCTGCACGTCGGACATCCGGATCATGCGATCCTCCTGCCCGGCCATGTTGGACTTCAGGTCCCCCTCCCGCCGGCTGGCCGCCACGCTGTTCGCGTTGACCGCACCGGCCTGGCTGGACCGCGCCGACGCCAGCTTCGACTGAAGCTCGGAAAGCTGGGCATTGGCTGCCGCCATGCTCGGATGGTTGGGGCCAAGCGTCTTTTGCAGTTCGGATACCTTGGCCGACTGCTCCGCCACCTGTTCCTGCAAATTCTGGACGATCAGCGATCCTTCGATATCGGACACGCTGCCCGCGCCGGCCTTCGACCGGGCGGCGGCGGCTTCCGCCTGCGCCTGGGTCAACTGATAGGACATGTTCTTGAGCTTCTCGGCCTCAAGGTCCATGCGGTTGATGCCGATGATGTCATGCGCCCGCTGGAAGTCGGACAGCTTCTTCTGGGCTACTTCATACCGGTGGCGCACTTCCTGCGTCTGCTCGTCGAACCATTTGGCCGAACCGCGCGCCGGGGAAGCCCGCAGTTCCACCTGCTCGCGCATGTAGACCTTGGCGATCAGATTGGCGACCTTGGCAGCCACCTGCGGATCGGCGTCCAGATACTGGATCTGGAGCACATTGCTTTGCCGCCCGGTGGTGACGGTCATGTTCTTGCCGACCTGGGCCGCGGCCGATTGCAGCCGCGCATCGGCAGGCATGTCGGTCGGCTGCGCATCGACGAAGCCCGCTTCCCTGGCGACGGCGTTCAACACCTTGCCGCTGCGGATGATGTCCGTCTGGGTGCCCAGAATGGAATCGGTATCCGGCTTTGGACCTTGGGCCGTATTGGTGTCGGTCGGGTCGGTCTGCGACAGGTCGAGCAGCAGCGAGGCTGTGCCCATATATTGGCGCGGTTGCAGAAAGGCGGCGATCGCGATCAGAAGGAAAAGGATTCCCCCGATCATCGCCGCCGCGCGCCAGCGCGCCTGAAGCGCCGCCAGCAAATCCATCGGGTTCATGGTCATAGCCCGTCCACTCCCTTGAGCAGGGCGCGCATTTCCTCGGCGGGCGTCTGGACAGGCGGCGCGCTCAGCGCCGGCTGCTTCGCCATCAGCAACAGGAATTGCGGCGCCAGCGTATCTTCGAACATCCACAGTTCGCCATTGGGCGTCGGGACTAGCGCCGGTTGCAACCGCGCCATGGCGTCGCGCGCCTGGCCTTCATTGATCGACCCGCCACCCAGCACTTCATGGCCGAGCTTCACCAGCCGCTCATAGCTTATGGCCGACATCTGAGACGCCACCACGGCGGCGAGCGCGATCATCCGGCGGCCAGAACCGGGCGCTGAGCCGGCTTCCCACAGGATGCGGCGGAACAGCGCATGGGTCTGGCCGCTCATTTCCTCCCAATCTGCCAGCGCGGAAACCAGTCCCTGCTCGATATCGGACAGCGCCATGCGGTCGCGTGCCGCCGCTTCCGTCACCAGAGCCGCCGACATGCCGAACAGCCGTGCATGATAGGGCGAACCCATGGCTGCGCTCGCCAGCATGTCGAGCGCATCTTCATCGATGGAAAGCCGCGCATTATTGGCGCAGGCCAGCAACAACCGCTCCAATTCCGGTTTTGGGATCGGGGCGACCCGCTGCGGCACCAGATGACGGCGGAGTGAGGGATGGGCCGCAATCAGCCCGTCAATGTCGCTGGCGATGCCGACCAGCACGACCTGAACCGGCGAATGAATGTCGGTCAGCAACTTGAGCAGCGTCGCCACGTCCTGCTTGGCCGTTTCGGACAACACCCGGTCATATTCGTCGATGATCAGGATGGCGCGCTCGCGCACTTCCTCCACCAGCAGGGCGGAGAGGCGGGAGACATCGAGCGGCTCGGCCATCATCTTGCGCGCCCGCTCCTGCCCCGCGCCGCTCATCGGCAATTCGGTCAGGAACGGGCGGAATAGAGAGTCGAAATCCGCTTCTCCATTGGCCGAAGCATAGAGGGCGATGCAGCCTGCCTCGTCCGCCAGATCACCGAACACGCGGGCGAGGGAGGTCTTGCCCGACCCACGCGTGCCGAAGATGACGGCATGCTTGCGCTGCACGACGATCGCCTCGACCAGCTTTTCCAGCTCGCTGTTGCGCCCGGCCAGACCATGGCGGTCCGTCACCGGCATGGCGGTGTTGAACGCGGCGTAGATACTGTCGCGGCGCAGGCTGATCGGCTTGATCGGCGCGGCCATGGCGCTCATCGACAGCGGACGGTGGGCCGCGCCTTCCGGCGCCGCCTCCGCCGCCTCCTGCCGGAAGCCCGGCAGCGCCGGCACGTCGAGATGCAGCGGCACATCGTCCGCTATGATCCGCTCGTTACGTTTTTCGCTGCTTCGCGTGAGGGACAGGAACCGGTCGAAAAGGCCGGATCGTTGATGCGTGAAGCCTTGATCGAGTGTCGTCAAAACAGCTTCTCCCGGATGATGAGGACGTCTTCAGGCTTCACCGGATCATCCAGATTGGCCTGTATTTCCTTCCCCTCCCGCCGGACTTTTATGCGTTTCGTTGAACCCGCCAGCGTCGGTCCGCCCGCCAGCGCCAATGCCTGCCGGAAGCTTTGCCCCGGCACATAGGAGAAGGCGCCGGGCTGCTGGACCTGGCCATAGACATAGACTTTCTCCGCCGGCGGCACGAACAGCGTGTCGCCCGCCTTCAGCGGCCGCATCGCGCCCGCGCCCATGTCGGCCAGCGAAATGCGCAATGGCCCACTGCCATCGGCGGGCGTCAGGATGACGGCATTGGCGCCATCCTTGGTCGATCCGCCCGCCTTGGCGAGCATCGACGCCACCGTATAGTCCCGGTCGAGCGGATAATTGCCCGCCTGCGGCACATTGCCCAGGACCGTGACGAAGCGGCTCACATAATTGCTGACCTCGACACTGACCGAGGGCTTGGTGAGATACCCGCCGCTGGCATAGCCCGAGGCGATGTCCTGCGCGAGTTGCGACGTCGTCTTGCCCTTGGCCGTGACCGGGCCGACCAGCGCGAGGAGAATGGTGCCATCCTCCTTGATGCGGGTGGTGGTCGACAGGTCGGGCTGGCCGAAGACGGAAATCTTCAGCTCGTCATTGGGCCCAAGCTGATAGCCGGCGCTCGCCGCCTGCGGGGCGGGGGACGTGGCCGCAGTCGTCGCGACGGTTCCGGCTGCGGTCTGCGCAGTCGCGGAGATAGGTCCTGCAATCATGAGCAAGGCAGACATGGATTTCAGGAGAGTATCGGCTTTCACAGCGCAAGCTCCCAATATGGTGAGGATCTAAAAATGCAGAGCTGCGCCCAGCGTCACCTGCGTACCGCTATAATTGGATATGCTGGTGTCTGTTCTGCGAATATAATGCTGGGCATCGAGCGTAAGATCGAAACGGTCCGAAAGTTTCCTGGTCAGCATGGCGCCGAAGCGACGATTGCGATCAGCCGTGATCGAATAGGGACGAAGCGCCGCATCCTGACGGAATTTGCGCCGGTCCCACTCTGCATACAGCCCGGCCGAGGTCAATTCGGAGATCGAGAACTCGCCCTGGACGCGATAGCTGGTGTCGATGGCGAAACCGCTGGCGATCAGGCTGTCGTTGATGATCGCCCGCTCGGTCGTGGCGGTCAGCTTCAGGCGTGGAATGGCCTGGGTGGAAAGGCTGACCTTCCAGCCCAGTCCATTATAGCCGCCCACCGCCGCGCTGTCGCTGTTCACATCGAGCCAGCGGACATCGGCCTCGATCTGCGTGATCGGCGTCACGGCGCGCTGGAACCGCACGCCATAGCTGTTGATCCGGTTCTCGATTCCCAGCGTGTCGCGCCTGCTGTTCACCCGCTCATAATAAGCAGTCAGCGTGCCCAGGCTAGGCATGGCATAACCGAGCCCACCCATGAAGGTGTCGCTGGTCTGATCGGCATAGTCGAACCGGTCGGCATTGCGCGTCGTGTCATGCGCATAGCTCGCCACCGGGAACAGCCCCGGCCGCTCGCAAGTGAAATCCGCGCCGACGGTCGCAAATTTCTGGAGATTTTCCGTCGCTGAGTTGATGTCGCCATAATCGGCCCGCTGCTGGCGATAGGCCGCCCGAGGCGTGATCAGGCAGGTGGCGCCGAAGCGGATATTCGCCTTCGCCTCCGTATCCAGCCGTAACTTGCTGCGCTGGCCTTCGGAAATGAAGCGGTCGTACCCGATCTTGCCCCGCAGCAATATGTCGTGCCGTCCGATCGGCCTGCCAAAAGTCGCCTCCACCGAAGGTGTCACGATCAGGTCATCGGTCGGATTCTCCACCCGGTCGTCCACGCGATAGACATTGTCATCATAGAGAAGATCGAGTCCAGCGGTCAGATGGAGACCATATTGCTTGAGGCGCCTTTCTTCCTCAGTATTTTGGACGCGTTTCTGCACAGTCGTTCCGTCATCATTCTGCGCATGCAGAACGGAAGGAATGGTCGCGACAATTGACGCACCACTTAGCGCAGCGGCCATGAAGGTACGCGACCATTGGAATTCGTTTTTGCAGAGCGCAGAAAACCTGCCCCGCAAATGTGGTTCATTGCATATTGTCAATCTTCGACCCTTATTGCATTGCAGCAATCCGGGCATGCTATAGGGATTTCGCCGTAACGCCACTGCCTGGAAAGCAGCTTATCGTGTCAAAACAACGGCTCAGTTCATCGCAAAAGAGGGTGCGGCGGGACTATCCCGCCGCACCCTGAAGCTGTTAATCTGGGAGAAAGCTTGGAGGCTTGAGCGATTCTGCTCAGACGACCAGCCAGACGATCGCCGCCACAGCGCCGACGAAAGCAAGAATGCCTGCCCAGCGTGAGAATAGCTGCACGCCCTGTTCTGCCCGATCGACAAAAGTGATGCCGTAGGTGGGCGTCGGGATGTCCCGACGGACCTCTGCCGTTTCGATCAACGTAGGTGCCACTGCAACCACTGCAAAATCTTCCGCCACGTCGCTGTTCCCGCCGCCCGATTGGTGATGACGGACATATCCGATTTTGCGGTTAACAAATAGTTGGGAAGGGAGGGGCGGCGACATCAATTCGTCGCATATGACAGCCTAAGGCACTCGAATCGTTGATCTGGGATAAGATTTCTTGCGGTGAAGCTGTTTCTGGCAACAATCCGTCGTAAATTTCGTTTTTCCTGCGGAACCTTTTTGCGCCCTTTGCGTATTGGGCGCTTATCCGAGTCGTGCCTATGAAATCCTTCCCATGCAGGGAGGATGAGCCGCGGCCCTAATAGGCGTTCTTGTGGACCAGGACGTTGAGCGTCCCGAACAGGATCGCAACGTCGCGCGTCAGGCTCCAGCCGTGCAGATATTCCAGATCCGCCTCGACGCGGTTCAATATATCACGCCGCGTTTCGGTCGCACCCCGGAATCCGCGGATCTGCGCCAGACCGGTAATCCCCGGTTTCAGCGCATGGCGGTGCCAATATTGCCGATCGACCTGCCAGAAAAGCTGTTCCTCCGCCGTCGATCCCAACGCATGGGGACGGGGTCCCACCAGGCTCATCTCGCCCAGCAGCACGTTGATGAGCTGCGGCAGTTCATCGATGCTGGTCTTGCGGATGAAGGCGCCGACCCGCGTGATCCGGTTGTCATCCCGCTGCGTCGAGGTGGCGCCAGCGGCGTCGCATTGCTCCACCTTCATGCTGCGGAATTTCAAGATGTGGAACAGCATGTTGCCGCGTCCGATCCGCTCCTGCCGGAAGAAGACCGGCCCTGGCGAGTCCAGCTTGATGAGGATCGCTATGACCGCCATCAGCGGGCCGAGCGCGATCAGCACTGGCACAGTCAGCGCAATGTCCAACAGCCGCTTCTTTGCCCGATTGGCGAGGTTCAGCGGCCCGCGCGAGACCACCAAAGTGGGCGTACCGCGATAGGCCTGCACGGCGAGCGGCGCCATCGGGTCCAGTTCCGGCACGATGATCTCGCCCAATATATTGCCGCCCTTCAGCATCTGCGCCCAGTCGGCCTTGCGCTCGGTCGGGCAGGAGATCACCGCCCGGTCGTAATCGCGCAGCAGCGTTCCCAGCCGGTGCAGCATATAGGGATCGTCCAGATCGGCCCGAAGCCCGATCGCGCCGGCATCCACGATCACCATGCCGCTGACATCGTCGGGAATGACGCCGTCATCGATGATCAGCAACTGCGCGAACAACCCATCGGCAAAGTTCCGGCGAACCGTGTGCACGATCATCAGCCTTTGCAGCACGAGCAAAGTCCCGCTGCACAAGATTCCGGCCGAAATCCCCAGGCGCGACAATTGTCCGGTTGCCTTCAGGGAAAACACGACGAGCAGGAAGATCAGCAATGTTCCTGCAAAGGCCATGGTCGCGCTTCGGCAGGACTGCGTCATGCGCGTCAGGCAATGGGGGTTATAGGCCTGATTATGGAAAGCCAGGACGGCATAGACGATCATGCCGCCCGCCAGCGGCTGCCATTGTCCGTCCGACAGCCATGGCAGACCGGCAGCGCGCAGCCCGAAGGCAAAGCCCGTGGCAAGTGCGGCCATATCAGCGATCAGCAACAACAGGCACAACCAAAGCCGCGCATTTCGTTGACCAGCGGCTGTAGCGGGCTGGCGACTGGGAACACCTTTGATCGCCAGATCAATTTTCGACATCTGCAACCCTTTTTATGTCTTGACGTCAAACTGGGCACCGCCGGGCGGCAGTGCGTTAACCATCAGACATCCGCAGCGTTTTGATTATGTTGCGCAGCAGCAGGGCATAAATGAATCGGGGTGGCAATCGGCAGTGGGATGCTCAGACCCGCTTTTCCGATGATCCGTTTATCCTGAAAGACGCCCTGCCCCAGATTTGCGACGACCTGATTTAAGCGCTCGCCCTTATCAATGGGCCGGGGCCGCCTCGTGGACCCCATCCAACCCGAATCACCAGCAGGATCAGCGGATTATCCACCAGCCCAGCAAGCAGAGCGTCAGGAGCAACGCGATCGGGCCTGCCCAGCGCGATAGACGCTGGATTGCCGCTTCCGCTTCCTCATGTGGAATCTGCCACCAGGGCCGCGAGCCTTTGCGATCTACATTATCGTGAAGCACCGGATCGTGCTGAAGCGCTGACGGCGGCGCCTTCGTGCCGCTGCTCTTGTCTTGGGGCTGAGGAGAAAGGTCGATCATTTACGCAGCCCCAATCGCCTGATGCGACCTGTCGACAGAATAGCCCTGCTGGCCGAAAAGGAAAGCGGATTTGGAGGAAGCTGCCGGGGTAAAACATCCGCGGCGGATCATTCCAATCGACGCTTGGATGAAATGCATGCGGCGGCTATCATGCCAATCATGAAACAAGATCGACAAATGGACGCCATCGACCGAAAGATCATCGCGGTCTTGCAGGGGGATGCGACGCTCAGCCATGCCGATCTGGCCGAGCGGGTGGGGGCATCCAGCGCCTCCTGCTGGCGCCGGATCAAGGCGCTGGAGGCTGGGGGCATTCTTGCCGGTACGGTTCGGCTGGTCGATCCGGAGAAGGTCGGGCGCGGCGTTAATGTCCTTTGCAATATCCGCATGCGCAGCCACGCGCAGGAGGCGCGCCGCGCCTTCGAGCAATTTGTCGACGGCCGGCCGGAAATCGTCGAATGCTTCTCCATGTCCGGGGAATGGGACTATCTGCTGCGCGTGGTGGTGGCCGATGTCGCTGACTATAACCGTTTCCTGATGATGACCCTGCTGGGCCATCCCTCAGTCGCGGGCGCGGCCTCCCACTTCGCCCTGTCCATGACGAAGTTCACCACCGCCCTGCCGGTTTGATCCAAGCGCCTTGGTTAAGAGGAGCGACCATTGATGGAACTGAGCGCCGGCTATGGAGAGCCACCTCGTATGACGGGATCGCCAGCGTCGTCCTTCTCGACCCCGGCGGGCCAATTCTCCTCAGATGCGACGAGAAAGAACTCTCCCTTTAGAAGGGGCTGAAAGGACAAGGAAGAATTGTCCGTCACTTCCTATACGCAACCGATGTCCGTAGTGCCGGAGCTAAGCACCCATTACATGGCCTGACAAGGATTCAGCGAATCTCCGTAGGCGTTCATATCGGACGAAGCCGTGAAGATGAGCATGATCGATTGATTGGATCGGTTCGCGTCGGTCCGGTCGGCTGGGTCGTTCCGCAATCTGGAAATCACATGCCCCAATCACGTCTGGTGCGCGGACGTGACCTATTTGCCCATGCGCCGGGGCTTCCTCTATCTGGTCGCTATCATGGACGGGGCGAACCGCACAAGGTGCAGGCCTGGCGGCTATCGAACGCCATGGATGTCAGCTTTTGCGTCGAGGCGCTGGAGGATGCGCCGGCCCGTTTCGGCAAGTTCCGAGATCTTCAATACCGATCAGTGCAGTCAGTTCACCAGCAATGCCTTCACCGGCGTTCCGCGTGCGGCGGAGATCAAGATCAACATGGACGGCCGGGGACGGTGGATGGATAATGTCTTCATCGAGCGGCTCTGGCGGTTCCTCAAATATGAATGTGTTTATCTGCACGCCTTCGAGATCATCTCAGTCCGACCTTCGCGGGCGCATTCGGTCCGATATGTTCGCCATTTTGGGGCCTCAACCGCGACATTTATGAGTTTACGGCCCTATAGCTTTGACGTGTCGTCATGGGACAAGCTGGGAGACAGTGATGTGGAGCCAGCGCCTGTTCGAAATCGACTGGTGGTGGTAACGATCAGGAGGGCGGCAGTAAGATAAAGGCCGGCACTACCCATATCCGGAAACCGCTGCTGCACGATGTGGCGGCCGGCTCTCTTGACGCGAATATGGACGAGGTCGGTTACCGCATCGCGGCAACCTGGCGCGAAGAGGGAACTGCCTGCCAGCGGCGCACGGACCTTCTCCACAATGCGGAAGACGCGTTCGTGGACGATGGAATCGCGCTTCTTGATCTGGCTCGGAAAGCTCGCACAACCTTCAACCCATGGTCCCAAAACGGCAAAGCATCGCTTTGAATCCTGGTTTCGAACAACATATGGACAAATGGGCGACTCAATGTCAGATTCGACGAACTATTGGATATACTTGAAGAAATTTCAGGCTCTAGCCCGCCGCCTGAGTCCCCGGCGGGTCGGGAGGCTCTGGCGTTTCAAGTTGGCTCCCCGAGTAGGATTCGAACCTACGGCCATTCGATTAACAGTCGAATGCTCTACCGCTGAGCTATCGGGGAGCGACCCGGCTTCCGCCTGGCAGGTCGCGCCTATAGCAGCGGGTTTTGCGGAATGGCAAGGGTCTGGAAACCCTCTCGCTTCAAAAAATGGGTAAATGGTCCCGACTGCACGAAGCATAGGACAAAATCCGATCAAAAGCGCTGATCTATTTGATTGTGTGAGGTTTTTCCGGCCTCAGTCGCCGGATGAAAAGTGGCTCCCCGAGTAGGATTCGAACCTACGGCCATTCGATTAACAGTCGAATGCTCTACCGCTGAGCTATCGGGGAGCAACCCGGCTCTCGACGGGCAGGCCGCGCCTATAGCAGCGGCTTTCCGACAATGGCAAGCGCCAAATTGCGGAATTTTTACGCGATGAACTGTTCCGCGGCGATCCGGTCGTCCAGCGTGTGTTCGGGGTCGAACAGCAGCGTCAGCGGCGTCGCGCGATCGATCTTCACTTCGACCTGCGCGATATCTCGCACTTCGCGCTGATCGGCCACGGCGCTGACGGGGCGCTTCACGGGATCGAGTACGGTGAACTGGATCGCCGTATTCTCCGGCAGGATCGCGCCGCGCCAGCGCCGGGGACGGAAAGGGCTGATCGGCGTCAGCGCCACCAGCGCCGATCCCAGGGGCAGGATCGGTCCATGAGCAGAGAGATTATAGGCCGTCGATCCCGCAGGCGTGGCCACCAGCACGCCATCGCAAACCAGTTCGGGCAATACGGTGCGGTCGTTGACCTTCACCTCCAGCTTGGCGGTCTGGCGCGTTTCGCGCAGCAGCGAGACCTCATTGATGGCGGGGATCGAGAATCGCTCTCCATCCACCGTATCGACGGTCATGCGCAACGGATTGACTTTGAACAGCTTGGCCGCCTCGATCCGCTGTTCCAGCCGTTCCAGACGCCATTCGTTCATCAGGAAGCCGACAGTGCCCAAGTTCATGCCGAACACCGGCAAAATCCGCCGCCCCTCCAGCATGGCGTGCAGCGTCTGGAGCATGAAGCCGTCACCGCCCAGCGCGATGATCATGCCCGCCTGTTCGACGGGTACGAAATCATAGGCCGCGCGCAGTCTTTCCTCCGCCGCCTTGGCTGCCGGACTGGGGGAGGCGACGAGAGCGCGCCGAATGTCTTCGGTCATCCGCCGGTCACGCTCATATGCCGCCGCACCGCCGCCCCAGTAGCTGCGCCGATGCGGAAATCATGGGCCGCGGGTTTCAACCGCAGCGCGCGATCGATCAACGGCTCCACCGCATCCAGCCCACCTTCGCGGAAGGCGGCTTTCAGGTCGACATGATCCTCATGACCCAGGCACATGAAAATCTTGCCCTCGCAGGTCATGCGCATGCGGTTGCAATCGGCGCAGAAATTATTGGTGAGCGGCGTGATCAGCCCCAACCGCACGCCGAGACCCTCGGCCGCATGATAGCGTGCCGGTCCGCCAGTGCGATGCGCGATCGGCGTCAGCGCATGGTGCTGCCGGATCGAATCGGCCACCTGCGTCAACGGCAGGTAATGATCGGTCCGATCTTCCCCGGTTTCCCCCAAAGGCATCGTCTCGATCAGCGTCAGGTCGAAGCCCTGAGCATCGCACCAATGCAGCATCGGCAGGATTTCATCCTCATTGATGCCCTTGAGCGCCACCATGTTGATTTTCACCGCGAGCCCGGCTGCTCGCGCCGCGTCCAGCCCTTCGAACACTGGCCGGATGTCGCCATTGCGCGTCACATGGGCGAAACGATCCGGATCGCGGCTGTCCAGGCTGACGTTGATCCGCCGGACGCCCGCATCGGCCAGCGCCTGCGCATGCTGCGCCAGCCTTGTGCCATTGGTGGTGAGCGTCAACTCATCCAGCCCGTCGCCCAGATGCCGCCCGATCCGGCGGACGAGGTCGACAATGTCCCGCCGCACCAGCGGTTCGCCGCCGGTCAGCCTGATCCTGCGCACGCCCCGCGCGATGAAGAGGTCGGCCAGCAGCGCGATCTCCTCCAGCGTCAGTACCTGGTCCTTGGGCAGGAAAGTCATCCGCTCCGCCATGCAATAGCGGCAACGCAGGTCGCAGCGGTCCGTCACCGAAATCCGCAAATAGCTGATCCGGCGGCCGAGTGCATCGGTCAACGCCGTGCGCCCAAGATCGACCTTCTCCATATAGCCTAGCTAGGCGATGGACCTGCCCCGCGCAAGCGTCCCCGGTTGCGACAACGTAAACAGGTCGCTAACCGATAAGGGTTAGAATGGGACGATGGGCCGTCCCGAGGAGCATCATGTGAGCGGCGAGACCGCACTGGACGGACAGCGCAGCCTCTTCATCCTGTCGCCGGGCGACCGTGACGGGTTGTCGCAGCAGGCGCGGACGGCTGGCTGGCGGGCGATGGCGGCCCGGCGCGCCACCGATGCCGCGCAACGTTTCCTCCACAGCGATGCCCAGATCGCACTGGTCGACATGCGGGGCGCGCGCGACGGCGACGTCCGTTTGATCACCGCCTTGGTCCCGGCGGTAGATGCGGGCGGCGGCGCGCTGATCGTTCTGGTCGACGGACAGGACATAGCCGCCGTGCCCCGGCTGCTGGAGGTTGGGGCCACTCATTTTCTCGCCGCGCCCTTCACGCCCGGCGACCTGCGTGCAACCCTCGCTTCCGCCCAGCGGCTGGTGGACCGGCTGGTCGGCGGCGCCACGCACAGCCGGCGTGCCCAGCGCATCCGGCGCGGCGATGCGCTGTTCTGGGAGAGGGAGGGGCATCGCATCCGCCTCAGCGACAATCTCGCCCGCCATCTTGGCCTCGACGAACAGAGTATCGATCCGGCGGGCTTCATTCGCTGTCTGCCGCGCTCGGAGCGCCGTTCCGTGATCGCGGCGTTGCGCGGCATGATGCGGTCCGGCCGCCCCGAAGCCTTTGCCCACGCCGCGCCTGGCCGCCCCGGCGACCGGCTGGTTCACCATCTGCGACTGATCGACGGCGTGGTCGCGGCGGATGTGGAGTGGCTCTCCGACGCCCATGGCCCTGATGAGACGGGCCGTGACGACTTGACCGGCCTGCGCTCGCGCCCGGCGGCGCTCGACTGGCTCGAACGGCGCAAGGGGCTGGCGACGACGGTGCTGTTGCTCTCTATCAGTCAGTTCGACCGGATGAACGCGGCCTACGGTCAGGTCGTGGGGGACGCGCTGTTGGGCCGCATCGCCCGCCGGATCGAGCGCATGACCGTCGACATGGCGGTCGGCGCCATGGTGGCGCGCATCGCCGGGACGGAATTTCTGATCGGCCTGACGGGTGAAGCAGCCGCCGCCGAGAAGGCAACCTTTCTCGCCCGGCAACTCATCGGCACCATAGGGCGCCCCTTCAGCGCAGGGGATCATCTCATCCGCTTGACCGCCCGTTGCGGCATCGCCCAGTCGCGGTCCGACGACGACGCCACCCGCCTTATCCGCCGCGCCGGCACGGCCTTGGCCGACGCAAGGGTCGGGGGAGGAGAGGGCATCCGCATCTTCTCCTCGGAAAAGCGCAGCCGTCAGGTCGATGCCGATCAGTTGGAAACCGACCTGCGCCTTGCCCTTCATCGCGGCGAGATCGCCATTCTGTTCCAGCCGCAATATCCCGTCGACGGCGAGCATATGATCGGGGTCGAGGCGCTGGCCCGCTGGAACCACCCGCAATATGGCGCGCTAGGCGCGGGGATGCTGTTCGCCACGGCGGAGCGTTCCGACTATATGCTTCCGCTTTCCGCGCACATCCAGGCCGAAGCGCTTCGTCAGGCGGCCGCATGGCCTCGCGCGCTTTCCCATCTTCGCCTGTCGATCAATGTCACGGCGGAGGATATCGCCCAGCCCGGCTTCATGCCGCAATTGCTGAACTTGGTGGACACCAGCGGCTTTCCCCGTTCGCGCCTGACGGTGGAGATCACCGAAAGCGGTCTGATGGAGGATGTGGACAACGCCACCGCCCTGCTGACGGCCCTGCGCGCGGAAGGGCTGGCGGTCGCGGTGGACGATTTCGGCACCGGCTATTCCAGCCTCGCCTATCTCAAGAGCCTGCCGCTCGATTATCTGAAGATCGACAGCGGCCTGGCGCAAGACATCGCCGGAACCGCCCGCGACCGCATCATCGTGCGGGGCGTCATCCACATGGCCAAGTCGCTAGGCCTGCATGTGATTGCCGAAGGCGTGGAAACCGAACAGCAACTCGATCTCCTGTCCCGCGAAGGCTGCGACTATTATCAGGGGTTCCTCCGTTCGGCAGGAGTCTCCTCCGCCGATCTCGTCGCGCTGGCGTTGAAACCCTGACCTTCACATAATTTACCCGGCCGCCTTCGCCAATCCCTTCGAAAGCTGCAAAGCCCCGTTCAAGCGCGCGCCCGGATCGGCCCAGGCCCGGTTCACCACGATCTTGCTGTCCGGCCGCAACCGGGCGACTCCATTCAACCGCTGAATATAGGCCACCAGCGCCTCGGGCCGCGGGAAGCGATCCTCAAAGAAGCTGACCAGCGCGCCCTTCGGACCGACATCGATCTTGGCGATATTGGCGGCCACGCAATTCTGCTTGATCTCGATGATCTTGAACAGATTCTGCGTCGGCGCGGGCAGCTTGCCGAAGCGGTCGATCAGTTCCGCCGCGAAAGCCTCCAGCCCCTGCCGGTCCTCGACCTCGTTCAAGCGTCGGTAGAGGCCCATGCGCAGATCCAGATCCGGCACATAATCCTCCGGAATCATGATTGGCGCATCGACGCTGATTTGCGGCGAGAAGCTGTCACGGGCCTTCTCCAGCCCTGCGCCGCCTGCCTTCGCCTCCAGGATCGCATCCTCCAGCATCGACTGGTACAGTTCGAATCCGACTTCCTTTATATGCCCGGACTGCTCGTCCCCGACGAGGTTCCCCGCACCGCGAATATCCAGATCGTGGGAGGCCAACTGGAACCCGGCCCCAAGCGTATCCAGATCGGACAGCACCTTCAGCCGCTTCTCCGCCGTTTCGGTGATCACCCGGTTCGCAGGCGTGGTGAAATAGGCATAGGCCCGCGTCTTTGCCCGGCCCACACGTCCGCGCAGCTGGTAGAGCTGCGCCAGCCCAAAGCGATCCGCCCGATGGATGATAAGCGTGTTGGCCGAAGGAATATCCAGCCCGCTTTCGACGATGGTGGTCGACAGCAGTACGTCATAGCGCTTGTCGTAGAAGGACGACATGCGCTCCTCGACCTCGCTCGCCGACATCTGCCCATGCGCCACGACCGGCCGCACCTCGGGCACCTCGGTCCGCAGAAATTCCTCTACCTCGGTCAGGTCGGCAATGCGGGGCACGACGAAGAAGCTTTGCCCGCCACGATAATGTTCGCGCAGCAGCGCCTCGCGGATCACCACCCCGTCCCAAGGCATGATGTAGGTCCGCACCGCCAGACGATCGACCGGCGGCGTCTGGATCACCGACAACTCGCGCAGGCCCGACATCGCCATCTGAAGCGTGCGCGGGATCGGCGTCGCCGTCAGCGTCAGCACATGCACGTCGGTCTTGAGGCTCTTCAGCCGCTCCTTGTGCGTCACGCCGAACCGCTGTTCCTCGTCGACGATGACCAGCCCCAGCCGCTTGAACTCCAGCCCCTTCGCCAGCAGCGCATGCGTCCCCACCACAATATCGACGGTTCCGTCGGCAAGGCCCGCCTTCACGGCCTTCGCCTCCTTGTCCGGCACCAGTCGGGACAGACGTCCGATATTCACCGGAAAGCCCCGGAAGCGCTCCTCGAAATTCATATGATGCTGCCGGGCGAGCAGGGTGGTGGGGCAGATCACCACCACCTGCATCCCCGCCATCGCCGCCACGAAAGCAGCGCGCAAGGCCACTTCGGTCTTGCCGAAACCGACATCGCCGCACACCAGCCGATCCATCGGCCGCCCCGCGCCCAGATCCTCGACCACATCCATGATCGCGCGATCCTGATCCTCAGTCTCCTGATAGGGGAAGCGATCCACGAACGCCGGATATCCCGCGCTGTCCGGCTCTGCCACGGTCGCCGCCCGCAACGCCCGCTCCGCCGCCGTCTTGAGCAGTTCACCCGCAATCTCGCGGATACGCTCCTTCATCCGCGCCTTGCGCCGCTGCCACGCCTCGCCGCCCAGCTTGTCGAGGCTCACGCCCTCGCTGTCGGAGCCGTAACGGGAGAGAACCTCCAGATTCTCCACCGGCACATAGAGCTTGTCGCCGCCCGCATATTCCAGCGCCACGCAGTCATGCGCCGCTTTAGCCACGGGGATCTGCGTCAGGCCTTCATAGCGCCCGATCCCATGGTCCATATGCACCACCAGATCGCCCGGCGAGAGCGTCGCCAGCTCCTGAAGGAAAGCGTCGGCATTCTTCTTCCGCTTGGCCCGCCGCACCAGCCGGTCGCCCAGCATGTCCTGCTCGGTCAGCACCGCCACGTCAGGCGCGGTAAAGCCGTGGTCCAGCGGCAGGACGGTCAGCACCGTACTGCCGCCCGCGGCTATCCCCAGCGCCTCCTGCCAGCTGTCCGCCGCCGCGACCCGCTTCAGCCCATGATCGACCAGCAGCCCGGAAAGCCGCTCCCGCGCGCCGATGGAGTAGCTGGCGATGACGACCTTCTTCTTTGCCCGCTGGAGCGAAGCGATATGCTTGCCGACCGCCTCATACACATTGGCGTTCTGTGCCCGCTCCGGCGCGAAATCGCGCGGCCCGTCGACGGCAAAATCAAGCACGGTCGCGCTTTCCGGCTCGTGAAAAGGCGTCGTCTCATGCATCGGCCAGTCCCGCACGATGGCGTCCCATTCCTCCGCAGCCAGATAGAGCGCCTTGGGCTCCAGCGGTCGATAGGCGCCGGGATCGGAGGATTTCGCCTGCACCCGATTGGCGTGATAGTCGCGGATTGCCTCGAACCGGGCGTCCGCCGATCCAGGTACGCCATGATCCAGCACGACCACCGTATCGTTCCCCAGATGCTCGGTCATCGGCACCAGCCGTTCCTCGAACAGCGGCAGCCAATGCTCCATCCCCGCGAGCCGCCGTCCGTCGCTCACCGCCTGATAAAGCGGATCGCCCGTTGCCGTGGCCCCGAACGTCTCGCGATAGCGACCGCGAAATCGCTTGATCGTCTCCTCGTCCAGCAAAGCCTCGGACGCAGGCAGCAGCGTGAAGCCCTCGACACTCCCGCTGGTCCGCTGGTCGGCGGGATCGAAGCGCCGCACCGTCTCGACCTCATCCCCGAAGAAATCGAGTCGCAAGGGCTGCTCCTCACCTCCCGGAAACAGATCGACGATGCCGCCGCGAATGGCGAATTCGCCCCGGTCATGCACGGTATCGGTCCGCACATAGCCATTGGCCTGCAACATCTCGGCCAGCCGCGAAATCGCGATCCGCTCCTTGGGCGCGAGCTTCGCCACCAACTGCCGCACGCGGAAAGGCGTCAAAGTCCGCTGCGTCAACGCATTGAGCGTCGTCAGAACAAGCTGCGGCCCCTTGGGCTTCGCCTGCAATGCATGCAAGCCAGCCAATCGCGCCGAAGCCGTCCGCAACGAAGGACTGGCCCGATCATAGGGCAGGCAGTCCCAGGCAGGAATTTCGATGATCTCGATCTCTGGCGCGAAATAATGCGCCGTGTCCGCCACCGCCCGCATGAGTTGCTCATCCGGCGCCACGAACAGCGCGCGCGAAGGCGCCGCCCGCGCAATATCCGCCAGCAACCAGGGCTGAAACCCGGCCGGAACCCCTGAAAGGGTCATGGGAGCCTGCGCTTTGAGGATTTTCAGAAGATCGGTCATCGAACTCTCAGTCCCCCTCCCGCAAACGGGAGAGGTTAGGGGGGGGCATGTCAGCGTGTTACGAAAGGCTTACTTCTTCCCGATCTCCACAAAATCCAGCCTGGCGAACTTGTCCCACATCGCCCCCTGCCACTCCTCTGGCACCGGCAGCACGCCCATGGCCCAGGCCATGATGTCGGCGTCCTGCTCATCCATGAACCGCTCGAACCACTGAATCTCTTCCTCTCCCCATTCGGCATGATAGCGATCGAAATACCCGCCCACGGCCAGGTCCGCTTCCTTGATTCCGCGATGCCAGGCCCGGAATTGCAGGCGGCGGATACGGGGATCTTCGTTCACAATTTGTTCCTTAAACGGGCATGCCAAAATTGCCGATCGGATGTTTGCGCATCGTCCCGGCTGAAGTTTTTTCGTTCGACGCATTTTCCGAACCGGCAGACGTACCGTCCGGCTCGAAAATGCTCTAGATGCCGTCAGATAGCCATGCGACCCGATATCCTCAACCCACTCTTCACCGAAATCGAAGCGCTCAAGGGCGTAGGCCCCGCGTTGGCCAAACCGCTAGAACGCCTGGGGCTGTCCCGCGCTGTGGACGTGGCCTTTCATCTCCCGGTCAGTTTCATCGATCGCCGCATGGTGGACGAACTGATTCTCTCCGACTCCGGCCGGGTCATCGGCATCCAGCTCACGCCCACCGACTACCGCGCCTCCGGCAGCGCCCGCGCGCCCTTCCGCATCATCGCGCAGGACAAATATGGCAACATGGTCGCCTTGGTCTATTTCGGCCGCAACAGCGCCTGGCCCCGCAAGCTGCTGCCGCTGGGCGAACCCAAATTCATCTCCGGCAAGCTGGAAGCCTATGGCGACAATCTTCAGATCGTTCACCCGGACTATGTCCTCCCTCCCGAGGAAGCCGCGACGATCCCTGCCCGCGAGCCGGTCTATGGCCTCTCTGAAGGCCTGACCAACAACCGTATGCGCGACCTTGCCGCCCAGGCCCTGAGCCGCGCCCCGGAGCTTCCCGAATGGATCGAACCCAGCCTGCTCGCTCGCAAGGGTTGGCCCACATGGCACGAAGCGCTCACCCGCATCCACGCCGACCCCAGCGACGCGAAGGCGCGCGAACGGCTCGCCTATGACGAAATCTTCGCTGGCCAACTCGCGCTGATGCTGGTCCGCCAGTCCTCCCGCAAACGCAGGGGAGTGCCCATCGCCGGAGATGGCCGCCTGCGCGCCATGCTCCAATTGCCCTTTGCGCCGACCGGGGCGCAACGCCGCGCCTTTTCGGAGATTGAAGGCGACATGGCCCAGGCCGTCCCGATGCTCCGCCTGCTGCAAGGCGACGTAGGCTCTGGCAAGACGCTGGTCGCGCTGATGGCGCTCCTCAACACGGTCGAGGCAGGCGCCCAGGGCGCGCTCCTCGCGCCCACCGAAATCCTCGCCCGCCAGCATTATGAGACGCTGCGCAAAATGGCGTCCGGCCTGTCCGTCACCATCGCCATCCTCACTGGCCGGGAAAAGGGCAAGGCCCGCGAATCCACCCTCATGGGCCTCGCGGACGGCAGCATCGATATCCTGGTCGGCACCCACGCCATTTTCCAGGAAGCCGTCCGCTACAAGAATCTTGCGCTCGCGGTGATCGACGAGCAGCATCGCTTTGGCGTCGCCCAGCGCATGATGCTCGCCGCCAAGGCCGAGCGCACGCCCCACCTGCTGGTGATGACCGCTACCCCGATCCCGCGCACGCTGACGCTCACTTATTATGGCGAAATGGACGTCTCCCGCCTCGACGAGATGCCCCCCGGCCGCCAGCCGATCCAGACGGTCGTCATGTCCGCCAACCGCCTGGATGAAGTGGTCGAAGCGCTCGCCCGCCATGTCGAGGGCGGCGGTCAGGCCTATTGGGTCTGCCCCCTGGTCGAGGAAAGCGAAACCAGCGACCTCGCAGCGGCCGAAGCCCGCGCCGAAATGCTGAAAATGCGCTTTGGCGAGTTGGTCGGCCTTGTCCACGGCCGCATGAAGGGGCCGGAAAAGGACGCCGCGATGGAAGCCTTCGCCTCGGCCCGCACCCAGATACTTGTGGCCACGACCGTCATCGAAGTCGGCGTCGACGTTCCCAATTCCAACCTCATCATCATAGAAGGCGCCGATCGGTTCGGCCTTGCGCAACTTCACCAGCTCAGAGGCCGTGTGGGCCGAGGCCAGAACCATTCGGTCTGCATCCTCCTGCGCGGCGGCGCGCTGAGCGAAACCAGCCGTGCCCGCCTGGCCCTGATGCGAGAAACGAACGACGGCTTCCGCATAGCTGAAGAAGACCTCCGCCTGCGCGGCGCTGGAGAAATACTTGGCACCCGCCAATCCGGCGAGGCGCAGCTCAAGCTTGCTACCCCGGAACATCTCTCGGCGCTGCTGGATTCGGCCAGAGACGACGCGCATCTCCTGATCGATCGGGACGGCGGCCTCACCGAAGCGAGAGGGAAGGCTGCTCGAACCTGTCTCTACCTCTTCGAACGCGATGCCGCCGTAGGCCTGCTCCGCAGCGGCTAGAAATGACGTACTCCTGCGCAGGCAGGAACGCGAGGCGCTTCAGCCAAGCGGTCTCCATCCACGACGAATTGCTGCAACCGCGAAACCATCCTGCCGCCAAGCCGTTGCTTGCACCATGCAATCCGACATCAGCCTGCACCACATCACCCCGATGGCGGCGATCTCCATCGCCCTGTCGGTCGTCGTCGCCTTCCTGCTCCACCGGCTCGCTTATTGGCTGGGCTCGCGCATCGTCCGCCGCATGAAGATAGAGCCGGTCATCCTTCCCGCTCTCTATCATCCGACCCGCTGGCTGATCGTGCTCATGACCCTCGCGGCCGGGGTCCAATCCCTGACCTTCAGCGCAAAGGTCGAAGCCATCTGGTCCATCGGCTCGAAAATGCTGTTCATCCTGCTGATGGGCTGGCTGATCTTTTCGATGATGCGTGGTGCCCGCATCATCCTCGAACGGCGCAGCGACATCACCGTTGAGGACAATCTCAAGGCCCGGCGCCAGCACACCCGCATCCGCATCCTCTACCGCGTGTCGCAGTGCATCATCGGCTTCCTCATCGTCTCGCTGATGCTGATCGCCATCCCCGGCGTGCGCAGCATCGGCGTCACCCTGATGGCCTCGGCAGGCCTTGCGGGCCTGGCCGTTGGCGCAGCCGCCCAACCCGCGCTCAAGAACCTGATCGCCGGCATCCAGATGGCCTTTTCCGAACCCATCCGCCTGGATGACGTGCTGATCGTGGAGGGCGAGTGGGGTAGGGTGGAGGACATCAAGCTCACCTATGTCGTGGTCCGCATCTGGGACGACCGCCGCCTGATCGTCCCTGTCTCCTATTTCCTGGAAAAGCCGTTCCAGAATTGGACGACCAGAACGTCCGACCTGCTCGGCACCGTCTTCCTCTATGTCGATCCCGCCACGGACATAGAGCCGATCCGCGCCAAATTCATCGAAGCGGTCCAGTCCAACAGCCGCTGGGACGGCCGCGTCGCGATCCTGCAAGTCACCGATCACCGCGCCGACGCGCTGGAGCTACGCGGCTTGCTGAGCGCGCGCAACGCCGGGATCGCCTTCGACTTGCGCTGTGAAGTGCGCGAAGCGATGATGAATTTCCTGCGCACGCAAATGCCGCAAGCCCTGGTCCGGTCGCGTCAGCGTCTGGAAGCAGGGGAGGGGTTTGCAGAAGCCGTTACCAGGCCGTCTGCCGCGGCGGGATGAGGGAAAGCATCGGGTCATAGATGTGCGGCTCGATCTTCTTCAGAAACTCGACGCCTATGCGGCCATCTTCGGCCCAGCGCACTTCCCCGGCATGATCCTTCACGACCGGCAGCCATATCGTCACCCGCTCACCGATCGCGAGTTGCGCCTCGGTCCGGCACATCAGTCCCAACGCGGAGATATTGATGATCCGCGTTCCATGGGTCCGGCCCTGCGCCGTGATATGGCTGACCATATCGACGAGATCGCGCTGCGCGCGTCGTTGATAGACGGAAGGGTCCCGCGACTGGTTCAGATGAGAGAGGCTTGCGAACACCGAAGGCATGGCCGCAGGATAAGGTAAGGAAGATAGCGCCTTCCTTACCTTATATGGTTAACGCGTCCTATACGCTCTTTTGATTTCAGCTAGTTACCAGTCCATGCTTCTTCGCGCCGAAGCTGACCTTGTCGCCCGGTTTCAGCGCCAGGGCAGGATCGCTGACCACTTCGCCATTCACGCGAATCGCGCCCTCGGACAGCTTCCGCCGCACTTCCTTGTTGGAAGCCGCAAAGCCCAGCGCCGTCGTGCCCTGAACGATATTCAGCCCCTCGGTTCCCAGGCTGACGGTCGGGAGATTGGCATCCGAAGCGCCCTCCTCAAAAGTCCGTCGCGCCGTCTCGGCCGCCAGGGCCGCTGCATCGGCGCCCCGGCAAAGCGCCGTCGCCTCATTGGCCAGGATCTTCTTCGCTTCGTTGATCTCCGCTCCCTCCAGCGAAGCCAGCCGCTCTACTTCCTCTATCGGCAGATCGGTGAACAGCCGGAGCCGGTTAGCGACGTCCGCATCAGCCGTATTCCGCCAGAACTGCCAATAATCGTAGTTGGAAAGCTGATCCTCGTTGAGCCAGACCGCACCGCCCACGGTCTTGCCCATCTTGGTGCCATCCGCATTGGTCAGCAGCGGCGTGGTTAGGCCGAACACCTGAGTGCCATCGACGCGCCGAGCCAGTTCGACGCCATTGACGATATTCCCCCACTGGTCCGATCCGCCCATCTGCAACCGGCAGGCCGACCGCCGCGACAGCTCCAGAAAGTCATAGGCTTGAAGAATCATATAGTTGAATTCGAGGAAACTCAGCGACTGCTCGCGATCCAGGCGCAGCTTCACCGAATCGAAGCTCAGCATCCGGTTCACGGAGAAATGCTGGCCGATGTCGCGCAGGAACGGGATATATTCCAGCTTGTCCAGCCACTCGGCATTGTCGAGCATGATCGCATCGGTCGGTCCGTCACCGAAGGTCAGGAAGCGCTCGAACACCCGCTTGATGCTCGCCACATTCTCTGCGATCAGATCGGTGGTCAGCAGCTTGCGCGCTTCGTCCTTGAAGCTTGGATCGCCGATCTTGCCGGTGCCGCCGCCCATCAGGACGATGGGCTTGTGCCCCGCCTTCTGCAATTGCCGCAGCATCATGATCGACACCAGATGTCCGACATGCAGCGAGGGGGCCGTCGGATCGAAGCCGATATAGCCCGGCACGATCTGCTTGGCGGCCAAGGCGTCCAGCCCTTCCGCATCGGTCAACTGATGAATGTAGCCGCGCGTTTCGAGCAGGCGGAGCAGATCGGATGAGTAGCTGGTCATAGTGCGGCGCACTTAGCATCGCGGTTTGTCATCGTCACCATTATGTTGATAGTCACGCCAAAGTTGATTCTCCGCATTTTAGAGGCAGCAGGACAGGCCATGGCAGACAATCACCCCATGCTGGCAATAGGCCTGATGTCGGGAACCTCGCGCGACGGCATAGACGCCGCGCTGATCGAAACCGACGGAGAGGGCGGCAGCATAGGCATCGCCTTCCATGCCATGCCCTATGGCGACGGTTTCCGCATGCGCCTGGCCGAAGCCTGCCAGCGCGCCATGAGGATGGAAAAGCCCGGCTTCGAACCCCTGATCCACGCGGTAGAGGAAGAACTGACCGAACTTCATGTCGAGGCCGTCTCCGATCTTCTGGCCCGTACCGGCCATGTCACGCAGGACATCGCCGTCATCGGCTTCCACGGCCATACCGTCGCCCACCGCCCTGAACGCCGCTGGACCTGGCAGATCGGAGACGGCGCAGCCCTTGCAGGCGCGTTCGGCATCCGGGTTGTCGCGGACCTGCGCAGCGCCGACGTCGCCGTGGGAGGGCAGGGGGCTCCGCTGCTTCCGGTCTATCACCGCGCCTTGGCTTACGACCTCCCCAAACCTGTTGCCGTCCTGAATCTGGGCGGCGTCGCCAACATCACCGCCATCGCCTCCGACGGCGAGATCGTCGCCTTCGACACCGGCATGGCGAGCGGTCTCATCGACAATTGGATGCAGACCCACAGCGACCGCAGCTTCGACGAAAATGGCGCCGTCGCTGCTCAGGGCAAAATCGACGAAGCGCGCCTGGCGTCCATGCTCTCCGACCCCTGGTTCGCCGTCGCGCCCCCGAAAAGCATAGACCGGGAAGCCTTCACCATCGAAGCCACCCGCGCCCTCTCCCTGGAGGATGGCGCGGCAACGCTGACGGCCTTTTCCGCCGCGGCCGTCGCCAAAGCCCTGGACCATCTGCCGGAGCGCCCAAAGCATATCTATGCGGCCGGGGGAGGTCGCCATAACGCCACGCTTATGCAAATGCTGGCGGCTTATACCGGCACACAGGTCCGTTCCGTGGACGAACTGGGATGGAATGGCGACGCCCTGGAAGCGCAAGGCTTCGCCTACATGGCCGTCCGTCACCTGAAAGGTCTGCCGATCAGCTTCCCCGGCACTACAGGCGCGCCGCAGCCCATGACGGGCGGCGTGCTTTTTGAGCCGACTTAGACTGTCGAGGTTCCAGCCATCGCTGGCATGACTTAAACGGCGGGAAGCCATCCATCGCTTCTACCTATTCACAGTCGGTCAATGCCTTTGGTCGCCTATTTTGCACATATCACCCAATAAACAGGCTTGTTGAATCCTGGGGCATTGCCTCAGCGCCGACCTATCCCACCGTGAATCATGATTAATTTCAGCCGATATAACTTCCTGAACGGCAGTTCATCTTGATTATTCCAAAACTAATTCTTTCGGACGATTCCGCACCGGATAGAAATCAGCAACATACGGGGCGGCGCTTCGGAGCGGAGCGCCCCAGGGTGTCACAACACAGGAGAGTCGCAGTGATCAAATTTACCCTTCCCCTCGTCGGCCTGGCCGTCCTGACCGCGGCCACGGGTGCGCAGGCCCAGGATAGCGGCGTCAAGGGGACCCTTCAGGACAGCAATGTGAAGGGAACCCTACAGGATGCCAATGTGAAGGGCACCTTACAGGACGCCAATGTCAAAGGTACGCTGCAGGATGTGCAGAGCGCCACGAAAGCGGCGCAGGATGCGCGCACCGCGTCGACCGAAGCGCGCAGCGGCGCATCGGAAGCCCGTTCCTCGGCCGCTGAAACCCGCAGCGCTGCGCAGGACGCCCGCGCCAATGCGAGCGCTGCCCGCGAAACGGCCACTTCGGTCAAGGAAACTGCGCGGTCGACCCGCGGCAGTTGATCGCGTCCCAGGCATGAAGAGTGAAGGGGCGGGCCCATCAAAAGGCTCGCCCTGCTTGGCATATGAAGGGGAAATCGATGAAGGGGACCATGAAGCTGGTCGCTGCCGGCATGGCCATGGCCGCCACGCCCGCGCTGGCGCAAATCGCGGCGCAAAGCGGCCCGCAAACCGTACAGGCTGAAGAACCGTCCACAGCCTTATCTACAGGCGGCAGTCTCACAGCGATCACTGGCGTCGATTATAGCAGCGGCGATTACGGCACTGGATCTGACACTCATATATTGGTCGTGCCGATGAGCCTGCGCTACCGCACCGGCCAGCTCCGCTTCACCGCGACTTTGCCATGGCTGCGCATCAACGGCTCGTCCGCGATCGTCGGCGGCGGATCGGGCGGCGTCATCATCGATCCGAACGCCCCCCGCACTACCCGCAGTGGTCTTGGCGACCTGACATTGGGCGTCGGCTATCAGATTCCTGAGGAACGGCTCGGCTTCGGACTCGACCTCTCCGCCCGCGTCAAGCTCCCCACCGCCTCGCGCTCCAAGGCGCTGGGCACCGGCGAGACGGATGTGACGGTCGCGGCGGAAATCTCCAAAAGCTTCGGCATCGTCACCCCCTTCGCCAATGTGGGCTATCGCATGCCCGGCGATCCTTCGGGCTTCGATCTGCACAATGGCTGGACCGCATCGGGCGGTGCAAGCGTGATGCTGGGCAAGTCGGCGCTGATCGCCTCCTATGACTATCGCGAATCCACCAGCGACCTCGCCCGCGACAGCCAGGAACTGTTCGGCGCCTTCAGCACGCCGGTCGCGGAAAAGCTGATCTTCACCCTCTATGGCACCGGCGGCCTCAGCAAAGGCGCCGCAGATTACGGCATAGGCTCCATGGTCAGCGTGAAATTCTGACCCGCCGGTCAGCCGGCAAAGTTCACCGCTTCCGGGTGAGTTCCCGCATCGCCTCGTCAATCCCCCCGATGGTGAGCGGATACATGCGCCCGTTCATGATCTCGCGGATGATCTTCGTCGACTGGCTATAGCCCCAATGCGCCTCCTGTGCGGGGTTCAGCCAGACGGCGGCGGGATAGGTGTGCAGCACGCGGCTCAGCCATGCGGCGCCTGGTTCCTCGTTCATATGTTCGACCGATCCGCCGGGATGGTTGATCTCATAGGGACTCATCGCCGCGTCGCCGACGAAGATCACCTTATAATCATGCCCATATTTGTGCAGTATGTCCCAGGTCGGCGTCCGTTCCGAAAAGCGCCGCTTATTGTCCTTCCACACGCCTTCGTAGAGGCAGTTATGGAAGTAGAAGAATTCCATATTCTTGAATTCGCTGGTCGCCGCCGAGAACAGTTCCTCGCACAGCGTGATGAACGGGTCCATCGACCCGCCGACATCCAGGAACAGCAGCAGCTTCACCGCATTATGCCGCTCGGGCCGCATGCGGATGTCGAGCCAGCCCTGCCGCGCCGTGCCCCGGATCGTCTCGTCCAGGTCCAACTCGTCGGCCGCGCCCTCCCGCGCAAAGCGCCGCAGCCGCCGCAGCGCCACCTTGATGTTGCGGGTGCCCAACTCCTTCTGATTGTCCAGATTGGCGAATTCGCGCTTTTCCCACACCTTGATGGCGCGTTTGTGCTTGCTTTCGCCGCCGATCCGCACGCCTTCGGGATTATAGCCGCCGTGGCCGAAGGGGGATGTGCCGCCGGTGCCGATCCACTTGTTGCCGCCCTGATGGCGCTCCTTCTGCTCCTCCAGCCGCTTTTTCAGCGTCTCCATGATCTCGTCCCAGCTACCCAGCGACTTGATCTTCTCCATCTCCTCCGGGCTGAGGAACTTCTCCGCCACCAGGCGCAGCCAATCCTCCGGGATTTCCGCTTCGACGCCCTCAGACCCCAGAACGCCCTTGAACACGCGGGCGAACACCTGGTCGAAGCGGTCGATCAGCCCCTCATCCTTCACATAGGTGGCGCGGGCGAGATAATAGAAATCCTCCGGCCGCTGCCCGATCACGTCGCGGTCCAGCGCCTCCAGCAGCAGCAGATGTTCCTTGATGCTGGCGGAGATGCCGGCAGCACGCAGCGCGTCGAGAAAATTGAGCATCATGACGGTGCTCTTGTCCGCCAGCTTGGCCAGGGATGCAAGCTCCGCTGCGTTGTTGGAATGTTAAGTGTTGCAATGCATCGTTAACAGAGCAGTATCCATGTCGAGCGGAATAGGGCGGCTATCATTGGAAAACGGGGATTTGTTGACCGACCTGGGGGAACGATCGGGCGACATCGCATTGCAATGCAGCGAAACGGCGGGCTTTCTGGGGGAGCTTACGCGCCGCATCCAGGCCGATTCCGCGCATCTGGTCGAATTGCAATCGACCATGGAGACGCTGGCGGTCAACCAGAATGAAAGCGTGTTGGCGGCGCAGGAATTGAGCCTTACAGCGCGCCGGGCCGGAACCATCATCGCCCAGGGGCACGAGACTATCGGGCGTTCGCTGGGGCAGATCACGGAACTCATCGAAAATGTGACGGGTCTGGAAGGGCATTTGCGTCAATTTCTGGACGTCATCGAAACTGTGGGCGACATTTCCGAGCAACTCGGCGCCATTGCGCGTCAGACCCGGTTGCTGGGCGTCAATGCGGCGATCGAGGCGGCACGAGGCGGCGAGGCGACCCAGGGTTTCGCCGTCGTTGCGGATGAAATCCGGCGGCTGGCCGGGCAGGCGGGGGAGTCCGCCGCGTCCGTCGGAGACAAGCTGGGCCAACTCGACCGCGACGCGCGCCAACTGATCGGCGGGGTGGAGGCCAATATCCTGCGCGGCCGCGACGTCGGTTCCCATATCGACACCCTACGGATCAGCATGGCCGAAATCGCCTCTCTGGTGACGCAATTCGGCGCACGGTCCGACACGATCGTAACCTGCACGGATGAGGCCGACAGCGACGTTGCGGCGCTGCGGCAGGGCCTTGCCCGGTTCAGCCGCTCCTCGACGGAAAGCGCCACACGCGTCGAAACCGCGCGCAGCCAACTTGAAGGTCTGGAGGGGATGGCGAATGCGATGCTCAACACTTCCGCGCACAGTGGTCATGTCACGCGCAACAGCCGCTATATCGCCATGGCCGAAGAGGGCGCCGAAGAGATGCAGGCGCTGATCGAACAGGCGCTGGCCGAAGGGCAATTGGACATGGCCGGCCTGTTCGACACCGCCTATCGGGCGCTTCCCGGTTCCGAACCGACGCAATATGAAAATGGTTTCACCGCCTTTGCCGACCGCTTCGTGCGGCCTTTGCTCGACCGCCGGACGGCGCAGGACAGTGCGATCGTCGGCTGCTGTCTGATCGACATGAAAGGTTATCTGCCCACCCATATCAGTGCGCGCAGCCAGCCGCAGCGGCCTGGCCAAGCGCGCTGGAACATGGAACATGCGCGCAACCGCCAGATATTCATGGACAGCCAGACCCGCCGCGCATTGGATGGGGAAGGGGACTTCTTCCTGTTCACCTATCGGCAGGATCTGGGCGAGGGCCGCTATCGCGCACTGCGCAGCGTGTTCGTGCCGCTGATGTTCGGCAGCCGGCGCTGGGGACTTTATGAAGTCGGCTATCTTATTTAAATTCTAGAGCGCGCTGCGCTAAATCGGATGCAGGACGCGCGCTCCAGGTCTTGGTTGCCGCATCGTTTTTGCGCAAAACAGGTTCCCGCTTTTGCGCACGATGCTCTAGCGTAGCTTCGCGTCCGCCGTCCGCATCGTCATCTCGCCATTGGCGGCATAATCGGCGGTTGCTCCGGCCTGGGCGGTCTGGGGGTCCTTTCCATCCAGTATCTGCGCAATCTGACGAGTGCTCGGCACCTTGTCATAAATGCCATAGAGGTCTGTCTGACCCACCGAATGGATCGAAAGCTGATAACCTTGGCCAGCAGCTTTCGCCGGGTCGAACGCCACCACCGTGCCTGCATCGTCCACCGGCACAATGATCGCGCCGTCTGCAGCGCCCGCCTGCTGGAGAATGTCGTAGCTGCCATCAGCCGTATCGACCTTCCCCCGCACGCAGAGCGGCTCCTGCCCTTCGCGGGGCAGGGAAATATCGGCCGGCTCAGCTACCGTTCGCGTGGTCAGGCGCGCGTCGCCGCCATCATTGGCCGGACATGCAGCCAGTCGCGTCGGCTTTGTCGCATGGAGAGAGGCCGGGTTGTCGAAGCGAAGGCCGGCCAGCATGCCATCCAGCCCGGCCAGCACTTCCTTGCGGCGTTCTGCTGGTCCGGTAACGCGCAACTTCACCACCCAGCGCCCGGCATGCAGGAAAGCCGCAGCAGTGGTGAGCGCACCATCCGCAGCATCGTCATAAACGGCGCGGATCGCGCCATCGGCACGTCCCGCCACGGCCACACTCGCATAAGCGGTGCGATGAGTCCTGGCGCCGAAACGCTCCATCACGGCCTTGTCCGTCATATAGGCGGCGAGGGAGGCGTCGGCATAGCTCGGCAGATAGACATAGAGCGTCGCCTGGATCGCGCCGTCATCGGAGAGATATTGGGCGTAATTGTCGATGCCCTTGCCACCGTTGGAAACCTCCCCGCTCTTGGATAGCGACAGGCTGGCCACGCTTTGCGGCATGCTGATCCCTGCGGCGTCGGCGCGCAGGGTGATGGCAGTCGGTGTCCAGGCTTCCCGTTCCTCGGCGGCGCGCGCGAACGCAGGCGCTGACAAGGCCAGAACCGCCGATAATAGGGACCACGCACGTTTGGGCATTTGCATCCTTCCCCAATTCTTGACCGTCTTTTCGCGGCTTTGAATATCAGGAGGAAAGTTGAGCCGAAATGCTGGGCCTGCGCAAGCGCGCTTTTAGGCGACCGGGGGAATTTGTGCCGGATAATGGGGCAGATCTGGGTCCAGATGCGCCCAGCCGGGCGCCGCATCGGTCCAGATGACCGCTTGAGGCGCCAGAATATTGGGATCGTCCAAGGCACCCGCCCGGATGAAGGTCAGGTGCGGACGCGATTCGGCCAGGCTGAACAGAGGCGTACCGCATTCAGGGCAGAAGCCGCGCCGCATCGTATTGCCGCTGTCCGCGACGCTGTGATGCCACCGCACTTCGCCTATGGTCACCACGTTGTCGGAGGGGAAGCAGACATTCACCGTCCCCGACCCGCCGCCCAGATATTGGCAGAGCCGGCACCAGCACATGCGGGCCGCCATGGGCTCCGCATCGATGTTGATCCGCACCTGTCCGCACAGGCATCCGGCTTGATGAGGCATGGCCGTTACCGCCCTTGCCTTCTGGCCATGAAGGCGAGCCGTTCGAACATCATGATGTCCTGCTCGTTCTTGAGCAACGCGCCGTGGAGCGGCGGGATTGCCTTGGTGGGATCACGATCCTGCAACACGTCGAGCGGCATGTCCTCGGCCAGGATCAGCTTCAGCCAGTCGAGCAGTTCGCTGGTCGAGGGCTTTTTCTTGAGACCCGGAACCTCCCGGATTTCGTAGAAAATCTCCAGAGCGCGGTTGACCAGGATCTTCTGGATGCCGGGAAAATGCACGTCGATGATCGCCTGCATCGTCTCCCGGTCGGGGAATTTGATATAGTGGAAAAAACAGCGCCGCAGGAAGGCGTCCGGCAATTCCTTTTCATTATTGGAGGTGATGACGACCACGGGTCGTTCCTTCGCCGCGACCGTCTCGCCCGTCTCATAGACATGGAAGGCCATGCGATCGAGTTCCTGCAACAGATCGTTGGGAAATTCGATATCGGCCTTGTCGATCTCGTCGATCAGCAGAACCGGCAGGGTGGGAGAGGTGAAGGCCTCCCACAGCTTGCCCTTGCGGATATAATTGCCGATTTCATGGACGCGTGGATCGCCAAGCTGGCCGTCGCGCAACCTGGCCACCGCATCATATTCATACAGCCCCTGATGCGCCTTGGTCGTCGATTTCACGTTCCATTCGATCAGCGGGGCATTAAGGGCCGTGGCGATTTCCTGCGCCAGCACGGTCTTGCCGGTGCCCGGCTCGCCCTTCACCAACAGGGGACGGCGAAGCAACACCGCAGCGTTGACGGCCACCTTCAGATCATCGGTGGCGACATAATCCTGCGTGCCTTCAAACCGCATATGCTTGCTTCTCATCCTGTCTGCGTTGCGCCAACTATGGCAAAGCAGGGATGGAGCGCAAAGCCTTTATGCGCGATTCAAGGCCTGGTCCTTGCCGGCGCGGATTTTTGCGCGGGCTTGAAGCACGTCCCACAGCCCGCGATGCTGGTTGAGCAACTGGCGCGCTCCGAACAGAATGGCGCGATCGATCGCATCATCTCCGCCGATTTCCCGGGCAACGTCCAGCGTCGCGGCGCGGTCCGGCAGGTCGCAGACTTGGGGTTCCAGCCCGACGCGGATCGCGGCGATATCCAGAATGTGGCGCACGGCCCGCCAATCGAGGACCAGCGCGATCGCCGCGCCCATGGCGCAGCCGCGGCGGTCGGATTGGGCCAGCATGTCGAGCGCGTGGCGCTGCTGGCTGACGACCGTTTCGCAATCGCTCTGCCCTGCGGTGCTGGGGGCGGGACCGACCGCGACCGTCACTTGCGTCAGATAGGCCCGTTCCCGCGCAAAAGCGTCTGCCGCCTGAATCAGCCAGCCGCGCGCCGCATTGTCAGCCGATCGCGTGGCGGCATGGTCGATGACGCCTGGATGCCGGCCATGGAGCAGGCAAAGATAATAGGCCCCGTCCGCCAGATCGGGCAATGACAGCGTTGCATTCGGCCCGAAGCTTGCGCGGGCGCCACTGGCATAGCCATGGCCGGCTGTGCCGTCGGCGGCCACGACGGCCTCCAAAATCTGCGATACATCGCCAAATTGATAGCGCGGTGCTGCTTCGCTCATCATCTTCCCCTGGGCCCCGGTGCTGGCGAGGCATCATCGGAACGATCCTAGAGAGGCGAGGTAAAAGAGGAGTTTACGCCATGAAAAAAGGGCGGTCGAAAGCCGCTCTTTTGGATCATTTTACCGCGCCTTAGCCTCTATTGGTCGAGGAAGCTGCGCATCTTGCGGCTGCGGCTGGGGTGCTTCAGCTTGCGCAGCGCCTTGGCCTCGATCTGGCGGATGCGTTCGCGGGTCACGCTGAACTGCTGGCCCACTTCCTCCAGCGTATGGTCAGTGTTCATGCCGATGCCAAAGCGCATGCGCAGCACGCGCTCCTCACGCGGCGTCAGCGAGGCCAGAACGCGAGTGACGGTTTCCTTGAGATTCGCCTGAATCGCGGCATCCACCGGGATGATCGCATTCTTGTCCTCGATGAAATCGCCCAGATGCGAATCCTCCTCGTCACCGATCGGAGTTTCGAGGGAGATCGGCTCCTTGGCGATCTTCATCACCTTGCGCACCTTCTCCAGCGGCATGGACAGGCGCTCGGCCATTTCCTCCGGGGTCGGCTCGCGGCCCTGCTCATGCAGGAACTGGCGGCTGGTGCGAACCAGCTTGTTGATCGTCTCGATCATGTGGACCGGAATACGGATGGTCCGCGCCTGATCCGCGATCGAACGAGTGATCGCCTGCCTGATCCACCAGGTGGCGTACGTGCTGAACTTGTAACCGCGCCGATATTCGAACTTATCGACCGCTTTCATCAGGCCGATATTGCCTTCCTGAATAAGATCAAGGAATTGCAAGCCGCGGTTCGTATATTTTTTAGCGATCGAGATCACCAGACGCAGGTTCGCCTCGACCATTTCCTTCTTGGCGATGCGCGCCTCGCGCTCGCCCTTCTGCACCATGTTAACGATGCGGCGGAATTCGGACAGCGACATGCCGGTCGCCTGCGCAATCTCGCTGACTTCGGTGCGGATGCGTTCCACCGCCCGGCCTTCGGCGGCGGCAAAGGCGGCCCATTTCTTGTCCAGTCCGGACACCTTGTCGAGCCAGCCATCGTCCAGCTCATGATTCACATAGCGGTCGAGGAAATCCTTGCGGCTGACCTTGTGACGCTCGGCCAGGCGCAGCATCTGCCCGCCCAACGCGGTCAGGCGCCGGTTATAGGCATAGAGCTGGTCGACCAGATATTCGATCTTCTGCTGGTGGAACTGGACGCTCTCGACCTCGGCGGTGAGCTGTTCGCGCAGTTCCTGATAGTCGTCCTCATCCTTCTGGCTCAGCGTCTCACCGATGGCCATGGCAATCATGCGCGTTTCCTGCGCGCTGGAAAAGGCGCGGAAAATCTCTGTGATGGTCGCGAACTTCTCCAAAGCCATGGGCTTCAGAGTCTCTTCCATCTGGGCGAGGGAGAGCGTGTTGTCTTCCTCTTCCTCCTCTTCCACCCGGCGGGTGCGTCGTTCGGTCAGGCCATCTTCATCCTCGTCGGAATCGGCGGATTCTTCTTCCGGCTCTTCCTCTTCCTTGAAGCTCGGTCCAGCGGTCTTCTCGCTGATTTCGCCGTCATCGTCCTCGGCGCCTTCCTCCAGATTTTCCGGAGCCGGGTCCTTGGACAGCATCGCGTCGAGATCGAGGATCTCGCGCAACTGCATCTCGCCATTGTTGAGCGCGGTCGACCATTCGATGATCGCGTTGAAGGTCGTCGGGCTTTCGCACAGCCCGAGGATCATCGTGTCGCGACCAGCCTCGATCCGCTTGGCGATGGCGATTTCGCCCTCACGGCTGAGCAGCTCCACCGCGCCCATTTCGCGCAGATACATGCGCACCGGGTCGTCGGTGCGATCGACGGTCTCTTTCTTCTTTTCCGTTACCGGACGCGGCGAGCCGTCATCATCGGCCGATTCGTCGGCGCTGTCGTCATCGCTGTCGTCTCGGCTGTCGTCGCCATCCTCGCTGGCTTCCTCATTCTCGACGATGTTCACGCCCATTTCATTGAGCGCGGACATGATGTCCTC
>Ga0255338_1001380_pt1 | contig 46659 bp, 36 predicted proteins | sample MeOH1_35cm_T4_19_FD_203715 | JGI IMG/M metagenome (GOLD analysis project Ga0255338, IMG submission 203715) | Sandy soil microbial communities from University of British Columbia, Vancouver, Canada - MeOH1_35cm_T4_195 | ecosystem: Engineered > Artificial ecosystem > Sand microcosm > Unclassified ...
ACGGCTGCGCAGATCGCCCGCAAGTTCGTGGGCGACCAGCCGGACGCGATCGTGGCCATCGCCACGCCGTCCGCCCAGGCCGTGGTGGCCGCCACCAAGAGCGTGCCCGTGGTGTACTCGGGCGTGACCGATCCCGTGGCCGCCCAGCTGGTCAAGGGCTGGGGCGCATCGGGCACCAATGTGACCGGCGTGTCGGACAAGCTGCCGCTGGACAAGCAGGTTGCCCTGATCAAGCGTGTGGTGCCCAAGGCCAAAACCGTGGGCATGGTCTACAACCCCGGCGAGGCCAACTCGGTGGTGGTGGTCAAGGAACTGAAGGACCTGCTGGCCAAGCAGGGCATGACGCTCAAGGAAGCCGCCGCGCCGCGCACCGTGGACATCGGCCCGGCCGCCAAGAGCCTGGCCGGCAAGGTGGACGTGATCTACACCAACACCGACAACAACGTGGTGTCGGCGTACGAGGCCCTGGTCAAGGTTGCCAACGAGTCGAAGATTCCGCTGGTTGCCGCCGATACCGACAGCGTGAAGCGTGGCGCCGTTGCCGCGCTGGGCATCAACTACGGTGACCTGGGCCACCAGACCGGCAAGGTGGTGGTGCGCATCCTGAAGGGCGAGAAGCCCGGCACGATCGCCTCGCAGACCTCCGACAACCTGGAACTGTTCGTGAACACCAGCGCCGCCGGCAAGCAAGGCGTGACGCTGGCCCCGGAACTGGTGAAGGAAGCGAAGACCGTCATCAAGTAAGACCCGCGACAGCCGCCGCGCGCGGGTCCATGATGCCCATGGCGCGCGCGGCCTGACGCCTCCCGGCCCCGGCCTGGCCTATCCGGCCTGCGGGGGCCTCCGGCTTGCGGCGTGCTTGCCGCCTATCCGGCGTGACAAGCCACGGGCCGGTCCCGCAACAGGATTTCCCCCATGTCCCTCTTTTCCCTTCTGGGCGCCCTGGAGATCGGCCTGATCTTCAGCCTCGTGGCCCTCGGGGTGCTGATCTCGTTCCGCATCCTCAACTTTCCCGACCTGACCGTCGATGGCAGCTTTCCGCTCGGCGGCGCCGTGGCGGCCACGCTGATCTCCGCCGGCCAGGACCCGTTCCTGGCCACGCTGGCGGCCATCGCCGCGGGCGCGCTGGCCGGCCTGATCACGGGCTGGCTCAACGTGCGGCTCAAGATCATGGACCTGCTGGCCAGTATCCTGATGATGATCGCGCTGTACTCGGTCAACCTGCGCATCATGGGCCGCCCCAACGTGCCGCTGATCACGGAACCGACGATGTTCACGGTGCTCCAGCCCGACTGGCTGCCCGACTACATGCTGCGCCCGCTGGTGCTGCTGGTGGTCGTGGTGGTGGCCAAGATCGGCCTGGACTGGTTCTTCTCGTCGCAACTTGGCCTGGCAATGCGCGCCACGGGCGCCAACCCGCGCATGGCGCGGGCCCAGGGCGTGCCCACGGGCCGCGCCACGCTGGCCGGCATGGCGCTCTCGAATGCGCTGGTGGCGCTGGCTGGGGCGCTGTTCGCGCAGACCCAGGGCGGCTCCGATATCTCGATGGGTATCGGCACCATCGTGATCGGCCTGGCCGCCGTGATCATCGGCGAGACCATCCTGCCGGCGCGCCGCCTGGTCTATGTGACGCTGGCCGTGGTGCTGGGCGCGATCCTGTACCGGTTCTTCATCGCGCTGGCCCTGAACACCGAGTTCATCGGCCTGAAGGCGCAGGACCTGAACCTGGTGACCGCGGCGCTGGTGACGCTGGCGCTGGTGCTGCCGGCCACGCGCAAGAAGCTGTTCCCCCGCAAGAACGGAGGTGCCTGAGATGTTGCGCGCACAAGACCTGAAGCTGACCTTCAACCCCGGCACCCCGATCGAGAACCGCGCGCTGCGCGGCCTGAACCTCGAGATCCCGAGCGGCCAGTTCGTGGCCGTGATCGGCTCGAACGGCGCGGGCAAGTCCACGTTCCTGAATGCGGTGAGCGGCGACCAGATCGTCGACAGCGGCCGGATCACGATCGACGACATCGACGTCACGCGCCAGCCCGCCTGGGACCGCGCGCACCTGGTGGCACGCGTGTTCCAGGACCCGATGGCCGGCACCTGCGAGGCGCTGACCATCGAGGAAAACATGGCGCTGGCCATGGCGCGCGGCACGCGGCGCGGGTTCCGGCCGGCGCTGAACAAGGCGTCGCGCGATCTGTTCCGCGACAAGCTGCGCCTGCTGAACCTCGGGCTGGAGAACCGCCTGACGGACCGGATCGGGTTGTTGTCGGGCGGCCAGCGGCAGGCGGTGAGCCTGCTGATGGCATCGCTGCAACCATCGCGGATTTTGTTGCTCGATGAGCACACGGCGGCGCTGGACCCCAAGACGGCCGCGTTCGTGCTGGAGCTGACCGCGCGGATCGTGGAGGAAAGCCGGCTGACCACGATGATGGTGACCCACTCGATGCGCCAGGCGCTGGACTATGGCCAGCGCACCGTGATGCTGCATCAGGGCCAGGTGGTGCTCGATGTGTCGGGCGACCAGCGCAAGGGGCTCGATGTGCCCGACCTGCTCAGGATGTTCGAGCAGACGCGGCACGAGCAACTGGATGATGACGCGCTGCTGTTGAGCTGAGGATTGTGCGCCCCTCTCCCCTTGGGAGAGGGGCGCAAGCCATTCACGACCGCGCCCTGCGCTCCTTGTACAGCTCGCGGAACGTCCGGCCGCTCGGCGCCGGCATGTCGCGTGTCTCGGTCCAGCCCTTGCCGGCCATCGGCAGGCTGGCAATCAGCTTGTTGCGGCCACCCAGGCGCGCCAGCAGCCGCGCGCCCACGCGCGTGGCGAACGCGTACAGCCCGGGCCGCCGCGCCATATAGCCCCAGACCTCCAACGACACCCGCTCCTGCCACGGCCGCAGGCCGCGCTCCATCTGCTTCTCGCGCAGCTTGCGCAGCAGATCGGACAATGGGATCGATGCGGGACACACTCTGTTGCACTCGCCGCACAACGTCGCTGCCTGGGGAAGATCCAGGGCATTGGCGAGGCCCACGTAGCTCGGCGTCAGCACGCTGCCCATCGGCCCCGGATACACCCAGCCATAGGCATGGCCGCCGATCTTCTGATACACCGGGCAGTGGTTCATGCAGGCGCCGCAGCGGATGCAGCGCAGCATCTCCTGGAATTCGCCGCCGATCAGCCCGCTTCGGCCGCCATCCACGATCACGAAATACATGTGCTCGGGACCATCGCGCTCACCCTCGGCGCGCGGGCCCGTGAGGAGCGAAAAATAGTTGGAAATGGCCTGGCCGGTGGCCGAGCGCGGCAGCAGCCGCATCACCGTGGCCAGGTCTTCCAGCGTGGGCAGCACCTTCTCGATGCCGGTCACGGCCACGTGCACGCGCGGCATGACCGTGCACATGCCCTCGTTGCCCTCGTTGGTCACCACGGCCACCGAGCCGGTCTCGGCGATGATGAAGTTGCCGCCCGTCACGCCCATGTCCGCGGACAGGAACTCGGGCCGCAGCACCTCGCGCGCCTCGCGCGTCATCGCGGAGATATCGGTCAGGCGCGGCTTGTGGTGAACCTTGGCGAACAGGTCGGCAATCTCGTCCTTGTCCTTGTGGATCACCGGCGCAATGATGTGCGACGGCGGCTCGGCATCGTTGATCTGGAGGATGTACTCGCCCAGGTCGGTCTCGATGCTCTGCACGCCCATCTCGCCCAGCACCTGGTTCAGCCGCATCTCCTCGGTCACCATCGACTTGCTCTTGATGACCTTCTTCACACCGTGTTTCTGCGCGATCTCGGCCACCAGCCGGGCGGCGTCGGCCGTGGTCTCGGCAAACAGCACCGTCGCGCCACGCTGGGTAGCCGTTTCTTCAAATTTGGCGAGCCAGACGTCGAGATTCTCGAGCGCGCGGTTGCGGCGTTCCTTCAGCGCGGCGCGCGTGGCGTCGAAGTCGATGTCGCGGATGGCATCGGCCCGCGCGGTCACGAACTTGGTGGAGAGCTTCTTGAGGTTCTGCTGCAGGCGCTGATCGGCCAGTTTCTGCCCGGCGCGCGCCTTGAATTCCATGCTGTGGACTTGCATCGTGGGTACCGGTTGGGTCAGGCGTCGCCGGCCAGGACCTGGGCGATATGCAGCACACGCGTGCGCGTGTCGCCGGAACGGCGCAGCCGGCCTTCGATATTGAGGATGCAGCCCAGGTCGCCCAGCACCACGGCATCGGCACCGCTGGCCTGGATATTGGCGCACTTCTCGTCGACGATGGCCGTGGAGATGTTGCCGTATTTCACCGAAAACGTGCCGCCAAAGCCACAGCACGCCTCGCAGTCCTTCATCTCGGTCAGCTGCACGCCGGGCAGCTTGCCCAGCAGCGCACGCGGCTGCTGCTTGACGCCCAGCTCGCGCAGGCCCGAACAGGAATCGTGATAGGTGACGTGGCCGGCAAACGTGGAATCAAGTGTGTCAATCTTGGCAACATTGACCAGGAAATCAGTCAGTTCGTAGACGCGCTCGCGCAGGCGCTCGTAGCGGCCATGGAGTTCGGGGTCATCGCGCAGCAGATCGTGATAGTGGGCGCGGATCATGCCGCCGCAGGAGCCCGACGGCACGACCACGTAGTCGAACATCTCGAATTCGCGCAGGAATTTCTCGGCCAGGTCGCGCGAGACCGCGCGCGCGCCCGAGTTGTAGGCCGGCTGGCCGCAGCAGGTCTGCGCCTCCGGCACCATGACCTCGTAGCCTGCGGATTCCAGCAGCTTCAATACGGAGAATCCGATCTCCGGGCGCATGAGATCCACCAGACAGGTGGCGAACAGTCCGATTCGCATCGCTTCCTTTTATCCAGACCCGAAACGTCGCAATTATGCGCCCGCGCCGCGCGGCTGCGGGCAGCACGCGCCGCAAACTTGTTCACGCCCGCATCCAATGCCGTTCATGCCGGCAACGCTCCCCGGGCATAGGAATAATCTTGGTAATTGCATTTCACCTATTGAAATTTTCACAATGTGAGATAGAATCAGGCAGACGCTTAATTTGCCGCATGGCAACATTTTCCCTATGGCTGAAGCAGACAAGGCACCCGGCAAGACCTCGATCCAGGTGATCGAACGCATGATGACGCTGCTGGACGCGCTCGCCCAGCACGCCGACCCGGTCAGCCTGAAAGAGCTGTCGCTGTCCACCGGCCTGCACCCCTCCACGGCGCACCGGATCCTCAATGACATGGTGGCGTGCCGCTTCGTCGACCGTTCCGACCCCGGCAGCTACCGGCTGGGCATGCGCCTGCTGGAGTTGGGCAACCTGGTCAAGGCGCGGCTTTCCGTGCGCGACGCGGCGCTGGCGCCAATGCGTGCGCTGCACCGCGTGACGGGGCAGACCGTGAATCTATCGGTGCGCCAGGGCGACGAGATCGTCTATATCGAACGCGCCTACAGCGAGCGCTCGGGCATGCAGGTGGTGCGCGCCATCGGTGGCCGCGCGCCGCTGCACCTGACCTCGGTGGGCAAGCTGTTCCTGGCCGCTGACGAGGCCGCGCGCGTGCGCAACTACGCCACGCGCACCGGGCTGGCCGGCCATACGGGCACGTCGATCACCGATATTGCGAAGCTGGAGCGCGAACTGAACTGGGTGCGCTCCAATGGCTATGCGCGCGACAACGAGGAACTGGAACTGGGCGTGCGCTGCATCGCGGCGGGCATCTACGACGATTCGCGCCGGCTCGTGGCCGGGCTGTCGCTGTCGGCGCCAGCCGATCGCCTGCAGGACAGCTGGCTGCAGAACCTGAAGGACACCGCGCTGCAGATCTCGCGCGGCATGGGTTATGTGACCGAAGCCACCGCGGCCTGATCCTGGTTTCGCCATAAAAAAACGCGCCGTCGGGCTGCCGCCCGCGGCGCGTTTTCAATTGGCGGCGGCAACCTGTCAGATGCCGCGTGCCTGCTGCGAGGCCAGAACCGCCTGTGGCGAATTAGGACCCTGCGTCAGGTTTGGGGAGGACGGGAACGGACGCTGCGGCGACTGCATCGACGGCAGGTGCTCCAGCCATGTGCGCACGCGCGTGGCATCGGCGAAGCGCGACAGCTTGCCCACCGAATCCAGGAACACCATCACCACGTTGCGATCGTTCACGCGTGCCTGCATCACCAGGCATTGGCCCGCTTCCGTGATGAAACCGGTCTTTTGCAGGCCGATCTCCCAGTTGCCGCCGCGTACCAGGCGGTTGGTGCTGACAAAGTGCTGCGTGCGGCCGAGCACGTTCACTTCATGTTCGGCCTGCGTGGAGAACTCGCGGATGGTCGGGTTGCGGTAGGCGGCGTTGACCAGGCGCGCCAGATCCATCGCGCTGGACACATTGCTGCTGGACAGGCCGCTCGAATCGACGAAGTGGCTGTCGCTCATGCCAAGTTCGTGCGCCTTGCGGTTCATCGCGCCGACGAACGCCGGCAGGCCGCCCGGGTAGCTGCGGCCCAACACCGAGGCCGCACGGTTTTCCGACGACATCAGCGCCAGCAGCATCATTTCGTGGCGGGTCAGCTGCGTGCCGAAGCGCAGGCGCGAGCTGCTGTGCTTCTCGGTATCGCGGTCGTCTTCGCTCACCGTCAGCACCTCGTCCATCGGCAGGTGCGAGTCCATGACCACCAGCGCCGTCATCAGCTTGGTGATCGAGGCAATCGGCAGCACCGCGGTGGGATTCTTCTGGAACAGCACCTCGTTGGTGTTCTGGTCCATCACCAGCGCGACCGACGAGCGCAGCGCCAGCGCGTCTTCCGTGTCACGCAGGCCCATGGCCTCGGCCAGCGAGGGCTTGGCCGGCACGAACGCCGCGCGCACCGGCTGGGCGGCGCGGCTTGCCACCACGGTCTTCTTGCCGTGGCGCAGCACGATCACCTTGCGCGATGGCGTCGCATCTGCTTTCGCGGATGCGACTTTTTTGGTGGATTTGGAAGCAGTTGCCTGCTTTTTCGACGATTTTGTCACAGTCGACATCGTCGCTGCATACGAGACCGGCGCGGCCAGCATCGCCACCGACACCAGCGCCGTGGTGGCGATAGCGGTCAGCGGGAGGCGGAAGAGGCGGGAAATAAAGGATTCGGACCGGAACATGATCTGTTCAGCGCGGCATTTGGTGGAATGGCGCTAGTTTAGGAAATAAAGAAATTGTTAGCAAGATTAAAGACTTACGAAGGCTCTTTAAAGTTCGATTCGCAAACAATTCCACATCACGGAAAATGAGGCGCATTTGTCACATTGCGATGATTTGTCGACAACTGCGCACACTACCCGCTATACAAGAAACACGTTGCCCTGACGACGATAACGGCTGGCATGGCGAGATCCTCATCAGGGAAAACCTCAGGACAAGAAACGCGCGAACCCGCTGACCGGTTCACGCTCCGTGGTCAATCGATTGGCCGTGGCATCCGGGTCCGCGTAGCCCAGCGACATGCCGCACACCACCATCTCGCTCTCGGTCATACGCAACTGGCGCGCCAGGACACTGTGGAACTGGGTGAAGGCGGCCTGCGGGCAGGTATCGAGTCCGCGGGCCCGTGCCGCCACCATGATGCTTTGCAGGAACATGCCGTAGTCCAGCCAACTGCCCTGCTCCATGACCCGGTCGATCGTGAAGATCATGCCCACCGGCGCATCGAAGAAGCGGTAGTTGCGCGCGTGCTGCTCGCGCATGCGCGCCTTGTCTTCGCGGCTGATCTCGAGCAGGCCGTACAGGTCCCAGCCCACCTTGCGGCGGCGCGCCAGGTACGGGTTGACCCACTCGCGCGGATAGTACGGATATTCCTCGCGGTACTTCTCGTCACGGTCGGGGTCGTCGTAGGCCGCCAGCACGTCGGCGCAGAGCCGCGCCTTGGCGTCGCCCGAAAGTACGTAGACCTTCCACGGCTGCGTGTTGGTGCCCGATGGCGCGCGGCTGGCCACGGCCAGGATGTCTTCCACGGTCTCGCGCGGCACCGGCGTATCCAGGAATGCACGGATCGAGCGGCGCGTGGTGATGGCGCGATCGACGATCGCGGCAGCATCGGTCACGACCGTATCGCCGTTGGCAGCGGTGGCCTCGAGGGTCGGACGGGGGGCGTCGCCGGGGTTGGACATGCTCTGGGATCTCCTTGTTTGTTATCTGCCCCGCACCAGCGGCTCCAGCGCCTGCCGCAACGGGGGCGGCAGCGGCGTGGGGCGCCGCGTGGCGCGATCCACGTACACATGCACGAAATGGCCTTGCGCCGCCGCCACATCGTCATCGTTACGGAACAGCCCCACCTCGTAGCGCACGCTGGAGGTGCCGAGCCGCGCCACGCGCAGCCCCGCCACCACCGTGTCCGGGAACGACAGCGACGAGAAGTAGTTGCACTGCGTCTCGATCACCAGCCCGATGGTGTCGCCGGACGCCACATCCAGCACACCCGCCCGGATCAGGTACGTGTTCACGACGGTATCAAAGTAACTGTAGTAAACAACATTGTTCACGTGGCCATAGACATCGTTATCCATCCAACGCGTGGTGATGGGCTGGAAGTATGCGTAGGCGTCGCGGGTGTCGGGTTGTGGCTTCATCGGCATCGGCGTGGGGTCTTCTCGGGGCGGCGGCCATGGCGCAAGGCGTGGATGGCTGCGACAAGTGACGAGGTATTATCATTCGCCGACCGGGCAGTCTGCGATGGTAGCACCGCGGCCCGAATCGTGTGAATCCGTATCAAACGGCCTCGCCGTCTCGCGTCGCATCATCGCGCCCGCGTCGGGATAAACCCTTGCCTGGCGTACCATACGTGGTCATTACTGCGCATAGGCATGGGCGGCGCCTGCTATTTTTTGTGCAGCGCAGCAAAACCGCTTGACACTTGTTTTTCTCCCCTTAGAATAGGAATTGTTGCGGCGCATCAAAGGTTTTTACTATGATCGGATCGGCCGCACACACAGATAAACGCTCGGGCTGGCCAAGACACAGAAGTCATGGCCTTGACATCTGGGCGGCTTAATTTTCCTTTTCGCTAGACCTTGAAGTTCACCACTGGAGACCAGCAATGATCCTCACCCCGGAACAAGTTGCAGCCGCACAAAAAGCCAACCTGGAGACCCTGTTCGGCCTGACCACCAAGGCGTTCGAAGGCGTCGAGAAGCTGGTCGAACTGAACCTGCAAGTGGTCAAGGCGACGTTCGCCGAGAACGTCGACAACGCCAAGAAGGCGCTTGCCGCCAAGGATCCCCAGGAACTGCTGGCCATCCAGGCTTCGCTGGTGCAGCCGGTTGCCGAGAAGACCCTGGCATACACGCGTCACCTGTATGAAATCGCCTCGGAAACCCAGAGCGAGTTCACCAAGGTGGCCGAAGCCCAACTGGCCGAAGGCACGAAGAACGTGCAAGTGCTGGTCGATAACTTCGCCAAGAACGCGCCGGCTGGTTCGGAATCGACCGTCGCCATCGTGAAGTCGGCCATCTCGGCCGCCAACAACGCGTACGAGTCGGTCCAGAAGGCCACCAAGCAAGCCGTGGAAATGGCCGAAACCAACTTCCAGGCTGCCGCCACCGCCGCGACCAAGGCTGCCCAGCAAGCCTCCGCCACGGCCCGCACGGCTGCCAAGAAGTCGACGGCCGCCGCCTGAGCGGTAGCGCCATAGCCCAACCAGCTTATCGGCTCCGGCCGATGCGCTGGTGAAGCCAAGCCCGGCCCCTCATGGGGCCGGGCTTTTTTTCGCCGTCGCGCCGTGCTGGCGGTTAATTGCCAAATTCAGCACTAAAAGAAAACCCGCCATGTTGGCGGGTTTTCCGGGGTGCGCACGGCGTAGCGCTTAGCGTTTGCGCGGCGGCGGCACGTCGGTGCAGACGCCTTCGTAGATCTCGGCGGCCATGCCGATCGACTCACCCAGCGTCGGGTGCGGGTGGATCGTCTTGCCGATATCCACCGCATCGGCACCCATCTCCACGGCCAGGCACACTTCGCTGATCAGGTCGCCCGCATGGGTGCCCACGATGCCGCCGCCGATGATCCGGTGCGTCTCCTCGTCGAAGATCAGCTTGGTGAAGCCCTCGTCGCGGCCATTGGCAATGGCGCGCCCTGACGCGGCCCACGGGAACGTGCTCTTGCTGTACTTGATGCCCTGCGCCTTGCACTGCTCCTCGGTCAGGCCGGCCCAGGCCACTTCCGGATCGGTGAAGGCCACCGACGGGATCTGCCTGGCGTCGAAGTAGGCCTTCTCGCCATGCGCGGCCTCGGCGGCCACGTGGGCTTCATGCACGGCCTTGTGCGCCAGCATCGGCTGGCCGACGATGTCGCCAATCGCGAAGATGTGCGGCACGTTGGTGCGCATCTGGTTGTCCACGTTGATGAAGCCGCGGTCCGTCACGGCCACGCCGGCGCGGTCGGCACCGATGTTCTTGCCGTTGGGCGCGCGGCCTACCGACACCAGCACGAGGTCGTAGCGTTGCGGTTCGGCCGGCGCGGCCTCGCCTTCGAACTTCACGTAGATGCCGTCCGGCCTGGCTTCCACGCCAACCGTCCTGGTCTTCAGCATCACGTTGTCAAAGCGATGCTTGTTCATCTTGTCCCAGACCTTCACCAGGTCGCGGTCGGCGCCCTGCATCAGGCCGTCGAGCATTTCCACCACGTCGATGCGTGCGCCCAGCGTGCTGTACACCGTGGCCATTTCCAGCCCGATGATGCCGCCGCCAACCACCAGCATCTTGTTGGGAATGTCCGGCAGCTCCAGCGCGCCGGTGGAATCCACGATGCGCGGGTCTTCGGGGATGAACGGCAGCTTCACGGCCTGGCTGCCGGCGGCGATGATCGCGCGCTCGAAGCGGATCACGGTCTTCTTGCCCGTGGTGGCCTTGGCGTCGCCCTCGGTTTCCTGCACTTCGAGGTGATGCGGGTCCAGGAACGTGCCGATGCCGCGCACCACCTGCACCTTGCGGGCTTTCGCCATGCCGGCCAGGCCGCCGGTGAGCTTGCCCACCACGGTTTCCTTGTAGTGGCGCAGGCCATCGAGGTCGATCTTGGCCTCGCCGAACAGGATGCCGTGCGCGGCCAGCGCCTTGGCTTCGTCGATCACGGCCGCGTTGTGCAGCAGCGCCTTCGACGGGATGCAGCCCACGTTCAGGCAGACACCGCCCAGCGAGCCGTAGCGCTCCACCAGCACCGTGTTCATGCCGAGGTCCGCCGAACGGAACGCGGCCGAATAGCCGCCGGGGCCGGCGCCAAGCACGAGCATGTCGCACTGGATGTCGGCACTGCCGGTGTGCGTGGCGGCGGCCGGCGCGGCAGCCGGGGCCACCGGGGCCGCCTTCGGCGCGGCAGCGGCCGGCGCCGGGGCGGCGGCGGGTGCGGGTGCCGGGGCGGCGGCCGCGCCGGCTTCCACCGTGCAGATCACCGTGCCCTTGGCCACCTTGTCGCCCACCTTGACCTTCACGTCCACCACCTTGCCGGCGGCCGACGACGGCACGTCCATGCTGGCCTTGTCGGACTCCAGCACGATCAGCGATTGTTCTTCCTCGACCGTGTCGCCGGCCTTGACCAGCACCTCGATCACTTCCACCGCGTCGAAATCGCCGATATCCGGCACCTTGACTTCGATCACACTCATGCTTTTCCTCCTGGAATGCGCGCCCCGCCCGCCCTGGGCTCAGGCCGGCGCGCGCTGGGGGCCTTGCTTACAGCAGAATCCGGCGGAAGTCCGCCAGCAACTGGGCAAAGTACGTGTTGAAGCGGGCCGCCTCGGCGCCGTCGATGACGCGGTGGTCCCACGACAGCGACAGCGGCAGCGTCAGGCGCGGCGCAAACTGCTTGCCGTCCCAGACCGGCTTCATGTACGACTTGCACACGCCCATGATGGCCACTTCCGGCGCATTGATGATCGGCGTGAAGTACGTACCGCCCAGGCCGCCCAGCGACGAGATCGAGAAGCAGCCGCCCTGCATCTGGTCGGGCTTGAGCTTGCCTTCGCGCGCCAGCTTGGCCAGTTCGCCCATCTCCTGGCTGATCTCGAGCACGCCCTTGGTGTCGGCGTTCTTGATGACCGGCACGACCAGGCCGTTCGGGGTGTCCGCCGCGAAGCCGACGTTGAAATACTTCTTCAGCACCAGGTTGTCGCCGTCCAGCGAGGCATTGAAGTTCGGGAACTTCTTCAGCGCCGCCACGGTGGCCTTGATCATGAACGCCAGCATCGTCACCTTGACGCCGGACTTCTCGTTTTCCTTGTTCAGCTGCACGCGGAACGCTTCCAGCTCGGTGATATCCGCCTCGTCGCAGTTCGTGACGTGCGGGATCATGACCCAGTTGCGATGCAGGTTGGCGCCCGAGATCTTCTTGATGCGCGACAGCGGCTTGCTTTCCACCTCGCCGAAGCGCGTGAAGTCCACCTTCGGCCATGGCAGCAGATCCAGGCCAACGCCCGAGCCACCGGCTGCGGCGGCAGCCGGCGCGGCGGCCTGGCCGCTCATCACGCCCTTGACGAATTGCTGCACGTCTTCCTGCAGGATCCGGCCCTTGGGACCGGTGCCGGGCACGCGCGTCACGTCCACGCCCAGTTCACGCGCGAACTTGCGCACGGACGGGCTGGCGTGGGCGGCCTTGCCGGTCACGCCCTGGGCAGCCGGGGCAGCCGGGGCAGCCTGGGCAACCGGGGCGGGAACCGGAGCCGACGCGGCCGGGACCGGGGCTGCGACAGCGGCAGCCGGTGCGGGCGCGGCGGCGGCCGGGGCGGCGGCGGCAGCAGCGCCGCCAGCGGCTTCCAGGATCAAGATCAGCGTGCCTTCGGACACGTTGTCGCCCACCTTGACCTTCACTTCCTTGACGGTGCCGGCCTGCGGGCTCGGCACGTCCATCGTGGCCTTGTCCGATTCCAGCGTCACCAGCGCGTCCTCGGCGTTGATCGTATCGCCCACCTTCACGTGGATCTCGATCACGGGCACGGCGTCGTAGTCGCCAATGTCCGGCACCTTGACTTCGACGATGCCGCCGCCGGCCGGGGCCGCGGCGGGCACGGGCGCCTGAGCGGCGGGAGCCGGGGCAGCTACCGGAGCCGGCGCGGATGCCGGCGCGGCGGCCGGGGCAGCGGCCGGAACAGCGGCACCAGCCGCCTCCAGCATCACCAGCACGGAGCCTTCGGATACGTTGTCGCCCACCTTGATGCGCACTTCCTTGACGATGCCGGCCTGCGGGCTCGGCACGTCCATCGTGGCCTTGTCCGATTCCAGCGTCACCAGCGCGTCTTCCGCGTTGATGGTGTCGCCCGGCTTCACATGCACTTCGATGACGGGTACGGCGTCATAGTCGCCGATATCCGGCACCTTGATTTCAATCGCTTGACTCATTCAGTGTCTCTCCTGGGCAGCCGGCACATGCACTTACACACGACAAACGCAATCGGCGAGGTTACTCTCGCCGCACGCGCCTGTCACGTTGCCGCGCCGCAAGCGCCGCCGGGCCAGCCGGGGGCGCCCGCGGCACGGCGGGTGCCGTACTGCGGGGGGTTCAGGCGTGTAAGTCCGGAATCAGACCGACATCGGGTTCGGCTTGCTCGGGTCGAGGTTGTATTTCTTGATGGCCTCGGCCACCTTCTCGCGGCCGATCGCACCTTCGTCGGCCAGCGCCTTCAGCGCCGCCAGCGTGACCCAGTGGCGGTCCACCTCGAAGAAGTGGCGCAGCTTCTCGCGGGTATCCGAGCGGCCGAAGCCGTCGGTGCCCAGCACCACATAGCGGCGCGGGACGAACGGACGGATCTGCTCGGCGAACGCGCGAATGTAGTCGGTGGAGGCAATCACCGGGCCGCGCACGCCCTTGAGCTTCTGGGCGACGAACGGCTCGCGCGGCGTCTCGGTGGGATGCAGCAGGTTGTGGCGCTCGGCGGCCTGGCCTTCGCGGGCCAGTTCGGTGAAGCTCGGGCAGCTCCACAGGTCCGATTCCACGCCCCAGTCCTTCTTGAGCAGCTCGGCGGCGGCGATCACCTCGCGGAAGATCGTGCCGGAACCCAGCAGCTGCACGCGCGGCGCGTTGCTGTTCTCCACGCCCTTGCGGAACTGGTACATGCCCTTGACGATGTCGCGCTCCGCGCCAGCCGGCATGTCCGGATGCTCATAGTTCTCGTTCATCACCGTCAGGTAGTAATAGACGTCTTCCTGATCGGCGTACATGCGGCGCATGCCGTCCTGCATGATCACGGCCAGTTCGTACTGGAACGTGGGGTCGTACGAGATGCAGTTCGGGATGGCGGCATGGAACACGTGCGAGTGGCCGTCCTCGTGCTGCAGGCCCTCGCCGTTCAGCGTGGTGCGGCCGGACGTGCCGCCCAGCAGGAAGCCGCGCGAGCGCATGTCGGCGGCGGCCCAGCACAGGTCGCCGATGCGCTGGATGCCGAACATCGAATAGTAGATATAGAACGGGATCATCTGCACGCCGTGCGTCGAGTACGACGTGGCGGCGGCAATCCAGTCACACATCGCGCCCGCTTCGTTGATGCCTTCCTGCAGCACCTGGCCGGTCTGCGATTCCTTGTAGAACATCAGCTGGTCGTGATCCTGCGGCACGTACTTCTGGCCTTCCTGGTTCCAGATGCCTACCTGGCGGAACAGCCCTTCCATGCCGAACGTGCGCGACTCGTCGGGCACGATGGGCACCACGTGCTTGCCGATCTGCTTGTCCTTGAGCAGCGTGTTCAGGATGCGCACGAACGCCATGGTCGTGGAGACCTCGCGGCCTTCGCCCGTGGCCTTGAGCAGCGCGTCGAACGCGGACAGCTCGGGCACCGGCAGCGCGTCGGCCTTGCGGCGGCGGGCCGGCAGGTAGCCGCCCAGCTCCATGCGGCGGGCGCGCATGTATTCCAGTTCCTTCGAGCCTTCCTCGAAGGTGAGATACGGCACGTTCTCGATCTGGTCGTCCGTCACCGGGATGTTGAACTGGTCGCGGAACTTGCGGATCGCTTCCACCGGCATCTTCTTCTGCTGGTGGGCCACGTTCATGGCCTGGCCGGCATCGCCCATGCCATAGCCCTTGATGGTCTTGGCCAGGATCAGCGTCGGCTGGCCCTTGTGCTCGCTGGCGGCCTTATAGGCCGCGTACACCTTGTGCGGATCATGGCCGCCGCGGTTCAGGCGCCAGATGTCGTCGTCGGACCAGTCGGCCACCATCGCCTTCAGTTCCGGCGAGTTGAAGAAGAACTCGCGCACGTAGGCGCCGTCCTTGGCCTTGAAGGTCTGGTATTCGCCGTCCACGCATTCCATCATGCGTTTCATCAGCAGGCCTTTGGTGTCGCGGGCCAGCAGCGAGTCCCAGCGGCTGCCCCAGACCACCTTGATCACGTGCCAGCCGGAACCACGGAATTCCGATTCCAGTTCCTGGATGATCTTGCCGTTGCCGCGCACCGGGCCATCCAGGCGCTGCAGGTTGCAGTTGATCACGAAGACGAGGTTGTCCAGCTTCTCGCGGCCGGCCATGCCGATCGCGCCCAGCGATTCCGGCTCGTCGGTCTCGCCGTCGCCCAGGAAGGCCCAGACCTTGCGGTCGCCCGCCTTGGCCAGGCCGCGGCTGTCCAGGTACTTCATGAAGCGGGCCTGGTAGATGGCCATGATCGGGCCCAGGCCCATCGACACCGTGGGGAATTGCCAGAAGTCGGGCATCAGCCACGGGTGCGGGTACGACGAGATACCCTTGCCGTCCACCTCCTGGCGGAAGTTGTCAAGCTGCTCGGTGGTCAGGCGGCCCAGCAGGAACGCGCGTGAATATACGCCGGGCGCCGAGTGGCCCTGCACGAAGACCAGGTCGCCGCCGCTCTGCTCGGACGGTGCGCGCCAGAAGTGGTTGTAGCCCACGTCGTAGAGCGTGGCGGCCGACGCGAACGACGAGATATGGCCGCCCACGTTGGTGTGCTTGTTGGCGCGCAGCACCATGGCCATCGCGTTCCAGCGCGTGTACGAGCGGATGCAGTGCTCGATATCCTGGTCGCCTGGAATGCGGGCCTGCTGCTCCACCGGAATGGTGTTGATGTACTGCGTTTCGGCGTGGAACGGCTGGGTCACGCCGTTCACGCGCGCATATTCGATCTGCTTGTCGATCAGGAACGCGGCGCGCTCGGGGCCTTCGGCTGCCAGCACGCCCTGCAGGGCGTCCAGCCACTCATGCGTTTCCTGGGGATCGGCGTCGTTGGCGCTGCTGGCGCCGAGGATCTGCTCTGGTACAGCTGACATGACTGTCTCCTGGTGAATTCCTGGCAGGCGCACGAGGACCGCCCGCATTGTCTGGTCGAAGCGATTCTATGGAAGCACGCCAGCGGCTGACAAGCGAAATTTTCAGATTGCGGTTTCGTTTCTTATAATGTGAAATATTGCGGCGGTGCATCAGAAATCGGCCGGCAGCACGGGACAAGCCGCACCGGCCAGTTGCGCGCCATCGCCCGCCAAGGCCGATGGCGCCGGTTCGCACCGGGTGCCGAGTAGGCGCTTTCCCCAAGCGACGCACCGCAATAATCGCTATACACTGGCCGGTCAGCCGTCAATCCCTTATGCAGTTTCTCCAACGAATCCTCTCCGGCCTGCGCACGGCCATGCTGCCGCCCAATGCTTCCAGGGCCGTTACCCCGGCCCGAACGGAGGCATCCGCCGCCGCGCACCATGCCGCCCAGCACGCGGCCCCGCATGCCGGACGCGACGGTGACCCGCACGACGATGCCGGCCACGACGCGGAAGATGCCCATGGCCCGTTCGCCGCGGCGCCGCGCCGCCTGTGGTGGCTGCGCTGGCGCAACCTCGTGGCCACCAGCTGGTTCATGTTCATCCCGCTTGTGGCCATTGTGCTCTTCACCGTGGCGATGGGCGTCATCCTCTGGTCGCTGCACGAGACCGAGCGCCAGCAGCAGCGCGACGCGCTGTACCGCGACGCCGCCTGGGCGCAGCAGCGCGTGCGGCTTTCGCTGCTGAGCAACCAGGACCAGCTGGCCTCGCTGGCGCGCGACATCGCCGCCGCGCAGATGGACCAGGGCGCCTACCGCACGGCCGCCCAGGAAATCCTGCGCGAGAACCCCGAGATCGTCTTCGTGAACTGGCTCGACGCCACGCGGCGCGGCCGGTGGTCGCTGCCGTCCACGTCGGAATTTGCCGGCCGCCTGCGCGAAAACGCCGATCATCCGCTGGAGCCGGAGGTGCTCGACACCTTCGACGCCGCGCGCGAGACCCAGCGCGTGGTCTACTCGCGCCCGCTGATGAACGAGCGCGGCGACAGCTTCATGCTGATGGAAGTGCCCATCGTGCGCGACAACGAGTTCCTGGGCACGCTGGGCGCGCTGTATTCGATCAACGGCATCCTTACGCACCTGCTGCCGCCCGAACTGACCGAGCGATACCGCTTCTCGCTGATCGACAAGAACAACCAGACGCGCGCCAGCACCTCGCTGCGGCCGGTGCCCGGCAACGCGCTGTCGTACGAAGTGCTGCTGGATCCACCTGGCCACTCGCTCTCGCTGCGCGCCGATGCGTACCCGCCGCCGTCGAACCTGCCCAACAACATGCTGCTGTGGCTGGTGGTGGGCCTGTCGTGCTTCCTGCTCTGGAGCCTCTGGAGCATGTGGCGGCACACCAGCCGCCGCTCCGAGGCGCAGCGCGCGCTGCTGGCGGAGACATCGTTCCGCCGGGCGATGGAAAACTCGATGCTGATCGGCCTGCGCGCGCTGGACCTGAACGGCCGCATCACCTATGTGAATCCCGCGTTCTGCCGCATGACGGGCTGGTCCGAGGGCGACCTGGTCGGCCGCGTGCCGCCGTTCCCGTACTGGCCGCCCAATGACCGGCAGGAGATGCAGAAGCAGATCGACCTGACGCTGCAGGGCAAGTCGCCGGCCACCGGCTACGAGATGCGCGTGATGCGCCGCGACGGCAGCAGCTTCTTCTCGCGGATGTATGTGTCGCCGCTGGTGGACAACCGGGGCCGCCACACGGGCTGGATGAGTTCGATGACGGACATCACCGAGCCGAAGCGCGCCCGCGAGGAGCTGGCCGCCGCGCATGACCGCTTCACCACCGTGCTGGAAAGCCTGGACGCGGCCGTGTCCGTGCTGGCCACCGACAAGGCCGAACTGCTGTTCGCCAACCGCTACTACCGGCAGTTGTTCGGCTGGGAGGCCGAGGGCCACCTGAAGCTGGCCGGCGACGACTTCGACAAGGAGCAGATGTCGAGCGACAACACGGACTACGTGGATGCCTACGCCGGCCTGCCCGCCTCGGAGCTGATGCCGTACGCGTCAGACGCGCGCGAGGTGTTCGTGCCGGACATGCAGAAGTGGTTCGAGGTGCGCCGCCGCTATATCCAGTGGGTGGACGGCCACCTGGCGCAGATGCAGATCGCCACCGACATCACGGTGCGCAAGGCCGCCGAGGAAATGGCGCGCCAGCACGAGGAACGGCTCCAGTTCACGAGCCGCCTGACCACGATGGGCGAGATGGCGTCGTCGCTGGCGCACGAGCTGAACCAGCCGCTGGCCGCCATCAACAATTACTGCATGGGCGCCGTGGCGCGGCTGCATTCGGGGCGCAGCACGCCGGAAGACCTGATTCCGGTGCTCGAGAAGACCTCGGCGCAGGCCGTGCGCGCGGGCACCATCATCAGCCGCATCCGCGGCTTCGTGAAGCGCAGCCAGCCGCAGCGGCGCGAGGCATCGCTGCACGACATCGTGGCCGACGCCGTGGGCCTGGCCGACCTGGAGGCCACGCGCCGGCGCGTGACCATCCTGACCCGGCTGCCCGCCCCGCCGCTGCTGCTGTACGTGGACCCGGTGCTGATCGAACAGGTGCTGGTCAACCTGCTCAAGAACGCCGTGGAGGCCATGGCCGGGCTGCCCGCCATGCGCGCCGCCGGCGTGGTGCGCCTTCATGCGCGCGTGGAGCCGGCGGAGTTCGGCCATTGCGTCCGCATCGACGTGATCGACCAGGGCCCGGGCGTGGACGAAGCCACCAAGGAGCGCCTGTTCGAGCCGTTCTTCAGCACCAAGTCCGACGGCATGGGCATGGGCCTGAACATCTGCCGTTCGATCATTGAATCCCACCAGGGCCGGCTCTGGGTGGAAAACAATGTGGATGGCATCGGCTGTACGTTTAAAATCACCCTGCCGCTGCAGCCCGCGGTGCCCGAGCAATAGCGAAGCAGCGCTTGAGTCACCCGCAGGGGGTGCATGCGCCGCCGCAGGCAGTTACACTTAGTTGCAATCGATATGCACCAGGAGACTTCATGACCGCAACGCCCAACCCTACGCCGCACCGTGGCGAGACCGTGTTCATCGTCGATGACGATGAAGCCATGCGGGATTCGCTGACCTGGCTGCTGGAGGGCAATGGCTACCAGGTGCGCAGCTTCAACAGCGCCGAGCAGTTCCTGTCCGCCTACGACGCCGGCCAGGTATCGTGCCTGATCCTGGACGTGCGCATGCCCGGCATGAGCGGCCCGGAACTGCAGGAACGCATGCTGGCCGAGCACATCGACATTCCCATCGTGTTCATCACGGGCCACGGCGACGTGCCGATGGCTGTGTCCACGATGAAGCGCGGGGCGATCGACTTCATCGAGAAGCCGTTCGACGAATCGGAGTTGCGCGCGCTGGTGGAGCGGATGCTGCAGAAGGCCCGCACGGACCATTCGGCCGCTCGGGAGCAGCGCGCCGCCAAGGACCTGCTGGGCAAGCTGACCACGCGCGAGCAGCAGGTGCTCGAGCGCATCGTGGCCGGCCGGCTGAACAAGCAGATCGCCGACGACCTGGGCATTTCCATCAAGACGGTGGAAGCACACCGGGCGAATATCATGGAAAAGCTGAACGTCAACACCGTGGCCGACCTGCTGAGGCTGGCGCTGTCGCGGAACAGCTGAACCGGTTGACCGTGGGATGTGGAGAAAGCGGCGCTTCTGCGCCGCTTTTTCAATCGCCCTACTGCCGCAAATACTCCTCATCCCGGAACGTCACCACCCACTGCGGCTTGTAGATCACGAAGATCGCCACGAGGATTCCGGTCAGGAAGGCTTCGCCGAACGCAACGATAATCAGCGCGAGGAGTTCGTCGGCCAGATGGGGCACCTCGCCCACGGGGTGGAACCAATACCGCCCAAGCGCCTGCGCGGCACCGGCGGCCATCGCGGCCAGCCCGGCGGCGAAATACCCGTGCCCGAGAATGAAAACGAACGGATGGCGCGGCAGCCACCGCCGCATGGCACTTTGCAGCACGGCCGTGACCAGCGCGGGCAGCAGTCCCATCCAGACGAAACGGGGCCAGATCTGTGCCCATTCGATCTGCTGCCAGCCCTGCCCGCCCAGATAGGCCAGGCCAAGCAGCGAGATCACATCGACGATGAACAGCGATACCAGCGCCAGCGGCAGGCCGAACAGCGTGACGGCCAGCGTGGCGCCCATGAGTTGGATCACCAGTCCGCCCGTCACGACGGCACGCACCGTCCAGAGCAACGCCAGCAGCACCAGCGCACCGAGCCACGCGTTCTGCAGCGCGTTGCGGCGCAGCAGCGGCCACGGGTGCCGCGATGCGGCCCAGGCCAGGGCGGCCAGCGTCAGCGCCGGCAGCCCCCAGGGCGTGGCGAGGCCGGCGAGATCGTAAATCCATGAATTGGCGGTGTGCATGCATTGCATGCTAGCAGTCTGCCCGCATGGCGCGCTTGCATCGTGTCAACCCGCCGCCCCCAACTGGTCACCAAGCGGCCGCCAACCCTCGGCAAACCCTTATAATCCGGCTTTGCATGCGACACCGCCGCCACCGTGGCCGGCGCCCGCCCCGACTTCCAAGCCTCTCCCGCAGATTCCCATGCCAGCCCAACTGATCGACGGCAACGCCCTTGCCAAGCAAATCCGTACCGAAGCCGCCCAGCGCGCCGCCCGCCTGACCGAAAGGGGTCACCAGCCCGGCCTGGCCGTGGTGCTGGTGGGCGAAGACCCCGCCAGCCAGGTCTATGTGCGCAACAAGGTCAAGGCGTGCGAGGACAACGGCTTCCACTCGTCGCTGGACCGCTACCCGGCCGACCTCTCCGAGGCCGACCTGCTGGCCCGCATCGACGCGCTGAACCAGGACCCGAAAATCCACGGCATCCTGGTGCAGCTGCCGCTGCCCAGGCACATCGACAGCCACAAGGTGCTGGAAGCCATCGCGCCCGAAAAGGACGTGGACGGCTTTCACGTGGCCAACGCCGGCGCGCTGATGACCGGCGCCCCGCTGTTCCGCCCGTGCACGCCCTATGGCTGCATGAAGATGCTGGAATCGATCCAGTACCCGCTGCGCGGCGCGCGCGCCGTGGTGGTGGGCGCGTCGAACATCGTGGGCAAGCCCATGGCCATGCTGCTGCTCCAGGCCGGCGCAACCGTGACAATCTGCAACAGCAAGACCCGCGACCTGGCCGCCCACACGCGCGAGGCCGACGTGATCGTGGCCGCCGTGGGCCGCCGCAACATCATCACGGCCGACATGGTCAAGCCGGGCGCCGTGGTGATCGACGTGGGCATGAACCGCGACGACGCCGGCAAGCTGTGCGGCGACGTGGACTTTGCCGGCGTGCGCGAGGTGGCGGGCCACATCACTCCCGTGCCGGGCGGCGTGGGCCCCATGACGATCACGATGCTGCTGATCAACACGCTGGAAGCCGCCGAGCGCGCGGCCGGCATGTGATCGGCGCCAATCGGCCCGATAGGAAAGTCGAACTGGAAATTCCCTCGCCGACGCCTCATCTTGCACGTGTACAGCCAAACTGAGGCTCGCCAACCGAGAACCGCCATGACCGTGAACAACGACCGCGCCACCAATCCGCTGCTCGACTTTTCCGACCTGCCCCGCTTTGCCGAGATCCTCCCGGCGCACATCAGCCCGGCGCTGGACGTGCTGCTGACCGATGCCCAGGCCGCCGTGGCCCGCGCGGAAGACCCGGCCACGCCGTCCACGTGGGCCAGCGCCGTCGAGGCGCTGGAGACCGCCACCGAACCGCTGGGCCGCGCCTGGGGCGTGGTGGGCCACCTGAGCGCCGTGGCGGACACGCCCGAGCTGCGCAAGGTCCATACCGACAACCTGCCGCGCATGACCGAATTCTGGTCGTCGCTGGGCCAGAACCTGGCGCTGTTCGAGAAATACAAGGCCGTGGCTGCCGGCCCCGAGTTCGCCGGCCTGTCGCCGGCGCGCAAGCAACTGCTCGAAAACGAACTGCGCGGCTTCCGCCTGGGCGGCGCCGAGCTGCCCGAGGACAAGAAGCCCCGCTTCGCCGAGATCCAGGAGCAGCAGGCCCAGTTGTCGAAGGCGTTCTCCGACCACGTGCTCGACGCCACCAATGTCTACGCGCTGTATGTGGACGACGAAGCGCGCCTGGCCGGCATTCCCGCCGATGCGAAGGAAGCCGCCGTGCTGGCCGCGCAGAAAGATGGCAAGCCGGGCTGGAAGTTCACGCTGCACTTTCCGTCGTACTTCCCGGTGCTGCAGTACGCCGATGACCGCGCGCTGCGCCAGACGATGTACGAGGCCAGCGTCACGCGCGCCTCGGAACTTGGCCCGCAGTACGGCAGCGGCCAGGCCGACTGGGACAACACCGCCAACATGCGCGAGCAGTTGACGCTGCGCCGCGAGGAAGCGCGGATGCTGGGCTACGACAACTACGGCGAAGTCTCGCTAGTGCCCAAGATGGCCGAATCGCCGGCCGACGTGCTGAAGTTCCTCGACGAACTGGCCGTCAAGGCGCGCCCGTATGCCGAGCGCGACTGGGCGGAACTGCGCCAGTTTGCCGCCGACGCGCTGGGCCTGGCCGAATTGCAGCCGTGGGACGTGGCCTATGCGTCGGAAAAGCTGCGCCAGCAACGCTATTCGTTCTCCGACGACGAGGTGAAGCAGTACTTCCAGGAGCCCAAGGTGCTGGAGGGGCTGTTCGGCGTGGTCGAGAAGCTATTCTCGGTCAGCATCCGCCCCGACGATGCCCAGACGTGGCACAAGGATGTGCGCTTCTTCCGCGTGGTGTCGCCTCAGGGCGCGCTGCTGGCGCAGTTCTATATCGACCTCTATGCCCGCGAGGGCAAGCGCGGCGGCGCCTGGATGGACGACGCGCGCGGCCGCAAGGAGCGCCACGACGGCACCGTGCAGACGCCGGTGGCCTACCTGACCTGCAACTTCACCGCCCCGGTGGGCGGCAAGCCCGCGCTGTTCACGCACGATGAAGTCATCACGCTGTTCCACGAATTCGGCCACGGGCTGCATCACATGTTGACGCAGGTGGGCGACCTGGGCGTCTCCGGCATCAACGGCGTGGAGTGGGATGCCGTGGAACTGCCATCGCAGTTCATGGAAAATTTCTGCTGGGAATACGAGGTGCTGGCCACGATGACCGCCCACGTGGACGCCGGCGCCCCGCTGCCCCGCGCGCTGTTCGACCGCATGCTGGCGGCCAGGAATTTCCAGAACGGGATGATGACGCTGCGCCAGATCGTGTACTCGTCGTTCGACATGCACCTGCACACCGACTACGACCCGCAAGACCAGACATCGGTGCTGGAACTGTCGCGCGAGATCAATGATCGCCAGCATGTGGTGCCGCAGTCACCCCTGTCGCGCTGGCCGAACACCTTCAGCCACATCTTCGCGGGCGGCTATGCGGCCGGCTATTACAGCTACAAATGGGCCGAGGTGCTGTCCGCCGACGTCTACGCCGCGTTCGAGGAAGCGGGCCAGCTCTCGGGCAGCGTGCTCGATGCGGAGACCGGCGAGCGGTATCGGCGCGAGATCCTGTCGGTGGGCGGCAGCCGCCCGGCGATGGAATCGTTCGTGGCGTTCCGCGGCCGCGCACCGCAGATCGACGCGCTGCTGCGGCACGGCGGCATGGCGGCGTAATCGGCCATACGCCTTCTGGCTCCGCTCACCAGGCGCCCGGCATGGACCTTCCTCTCCCGATCCGTCAGGAATGTCCGCCGGGCGCTTGTGTGTGCAACCGCGAGGCGCTGATCGCCGATCCCGGCGCCGGCCGGCGCATCCTGATGCTGACGCAGCAGGAGGAAAAACGGCTGGTGGCGCGGCTGGAAGCCGTGGAAACGCTGGCCGATCTGCGGCGGATGCAGGAAAAGATGCGGACGCAGCTTGGCATCGCGGTCACCATCACGCCAAGCGACAACGAGGTGCGCACCGTGCAGGGTTTCCAGATCGAGCTGGCCGACCAGCCGGGCCTGTGCCGCAAGACACGGGTCGCCATCCCCGCCGCCATCCGGCGCTGCATGAAGATTCACGAACAGATTGCCTTCGACATCCTCGACGAGCGTGACCTGCTCGGCGGCCTGTTCGGCCAGGAACCCCCAGAGAATAGTCAGACATGAGAATCGCAAGCTGGAACGTCAATTCCCTCAAAGTCCGCCTGCCGCAGGTGCTGCAGTGGCTGGCCGCGCAGGACGCCGCGGGCACGCCCATCGACGCGCTGTGCCTGCAGGAACTCAAGCTGCCCGACGACAAGTACCCGCTGGCCGAACTGGAGGCCGCCGGGTTCCATAGCGTCTACACGGGCCAGAAGACGTACAACGGCGTGGCCATCGTGGCGCGCAGCGGTACCATGCCCGCGGCCGCCGACGTGATGCGCAACATCCCCGGCTACGAGGACGCCCAGCAGCGCGTGGTGGCCGCCACCTATGGCGAGGTCCGCCTGATCAGCGCCTATTTCCCGAACGGCCAGGCGCTCGATTCGGAAAAATTCGTCTATAAGCTCGACTGGCTGCAGGCCATGACGCGCTGGCTGCGCGAGGAAATGGCGCGCTATCCGAAGCTGGCCCTGCTGGGCGACTTCAACATCGCCCCCGAGGACCGCGACGTGCACGATCCCGCCAAGTGGGAGGGCCAGAACCTGGTGTCGCCACAGGAACGCGATGCGTTCCGGGCGCTGATCGCCATGGGGCTGGTCGACTCGTTCCGCATGTTCGAGCAGCCCGAGAAGACCTTCTCGTGGTGGGACTACAGGATGATGGGCTTCCGGCGCAACGCCGGCCTGCGCATCGACCACATACTGCTCTCGCCGGCACTGGCGGCGGCCTGCACCACGTGCGGCATCGACAAGGAGCCGCGCCGCTGGGAGCAGCCGTCGGATCACACGCCCGTGGTGGCCACGCTCTCACTCGACTGAAGCGCGCCGCTACGGCATGATCGGACTATGACCGCCCCTGCTCTTTCGCCAAATCCATCGCCACAACCATCGCCACAGCCGTCCGCCGATACCGGCAATCGCCTGCTGCGCCTGTTCCCGTGGCGCCACCGCGTGACATCCGCCACGCTGCGCGCGGATCTGATCGCCGGCCTGCTGGGCGCCGTGCTCGTGCTGCCTCAGGGCGTGGCATTTGCCACGCTGGCCGGCCTGCCGCCGCAGTACGGCATCTATACCGCCGTGGTGCCCTGCATCGTCGCCGCGCTGTTCGGCTCGAGCTGGCATGTGATGTCCGGCCCCACCAACGCCAACTCGCTGGCGCTGTTCGCCATGCTGAGCCCCGTGGCGTTTGCCGGCAGCCCCGCCTACATCGCGCTCGCACTGGCCGTGACGATACTGGTGGGCATGCTGCAACTGGCGGTGGGCGCGCTGCGGCTCGGGTCGCTGGCCAACTTCATCTCGCCGTCGGTGCTGCTCGGCTTTACCTGCGGCGCCGCCACGCTGATCGCGCTCTACGCACTGCGCGATCTGTTCGGGCTGGCCGTGCCCACCGGCACCAGCGCGTTCGGCGTGGTGCGTTTCCTGTTCGATAACCTCGCGTCGATTAACTGGAGCGCGGTGATCGTCGGCGCCGTCACGCTCGGGGCCACGCTGACGGTGCGCCGGGTCTCGCGGCGTCTGCCGTTCATGCTGATCGGCCTGCTGGCGGGCTTTGGCGTGGCGCTGGCGCTCAATCACGCGGGCTGGGGCGGCGCCCGGCATGTGGACGTGGTGGGGCCGATCCCGTCGGCCATTCCGCCGTTCCATATTCCCGACATCAACTGGCGCACCATGCCGGACCTGCTCGGCATCGCCGCCGCGCTGACCATCGTCGCGCTCGGGCAGTCGATCTCGATCGCCAAGGCCGTGGCGCTGCGCTCGGGGCAGCATATCGATGCCAACCGCGAGTTCATCGGCCAGGGTCTGTCCAACATCGCCGGCGGATTGTTCTCGGCCTATATCTCGTGCGGATCGCTGAACCGCTCGATGCCGAATTTCGAGGCCGGCGCGCAGACGCCGCTGGCCAGCCTGTTCTCGGCGCTGCTGCTCGTGGTGCTGGTCATGGTCAGCGCCCCGCTGCTGGCGCAGATCCCGCTGGCGGCCATCGCCGCGATGCTGATGCTCGTGGCCTGGGGCCTGTTCGATTTCGGCCGGCTGCGGCGCATCGCGCAACTCTCGCGTACCGAGTTCGCCATCGCCGTGGGCACCTTCGCCGCCACGCTGGTCATCCGGCTGGAAATGGCCGTGTTGCTGGGCACGATCCTGTCGCTCGTGGCCTATCTCTACCGCACCTCGCGCCCGGCCGTGCGCAGCCTCGTGCCCGACGCCGACGACCCGGGCCGCCGCTTCACCCCGCTGGACGAACTACGACGCCCGCAGCCCGAATGCCCGCAACTGAAGCTGCTGCGCATGGAAGGCGCGATCTACTTCGGCGCCGTGCAGTACGTGACGGACAGGTTGCACGGACTGCGCACGGCCAATGCCGGGCAGGTCCATCTGCTGGCGATGACGAAGAGCATGAACTTCATCGACCTGGCCGGCGCGGAAATGTGGGAAGCAGAATTATCCGAGCGGCGGGCGGCCGGCGGCGATCTCTACTTCCACCGCCCGCGCACGCAGGTGCTGGAGACCTGGGCGCAGACCGGCTTCACCGACAAGCTCGGCCGCGACCATATTTTCCCGACCAAGCGGCAGGCGCTGCACACGATCGTCGACAGGCTGTCGCCCGAGATCTGCGCGCAGTGCCATGTACGCATCTTTGAGGAATGCGTGCGGCGGCCTGGCGGCGCGCAGGCGCCAGCGGCCGAAACGGTGGATCGGAGCGCCGAAGCTGGCGAAGCAGGCAAACGCGGGAACTAGAACGGGAACGGGTCGGAGAACGGGGCGGAATTGAATCAGGGCGATGTGCAGGCCGGATGTGCGCCGGCCGGCCGGCGGTAAAACCAGGCCGGCGGCGGGAGGGTTGCTGCCGTCGCCTTACACCGGCACCACGTGGGCGCGCTTGACTACGACCGGCTGGGGCACGCCCTGCTCGATCAGCACTACGGCGGCGCGCTCGATGGTCTCTCGACCGGCGCGGAACGCTTCTTCCAGCGACAGCACCTGGTCGGCACTGAAGCCTTCCCACAGCGCCTCGCGTGTCACCACGCATGTCACTTGCTCACCATCGACAATCGCGTGGAACAGCAGACCTTCATTATTGATGTCGTAGCGATCTTGCTCTTGGAATTTGATTTCCATCATCACAGCCCTCCATATGCAAGTGGAGAAGCATCCTAACATGGCTCGGCGCCTATCGTCTGCGATCCCATGCGCCGCACCATGCGAATGCGATTCGTCTCAGTGACCAGCGCGATGGCGAAGAAGTTCCGTCGCGACGCAATCCGTCTGGAAATCGTCGCACGCGCGGAATGTTTGACAACGCCAAAAACGGTGATAGAATCTCGCTCTTCGTTGGGGCGTTAGCTCAGTTGGTAGAGCAGCGGACTCTTAATCCGTAGGTCGAGTGTTCGAGTCACTCACGCCCCACCAGCGAATTCAGGAAGCCCGGAATCAGCAATGATTCCGGGCTTTTTCCATTTTATCGTTTCACGCCCCGGCCGCCGCCCGCTCGAACAGCGTGCGCGCCAGCCGGCGGTGATCGCCAAGTACCACGGGCAGGTCCGCGGTCAGCAGCTGACCGTCCCGCACCACCACGCGGCCGTTGATGATGCTCGTGGCAACGTTGCCCGGCGTGCAGAACACCAGCGCCGCCACGAGATCATGGCCCGCGCCCGCGTAACCCACGCCCGACATGTCGAACGCCACGATATCGGCCGACATGCCCGGCGCCAGCGCGCCGATGTCGTCGCGGTTCAGCACGCGTGCGCCACCCAGCGTGGCAATCTCCAGCGCCTCGCGCGCGCTCATCGCCGCCGGGCCGTAGCCCACGCGCTGCAGCAGCATGGCCTGGCGCGCCTCGCCCAGCAGATGGGCGCCGTCGTTCGATGCGCTGCCATCCACGCCCAGCCCCACCGGCACGCCCGCATCGCGCATCTTGCGGATCGGCGCGATGCCCGACGCCAGCCGCATGTTCGAGCACGGGCAGTGGGCCACGCCCGTGCCGGTGCGCGCGAACAGCGCCACGCCTTCGTCATCCAGCTTCACGCAGTGCGCATGCCAGACATCGTGCCCCACCCAGCCCAGGTCCTCGGCATACTGCGCCGGCGTCGCGCCGAACTTCTCGCGCGAATAGGCGATATCGTTGTCGTTCTCGGCCAGGTGCGTGTGCAGCGATACCCCGTAGTGGCGCGCCATGGCGGCCGATTCCCGCATCAGGTCGCGCGACACCGAAAATGGCGAGCACGGCGCCAGCACCATGCGCAGCATGGCGTGGCGCGAATCGTCGTGATACTGCTCCACCAGCCGCTGGCTGTCGCGCAGGATGGATGCCTCCGACTCCACCACCACATCTGGCGGCAGGCCGCCCTGGCTGCGCCCCACGCTCATCGACCCGCGCGCGGCATGAAAGCGCATACCCATCTGCCGCGCCGCCTCGATCGAATCGTCGAGCCGCGAACCATTGGGATAGAGGTACAGATGGTCACTCGTGGTGGTACAGCCCGACAGCATCAGCTCGGCCATCGCCGTCTGCGTGGACACGCGGATCATTTCCGGCGTCAGGTGCGACCACAGCATGTACAGGTTGGTCAGCCACGAGAACAGTTCGGCGTCCTGCGCGGCCGGCACGGCGCGCGTCAGGCTCTGGTACATGTGGTGGTGCGTATTGACCAGCCCCGGCATGACCACGTGCCCGCGCATGTCGATGACCTCGGCGCGGCCGTCGTCGATCAGGCGGCGGTAGGTATCGGGCAACTCGGCCGTGGCGCCCACCCACTCCACGGCGGGACCGTTGGCGACGAGTGCCCCGTCCGCGATCTCGCGGCGCCGGGCATCCATGGTCACGAGGACATCGGCGTGCTGGAGGATCAGGGTCATGAAATTGTGTACAAAAGTTGTGAACACCGGAAGTCTACGCGTAGCGCCCCGCGTACCCAAGCGCATGATATCGAGATGAAAAAATAGCAGAAGGGGCTTGCGCCTCATTCGGTACCTTGCTACAATCTTTTTCTTCGTTGGGGCGTTAGCTCAGTTGGTAGAGCAGCGGACTCTTAATCCGTAGGTCGAGTGTTCGAGTCACTCACGCCCCACCAGCGAATTCAGAAAAGCCCGGAATCAGCCATGGTTCCGGGCTTTTTGCTTTGCATTGTCGCTTCCCGGCCGCGCCACCGGGTTCTCACCAATTCCCTAACACCGCCCTTTCAGGGTTGAATGCCCGTCGACGCACATCACGGAACGAAGTTCCGTATTGCGGAACCAAGACGACATCGGAGGCATCTCTTGAAAGCAGTTCTGAACGCGGGCGCGGCAGTCGCCCTGGCCATGCTGGGCCTGACGCAAGCGGGCATCGCCCATGCGCAGGCTTACCCCAACAAGCCGATCCGCCTGATCGTGCCGTTTGCCGCGGGCGGCACCACGGACATCGTCGGCCGTGCGGTGTCCGATGCGCTGGGCCGCGAACTGGGCCAGCCCGTGGTGGTGGAAAACCGCGGCGGCGGCGGCGGCGCGATCGGTGCCGATGCGCTGGCCAAGTCCGCGCCGGACGGCTACACGCTCGGCATCGCCACGGTGAGCACGATGGCCACCAACCCGGCCACCAACGCCAAGAACCCTTACGACCCGATCAAGGATTTCGCGCCGATCACCAACCTGGTCAACGTGCCGAACGTGCTGACCGTGAACCCGAAGGTGCCCGCCAAGAACCTGAAAGAGTTCGTGGCGCTGCTGAAGGCCAATCCGGGCAAGTACAGTTACGCATCGGCCGGCAAGGGCAGCATTTCCCACCTCGATGGCGAACTGTTCAAGTACATCACCAAGGCCGACATGGTGCACATTCCGTATCGCGGATCGGGCCCGGCACTCAATGACACGCTGGCCGGCCAGGTGAACGCCCAGTTCGACAACCTGCCCTCGTCGATGCCGTTCATCCAGACCGGCCGTCTGCGCGCGCTGGCCGTGGCCGCGCCAAAGCGCGTGGAGGGTCTGCCCGACGTGCCAACGTTTGCCGAGGAAGGCATGAAGGACATGAACAACATGGCCTGGTACGGCCTGGTGGCACCAGCCGGCACGCCGCCGGCGATCGTCTCCAAGATCCACGATGCGGCGATCAAGGCACTGCAGGACCCGGCCGTGAAGAAACGCCTGCATGACAGCGGCGCCTACCCGGACGGCAACACCGCCCAGCAGTACGCCGCGCAAATCAAGCGCGAACTGGACCTGCGCAAGAAGATCGCGGTGGACCAGAACATCACGCTTGAGTAAGGCATAAGGCACACGAAGGGGACCGGCCGCCACGGCGATGTGGCGGCTGCGCCTCGCGAATGTAGGATCTACAATTTCGCTGGCTCCGGTGCGCCGAGCCCGGTACAGTAGTAAGAAAGCTATTTTTCTCATCTGCTGTATCCGTATCCGACAGATATGGCGATTACCCGCGAGGATTGATAATGCTGAAGAAGACCGTACCGACGCTGATCGTTGCCGCGCTGGCAGCCATGGGCACCATGCAGCTGGCCCACGCGCAGAAGAACTATACGGACGGCGGCGACCTGTACAGCGGCAGCCACACCAAGAAGGCCAGCCCGCACACCAACGCGGCAAAGGCCGGCAAGTTCGACCCGTACACCGATGGCGCCAAGAAGTCCACGCGCTCGGACCTGGCACCGAAGAAGGCCGATCCGTACACCGACGGCGCCAAGGCCGGCAAACCCGACCCCTACACCGACGGCGCGAAGGCGGGCAAGCCTGACCCCTACACCGATGGCGCCAAGGCCGGCAAGCCTGACGTCTACACCGACGGCGCCAAGAAGCAGTAAGCGCCTCTTGCAGCACCCGCAAGGCAGCCCGCGCACCGTCGCGGGCTTTTTCGTTGTGCGGCGCTTCGGACATGTGCCCCGGTGGCTGGCGCGCCGCGCCCGGCACCTCGTGCAAAAGGTTGACTAGGACATACCCGACCTGTCACACCAATGTCCATACGATGCTGATAGTGTCTGCGCTACCGGAACGACCCGCCCGCGTTTGAGAGGCAGGCGCCGGTGCCGCCCGGGCCGGCCAAGCACCGGCCCAGCACGACCATCCGATGCCCCAGGCGGCAAACCCAGATTGGGAGACCTGAGCCAATGCAGCCGAAAGCACTCGAAAGCCACGAGCCGATCGTGCTCGCCCTTATCGACGCCGTGACCGCGTGGCAACACGCCCTTGAGCAAACCTTGTCAGTCTCCGGGCTGACCTATCCGAAATGGCTGTTGCTGCGCGCCATCGGCAATGACACGTTCCAGCGCGGGCTGCCGCTCGTCGGGGCCGTGTTCATGGATGTGGCGCAGACCGAGCGCCTGCTTGTCGAACTGCGCGACCACGGCTGGCTGGCATTCCACGCCAATGGCGCGCCGCGCATCGCGGTCAGCGCCGCCGCGCAGCTGGACCGCGCCGCGCAAGGCGTGAGAGCGCTGCACTCTGTATCGGTGGGCCAGTTCAGCACCGAAGAGCGCATGGCGCTGACCGGCCTGCTGCGCCGCATGACCGGCACGCTCGAAGACCATGCCGAGCGGCATCGCCGCAACGCCGCATGGGATCAATCCGAGTGCGCCGTGGTGGCGCGGCCCGATTGCTGCCGCAGCGCACGCTGCGCCATCGCCGCATAGGATAGGCGCGCATCGCCCGTGCCCCGCCTTCGTTTTGTCACCCGGGCAGGGCAAAACTTTCCTACAGTGTGAGCATGCACCGGCACACGCCGAGGAGAAGCCATGCCTCCGGAAAACGAAGAAAAAGTCGCGCAGCTGCTGGATGACCTGGTTGCGCTGGCACGCGAGCGGCTGCCCGCGGCCACGTTCGAGGTCGTGGAGCCGCTGCTGCGCCACTATTACGACCTGGCCGATGCCGAGGATCTGCTCGCGCGCAACGTGGCCGACCTCTACGGCGCGGTCATGGCCCACTGGCAGACCGCGCAGAAGTTCGTGCCCGGCACCGCGCGGGTGCGGGTCTACAACCCGAACCTGGAAGAACACGGCTGGCATTCGGACCATACGATCATCGAGATCGTCAACGACGACATGCCGTTCCTCGTGGATTCGGTCACGATGGAGATCAACCGGCTCGGCCTGACGCTCCATTCGACCATCCACCCGGTGTTCAACGTCTGCCGCAACGCGCGTGGCGCCATCGAACGCATCGGCCTGGGCGGCAGCAATGGCAATGCCGATGCGTGCCGGCTGGCGTCGTTCATCCATTTCGAGGTGGACCGCACCGGCGAGCCGGCACGGCTCGAGACGCTGCGCACCGGCATCGCCCGCATCCTGGGCGATGTGCGCGCGGCCGTGGAAGACTGGCAGCGCATGCGGCAGATCACCGCCGATACCATCGCCGACATGGGCCGCGCGCCCGATGCGGCGGGTCCGGAATCGGTGGAAGCGCGGGCGTTCCTCGAATGGATGCTCGACGACCATTTCACGTTCCTGGGCCAGCGCGACTACGAACTGCTGCCCGGCGACGGGGAGTACCTCCTGCGCGGCGTCTCCGGCTCCGGCGCGGGCATCCTGCGCGAGGCGCTGCGCAAGCCGGGCGAGGACGACGTCACCCGGCTGCCGGCGGCGGCGGCCGGCATCATCGAGGGCGTCTCGCCGATCTTTCTGACCAAGGCCAATTCGCGCGCCACGGTGCATCGGCCAGGCTACCTCGATTACGTGGGCGTGAAACTGCTCGACGCCAACGGCAAGCTGTTCGGCGAACGGCGCTTCGTGGGCCTGTATACGTCCACCGCGTACATGGTCAGCACCAGCGAGATCCCGCTGGCACGGCGCAAGTGCGCCAACGTCCTGGGGCGCGCCGGGTTCCTGACCAAGGGCCACCTCTACAAGTCGCTGGTGACCATCCTCGAGCAATATCCGCGCGACGACCTGTTCCAGGCCGATGAGAGCGAACTGGCCGAGATCACGCTGGGCATCCTGCGGCTGCAGGAGCACCAGCGCATCCGGCTGTTCGTGCGGCGCGACCGCTTCGACCGCTTTATCTCGTGCCTGGTCTTTGTGCCGCGCGACAAGTACAACACCGATTTGCGCCTGCGCCTCCAGAAGCTGCTGATGGAGGCGTTCAACGGCACCGGCTGCGAATTCATGCCACTGCTGTCGGAATCGCCGCTGGCCCGGCTCCAGCTGACCGTGCGCGGCGCGCCCGGCACGATGCCCGCCGTGGACACGCGCGAACTGGAGGAGCGCATCGTCCAGGCCACGCGCCGGTGGCAGGACGACCTGGCCACCGCGCTGCACGAGAGCCGGGGCGAGGAGCAAGGCATGCGGCTGCTGCGCCGTTATGGCGATTCGTTTCCGGCCGGCTATCGCGAGGACTACCCCGCCCGCACGGCCGTGCGCGACATTGAGCTGATGGAGCACGCGCGGCAGCACCCGAGCGGCCTGGCGATGAACCTGTACCGCCCCATCGAGGCCGCGCCGGGCGCGTTCCGCTTCAAGGTGTTCCGCGCCGGCGAGCCCATCGCGCTGTCGCTGAGCCTGCCGATGCTCGAGCACCTGGGCGTGCGCGTGGACGAGGAGCGCCCGTACCTGATCGAGCCCGAAGGCTGCGCGCCGGTGTGGATCCACGACTTCGGCCTGGAGATCGCCGCCGACCCGGACGGCAAGCCGATCGATGTGGAGATCGAGCGCGTGAAGCCGCTGTTCGAAGACGCCTTCGCGCGGGCCTGGAACGGCGAGATCGAGAATGACGATTTCAACCGGCTGGTGCTGCGCGCCGGGCTGGCCGCGCGCGACGTGACCATCCTGCGCGCCTTCGCCAAGTACTTGCGCCAGGTGGGCTCCACGTTCAGCAATGCCTACATCGAGCGCGCGCTGACCAGCAACCCGAATATCGCCGCGCTGCTGGTCTCGCTGTTCGTCACGCGCTTCGACCCGGCCGTGGCCACGCCCGGCGACGAGGCGCGCGGCCAGCGCGTGCTGGGCCAGATCGAGGCCGCGCTGGACCAGGTACCCAACCTGGACGAGGACCGCATCCTGCGCCTGTTCCTCAACGTGATCGCGGCCACGGTGCGCACCAACTACTTCCACCGGGGCCCCGATGGCCAGCCGCGCCCCTATGTCTCGTTCAAGTTCAATCCCGCGCTGGTGCAGGGCCTGCCCGAGCCGCGCCCGATGTTCGAGATCTGGGTCTATTCGCCGCGCGTGGAGGGCGTGCACCTGCGCGGCGGGCGCGTGGCGCGGGGCGGGCTGCGCTGGTCCGACCGGCGCGAGGACTTCCGCACCGAGGTGCTGGGCCTGATGAAGGCGCAGATGGTGAAGAACGTGGTGATCGTGCCCGTGGGATCGAAAGGCGGCTTCGTGGTGAAGCGCCCGCCGCCCGCCACGGACCGCGACGCGTACCTGGCCGAGGGCGTGGCCTGCTACCAGACCTTCCTGCGCGGGCTGCTGGACCTGACCGACAACCTCGTGTCCGGCAACATCGAGCCGCCGCCCGAGGTGGTGCGCCATGACGAGTCCGATCCCTACCTGGTGGTGGCGGCGGACAAGGGCACGGCCACGTTCTCGGACTATGCCAACGCGATCTCGGCCGAGTACCGGTTCTGGCTCGACGATGCGTTCGCGTCGGGCGGCTCGGTGGGCTACGACCACAAGAAAATGGGCATCACCGCGCGCGGCGCGTGGGAGAGCGTGAAACGGCATTTCCGCGAGGTGGGTGTCGATATCCAGACCACGCCGTTCTCCGTGGTGGGCGTTGGCGACATGTCCGGCGACGTGTTCGGCAACGGCATGCTGCTGTCGCCCCATATCAGGCTGGTGGCGGCGTTCGACCACCGGCACATCTTCCTGGACCCCGACCCCGACTGCGCGAAGAGCCTGGCCGAGCGCGCGCGGCTGTTCGAACTGCCCCGCTCCAGCTGGGCCGACTACGACGTCTCGCTGATCTCGACAGGCGGCGGCGTGTATCCGCGCACGGCCAAGACCATCGCGCTTAGCGCCCAGGTGCAGGCGGTGCTGGGCATCAAGGCGTCCACGCTGTCGCCGGCCGACCTGATCCACGCCATATTGATGGCGCCCGTGGACCTGCTCTACAACGGCGGCATCGGCACCTACGTGAAAGCCTCGGCCGAGACCCACCTTCAGGCCGGCGACCGCACCAACGACGCCGTGCGCGTGAACGGCGCCGAACTGCGCTGCAAGGTGGTGGGCGAAGGCGGCAACCTGGGCTTCACGCAGCTGGGCCGCATTGAGTTCGCGCGCAACGGCGGACGCATCAACACCGACGCCATCGACAACTCGGCGGGCGTGGATTGCTCGGACCACGAGGTCAATATCAAGATTCTGCTAGGCATCGTGATGGCCGACGGCGAGATGACGCTCAAGCAGCGCAACACGCTGCTGGCCGAGATGACCGACGAAGTGGGCCTGCTGGTGCTGCAAGATAACTACTACCAGACCCAGGCGCTGTCGCTGGCCGGGCGCGAGGCGCCGGCGCTGCTCGACGCCGAGGCGCGGCTGATCCGCTGGCTCGAGCGCGCCGGCCGGCTGAACCGGCCGCTGGAATTCCTGCCGCCCGAGGAAGACATCGCCGAGCGCCGCGCGCTGGGCGCGGGGCTGGCCTCGCCCGAACGCGCCGTGCTGCTGGCCTACAGCAAGATGTGGCTGTACGACGAACTGCTGGCCTCGGATATCCCTGAGGATGTGCGCGTGGCGGACCTGCTCGCCGACTATTTTCCGAAGCCGCTGCGCGAGCGCCATGCCGAGCCGATGCAGCGCCACCCCTTGCGGCGCGAGATCCTGGCCACGCACCTGACCAACATGCTGGTGAACCGCGTGGGCGTCACGTTCGTCCATCACCTGATGGAAGAGACCGACGCGCGCCCCGCCGACATCGTGCGCGCCTGCCTGCTGGCCCGCGACGTGTTCGGGCTGACCGGGCTGTGGGAGCGCATCGATGCGCTCGACAATCGCGTGGAAGACGCGGTGCAGGCGCGCATGTTCGGCGCGCTGGCGCGGCTGCTCGAACGCGCCACGCTCTGGTTCATCCGCTACCTGCGCGGCGGCGGCACCGTGGAGCCCGGCGCCGCCCGCTTCGTCGAGGCCGCGCGCTGGCTCACGCCGCAGTTGCCCACGCTGCTGCCGCCGGAAGGCGCCGAGGCCATGGCCGAGCGCGCGCTCGGCTTGATCGAAGCCGGCGTGGACGACGACCTGGCACTGCGCGTGGCAGCCAGCGATGCTGCCGCGGCCGCGCTGGATGTCGCCGAGGTGGCGGCCGCGTGCCAGCGCAACCTCGATACCGTGGCTGCGGTCTACTTCGCCCTCGACTCGGAACTCAATTTCGGCTGGCTGCGCGAACGCGCGTTCTCATTGCCCGCCGATACGCACTGGGACCTGCTGGCGCGCACCACCACGCTGGAAGACCTGGGCCGACTCAAGCGCGCGCTGACCACGAGCGTGCTGGGCCAGTCGCGCGAGGTGGAAGATGCGCGGACGCTGATCGATCAGTGGCGCGCCAGCCGCCAGGTGGCGCTGGACCGCTATGCGCAGATGCTGGCTGACCAGCGTGCGTCGGCCGCCACGGGCGCCTCGGCGTTGTCGATGCTGTCGGTGGCGGTCAAGGAGATCGGGCTGCTCGAGCGCGCGTGAGCTTCAGCGGCCGTCGCCGCCGCCGCCTTCGCCGCCTTCGCTGTCGATGACATCGTCATCGTCCATGTCGCGCAGCGGCGGCAGGTCCTCCGCTGCGCCATCGAGTCCGTCGCTGTCGTCGTTGCCGCGCGCGCGGAATTCCAGGCCAAGCCTGAGAAAGAGATCGAATGCATCGGCCAGCAGGTGCTTCTGGCGCGGCAGCAGGCTGGCATATGGCATGTCGTAGATCGATTGATGCGCGCCGCGTGCCCCTTTCAGGCCGCGGTCGCGCGCAATGTCCGACAGCAATGCCGCAAAACCGGAGAGATCCTGCGCCTCGAGCGCGGCATTCAGCACACGGGCGATGACTTGCGGCGATGCGCCAGACCATCCAATGAGCTCGGCATTAGAGGCGGCGTCGTGAGAAATGTCGCGAATATCCATCCTTGCCTTAACGGTCTCGCGCTTGCCGGCTTGAGGCGGCTTGCTTTTTGCCATGCGCGTCGCCCCTCTGCGTCAGTCAGCGCCGCGGTACATCCGGGGGTGCGGCATCCACGCCCGATGGTACGCGCCGGCGCTGCTTGTACTCGATGGTTCCGTCGGCACGGTGAGAGGCCATCACGGGATTGCGGGACCCGCAGAGCGGGCAACGGAAGAGAGGGCCTTGCCCTTCGTTCTTGATTACCACTTCGGTGGGCAACCATTGCGCACCACAGGACTGGTTCAGGCAGACAAACATCATGGACTCCAAAAGAAGCGGCAAATCGTATCATGTGTGTCTGTCGCATCACACCTCATGTGGCACGCTTTGTCCCCTACCTTGGCAGGATAACGGTGTGCTTCAGGCGCGAAGCCCGGGCCTTCGGCATCAGGTGCCGGCTTCGGCGAGATCCTGCGGACGCGCGCCCATGCGCCACATATTCGGGGGTTCGCCAAGTGCCGTGCTCTGATACATCCACGCGCCACAACCCATGCATCGCCAGCGGCTGTCCGCCTTGCAGCGGTTGGGCTTGAGTCCGATGCCGGACGCAGCCAGGTCTTCGTGCGGCGGCACAGTGGCCGGCTCGCCCACCAGCAGGTGACACAGGTCACACGCTTGCATCGCATCTCTCCTGTCATCGGCTCAGCCATTGTTCTGGACCCAGTGCCGCGCCCAGGCGCCGGCGGCCATGCGGGCCTCCGCGGCGGTGGGATACGTGGCTGGCGGACCGCCCGCCTCCTGCACCACGGCGCCAGCCTCCCAGATATCGCACCAGGCTTTGTAGCGGCCGGGGCCAAGCGCCTGCCAGAACAGGTGAACGACGAAACCACGGTACTCGAACATCTCCGATCCGCCTTCCGGCGCCACGGACAGGGCCTGTGCGGGCGCGTCGAACCCGGGTGCCTCGGGCAGCGCCTGTTGCGCCCTCGCCCGCACCCGCGCCATGGCCCGCATGGCGCACAGGCTGGCAGCCACGGCGCCAGCCAGTACGCCTGCGGCAAACCAGCAGGCCCTGCTTTCACGTTGCCCCATCGCGATGCTCCCGCAGCGACGCTCTCCGATGTCGGGACGCGTCGGAAGATCGGAGGTTCCTTTGTTTCAGGTTATACCAAAGCGACGTAGACGCCAGCCCACGTGATCCGGGTCGGGGTCAAGTCACTTTAAGGGCCGTTGCTGGGTAGCCCATGCCCCGCGTGCGTTACGCAATGTCGCCGCGGAGGTCACTTTAGTGTCACGAACGTCACTTAGGCTTGCGGCTCCGCAGATCGAGCAGACCTGCCCTCCGACGCATACGACCCCTACGACCCATGAAGCAAGCAAGTTTGACAACCGCCCTCGTGGCTGCGTGCCTTGCCGCGTTGCTGCTGGCCGCCTGCGGCGGCAATGACGCCGACAAGCCCAGCCCGCCACCGCCCCCCGCCGCTTCCGCGCCCGCGGCCCAGGACAAGCGCTGCGCCCCCTGATCGCGTCCTCCTCCACCTTCCGAAACAAGACCATGATCTCCCGCCGCAAGTTTCTGCAGGCGAGCACGGGCGCGGCCTTTTCCGCCGCCGCCCTGGCCGCCTTCCCGCTCAGCATCCGCCGCGCGCTGGCCATTCCGGCCAACAACGCCACCGGCACCATCAACGATGTGCAGCACGTGGTCATCCTGATGCAGGAAAACCGCTCGTTCGACCACTACTTCGGCACGCTCAGCGGCGTGCGCGGATTTGGCGACCGCCTCACCATTCCCATGCCGAATGGCCGCAACGTCTGGCAGCAGGCCCGCGCGAACGGCACCATCATCACGCCGTACCACTTGAACGGCAGCGCCAACAACGCACAGCGCACCGCCGGCACGCCCCACGCCTGGTCCGACAGCCAGGCGGCATGGGACCACGGCCGCATGTCGCGCTGGCCCGTGGCCAAGACGGACACGTCGATGGGCTACTTCAAGGAACAGGAAATCCCGTTCCAGTTCGCCCTGGCGAATGCGTTCACGCTCTGCGACGCGTATCACTGCGCAATGCACACCGGCACCGACGCCAACCGCTCGTTCTACCTGACCGGCACCAATGGCGCCATGCCGCAGAACGTGGCCTTCGTCAACAACGAGTGGGATGCCATCAACGGCATCGCGTCCGATGCCAACATCGGCTACACGTGGAAGACCTACGCCGAACGGCTCGAGGAAGCCGGCATCAACTGGATCAGCTACCAGAACATGCCCGACGAATGGGGCGACAACATGCTCGGTGCATTCCGGAGCTTCCGTCGCGCCAACCTGGCTTCGGGCTTCCCCGTGTCCAGCGGCGGCGCCCCGGGCGCGCCATACACCAACACCGGCCAGGCGGTGCCGTACCACGCCTACGACGCAGCCACCGACAACGCCGCCAATCCGCTGTACAAGGGCGTGGCCAACACGCTGCCCGGCAGCCAGCCCGAGCAATATCTCGACGCGTTCAAGCGCGATATCCGCGACGGCAAGCTGCCGCAGGTATCGTGGATCAACGCGCCGTCCATCTACTGCGAGCACCCGGGGCCGTCCACGCCCGTGCAGGGCGCATGGTTCCTGCAGGAGGTGCTCGACGCCTTGACGGCCAATCCCGATGTCTGGAGCAAGACCGTCCTGCTGGTCAACTTTGACGAGAACGACGGCTACTTTGACCATGTGCCATCGCCGTCTGCACCGTCGCGCAACGCTGACACCACGCTGGCCGGCAAGACCACGATGAGCGATGCCGACCTGGCCGCCGAGTACTACACGCAGCCCCCGCCGGCCGGCAGCACCAATCAGCCGGCCAGGGATGGCCGCGTATTCGGTCCTGGTCCGCGCGTACCGATGTTTGTGATATCGCCATGGAGCCGTGGCGGCTGGGTCAATTCGCAGGTATTCGACCACACCTCGGTGCTGCGTTTCCTGGAAGCGCGTTTCGGCGTGCAGGAGCCGAACATCAGCCCGTTCCGCCGTGCGGTTTGCGGAGACCTGACCTCGACGTTCAACTTCAAGACGCCGAATAGCGAGGCGCTGCCCACGCTGGCCGGACGCGGCACGCGCGCTTCGGCAGACGCCCTGCGCGCCGCACAGCAGGCCCTGCCGGCCGTGCCGGTCCCCTCGGACATGCAACTGCCGCAGCAGGCCAGCGGCACGCGTCCGTCGCGCGCCCTACCTTACGAGCTGCACGCCAGCGCGCGCTGCAGCGCCAGCGGCAAGGTCGAGATCATCCTCGCCAACTCGGGCACGCAGGCCGCCGTGTTCCACGTGTACGACCGCAACGACTTGAACAGCATCCCGCGCCGCTACATGGTGGAAGCGGGCAAGACATTGTCCGATAACTGGAACACGGCCGTCGGCGACCCGGGCAAGTACGATCTGTGGATGCTCGGCCCGAACGGTTTCCATCGCCATTTCAAGGGCGACACGACCGTCATCGGCGGCGCGCTGGCGGTGCCGGAGATCCGCGTCTGCTACGACATCGCCGCTGGCGATGTCTATGTCGACCTGATGAACACCGGCAAGGCCGCCTGCACGTTCAGGGTGACACCGCTGGCGTACCGCACGGACGGCCCGTGGGAAGCCACGGTCGCCGCCGGCGCCACGCAGACGCTGCAATGGAAACTGCAGGACAGCGGTCAGTGGTACGACTTTGCGGTGACGAGCAGCAGCGATGCCGCTTACTACCGCCGTTTTGCGGGTCGCGTGGAAACGGGTCGGCACACCGTGACGGACCCCGCGATGGGCAACGCGTAAGCGTTGGGGGGCGCGTGGCAACGGATTCGCCTGCCACGCGCACCACTTTTACATCACATCAAGCCGCTATACATGCGGCTTGATTGGGTCAGCACTGCCCCTTCTTGGCCTTGCCCGGCGGGCAGAACGATTCGTTGCCGTATTGGTCGACGCGGCAATTGCCCTTCTTCGCCTGCCCCGGCGGACAGCCCGGACCGCCACCTGGTTCACCGTAAGGCGCCACCACGCAACCACTCAACAGCACGGTGCAGGCAGCAAGCATCGCAAGCAGTGACTTCATCTTCTTCTCCCAGGGTGGATGGTGTTTTTGCGCCGCCAAGGATACCGGCACGCCATGCTGGCGGCTGTAACCGTTGGTGAATGCCCAGGTCAGGGACCGGCGAATATTACCCATAAAAAAACCCGCCTGGCTTTGACGCCAAGCGGGTTTCTGTCTGGTCGGGGCGAGAGGATTTGAACCTCCGACCACCTGCACCCCATGCAGGTACGCTACCAGGCTGCGCTACGCCCCGAAGCAAAAGATTATATCAGCAACATTTCGTCGATGGCTAGTCATTGCGACCATCAATCGTTAATTTATCCGTGCCGCGCAATCTCCTTCAATTGCGCCAGCAGATGTTGCACCTCGACCAGCTCGCCACGCAGCGCGTTGAGATCCACGGACAGCACCGGCCCGGCCGCGGCGCCCTGCACCGGCACCTCGCCGGCTTCCTCGGGGGATGGGCCAAGGCCATGGTGGCGGCCTTCGTCCAGGCGATTGCGCGCGCCGTTGATCGTGAAGCCCTGCTCGTACAGCAACTCGCGGATACGCCGGATCAGCAGCACCTCATGGTGCTGGTAGTAGCGGCGATTGCCGCGCCGCTTCACGGGCTTGAGCTGCGTGAATTCCTGCTCCCAATAACGCAATACATGCGGCTTGACGGCGCAAAGCTCGCTCACCTCACCAATCGTGAAGTAGCGTTTCGCGGGAATCGGCGGCAACGCAACGCGCTCGCTGGATTTTTCCGTCATGCGATGGGAAGTCAGGCGTCAGGCCGTATGGCAAGACTCGGTTGGCGCGGCGTGCGCGCGGCATTGCAGGATACAGACTGCAAGTGCCGTGGGCAATCCACCCGATGCCTCGGCAGGAAGACGTGTATGGCGACAGCGACGGCGGCGTCAGCCCGGTACCGCCAGGCCGGCGCGTTCCTCGACCAGACCCTTGAGCTTCTGGCTGGCGTGGAACGTCACCACGCGGCGCGCGGTAATTGGAATGATTTCGCCCGTCTTGGGATTGCGGCCCGGACGCTGCGGCTTGTCGCGCAACTGGAAGTTGCCGAAGCCGGACAGCTTCACACTGTCGCCGTGCTCCAAGGCTTCACGAATCACGTCGAAGAAGGCTTCGACCATGTCCTTGGATTCACGCTTGTTCAGGCCAACCTGATCGAACAGCATCTCCGCCAGTTCGGCCTTGGTCAGGGTGGGCACTTCGGTCGCGCGGGCTTCCGGCGATGCGTCGTCCAGTGAGGCGGCGTGCCGGTCGTTGACCTCGCCCAAGTCTGCAGCATTCATGGAATTCGCGTCTCGATCATTCATTCTTGATCGCCCTTCTGGCGGTCTGTCTGGCGATCCGCCCGGGAGCTGTGCCCGGGCGCCCCAGGTATCAGCGACCCGTTATCCGCGCAGCCGGGCCGAGAAGCCCGCTGCCAGCGCATCGATCATACAACGCACCGCGCTGTCGACCGTTTCGTCCTGGAGGGTCGCCCCAGTATCTTGCAACGTCACACGGAACGCAAGGCTTTTCTCATCGGCGCCAATCGCGGCGGAAGCCGCCTTCGGACGGAACTCGTCGAACAGCACCAGGCTCTGCACGTAGCGGCCAAAACCGGCCTGATCCAGCGCCGCGCGCATGGCATCGATCAGATCCTGCACACGCACCGATTGCCTGACCACCACGGCCAGGTCACGCACGGCGGCCGGGAACTTCGAGATCTCCGTGTATGTGGGCAGGCCCACGTCGCGCAGGGCGTCGAGGTCCAGCTCGAACACCACCGGCGCCTGGGTCAGCTCGTATTCCTGCAGCCAGCGCGGATGCAGCTCGCCCACCACGCCGGCCGGCTTGCCGTCCACGATCACGCGCGCGGCGCGGCCCGGATGCAGCGCGGGATGCGCCACCGGCTCGAAGCGCGCGGTACGCGGATGGAACAGCAATTCCACGTCACCCTTGACGTCGAAGAAGTCCACCGGGCGCGTGGCCACGCCCCACTGCTCTTCGAACGCGGGACCGTACGCGATGCCGGCGGCGACCATCGGCTGATGGTAGCCGGCCACGGTCAGGCCACCGTCCGCCACGTTGCCGTCACGATGGAACACGCGGCCCACCTCGAACAGGCGCACGCGCGCCGCCTTGCGGTTGAGGTTGTAGCGCACCTTGTCCACCAGGCCGCCGATCAGCGTGGAACGCATCACGGCCAGCTGGCTGGCGATCGGGTTCAGCAGGCGGATGGGATTTTCGTTGTGCGCGAAGTCGCGCTCCCACTTTTCTTCCACGAAGGCGAAGTTGATCACCTCCTGGTAGTCGCGCGCGGCCACCGCGTGGCGCACCGTGTGCATGGAGCGGCGTGCCTCGTTGGTCGGGCGCATCTCGTTCTCGGCAATCGGCGGCAATGCCGGGATGCGTTCGAAACCGTAGATGCGCGCCACTTCCTCGATCAGGTCTTCCTCGATCTCGATGTCGAAGCGATAGCTCGGCGGCGTGACCGCGAATACCTCGCCCTCGGCGCCCTGCGCGCGCGTAAATGGCAGTTTCAGACGCTGGAACACATCGGCAATCTCGGCCGGCGACAGCTCGATGCCCAGCACGCGCTCGGCACGCGCCACGCGCAGGTTCACCGGCTTGCGCTCGGGCAGGTTGACGACATGGTCGTCAACCTGCCCGGCCTGGCCGCCGCAGATCTGCAGGATCAGCGCGGTAATCCGCTCGATGTGCTCCACCGTGGTGGCGTAGTCCACGCCGCGTTCGAAACGGTGCGCGGCGTCGGTCGAGAAGTTGTAACGGCGCCCGCGGCCCTGGATGGCGTTGGGCCACCAGAACGCGGCTTCCAGGTAGATGTTGGCCGTATCCAGCGACACGGCGGTGCTGTCACCGCCCATGATGCCGGCCAGGCTCTCGATCTCCTTGTCGTCGGCGATCACGCCCACCTGCTCATCCACCTCGACGGTATTGCCGTTGAGCAGCTTCAGTTGTTCGCCCTTGCGGCCCCAGCGCACATCCAGTCCGCCGTGGATCTTGTCCAGGTCGAACACGTGGCTCGGGCGGCCCAGTTCCAGCATCACATAGTTGGAGATGTCCACGAGCGCCGAGATGCTACGCTGGCCCGAACGCTCGAGCCGCTGCACCATCCAGGCCGGCGTGGCCGCACGCGCGTTCACGCCCCGGATCACGCGGCCCGAGAAACGGCCGCAGAGGTCGGGCGCCGAGATCCGGACGGGTAGTACTTCGTCCAACGTCACGGCCACGGGCGACATGTCCGGCAGCACCAGCTCCGCCCCGGTCAGTGCCGAGACTTCGCGCGCCACGCCATGGATCGACAGGCAATCGGCCTTGTTCGGCGTGAGCTTGATCGTAAACACCTGATCGTCGAGATCCAGGTACGCGCGGATGTCCTGGCCCACCGGCGCGTCGTCCGGCAGGACCAGCAGGCCACTGTGTTCCTCGGACAGCTTCAGCTCGCGCGCCGAGCACAGCATGCCGTAGCTTTCCACGCCGCGCAGCTTGCCCACCTTGATCTCGAACGGCTGGCCGCCCGCCTCCGACGGCGGCAGCACGGCGCCCACCAGCGCGCACGGCACCACGATGCCGGGCTTGACGTTGGGCGCGCCACAGACGATCTGCAGCGTCTCGCCGGTGCCGGCATCCACCTGGCACACATTGAGGCGGTCGGCGTTGGGATGGCGTTCAGTGGCCAGCACGCGGGCCACCACGATCTTGCTGAACGGCGGCGCAACGGGGCCAACCTCTTCCACCTCGAGCCCGGCCATGGTCAGGCTGTGCGACAGCGCGTCGGTCGAGATCTTTTCAGGATTGGCGAAAGTACGAAGCCAGGATTCCGAGAATTGCATGGCGCTTCTGATCCGGTAGGTATTCTGTGATGTTCTGGGACGATGGACTTTGCGGGCGGCGCTCAGGCAAACTGGCGCAGGAAGCGCACGTCGCCTTCGAAGAACAGCCGCAGGTCGTTGATGCCATAGCGCAGCATCGTCAGGCGCTCGAGGCCGGAGCCGAACGCGAAGCCGATGTAGCGCTCGGGGTCCAGGCCCATGTTGCGCAGCACGTTGGGGTGCACCTGGCCCGAGCCCGAGATCTCGAGCCACCTGCCATTGCCGAAGGCCATGTCGATCTCGGCGGAAGGCTCGGTGAACGGGAAATACGACGGGCGGAAGCGCACCTGGATGTCATCGCGCTCGAAGAACTTGCGCAGGAAATCGGCGTAGACGCCCTTCAGGTCGGCAAAGCTCACATGTTCGCCAATCCACAGCCCTTCCACCTGGTTGAACATCGGCGAATGCGTGGCGTCGCTGTCCACGCGGTACGTGCGGCCGGGGCAGATCACCTTGATCGGCGGCATCGGGCGTCCGGCGTACTTCTGCACGTGCATGCGCGCGTAGCGCACCTGCATCGGGCTCGTGTGCGTGCGCAACAGCAGCAGCTTGTCGTCGCTGTCGCGGCCGTCCACGTAGAAGGTGTCCTGCATCGAACGCGCCGGATGGTTGTCCGGGTTGTTCAGCGCGGTGAAGTTCATCCAGTCGGTCTCGATCTCGGGACCGTCGGCCACGTCGAAGCCGATGGAGCCGAAGATCTGCTCCACGCGCTCCCAGGTGCGCATCACCGGATGCAGGCTGCCGCGCGCCACGGCGCGGCCAGGCAGCGTCACATCGATGGCCTCGGCGGCCAGGCGCGCGTTCATCAGCGCGTCGGCCAGCGCCTGCCGGCGGGCCTGCAGCGCGGCCTCCACCTGCTGTTTGACCTGGTTGATCCGCGCGCCCTCGGTCTTGCGCGCCTCGGGGTCGAGCTTGCCCAGGCCCTTGAGCAGTTCGGTCAGCGCCCCGGTCTTGCCCAGGAAGCGGGCCTTTTCGTTTTCCAGCGTGGCGTTGTCGTTGGCGGCGGCGAAGGCGGCCTGTGCGTCGGCGACGATTTGATCCAGATCCAGGGACATGACGGCAATCGTGGAAAGGTGAAAGGGTTGGCACTCGCGGTGCGGTGGTTCATTTCGGATGCCGTTTCTGATGGGTCATCGACACGGCATTCGAAATGAAAACGGGGCTCGGTGAGGAGCCCCGTTTCAGCAGACCTTGCGGTCGGCGCTTGCCCGGAAGCGCCCTGGGGCGCTTCCGCGGCCGGCATCAGGCAACGGAGGCTTTCACCTGGTTGACGATGGCGGCAAAGGCAGGCTTGTCGTGGATAGCCATGTCCGACAGCACCTTGCGGTCCAGTTCAATCGAAGCCTTCTTCAGGCCGTTCATGAACACGCTGTAGGTCATGCCATGCTCACGCGTTGCAGCGTTGATACGTGCAATCCAGAGCGCACGGAACACGCGCTTCTTGTTGCGACGATCGCGGTACGCGTACTGGCCAGCACGCA
>Ga0255338_1001381_pt1 | contig 46644 bp, 38 predicted proteins | sample MeOH1_35cm_T4_19_FD_203715 | JGI IMG/M metagenome (GOLD analysis project Ga0255338, IMG submission 203715) | Sandy soil microbial communities from University of British Columbia, Vancouver, Canada - MeOH1_35cm_T4_195 | ecosystem: Engineered > Artificial ecosystem > Sand microcosm > Unclassified ...
GAGGAACGTGGGAATCTCCGCGCCGCCGGCCGGAATCAGCCCGAACGGAAAGCCGATCAGCGTGCCGCGCAGCCACGCCGGCACCGAGCGCTTCCAGTCCGACTTGTTCATGTGCACCGAACTGAGCTTGTTGAACGTGCCTTCCGGCTGCGGGAAGAACGCGTTGAACAGCGCCTCGCCCACCGCGAACAGGCCCACGGCCACCACGACGATATCCACGCCGTCGTACAGCTCCTGCACGTCCATCGAATAGCGCGTCTGGCCGGAGAGCGAATCCATGCCGATCAGGCCGATGCCCAGGCCCAGGAACAGGGCGGTCATGCCGCGCAGCAGCGACGAGCCCAGCACGGCCGACACCGTGGTGAACGCCAGCAGCATGATCATGAAGTACTCGCCCGGCCCGAACTGCAGCGCCACGTCGGCGGCCACCGGCGCGAACATCGACAGCAGCACCGTGGCGATCGTGCCGGCCACGAACGAGCCGATCGCTGCCGTGGCCAGCGCGGGGCCGGCGCGGCCGTGCTTGGCCATCAGGTTGCCTTCCATGGCCGTGACCATGGTCGACGACTCGCCCGGCGTGTTCATCAGGATCGACGTGGTCGAGCCGCCGTACATCGCGCCGTAGTAGATGCCGGCGAACATGATCAGCGCGGCGGTGGGCTCCACCTTGGCCGTCAGCGGCAGCAGCATGGCCACGGTCAGCGCGGGGCCGATGCCGGGCAGCACGCCGATGGCGGTGCCAAGGAAGCAGCCCACCAGGGCCCACATCAGGTTCAGCGGCGTGATGGCCACGGCAAAGCCGTGCATCAGCTGGTTCAGGGTATCCATATCAGTTCCTCCCGGTGGCGTGCCGGATCAGAAGCCGGCAACCGGCAGCAGCGGCAGGTTGATGCCGAGCAAGAATTCGAACAGCGCCCACATCGGCACGGTCAGACACAGGCCGATCAGCGCATCGCGCACCAGGCGGCGGCTGCCGTAGCCGCGCGCCACGCACACCATCATCAGCGTGGACGAAAACACGAAGCCAAGCGCACCGATCAGCGCCATGTTCAGCACCAGGCCGGCCGCCACCCACAGGAACCCCTTGAAGTTGTGCGGCGCCGACGGCAGCTCGGCGTCTTCCTCCGGCATGTTGCGAAAGCCCCCGCGCACGCCCTGCCACGTCAGCAGCGCGCCGCACACGGCCAGGCCGATGGCCACCAGCGTGGGCATGAAGCGTGGCGACAGGCCGGCGTAGCCTTCCTCGCCCGAGATGCCGGGCAGGCCGACCAGGAAGAATGCGGACAAGGCCATGACGGCGATGCCGATGCTGAGGTGCGATGGTTTCATGATGGGGCTCTCGGAGAGATGGCCGCCCCTTTCTCGCGCGGTCACGGCTGGCGTGACGCGATGCTTTTGTCGTTATGGTGCGCGCGAGAGGGGGCGGGAGGGGGGCGGGTGACAGCAGGCCGGCGCGCTTACCTGGCGACGCCCAGTTCGCGCAGCGTGCCGCCCAGGCGGGCCGACTCGGCTTCGACGAACTTGCCGAACTCATCGCCGGTCAGCAGGAACGGGGTCCAGTCGTTCTTCTGCAGCGCGTCCTTCCAGACCGCGTTCTCGGTGCCCTTGACCACGGCGTCGATCAGCGCCTTGCGCTGTTCGGGCGTGATGCCGGGCGCGCCGTACACGCCGCGCCAGTTGTAGATCTCCACGTTCACGCCTTGCTCCTTGAGCGTGGGGATATCGGCGGTGCGGTCCTTCGACGTCACGGCCAGCGCGCGCATCTTGCCGCTCTTGATGAACGGCAGGAACTCGGACACGCCGGCGATGCCCACGGTCACGTGGCCGCCGAGGATCGATGCCGACGCCTCGCCGCCGCCCTGGAACGGCACGTAGTTGATCTTCTTCGGGTCCACGCCCACGTCCTTGGCGATCAGGCCGGCCAGGATATGGTCGATCGACCCCTTGGAGCCGCCGCCCCAGCTCACGCTGCCCGGATTGGCCTTGAGCTGCGTGGTCAGGTCCTTCACCGACTTCAGCGGCGAGTTGGCGGGCACGGTGATGACCATCGTGTCGGCGAACAGGCGCGCCACCGGCGTGGCATTCTTCAGCGTCACGGGCGGGTGGTTGGTCTCGATGGCGCCCACCATCACGGCGCCGGTCACGATCAGCGCGTTGGGGTTGCCCTTGTCGGTGTTGACGAACTGCGTGAGGCCGATGGTGCCGCCCGCGCCGCCCTTGTTGTCGTAGGACGCGCTCTTGGCGGTGCCCGCCGCGACCATGGCCGCGCCAAGCGTGCGGCCGGTCTGGTCGAAGCCGCCACCGGGGTTGGCGCCGATCATCACCTTGAGGTTGTCCACGGCATGGGCCGGGGCTGCGGTAACGGCCAGCGCGGCCGAGGCGATGATGACATGGGCAAAGCGGGCAAGCGTGCGAGGCATCGCGGTCTCCTGTCTTTTTTTGGAATAGGTACGTATGGGCAGGATTCTAGGCGGGTCAATCTGTCAAAAGCCTGTCAAACACACCGCAAAACGCATGGGGTTTACGTGGGGTTGTCTGCTTTGTCTGTCCGGCTTCGCATGGCGCCCCACCGGCCGCTGCATGATTTTCGCCACAGTCGCGCGCGGGGAAGACTGATCTAAACATGTTTGACTTGGCGGCCGATAAACATATCACTACGATTGTCCACAGTTGCCTGGCGCACGTTGCATCGCGGCATGGGCAACAGACAAACGTATAAAAAAGGATCCGCGCACGGCGCGTACGGCAGAACCAAACGGCCGTACGACAGAGGCGACGGGCCACATGGGTGTCAACTGGGGTCAATCATGGATACGACGATCAAGGCATCGGACGGCTGGCCGCCCGAGCTCGACGGGGGGGCCGATCGCGGCCTGTGGAAGAGCACCATGGCCGCCGCCAGCCAGGCGCTGGAAGCCGCCAAGGGCATGCAGGCGGCGGTGGGGCAGACGCTCAAGCTGCAGCACAAGATCACGGCGCTGCGCGAAGAGCTGCACCGCGCCGAGGCCGAACGCGATCTCTACCGCGACCTGCACACGCGCACCGTCGATGAACTCAATCACACGCTCGACCTGAGCCCCGCCGAATGGCAGCGCCTGCGCGCCGAGAACGAGACGCTGCAGATCCGGCATCGCGCGTACAAGCTGCTGGTGCAGCACTACGCGCGCACCGGCACGGTGGTCGAGCCCGCCGTGTTTGCCGAACAGCGCAGCCGCGTGCAGCAACACATCCTGTTCCAGCGCCGCAAGGGCATCCCGGTCTCGGTGATTGCCGTTGAGGACATCGCTTTCCTGCTGCGCTGACCGGGGACCGCCATGCCATGCCTGCACCTTACCCCGCAACCCGTGGCGCCACGGCACTGCCGGCCGGCGCATGCGCCGCGCACCGCCGGCTTCGCCCCGCTGCCCTGGCGGCATCAGGACGGCGCCCGGCCCTCGCCAGCCTGGCATCGCGTGGCGGGCATTCGCCGCTCCCGATTAACAGGCTGATTCAGAATGAAGCGAAGCGGTTCTGGCTAGGCGCGCGGCCGCAGACAGTACAAGTGGTACGGCAAGGCCGCGCAACGACGCCAGAATCATTCTGAGACGGCCGCCAAGGCGGGCTAGGTCCGGTCGGTGCGGAAGTAGAGCAGAGCCAGCGCGGGCAGCGCGAAGCCGATCCAGCTGGCCAGCGGCCAGCCGCCGCGCGCGTACGCCCACGCGCCCACCGACGACCCGATGGCGCCGCCGACGAAGAAGACCGCCATGTAGAGGCCGTTCAGCCGGCTGCGGTGCTCGGCCGAGAGCGCGAAGATGGCGCGCTGGCCGATCACGAGATTGGCCGACACGCCGAAGTCGAGCACGATGCCCGCCACGGTCAGCGCCAGCAGCGAGGCCATCGACCCTTCCGCGCCCACGCGGCTCAGCAGGAACGAGCCGGCGCCGACCGCCAGCGCGATGGCGGTCATCTGCCGGCTGTGTCCGCGATCGGCATAACGGCCTGCCATGGGCGCGACAATCGCCCCGGCCACGCCTACCAGCGCGAACACCGCGATGCCGGTCTGCGACAGGTGGAACGCGGGCCCGGCCAGGTACAGCGGCGCGGTGGTCCAGAACAGGCTGAACACGCCGAACATGCTGGCCTGGTACAGCGCGCGCCGGCGCAGCACGGGCTGCGTGCGCAGCAGGTGGGCCATCGACGCCAGCATCTGCCCGTAGGTCACGCCGGGCGCCGGCCAGCGGCGCGGCAGCTTGCGCGCCAGCACCACGGCCAGCACCACCATGGCCACGGCCGAGACCGCGAAGATCGTATGCCAGCCACCGGACAGGTCGGCCATCAGGCTAGATACCGGCCGCGCCAGCATGATCCCCATCAGCAGGCCGCTGGTGACGTTGCCCACCGCGCGACCGCGCGAGTGGTCGGGCGCCAGGTGCGCGGCAAACGGCACCAGTACCTGCACCGCCACCGAGCACAGGCCGATGACGAAGCCGGCCACCAGGAACACGCCCGCGTGCGTGGCCAGCGCGGCCGCGGTCAGCGCCACGGCGCAGCCGCCGATCAGCGTCAGGATCAGCTTGCGGTTTTCGACCAGGTCGCCCAGCGGCACCAGCAGCACCAGGCCGGCGCAATACCCCATCTGGATCAGCGTGACGATCAGCCCGGCGATTTCGGGCGAGAGCCGCAGCGCCTGGGCAATGGGCCCCAGCAGCGGCTGCGCGTAATAGAGATTGGCGACGATCATGCCGCAGGCGGTTGCCAGCAGCGGCGTGATCCATGTGGCAGGCGCGGCGGCGTCCTGGGCGGCGGTGGTGGGCATGGGGTGTCTTCCCTTCGAAGCCGCCGATTCTACCGGGACATAGATAGATGCGCCGGGTGCCCCGCCATGGTGCCGTCGGCGTCAGGGTTTCTCGCCCTGGGCATCGTCGAAGCGGAATGCCTCCTGCACCGGCGCGGGATCGTCGCCTTGCCCGGCCGCCGGGATCAGCGCGCTGACGCGCACGCCCAGCAGGCGGATGCGGCGCTCGAGCGGAATCCGCTTCAGGCATTCGGTGGCGCCGCGCCGGATGGCCGCGCCGTCGGCGGTATGGTCCGGCATGGTCAGGTCGCGCGTGACCGTGCGGAAATCGTCGAACCTCAGCTTGATGCCGACGGTACGGCCCACGTAGCCCTTGCGCCGCAGGTCCTCGCCCACGCGCAGGCACAACTGGGTGAACGATTCCGACAGCAGCGGGCGGTCGGCACGCGGATGCAGGTCACGCTCGAACGTGGTCTCGCGGCTCATGGACTTGGGCTCGGAGGCGACCACCACGGGACGGTCGTCGCGGCCGTTGGCCACTTCCATGAGCCAGCCCGCATAGTTGCGGCCGAAGTGGGTCTGCAGCAGTTCGAGGTCCGCGCGGGCCAGGTCGCCCACGGTCTCGATGCCGATGCCGGTCAGTTTCTCCGCCGCCTTGGGGCCGATGCCGTTGACCTTGCGCGCCGCCAGCGGCCAGATGCGGGTGGGAATGTCGGCCGGCGTCAGCAGGGTCAGGCCGTCGGGCTTGTCCAGCTCGGAGCCAATCTTGGCCAGCAGCTTGTTCGGCGCCACGCAGATCGAGCAGGTCAGGCCGGTGGCCTCGTGCACGGCCGCCTTGATGCGCGCCGCCACGTCGGGCGGATCGCCCGGCACATCGGTCAGGTCGATATAGATCTCGTCGATGCCGCGGTCTTCCACCTGCGCCGTGAAAGTGCGCACGGCCGCCTTGAACAGGCCCGAGTAGCGCCGGTAGGCGTCGAAGTCGGTGGGCAGCAGGATGGCGTCGGGCGCGAGCCTGGCAGCCTTCATCATGCCCATCGCCGAGAACACGCCCAGCGCGCGGGCCTCGTAGGTGGAGGTGGTGACCACGCCACGGCCCACGTAGTTGCGCAGCCGGGCGTAGCGCCGGGTGCCGTCGGGCAGCGTCTCGGGCATGGCGTTGCGGCCGCCGCCGATGACCACCGCCTGCCCGCGCAGGTCGGGATAACGCAGCAGTTCGACTGACGCATAGAAGGCGTCCATGTCGAGATGGGCGATGCGCCGGGCGTGGGAAGACATGTCGAGGGGCGGAGGCGCGCCGATACTGTATAAACATACAGTATAGTGCGTTGTCCTGCGCGTGCCGAGGGGGCGTCAGCGTTCTATCATCATGACGAATTTACTGCGGCGTTTCTACATCCAACTCATTTGTCACATTGATAGTTTTGGCGAATGTGCGGCGCGCAATCCACAATCCCTCGATGGCGTAGATGACCAGCGAGATCCAGATCAGCGCATAACCGAGCTGCTTTTGCGGCGGAAACGGCTCGTGCCAGAGCCAGATGCCGAGCAGCAGTTGGAGCGTGGGGCCGGTGTACTGGAGCAGGCCGAGCAGCGACAGCGGAATGCGCCGCGCGCCGGCGGCAAAGAAGAGCAGCGGCACGGCGGTGATGGGGCCGGCGAGGAACAGCAGGACCTGCGTACCCGGCGCTGCGGCGCGGAAGGTGTCGTGTCCGGTATAGACCAGCGTGCCCAGCGAGACGGCCGCGATGGGGAACAGCAGCAGCGTCTCCAGCGACAGGCCCTCGAGCGCCCCGAGCGCGCCGGTCTTGCGCAGCAGCCCGTAGCCGCCGAACGACGCCGCCAGCCCCAGCGCGATCCACGGCAGTTGCCCGGCGGTGACGGTCAGCCACAGCACGCCCGCCGCCGCGATCGCAATCGACAGCCACTGGCCGGGCCGCAGCCGCTCGTGCAGGAACAGCACGCCCAGCAGCACGCTGAACAGCGGGTTGATGAAGTAGCCCAGGCTCGCGTCGACCACGCGGTCGGCCGAAACCGCCCAGATATAGAGGAACCAGTTGGCGCAGAGCAGGGCGGCGCTGGCGGCAAACCCGGCGATCAGGCGCGGATTGCCGGCCACCGCGCGCAGCCAGCCGAAGTGACGCCGCCAGAGCAGGATCGCGCCGAGGAAGACCAGCGACCACACCATCCGGTGCAGCAGGATCTCCACGGGCGCCACGCCTTGCAGGGACTTGATGTAGAGAGGCAGCAGGCCCCAGATGACGTACGCGAGCAGCGCGTAAAGAATGCCGAGTTGCATGGGAGTGTCCGGTAAGTGCGCGGATTCTACCGGGATGCGGCCATCGGCGTTGGGGGTGCGGTGCAGCATTGCCGCTGGCACGGGAACGGGGTACAACGCGGGGCTTGCGGACCCTGCAAATGCAAAAGCCCGACCTGGTGGCCGGGCTTTTGCGTCCCATGGGAAGGGAGCTCTTAGGGTACGACTTTTGCCTCGAGGGCTACGGGAACGGATGGTGCTCGCCAAGCACCGCGCTGTCAAGCGCTTCGGCCGGGATGCCGGCGGGAATATTGAGCGAGAGCAAACCCGTACCGCCGATGGCCCTCATGACGGCTCGCTGGATCTGTGCCACCAATTCGCGGGGAAGCAAGGGCTTGATAAAGAGCTTGCTGTCATCCCGCATCGTGAACAGCCGGCGCTGGCTGACATACTGCATCAGTTCGGCCTTCGCCCAACGCTCGCAAGGCGTCCAGCGTGCGGTCGCCGGAATATGCCTGCAGTGGATCCGGACGTGATAGCCCCGTTTCTCCTTGCCTGCGTCGTGCCTCGAGGAAACCGGTACCACAACACAGCCGTCGCCCAGCTTCACGTTGCGCAGCACGGCCAGTCGCCGCTTGATCATCTCTGGCGGAATGCGACCGTCGACGTGATGCCCACCCAGCGCATCCGGCCGGTAATTCCCGAAGTCGCACTCCACCACCTGTCCTACCTTCATCATTGACCCCCTTGTTGAATTCCGCTTGTACAGATTCATGCGGATGAGGGCGATGGTACGTGCCGAGATAAGCACGTCCATTGACGTCGGACAGGTCCAAACGCATGCGGCACGCCCTGCGCAATGGCAGGGCGCGGATGACGGCTTCGCTTACAGCTTGTGCGCGAAGCTGAACTGCGAGAACGCCTGCTCGGCCACGTTGAACCAGGCGGCCTCGTTGTTGCGGAACACGCGCCAGTCGTCGTAGACCTTCTTGAACGACGGATTCTTGCCGCTTTCCTCGGCGTAGGCGTCCTGCGTGGCCTTGAAGCACGCTTCCATGATCTCCTTCGAGAACGGACGCAGCTTCACGCCGTTCTCCAGCAGGCGGGCCAGCGCCTGCGGGTTCACGGTGTCGTACTTGGCCATCATGTTCGTATGCGCCTCGATCGTGGCCGTTTCCAGCGCGCGCTTGTACAGCGCCGGCAGCTTCTCGAATTCCGGCGCCGAGGCGTAGAACGACAGCTGCGCGCTGCCTTCCCACCAGCCCGGATAGTAGTAATACGGCGCCACCTTGTAGAAGCCCAGCTTCTCGTCGTCGTACGGACCCACCCACTCGGCCGCGTCGATCGTGCCCTTTTCCAGCGCCGGGTAGATGTCGCCGCCGGCAATCTGCTGCGGCACCACGCCCAGGCGCGACAGCACCACGCCGGCAAACCCGGCGATGCGGTACTTCAGGCCCTGCAGGTCCGCCACGCTCTTGATCTCCTTGCGGAACCAGCCGCCCATCTGGGCGTTGGTGTTGCCGCCCATGAAGTTCACGACGTTGTATTCCTTGAAGAACTCGCGCATCAGCTTCATGCCGTTGCCCTGCATCATCCACGCGGTCTGCTGGCGCGCGGTCAGGCCGAACGGGATGGTCGTGTCGAAGCACAGCGTGGGATTCTTGCCGAAGTAGTAATAGCCGGCCGTGTGGCCGATCTGCACGGTCTGGTTCTGCACGGCGTCCAGCACCTGCAGGCCGGGCACAATTTCACCGGCGGCGAACACCTTGATGTTGAACTTGCCGTCCGTCAGTTCCTTCACCCGCTGCGACAGCAGCTCGGCGCCGCCGTAGATGGTGTCCAGCGACTTCGGAAAACTGGAGGCCAGGCGCCATTCCACCGCCGGAGTGCCGCTGATCACGGCGGGCGCGGCCGGGGCGCCGGTCGACGGTGCCGCGGCTTTGTCTTCCTTGCCGCATGCGGCGAGTGCCCCGGTAGCGGCCACGGCCGATGCTTTCAACAGGAAGGAACGACGTTCCATGACATCTCCTCTTATAGATATATGTGCGGTGACTGCCTTAGGAAGACAGGTCGGACGATTATAGCGGTGGCGTTTTGCGCACGGCCACCCGACGGACTGCGGGTTTTCGCTAGGGATTCGCACTTCTGCAACGGTTCGCGCCAATACTGCCGGCGTGACGTTTTCGCAATGTGAGAAGCCATACGGTTTGATGGATTTTGTAACCCGTCTTGCGGTCAAAAAGTTCGCCTGTTAAAAAACGGAGCCCGCCCCCGGCATTTGTCCGTGCCGCCACCGTTGTGTCCATGCTGCAATCCCAACCGCCCACCTCCCGCCTGCACACCCGCCGTCTCACGTTCGCCGTCCTGGCCGCGTGGGGACTGGCGGCCTGCGCCCAGACCGGTAGCCAGGTGGCCGCACCGCCCCAGATCACCCAGCTCGCCGTGCCACCCACGGCCACGGCGTCAGCACGCCAGGCAGCGCCAGCAGCGCCGGCAGTGCCTGCCGCGTCACCCGCGGCAACACCCGCGGTAACACCGGCCGCCGATCCGCTGGGCGACCTGATCCAGTCCGCCGCCACGGAAGCCGGCGTCGATCCCGATTTCGTCGGCCCGCCCGAATCCGCCGCGCCGCCACCGCCGCCGCCACCGCCGCTGGTCCTGTTTCCGCACCGCCTTGGTGAATTTCCGGCCCAGCCGCCCGAGCCGCCCAAGGCCGCCGCATCGGACATGGCGGGGTCGGAGACCGCCGATAGGGGTACGGCGCCGGATGCGGTATCCGACACCCCGCCGGTGCTGCGCTCGCAGTTGCCCCCCGAGGACCGCGCCGGCGAGTCGGTCTGGCGGCTTGGCTACAGCGGCCGCGCCGCCGTGGAAGACCGCGCCGGCACCCAGCGCGCCTGTGCCGGTGGCGGCACGCCGTCGGTCGGGGCCGGGGGTGGCCTGGCCTGCACCAGCACCGGGGAGGTCAAGATCCGCGAGTCGCTGGCGGACATGGGCGGCGGCACCCAGCTGCACCTGGTGGCGCAGGCCAAGGGCACCAACGCCACGTCGGTCGATGGCAACGCCAAGGCGGTGGACCCTTACGCGCTGGTGCCGCAGTTCTATACGGCGGTCAGCGGCCTGTCCGGCCTGGCGGTGCTCGACGGCGCCAGCGTCTGGGCCGGCCGCCGCGAAAGCAATCCGTTCCTGATGTCTTCGGGCCTGCTGCCGCCCAATTCGCCTTCGATGCGATTTGGCGTGGACAACGCCAAGCTGGGCGACTTCGGCATCAATTATCAATACACCGCCCGTAACGACCTGAACGGCGCCCATCTGCCCAGCTATCACAGCCTGCGCAGCGCGCCGATCGACACCAATGACAAGGGGGCGGTCCAGCTTGGCTTCACGCGCGTGGAGCCGCTCTCGGCCATGGAGGACACCGGCAGCGCCTGGTGGGCATCGGCCATGCACGAGCAGAAGGGCGTGCTGTACGGCACCAACCGCCTGGGCGTGCAGTACGGGCAGGGATCGCGCACGGCCATGACCGGGTACACGGGCATGGGCGCATCGCTCTCGCGTGTGCGCGTGGCCGAATCGGTGGAATGGAAAAGCCGCTCGGGCATTGGCGGCTCGGTGGAATCGAGCCTGCAGATGGACCGCTCACCCGTGGGGACGATGCAATGGGCCGCCACGCGGGTTCGCCCCGCCTATGTGGCCAACGACCAGTTCCGCCTGATGTTCGAAGTGGCGCACGACCAGATCTCGTCGGGATTCGGCGTGGGCGGCCAGCGCACCGCGCTGACCGTGGCGCCCACGTTCACGCTGGGCAAGTCCACCGGCAACGCCAACCTGCGCGCGTTCTACACCTACAGCCGCGCCAGCGACGTGGACGGCATCACCTTTGCCGCGCCCCCCGACACCTGGGCCACGCAGGCCACGGGCTCCATCTTCGGCGTGCAGCTCAACCGGCGCTGGTGACTCCCGCTATCGACGGGAGTAATCAGATGACAATGATCGGCACTGACGTGATTCGCCACGTCGATAACCATCCTATTGCAGGTCGTTTCGCATCACGAGCAGCCACGGCATGTGCGAGTTGGTGAACGCATCGAGCGTTCCGGCATCGCCAAGCTCGATCACATCCATCGACACTGACTGCTGCACGTTGCCGCCGATGGCCTTGACCACGCGTGCGGCCGGGTCCACCTCGACAACGATGTCGCAATGCATGGGGGTAGTGCCGAAGCCAATCGCCGAGATATCGCCGATGGTCTTGTCGTGTCCGCGCGGGGCGCAGATGATGTCGCCGGGACGCGGCAGGGCAGGCGTCGGCTCGATGTGGAACGCGGGGCGCGGCAGCTTGCCGTCGCGGGCGTCCACCACGTACATCGCGTGGGACTGGCCGGTCAGGAACTGGTCATTGTCGAGCCCCGCGCGGCGCATGACCCACGAAATGAACACGGCCGACCAGGCCCAGGCGCCCTGGGTCACCTGCCGGCAATCGGGCGCCTCGCCCACGATGCCCCAATAGCGGCGGGCCATCCGGCAGCCTTGCGCCGTGGCTTCCATGCCGGTGCCATCGGGAAAGCGCAGGCAATCCGCCTCGCGTCCGTTCTCGTCCTGATCGGTATCGGCTGACTGGCCCGGCACCGGCGCGGGTTCCGGCGCCGGCGCGATGGCCACCATGGGCGGCGGCAGCAGACTCTGCGTCACGCAGGCCGAATCGTCGCGCCCGATCCGCACCGTCTGGCTCCCCCATTTGCGCCATTCCTGCAAGGCGATCTCGACGATGCGCTCGCGCGGCGTGGCCCCGGGCGTGGTCACCACGCGCTCGTAGTCGGGCAGCGGCACGGCCTGCGGGCGCGCCGTGCGCGGCGGCGCGGCGGTGCAACCGCAAAGCACGGCCAGCACCAGCGTACTCAGAAAAGTGCGAGAAATCGCCTGTGGAGAAAGCTGTGGAGCCTTGTGTGGAAAGCGCTGTGAATAACGCTGTGGAAATCTGTGCGGCAGCGGGCGGTGCAGCATGTCAGGGCCACGAATGGCGGCGGCCGGGAATCCTGGTACTGGCCACGTCCGGACGCCATTTTGGAGGAATTACGGCAGCCATTGAACAGGGCTGCCCGGCTGTGCGGTTCGCCGCGCACCGGCGCGGAAAAACCGTTGTGGATAACGTCCCCCGCCTGGCGCACACCTGGGCCGGTTCCGGCGTCCGGTGGCGGCACGGCGGGGACTTGCTGACCGGGCTGTCGAAGCGGCCCGCTGGCATCACTGGTTGACGGCGTCCTTGAACTTCTGGCCCGCCTTGAACTTGACGGTCTTGGCGGCTTCCACCTTGATTTCCTCGCCGGTGCGCGGATTGCGCGCCATGCGCTCGCCACGCTCGCCCTGGCTGAACGTGCCAAAGCCGATCAGGCTCAGGGTATCGCCCTTGGCCACGGCGTCCATGATCGCGCTCAGGGTCACATTGAGCGCCTGCTCCGCCTTGGCCTTGGTCAGACCGTCCACGCCAGCTGCAATCGCGTCGATCAGTTCGGTTTTCGTCATGCTTCACTCCGTATCGAGTTGAAAAAACACTGACGTCCTGACCGCGCGGTTCCCCTGGAACCCGCACTGGCAAAGACGCCGCGGGCAACATCATACCGTGTCGGGCAAGGCACACCGGGAACAGATTGTTACCGGCAGCCCTTGATACGCCGTGGCGGTGGACCGTGTGCGAGGTATACGCGCGTTTGCCGCAGGGGGCGGATGGGTCCCGCAGGGGCTGGGCGACCCCAGGCGACTCCAGGCGACGTATACGCGGCCGGGAGAGGGGTAGGGGACGTATACGCGGGCAAAACGGCTCTGGGCGGCTCTGGGGCCGTCCTGATGCCCGCGACGCGGTATACGGGAGAAGGCGTGCGGCGAGGGCCGCATGCTGCCCAATATTTGATCGGCACCGAAACAGCCGGGAATAAGCCGGGTATACGGGCCGCGAGGTATACGTCCCGGCGATCCGGCGCCTCATGCTTTCGGTTTACATCTTTCTTTTATGTATACGAATAGTAGTAGTAAATAAGCATCGCCAGATTCTGTGGATAAGCCCGTATACGTCAATCGGATCAACCGTTTACGTATACCCAAAGCGCGGGGATGGCGTGTTGGCCGGCGTGGATGACTCAGCCATCGGGATGAGGGGCAAAGGTATACCCCGCCAAGTTGTTCGCGCACCGTCCCCATGTCAGCCCCAGGCAGCCCACATCAAACCCGCGCGCTTATCCACAGATTTCGGCCCGGTTATCCACATCGCGGCGACGTATACGTGGCACGTTTACGTGTGGCGCGGGGTGTCGCATGGACATCGTTGCCGGGTATCATCCGGTGCGTGCCGGATTGGACCGGCCAGCCATTAGTTGACGGGGAAACAGCGACATGTCGGAGAAGGCCAGGGACGGCAAGGACAGGAAGGCAGGCAGGAAGAACACCGCCAGCGACCGCATCGAGGTGCGCCAGTCAGGCGTGCACGGCAAGGGCGTCTATGCGATTGGCGCCATTGCCGAGGGCGAGCGCGTGATCGAGTACAAGGGCGAGCACATCTCCTGGAAGGAGGCGCTCAAGCGCCATCCGCACGATCCGGACGATCCCAATCACACGTTCTATTTCAGCCTCGATGACGGCGACGTGATTGACGCCAAGTACGGCGGCAACCGCGCCCGCTGGATCAACCACGCCTGCGAGCCCAACTGCGAGGCCCGCGAAAAGAAAGGCCGCGTCTTCATCCACGCGCTGCGCGAGATCGCGCCGGGCGAAGAGCTCTTCTATGACTACGGCCTGGTGATTGACGCGCGCTATACCAAGAAGCTCAAGAAGGAATACGAGTGCCGCTGCGGCAGCCCCAATTGCCGCGGCACCATGCTGGCGCCGAAGGAACGGATGTAAGCGGCGGCCGCGCCAGTCCTCGGCCGACGTCCTTCAGGCGGCCTCGCAGGGGATGCGGATCACGAACCGCATCAACGGCCGGCGCGGCGCGGGGGCTGCCGGCGGGGCGTCGTCATGATCGCCATGGGTGGCGGGCACCGCGCTTGGCGTGGGAGAAAGGGCAGGCGCCGGCACATCCTCGATGCGGATGGTGCCGTGGTGCAGCGTGACGATCTCGTGCACGATGGCCAGCCCCAGGCCGGCGCCGCTGGGCGCGGCCTGTTGCACCGCCTGGGCGCCGGGCGTGTGGTCGCCCCGGAAAAAGCGCTTGAAGACTTCCTCGCGGCGCGCCAGCGGAATGCCGGGGCCGTTGTCTTCCACCATCACCACGGCCATGCCGCGATGGCCTATCGTCTCGCCACCGGCGCGCACCGTGATGCGCCCGCCGGCCGGCACGTATTTCACCGCATTGTCGATCAGGTTGGACAGCGCCTCGCGCATCAGCAGCCGGTTGCCGCGCACCGTGGACGGCGCGCCGCCGGTGAAGGTGGGGCCCGGCAGGATCTCGAAGCCAAGGTCCACGCGCCGCGCCAGCGCCTGCGGCACCCATTCGGCACCGATCTCGAAGGCCAGTTCGGCCAGGTCGAAATGCTCGACCGGGCCCAGCCGCTCCAGCGACAGCCCCGGCTCCGCACGGGCCAGCGACAGTAACTGGTTGGAAAGCCGCACGGCGCGATCGGCGGCGGTCTGCACCTCGCGCAGCGCGTGGCGCGCCGCGTCCGGCGAATCGGCGTCCAGCGCGCGGTCGGCGTGCAGCTTCACGGCCGTCAGCGGTGTGCGCAGCTGGTGCGCGGCATCGGCAATGAACTTGCGCTGCGCGTCCAGGGCGTCGCGCAGCCGTGCCAGCAGCGCGTTCAGGCCGCGGATCAGCGGCGCCACTTCGGCCGGCACCTGCGTCTCGTCCAGCGCGGCGAGCGAACGCGCGGTCTGCCGGTTGAGCTTGTCCGTCAGGATCTGCAACGGCACCAGTTCCTCTTTCAGCACGTGCGACAGGATCAGGCTGCCCACCAGCAGCAGCAGGATCAGCGGCACCGACACCGACAGCAGGATCTCATTGGCCGCCGTCTCGCGCCGGTCCAGCAATTCGGCCACTTCCACGACGATCGGGCCGCGCGGCAATGCGCCTTCCGCGCTGGTGCCGAACTCGTCGGACGCGGCGCTGGGCAGCGTGACCGGTAGCCGCACGGCGCGCACCTGGCGGCCGCTGAACCACGCGTAGAACAGCCGCGCGTCATGCAGCGTGGTCTGGCCCGTGCCGTAGCCGAGCCAGGTATCCATGCCGCCGATCAGCCCGTCCGGGCCGTGGATGCGCCAGTAGATGCGGTCGGAGCCTTCGGCTTCGACCAGCGTCTGGGCGATCATCGGAATATCCTGTTCCAGGCGTGGCCCGGCGATGCGGATCTGCTGGGCGATGTTGTTGGCCACGCCATAGAGCGCGCGGTCGAACACCTGGGTGGTGTAGTGCGCCGCCAGCCAGTACGAGAGCGAGCCGCTGACCAGCACCAGCGCAAACAGCGGCGTGGCCAGCGCGCGCAGCAGGTGGACGCGCAGGCTCGGGTTCGGTGCGCGGCCGGGCCGCGCGCGGGCATCAGTGTCCGGCACGAATCTGGAGGAGGTAGCCGAAGCCACGCACGGTGACGATCTCGACATCGGCCTCCTCGAGCTTCCTGCGCACGCGGTGCACGTAGACCTCGATGGCGGTGTCGCCCACGGTATCGCCGCCTTCGCCGGCCGGATGGGCGAACGTGGCCAGGTGGTCCTGCATCTGCGCCTTGCTGACCACACGGCCCTGGCGCTGCAGCAGCAGTTCCAGCACGGCGAATTCGCGCGGCGACAGTTCCAGCGGCTTGCCATCCACGAACATGCGGCGGTCGTTGCCCGAGAGCCGCAACCGGCCCAGGCGCACGTCGCGCTCGGGCGCGGCCTCGCCGTGCTGGCTGCGGCGCAGCAGCACACGCACGCGCGCCTCCAGTTCCGGCAGGGCGAATGGCTTGACGAGGTAGTCGTCCGCCCCGGCGTTCAGGCCGGAGAGCTTGTCTTCCAGTTCGTCGCGGGCGGTGAGGATGATGACCGGCGTGGTGCGGTTACGGGCGCGGTAGCGCGCCAGCAGCGTCATGCCGTCGATGCCGGGCAGGCCCAGGTCGAGGATGACCAGGTCGTGCTGCTCGCGCAGCAGGTGATCGGTGGCGTACACGCCGTCGTGCACCACGCGCACCTGGTGGCCGGCGCGGGTCAGGCCCGCTTCCACGCCACTGGCGATTTGACGGTCGTCCTCGATCAGCAGGATACGCATGGCAGGGGCAGGGGCAGCATTGTTGGGGAATGCAGCCGATTGTACAGGGCACCTTCATGCCCTGCCTTTCAGTTGGCCTTCAGCAATCTGCTAGCGGGCCAGGCCGGCGGCGGCCTGTTCGATGAAACGGGCCAGGTCGATATCGCGCTGGGTCAGGCCGTTGGCGTCGTGGGTGGACAGCGTGATGTCCACGCGGTTGTACACGTTGAACCATTCGGGATGGTGATCCACCTTGTCGGCGTGCAGCGCCACGCGCGTCATGAAGCCGAAGGCGGCGTTGAAATCGGCGAACTTGAAGGATTTACGAATGGCGTCGCGGTCCTGGACCGGGGTCCAGCCGGGCAGCCCGGCCAGCAGGCTGGCGCGGGCGTCTTGCGAAAGAGGGGTCATGATGGGCTCAGGCTCCGTATTGTCCATATTGTGAATGTCGTGTCGGCGGCTCAGATGTCGTCGCTGTCGGCCCAGCCCTCGCGCGTGCCGGTGTTCAGCACGCGGTCGCCCTCGGCGATGTCGCCGGCGCCCAGCGTCGGCAGCGCGCGCAGTTGCGGATAGAGCGCCGTGAAGTCGGGCCGCGTGGCATCGAATAACTGTTCGAAACTGTCGATCACGAAGTAGGTCTTCTGGAACGTGTCGATGCGGTACCGCGTGCGCATGATCCGGTGCAGGTCGAAGCCGATGCGGTTCGGACTGGCCGCATCGAGACTGTAGATCGATTCGCCCTGGCTGGACAGGATGCCGGCGCCAAAAATCCGCAGCCCGGCGGGGGTCTGGATCAGGCCGAATTCCACGGTATACCAGTACAGCCGCGCGAGCATGTCCAGCGCGCCCAGGCTGGCCGCCTTCAGGCCACCCTTGCCATACGCCTCCATGTAGTCGGCGAAGACCGGGTTGATCAGCAGCGGCACATGGCCGAACACGTCGTGGAAGCAGTCGGGTTCCTGCAGGTAATCGAGCTGCTCGGGCTTGCGCATCCACCAACTGGCCGGAAAGCGGCGATTGGCCAGGTGCTCGAAGAACACTTCGTCCGGCACCAGGCCCGGCACGGCCACGACCTGCCAGCCGGTGGCGCGCATCAGCGTCTCGTTGAGCTGGTCGAAGTCGGGCACGCGGTCGCGCGCCATGCCCAGCGTGGCCAGGCCCGCGAGGAATTCGTCACAGACGCGGCCCTTGAGCATCGCGGCCTGGCGGTCGTACAGGCGCTGCCAGATGGCGTGGTCGGTGCTGGTGTAGCAGTGCACCGGCTGGGCGATGGTGAAGTCCGGGCGCAGGGCCTCGCCCGACAACAGTCCGGCGTCGAACTGTTCCTTGAGCTTGGCGGTCATCGTGCCGGCAAAGCCGGCGGCGGCGTCCTGGGTGGCCGTGGGGGTCATGGTGGGTGTCTCCCGATGCGTAGTTTGTGCATAGTCTAGGCGCGGTCGCGTGCGTTCAGGCCGCATAAACGGCTTGGATTCAGCATCGTATGCATATAATCTGCATCCTCTAACCAAGACATGCGGATTTCCTGCGCGCCATGAATGCCACCAGCCTCGACCCCTATGACCTGGCCCTGCTGACCGCGCTGCAGGCGGACGGGCGTTCCACCCACCAGCAGCTGGCCGAGCGCGTGCACCTGTCGCCAAGCCAGGTGGGGCGCCGGCTGGCGCGGCTCGAGGCGGACGGCGTGATCACCGGCTACCGCGTGAACCTGTCGCCGCAGGCGCTTGGGCTGGGCGTGCTGGTCTTCATCAGCGTGAAGCTGGCCCACCACGGTGACACCATCATCGAGCGCTTCCGCGAGGAAATCCTGCTGCTGGAAGAGGTGCAGGAGTGCTATTCGGTGGCCGGCGAGGCCGATTACCTGATCCGCGTGGTGGTGCCGGACCTGCCCACGCTGGCCGAATTCACGATGAAGCGGCTGATGCGCGTGCCCGGCGTGGAGAGCGTGCGGTCCAACATCGTCCTGACCGCCCTCAAGCGCGACGGGCCGCTGCCGCTGTCGCATTTGCGCTGAATCAGCCATATCCACAATCGCAAATGTGCAGAGGCTTGCGCTTGCCATCGGCGCATGTCACCCTCGCCCGGAGCCAATTCCGGAGAAGGGAAGGATGATCGGGAAAATCGCCACCTCGGGTCGCCACGGGGCGCTGTCGCTGCTGTTGCTGGGGGCCGTCGCGGCCGTCATCCCGTCCGCGCAGGCCGCGCAGATCGCGCGCCTCTCGCCCGAAGGGGTGGTGTCGCAGGTGCGGCAGGTGGCGATCCGCTTTGACGAGCCGATGGTGCCGATGGGCGACCTCAACGCCGCGCCGCCCGCGGCGGTGTCCTGCACCGGCGGCGGCGCGGCCGGCAGCGGCCGCTGGGTCAACGCCACCAACTGGGTGTTCGACTTCGAGCGCGACCTGCCGCCCGGCGTGCGCTGTACCGTGCGCATCGGCGCCGGCCTGAAGAGCGTGGCCGGCAAGGCCTACGCGGGCAAGCCGGAATACCGCTTCGAGACCGGCGGCCCCACGGTTATCGCCGCGCGCCCGTCGGGCGGCCAGGTGGAGGAAGACCAGGTCTTCGTGCTCCGCTTCAATGGCGCCGCCACGGCCGGATCGATCCGCGAACACGCGTGGTGCCAGGCCGAGGGCCTGGGCGAGCGCATTCCCGTGCGGCTGCTGGCCGGCAAGGAACGCAACGATGTGATTGCCGCGATCGGCTGGACCGAAGTCGCCCGCCGCGACGCCAATGCGGTGCACCTGCTGGCCTGCCAGCAACGGCTGCCGGCCGGCGCGCGCATGCAGCTGGTGCTCGATGCCGGCATCGCCACGCCTTCGGGGCTGGCCACCACGGCGCCGCGCCGCTTCGACTTCTCCGTGCGCGAGGCCTTCGCCGCCGGCTTTACCTGCGAGCGCGAACGCGCCGAAGCGCCGTGTACGCCACTCATGCCGCTGACGGTGACGTTTACGTCGCCCATTCCGCGCAAGGTGGCCGAGCACATCGTGCTGAAGACGCCATCGGGCCCGCGCGCGCCCACCTTCGATCCGGACCAACCGCCCGATGCGCCGGTGGCCTCGGTCCGCTTTGCCGCGCCATTCCCCGAGCGCGCCAGCCTGAGCATCGAGGCGCCGCGCGACATCAAGGACGAAAGCGGCCGGCCGCTGACCAATGCCGACCTGTTCCCGATCAAGCTGACCACGGGCGCGTTGCCGCCGCTGGCCAAGTTCGCCGCCGCGCCGTTCGGCGTGGTGGAGCGGTTTGCCGATGTGCCGCGCGGCAAGTCGCCGGCCGATTACCCGCCGCTGCTGCCCGTGACGCTGCGCAACGTGGAGGCGGACCTGCCCGCCACGGCCGTGCGCGCCGAAGCCGGCACCGTGGCGCGGCTCAAGGTGGATGACGACACGGCCATCCTGCGCTGGTTCGACATGGTCAAGCAGATGCACGAGACCGCGTGGACGGCGGAGCAGCTCGCGGCGATCCGCGCCGGCAAGCCGCCATACTCGGCGCGCAGCCCGCGCAACGCGCCGTCGATCGAAACGCGTTCGGTCTCGCTGCTGGGCGGCGCGCCGGGCGTCAAGACGTTGGCAATTCCGAAATCGTCCGATACAAGCCCGCGCCCGTTCGAGGTCGTCGGAATCCCGCTGCCGGAACCGGGCTTCCATGTGGTGGAAATCGCCTCGCCGATGCTGGGCGCGGCGCTGCTCGGCAAGCAGGTGCCGATGTATGTGCGCACAGCTGCACTTGTGACCAATCTCGGCGTCCATTTCAAGCTGGCGCGCGAGGGCGCGGATGGCGAGATGAGCGGTCTGGTCTGGGTGACGGGGCTTGACGATGGCAAGCCGGTCGCCAACGCCAGGATCGCGGTGCGCAGTTGCGAGGGCAGCCTGCTCGCCGAAGGCACCACTGACGCCACCGGCGTGGCGCGCTTCACCAAGCTGCCGAACCGGCGCTACGACGACTGCGTGAGCCATTCCGACGGCTACTTCGTCTCCGCCCGCATCGCCGCCGACCACCCGCGCGCACGCGGCAAGGCCGACATGGCGTTCGTGATGTCGAACTGGAATCGCGGCATCGAGACGTGGCGCTTCAACGTGCCCACGGACATGAGCCCGAAGCAGACCGTGCGCGCGCACACGATCTTCGACCGCACGCTGCTGCGCGTGGGCGAGACGGTGTCGATGAAGCACCTGCTGCGCACCGAGACCGCGCAGGGCTTTGCCTTGCCGGCGGCGATGCCGGAGAAGCTCGTCATCACGCACGATGGCAGCGGCCAGACCTATGAGATGCCGCTGGCCTGGCGCAAGACGGCCACGGGCGGCCGCAGCGCCGAGAACACGTTCCAGATTCCCCAGGCGGCCAAGCTCGGCATGTACGGCGTGGCGCTGGTCTACGCCGATGGCAGCACGCTCGATGGCGGCAGCTTCCGCGTGGAAGCGTTCCGGCTGCCGGTGCTGGCGGGCACGTTGAGCACGTTGGGCGCGGCCAAGGGCCCGAAGGCCACGGGCAACGTGCTCGTGGCACCCGCCGAGGTGCCCGTGGGCGTGGAGATCCACTACCTGAACGGCGGCGGCGCGGCGGGCCTGCCGGTGCGCGTGTCCGCGCTGCTGCGCGCGAAGGCCGTGCACTTCGGCGACTACGATGAATTCTCGTTCGAGCCGCCGCGCGCGCGGGACGAAACCGCATCCGGCGCCGAGCCGGACGAGGAAGAGGGCGAGGAAGGGGCGGCCGCCACGCGCGACAGCACCGAGCGCCTCGTCGCCGACAAGCTGCCGGTCACGCTGGACAAGGACGGCAACGGCAAGGTTACGGTCAAGGACATGCCGAAGATCGCGGTGCCGGGCGACCTCGTGCTGGAGGCCGGCTTTGCCGATCCGAACGGCGAGATCCAGACGCTGCGCCAGTCGGTGCCGGTGTGGCCCGCCGCCGTGGTGGCGGGCATCCGCGCGGCCAACTGGGTCTCGGTGAGCCAGAAGCTGTCGGTGCAGGGCGTGGTGCTCGACACGCAGGGCAAGCCGGTTGCCGATGCGCCGGTGCAGGTGAAGGCCCGCGCGCGCATCACCACGTCGGCGCGCAAGCGCGTGGTGGGCGGCTTCTATCGCTACGACAACCGTACCGAGAACAAGGAACTGGGCGTGGTGTGCGAGTCGCGCACCGATGCGCAGGGCCGCGTGCGCTGCGACGTGTCGCTGGCGCAGCCGGGGCAGGTGGAACTGGTGGCCAATGCGCGCGATGCCGATGGACGCGTCTCGCAGGCGGCCACCACGGTGTGGGTGACGCGCCAGGGCGAACTCTGGTTCGGCGGCGAGAACCACGACCGCATGGATGTGCTGCCCGAGAAGAAGTCGTATGCGCCCGGCGACACCGCCGTGTTCCAGGTGCGCATGCCGTTCCGCCACGCCACGGCGCTGGTTGCCATCGAACGGGAGGGCATCCTGGAGACGCAGGTCGTCGAACTCAACGGCACCGATCCCACGGTGCGGCTCAAGGTGAAGCCCGAGTGGGGGCCCAACGTCTACGTGTCGGTGCTGAGCGTGCGGGGCCGCTTGCGCGACGTGCCCTGGTATTCGTTCTTCACCTGGGGCTGGCGCCAGCCGGTGGACTGGTGGCGCGCGTTCCGCAGCGAGGGGCGCGACTACGTGGCGCCGTCGCCGCTGGTGGACCTGTCCAAGCCGGCGTTCCGGCTCGGACTGGCCGAGATCCGCGTCGGCAACGAGGCGCACCGGCTCGACGTGGCCGTGACGCCGGACAAGGCTACCTACGAGGTGCGCGGCAAGGCGCGCGTGACGGTGCAGGTGAAGCTGCCCGACGGCAAGCCCGCCGCCAACGGCGAAGTGGCGCTGGCCGCCGTGGACCAGGCCTTGCTGGAACTGATGCCCAACACGAGCTGGAACCTGCTCGATGCGATGCTGCAGCGGCGCAGCTATGGCGTGGAGACCTCCACCGCGCAGATGGAGATCATCGGCCGCCGCCACTACGGGCGCAAGGCCGTGCCGGCCGGCGGCGGGGGCGGCAAGAGCCCCACGCGCGAACTGTTCGACACGCTGCTGGCGTGGAACCCGCGCGTGCAGCTGGATGCCGAGGGGCGCGCGTCGCTCGAGGTGCCGCTCAACGACTCGCTGACCAGCTTCCGCATCGTCGCGGTGGCCGACCTCGGCGTGGGCCGTTTCGGCACCGGCAGCGCCACCATCGCGGCCACGCAGGATCTGCAGATGATCTCGGGCCTGCCGCTGCTGGTGCGCGAGGACGACAAGTACCGCGCCATGTTCACGCTGCGCAATACCACGCCACGCGCGATGACGGTGGAAGCCACGGCGCGCGCGACACTGGTGGATGCGCAGACGCTGCCCGCGCAGACCGTGGCATTGCCGGCCGGCGCCTCGCGCGAGATCGGCTGGGACGTGACCGCCCCCGCGCTGCTGGCCTACAGCCGCAGCGGCATGGTGATGTGGGAAGTGGCCGCCACCGAGAAGGGCAGTGGGGGCGCCGGCGACCGGCTCAAGCTCTCGCAGCAGATCGTGCCCGCCGTACCCGTGACCGCGCAGCAGGCCATGCTGGCGCAGATGGCGCCGACGGTATCGGTGCCGGTGCAGGCCCCGGCCGGCGCGCTGACGGACCCGGGCGGCAAGCTGCGCGGCGGCATGCAGGTCACGCTGCAATCGTCGCTGGCCGGCGGCATGCCCGGCGTGCGCGAGTGGTTCCGCCACTATCCCTATAGCTGTCTCGAGCAGCGCACGTCGAGGGCGCTTGGCCTGGGCGACGCGGGCGCGTGGGACGCGCTGATGGCGCAGTTGCCGTCGTACCTGGACAGCAACGGGCTGGCGGCGTACTTCCCGCTGCAGAGCGATGCCAGCAGCGGCAGCGAGGTGCTGACGGCGTATCTGCTGTCGGTCTCGGACGAAGCCTCGCGCGCGGGCCTGCCAATGCGCGTGCCCGATGCGTTGCGCGCACAGATGGAGCGCGGGCTGGCCGCGTTCGTCGAGGGCCGCATCGCGCCGCCGCGCTGGGCACCGCCGTCCGCGACGATGGATCTCGAGGTGCGCAAGCTGGCCGCGCTAGAGGCGCTCTCGCGCACGGGCCACGCGCAGGCGCGCATGCTCGGCAGCATCCAGATCCTGCCCGCGCAGTGGCCCACGTCGGCCCTGATCGACTGGCTGGCGCTGCTCTCCCGCATGCCTGACATCCCGGAGCACGACAAGCTGCTGGCCGAGGCGCAGCAACTGCTGCGCAGCCGGCTCACGGTGCAGGGCACGCGGCTGGTGTTCTCCACCGAGCGCAACGACAACTGGTGGTGGCTGATGGCCGGCGGCGATGTCAACGCGGCGCGGCTGCTGGTGCTGGCGACGCAGCTGCCGGGCTGGAAGGACGACGTGCCGCAACTGGTGACCGGCCTGCTGGGCCGCCAGGCGCGCGGCGCGTGGGGCACGACCACGGCCAATGCGTGGGGCGTGCTGGCGATCCAGCGCTATGCGCAGGTCTTCGAGAAAACGCCGGTGGCTGGCGGCGCGCGGGTGACGCTGGGCGATGCCACGCGCACGTTCGACTGGTCGAAGGCCGCGCACAAGGACGGCGTGGCCAGCGGCACGGTGGACCTGCCGTGGCCACCCGCCGCGACCACGGCCACGTTGCAGGCCGAGCAACAGGGCGCGGGGCGTCCGTGGGCCACGGTGCGGGCGATGGCCGCGCTGCCGCTGCGCGAGCCGGTGGCCGCCGGCTACCGTGTGCGCCGTACCGTGACGCCGGTGGAGCAGGCCGTGGCCGGGCGCTGGTCGCGCGGCGATACCTACCGGGTGCGGCTCGAGATCGACGCCCAGGCGGACATGACGTGGGTGGTGGTCAGCGACCCGGTGCCCACGGGCGCCACCATCCTCGGCAGCGGGCTGGGCCGCGATTCCGAGATCGCCACGCGCGGCGAGAACAAGTCGTGGGCCACCTTCACCGAGCGCACGCCTGAGGCGTATCGCGAGTACTTCGGTTTCCTGCCCAAGGGCAACGTGGCCGTGGAGTACACAGTACGGCTCAACAACGCCGGCGACTTCGCGCTGCCGCCCACGCGCGTGGAGGCAATGTATGCGCCCGACGTGTTCGGCGCGGCGCCCAACGCCCGGCTGACCGTGGGGGCGCGCCCATGAGCTGGCTGGCCATGCGGATGCCGGCGCGCGTGCGCGAGTGGTGGATAGCGGGCGCGCTGGCCGGCGTGGTCTACGGCGTGCTGCTGCTGCAGGTGTCGATGGAGCTGCCCGCCGGCACGCCGCTGACCGGGCAGATCGCCTACCAGCCCGCGTGGAAGACCGCGATGGCGATCATGCTGGCGCGCGCCGCGTGGTTCCATCGCCCGGCCGGCGAGCGGCGCTGGCTCGTGGTGGCGCTGGCGTGCTCGGCGATCGGCGATTTCCTGCTGGCATTGCCCGGCCTGAAGATCTCGTTCATCGGCGGGCTGGGCGCGTTCCTGCTGGCGCATCTGGCCTACCTGCGCCTGCTGGTGCCGATGGCCGGCGACCTGCGCGCGCACCGGCTGATCGGCTGCGGGCTGGTGATCGGCGGGGCCGGCGGGCTGCTGGGCCGCTTCTGGCCCAACCTTGGCGACATGGCGCTGCCGGTCACCGTGTACATCGGCGCGCTCGCGGCCATGGCCTGCGCGGCGCTGGTGGCGCGCCTGCCCACGGCGTTCACCGCCATCGGCGCGCTGTGCTTCGTGGCGTCGGACGCGATGATCGGCATGGCCCGGTTCCTGTCGCCGTTCGAGACCTACCAGCTCGGCATCTGGTGGACCTACGCGCTGGCGCAGGTGCTGCTGGTGGCGGGCATCGTGGCCGATCGCGGCGAGGCGTGACGATGGCGCGCCGGATGCTGCCCGCCATTGTGCTGGCCGTGGCAGCCACATCGGCCCTGGCGGTGCCCACGTTCCGCACGGTGCGTGACGACTGGCGCAGCGCCGACATCGTGGTGGTGGATCGCCACGGCGAGACGGTAGCCCGCGTGCGCGACGACTTCCGCGTGCGGCGCGGCGACTGGGTGACGCTGGCCGACACCTCGCCGGCCTTGCGCACGGCCATCGTGCTGTCCGAGGACAAGCGCTTCTACGCGCACAGCGGCGTGGACTGGCAGGGCGTGGCCGCCGCCGCGTGGGCCAATATGTGGAACACGCGCACGCGCGGCGCGTCCACGCTGACGATGCAGCTGGCGGGGCTGCTCGACGATGACCTGCGCGCCGGGCGCGGGCGCAGCCTGGGCCAGAAGGTCGGGCAGGCGGTGGACGCCACGGCGCTCGAGCGCGGCTGGAGCAAGGACCAGATTCTGGAGGCGTACCTGAACCTCGTGCCGTTCCGCGGCGAGCTGGTGGGGCTCTCGGCGATGTCGCAGACGCTGTTCGGCAAGGTGCCGAGCGGGCTGAACGCGCGCGAGGCGGCGGTGGCCGTGGCGCTGGTGCGCAGCCCCAATGCCACGCCCGCGCAGGTGGCCACGCGCGCGTGCGGCATCCTGCGCGCGATGCGGCAGCCGCGCGAGTGCGACGGGCTCGACGGCTTTACGGCATTGGCGCTGGCGCGGGTGTTGGCGGGACCGGCGAGCCTGCCCGACGCCGGTCTCCGTGCCGGCCTCGCGCCGCACCTGGCCCGCATCGTCATCGCCCGTACGCGCGAGGCCATGCCCGCCGGGCAGCCCGTGCCGCCGCGCATCGCCTCCACGCTCGATGCCGATGTGCAGCGCGTGGCGGTGAGCAGCCTCGGGCGCCATCTGCGCGAACTGGCCGGGCGCAATGCCGAGGATGGGGCGGTGGTGGTCATCGACAACGCCAGCGGCGATGTGCTCGCCTATGTGGGTTCGTCGGGCGTGCTGTCGTCGGCGGCGCAGGTCGATCACGCGGCGGCGCCGCGCCAGGCCGGCTCCACGCTGAAGCCGTTCCTCTACGCGCAGGCCATCGAGGAGCGCCGGCTGACGGCCGCCTCGCTGCTCGACGATCGCCCCGTCAACCTGCCCACCGGCGGCGGGCTCTATATTCCGCAGAATTACGATCATCGCTATGCCGGCTGGGTCAGCCTGCGGGCGGCGCTGGGGTCATCGCTGAACGTACCGGCCGTGCGCACGCTGGTGATGGTCACGCCGCACCGGTTTCACCGGCGCCTGGTTGCACTGGGCCTGCCGCTCACGCAATCGGGCGATTACTACGGCTACAGCCTGGCGCTGGGCAGCGCCGATGTGTCGCTGCTGTCGCTGACCAATGCGTATCGCAGTTTCGCCAATCAGGGCGCGTATGGGCCGGTGCGGATGACGCCGGGTGCCGCCGCCATGCCAGGGCAGCCGGTGATGAGCGCCGCGGCGAGCTATGTGATTGGCGATGTGCTGGCGGACCGCCACGCGCGGGCGCGCACGTTCGGGCTGGACAGCCCGCTGACCACGCGCTTCTGGACGGCGGTGAAGACCGGCACCAGCAAGGACATGCGCGATAACTGGTGCATCGGCTGGTCGCAACGCTACACGGTGGGCGTGTGGATCGGCAACGCCAGCGGTGCGAGCATGCACGATGTGTCGGGGGTGTCCGGCGCGGCGCCGGTGTGGCACGACGTCATGGCGGCGCTGCATCGCCATGCGTCCAGCCGCGCGCCCACGATGCCGGCCGGCGTGGAGCGGGTGCCGCTGACGTTTGCCGAGAACCTCGAGCCGGCGCGTGAGGAGGTCTTCCTGGCCGGCACCGCCGTGCAGCGCATCAGCGTGGGAGCGGCGCCGCAGGCCGGCGGCGCGGCGGCCATCGCCAGTCCGGCCGATGGCACGATCTTCGCGCTCGATCCGGACATCCCGCCGGCGGCGCAGCGCGTCTGGTTCCACGCCGACGGCCTGACCGGCGAGACCGCGCGCGCGGTGAACTGGCGCATCGACGGCAAGCCGCTTGGCAAGGGCGGGCAGGTGGCGTGGCTGCCGTGGCCTGGCCGGCATCGCGTGGAACTGGTCGATGCGGGCGGCAAGGTCGTGGACCGGATCGGCATCGAGGTGCGCGGCGCCAGCGTGCGGCGCCCGTGATGTTTGCTCCCCTCTCCCGCGTGCGGGAGAGGGGAGAAAACAGCCGATCCTTAAACCGGCGCCGGCAGCCCGCGCGCCTTGAGGAAATCGACGAACACGCGCAGCTTGGGCGGCATCAGCGCGCGGCTCGGGTAATAGAGATAGAAGCCCGAGAACGGCGGGGTCCAGTCTTCGAGCAGCGTGACGAGCTGGCCCGATGCCAGCGCGGCCTGGATATGGTGCGGGAACTCGTAGATCACGCCCAGCCCCGCCAGCGCCGCCTGGTGCAGCATGGTCTTGTCGTTGGCGATCAGCGCGGGGCGCGTCTCCACCGTGAAGGGCCGCCCGCCAACCCCGAATTCCGCGAACTCCCAGCGGGCGACCGATCCCATCGGCCCGAACCGGTATTGCAGGCAGGCGTGGCCGTGCAGGTCGTGCGGCGTGCGCGGCGTGCCGTGGCGCGCGAGGTAGTCCGGCGCGGCCGCCACCACCAGCCGCAGCGGCCCTGTGATGGGAATCGCCACCATGTCCTGCCGCAGCGCCTCGCCAAGCCGCAGGCCGGCGTCGAAGCCGTCGGCGATCAGGTCGACGAAGCGGTCGTCGGTGACCAGGTCCACGCAGATCGACGGATACGCGCGCATGAAGTCGGCCAGGATCGGCCGCAGCGCGATCACCACGGCCGATTGCGAACTCGTGAGCCGCAGCGTGCCGACCGGCGTATCGCGTTGCGCGCGGGTGTCCTCGGTGGCGGCGTGGATTTCCGCGAGCGCAGGCCCCACGCGGGCCAGCAGCGCCGCGCCGGCCTCGGTCAGGCCCACGTGGCGCGTGGTCCGTTGCAGCAGCCGCACGCCGATGCGGGCTTCCAGATGGCGGATGGTCTGCGACACTGCCGACGGGCTCACCCTCAGCGCGCCCGCCGCGGCCGTGAAGCTGCCCAGGCGGGCTACGCAGGTGAACGCGGCCAGCGCCGGCAGTGAATCGGCATCGATTATTAAGTCTGGCTTCATGATGCTTGCAGCGTAGCACGCTGTTTCCCAACGCGGGCGGTGGCGATACTGGCGCTCTTCTTCCAGGAGGTTCCACATGACTGCAATGCGCAAACTGGGCCGGGTTGGCCCCGAGGTCTTTCCGCTCGGACTGGGCTGCATGGGCATGAGCGATTTCTACGGCGCGCACGACGACGCCGAGTCCATCCGCACGATCCACCACGCGATTGACCGTGGGGTCAACCTGCTCGACACGGCCGACATCTATGGCCCGCACACCAATGAGGAACTGGTGGGCCGGGCGCTGGCCGGCGGCCGGCGCGACAAGGTGGTGCTGGCCACCAAGTTCGGCATGGTGCGCGACCCCGCCAATCCGTCCGCGCGCGGCGTGAACGGCCGGCCCGAGTACGTGCGCGCCGCCTGCGAGGCCAGCCTGAAGCGGCTGGGGGTGGACCACATCGACCTGTATTACCAGCATCGCGTGGACCCGTCGGTGCCGATCGAGGAGACCGTGGGCGCCATGGCCGGGCTGGTGCAGGCCGGCAAGGTGCGCTGGATCGGGCTGTCGGAGGCGGGCGCCGACACGCTCGCGCGCGCCCACGCGGTGCATCCCGTGTCGGCGTTGCAGACCGAGTACTCGCTCTGGACGCGCGACGTGGACGAGAACGGCATCCTGGCCACGTGCGCGCGGCTCGGCATCGGTTTTGTGCCGTATAGCCCGCTCGGCCGCGGATTCCTGACCGGGGCCATCCGCACGCCGGACGATTTCGATGCGGACGACTATCGCAGGACCAATCCGCGCTTCACGGGCGAGAACTTCCAGCGCAACCTGGCGCTGGTGGACAAGGTGCGCGACCTGGCCGCCACCAAGCACTGCACGCCGGCGCAACTGGCGCTGGCCTGGGTGCTGGCGCGCGGCGAGCACATCGTGCCGATTCCGGGCACGCGCCGCATCGCCAACCTGGACGACAACCTCGGCGCGCTCGAGGTGCGGCTTGGACCGCAGGACCTGGCGGACATCGACGCGGTGTTCCCGGTGGGCGCAGCGGCGGGTACGCGCTATGCCGAAGCGGTGATGGGCCTGCTCTCGCGCTGACCCTGGGCGTGCGGAGGGCGCGGTAGGCGACAATGGCGGCCTCATCATCGCAACCGCCGCCCGCATGACCGCCTCCTTCGCCCTGCTCGATGCCGCCGCCACGGCGGCCCGCCTGCCTTATCCCGAACTGGCCCGGGCCATCGCGGCCATGCTGGCCGAACTGCGGGACGGCACGGCCATGGCGCCGCCGCGCATCGCGCTGCCCGTGGGCGACGCCGCGCGCGGGGCCGGAACGCTGCTGGTCATGCCGGCGCGCAACCGCGACCTGGTGATGACCAAGAACATCACGGTCCATCCGGACAACCCGCGGCGCGGGCTACCCAATATTCTTGGCGAAGTGCTGGTCGCCAACGCGCACACGGGCGAGCGCATCGCGATGCTCGATGGCCCCACGGTGACGGGACGGCGCACGGCGGCGGTGTCGCTGCTGGCCGCGCAATCGTTCGCGCCCGTGCCCGATGGCGAACTGCTGATCGTGGGCGCCGGGGTGCAGGCGCAGACGCATCTGGAGGCGTTCGTGGCCGGCCTGCCGGTGCGGCGGGTCTGGCTGCAGTCGCGCACGCGCGACAAGGCGGAGGCATTGGCGGCCCATGCGCGCGCGCTGGGCGTGGAGACCACGGTGATCGACAACGTGGCTGACGTGTTGCCGCGCGTGTCGATGGTGGTCACGGTGACGTCCAGCCGCACGCCGGTGCTGCCGGACCTGGACAGCGGACTGTGGACCGATCGGCATTTCGTGGCCGGCGTGGGGACGTTCCGTCCCGATATGTGCGAGTTGCCGCCGGGGTTGTGCCGGGCCGCATCGGCCAGCGGGCGGCTGCTGGCCGACACGCTGTTCGGCATCGAGGACGAGGCCGGCGACCTGCTCCAGGCCGGTATCGACTGGGCCACGGTCCAGCCATTCGAGACCGCGATTCTCGAAGCCGATGCACTGCGCGCGCGGACCGGCAGCCCGCTGGTCTTCAAGAGCGTGGGCTACGCGCTCTGGGATCTCGCCGCGTGCGTGCTGGCCAGCGGCATGTGACAAAAGCCATACTTGGCAAGGGGTTTCTCGCGCTGCGTACATAACCGTTGCGCGAAAGCGTCGTTCCGCGGCAGGAAATGCCCCGGATTGAGGGCAATTTTCTGGGTTAACCCTTGCTTTAGGGCAATTCTTCTACCCCTCGGTATCACGTTTGAAACAGCCTGCGCGCCGCGAGAAGGATAATGCGTGCCTGCAGTGCGTTGAGACATGAGGAGTAAGAGGAACTATGAACAACATCCATAAGAAGATGCTGGTGGCCGCCGCAGCGATGACGCTGGCCGCCGCCGCCCAGGCGCAATCCGCGGGCAGCAACGTCGTCAGCCTGGGCTGGTTCCGCGTGATGCCGGAGGGCCACTCGGAATTCCTGACGATCGATTCGATCGCGGGCCGTCCCACCGGTGGCGTGCAACGCCCGAACACGGGCGCCACGATCGATACGGCGGATACCGTCGGGCTGGCATTCAGCCACTATTTCACGGACAACATCTCCGCCGAGTTCGTGGCCGGCATTCCGCCCAAGCACGACGTCAGCGGCGATCGCGGCTACGAGAAGTACGGCAAGCTTGGCGAAGTGCGCCAGTGGAGCCCGGCCATCGTGGCCAAATGGCATTTCTTCGATGCCAAGACCAAGTTCCGTCCGTACGTGGGTATCGGCGTGAACTACACGTGGTTCACGGGCGAGACGGTGACGAACCAGACTTTCGTGCAGAGCGAGTTCGGCCGGGGCTCGACGATGTCCGCGTCGGCCAAGTCGTCGTGGAATCCGGTGTTCAACGTCGGCGCCAACTATGCCGTGACCGACAACTGGTTCGTCGGCCTGTCGGTGTCGTACGTGCCGATCTCGACCACGGCCAACTTCACGACCACGCTGGCCAACGGCGCCACGGTGCAGTCGCACACCAAGATCAAGATCAACCCGGTGGTCACGTTCCTGAACGTGGGGTATCGGTTCTGATTGGTTGATCGGCAGGACGCGGGCACCTTCGGGTGCCTGCGGGCGGTGTCGCCCCCCGCCGTTGACGCCACCGCTCAGACGTTTCCCCATTTCTGCAGTCGCTGCAGCCATCGCTTCCCATCGGCTTACTGGACTGCGGCCCATGCTTATCAGCCTTCCGTTTCTCCCTCACCTGAGGCACGCAAGCGCGGGCGCCATGGTTTCGCGGTCGTCTTCACTCAGCAGCTGAATTCGAACAGAATTGGTGAACTGAGTTTGCCGTCAGGATTGAGGCTCCACCATTTCCCGTCGTGCGCGACCTGAGGGCTGTTGTCGCTACACCCCCACCGCCGGAATTTACTGAAACTGGCTCCCACGACATCCCTTCCGGCGGGATTGACCAGGCGATAGCCGGGCAGTCCATCCTGATCTCGCTTCAGTATCAGAGATCCGTCCAAATAGCGGAAGACGATGGTACCGTCGATGCCCGCAGCAGTCTGAATAAGCATGCCTTCCGGACCCGCGAGCTCCTTGCGATACATCCGACTCTTTCCATCGGCGTCGGTGAACGCAAAGTGGAGTGAACTATCCGAACGATCCGCCGGACATTCGCCGTGGTCGTGGAGCGGCATAGGTATGGGGAGCAGCGGCCGGAACCCCATGCTGTAGAGCGTGCATGCCTTTGCCTGCCGGTCAGTCGTTTTCCACAGCATCGGATCAGGCTTACCGCCGGGGCTCTGGGAAAGGAAAAAATTGCCTAAGACCTCGATCTCATCAAACGGTGGTATATCGACGGGCTCGCCGGACAATGTGAAGATCCGCGAGCGCCCCTGTCTTGCCACGAGGTATGCCGGGCCATTCGGCTCCTTGGACATGCTCGGGCGCATTGCCTGAACAATCCTGACTTCTTCCCACTCGGGCCGCAGTACCTCTCGCAGCGTCGCCAAGTCCATCACGCCGAAAGCCCTCGGCACACTAGCGGATTTGACTTCGACCCTGAGCAGGCCTTCTTCCAAGTCCAGGCTTTCAGCCGACACATAGTGGCGAGGCGACTCACCGGACTTCTTGCCGTTGGTGAACCTGACGTAAGCATGTTCCGTTGCGGTATCGCTGGTAAATTCAAGCCGGAACCGGACATGCTTCGCAGCCTGATCGTCCGGCCACGAATCGATACCGAGGTCGGTGAATCGCTCCGCCCCCGCTAGGGTCCCATCCGGGTAGAGCAACTCGCCGCATCCCTCCCGGTAGGCGACGACACCAAAGTGTTTGCCCCCAAGGTGTACCGGCTCGATGGACTCAAACTGCCGGCGGCTTCGCGGCGGCTGTTGTTTGAGCACATAGCGGGTGGCACCGTCCGGGCGTTTCACCGTGGATACCATCCTGAACCAGTTCGCATCGCGCTCCATGGCCCCCTTGTAGCCCGTCGGAGCGTAGCCGGCATATGGCTCCTCCACAGGTGGCGCGTTCGGATTGAATTCGCACTGATATGCGAGGGCGGGGCCAATAGAAAATGTGAAAGAGCCGATGAGAACGAGAAGGCATCGTAACGGTTTCATGTCGTCTTGATCGAAGTCAATAGATTGCTTGGACCAAAGTGCCCCTGTACAAAGGGAAAGTGCCATAGCCTTGTGTTACCGAAGACCGGCAGGAGCACGATGGCGAGCTAGCGTTTTCATCCCTCCGCAGGTACAGATGAGCAGGATTACGTCACGCAAGACGGCGGAATCTATATGACTTCTTACACTCCGGCTATGGCAATACGCCGAAAGTGCGGCGGCTTGAACGCGTTGCAGAAGCGTTCAAGCCACTAATTCTTCGAGCGCTGAGTAGAGTATTGGCGTCAGTCGGCCGACCCTACCGCCGACTTCACCGGATACCCCGCGCCTTCAATCGCCTGCCGCAGCGCCTGCCGATCCGCGCCCGACTCCACGCTGACGGCCTGCGTCGGCACGTCCGCCGTCACGCGCGCCGCCGGGTCCACGGCCTGCACCGCCTGGGTGATCGCGCGGACACAATGGTTGCAGGACATGCCCTCGACCTGGAACTGGATCATCTTGAAACTCCTTGGGGTGAATGACATACAGACCCTAGTCTGAACCTTCCCATCATGGGAAGCGCAAGCGGAAAGTGCGCCGCATCAAACCCTTGACCTTCCAATGATGGTAGGGTTCACAGTGCAGCCATCGCCAATTGCGCCGTGGCTTCCGTGGAGTATTTTCCCGTCATGTCTATTTCCCCCGCCCTGATCGCCGCCGAAGTGCCGCGCGACACCATCGACCTGAACATCGCCGACATGACCTGCGCGTCGTGCGTGGGCAGGGTGGAGCGCGCGCTGCGCGCCGTGCCCGGCGTTGAGGATGCCCAGGTGAACCTGGCCACCGAACGCGCCGCCGTGATCGTGCAGCGCGGTGCCGTGGACGCCGCCGCGCTGGCCGCCGCCGTCACGCGGGCCGGCTATGCGGCCACGCCGGTCGCGCCGGACGAGGCCGCGACGCCCGCCGCCGAGGCGCATGCCGGTTTCTGGTCCGGACCCTGGCCCGTGGCGATCTCCGCCGTGCTGTCGCTGCCGCTGGTGGCGCCGATGGCGCTGCAATGGTTCGGCATCCACGTCATGCTGCCCGCCTGGGTGCAGTGGCTGCTGGCCACGCCGGTGCAGTTCGTGTTCGGCTGGCGCTTCTACAAGGCCGGCTGGAAGGCCGTGCGCGCCGGCGCCGGCAATATGGACCTGCTGGTGGCGCTGGGCACGTCGGCCGCGTATGGCCTGTCGCTGTGGCAGATGGCGATGACCCGCCACGACATGCCGCACCACCTCTACTTCGAGAGCGCCGCCGTGGTGATCACGCTGGTGCGGCTGGGCAAGTGGCTCGAGGCGCGCGCCAAGCGCCAGACCGCCGATGCCATCCGCGCGCTTGCCGCGCTGCGGCCCGATACCGCGCAGGTGCGCCGCAACGGCGTGGAGATCACCTTGCCGCTGGGCGGCGTGCGCGTGGGCGACGAAGTCATCGTGCGTCCCGGCGAGCGCATTCCGGTCGATGCCGACGTGATCGAAGGCAGCAGCCATGCCGACGAATCGATGCTGACCGGCGAATCGGTGCCCGTGCCCAAGCACGTGGGCGACCGGCTGACCGGCGGCGCCATCAATTATGAAGGGCTGCTGGTGGCGCGCACGGTGGCGGTGGGCGCGGAGACCGTGCTGGCCCGCATCATCCGCATGGTGGAGCACGCGCAGGCGGCCAAGGCGCCGATCCAGCGCCTGGTGGACCAGGTGAGCGCCGTGTTCGTGCCCGTGGTGCTGGTGATTGCCATGGCCACGCTGCTCGGCTGGGGCCTGATCGGCGGCGACTGGACCGCCGCGATGCTCAACGCGGTGGCGGTGCTGGTCATCGCCTGCCCATGCGCGCTGGGGCTGGCCACGCCCACCGCGATCATGGCCGGCACCGGCGCCGGCGCGCGCGCGGGCATCCTGATCAAGGACGCCGAGGCGCTCGAGGTGGCACATCGCGTGTCGGTGGTGGCGTTCGACAAGACCGGCACGCTGACCGTGGGCAAGCCCGAGGTGGTGGCGCTGCACGCCGCCGATGGCGACGACGCGGCGCTGCTGGGCCGCCTGGCCGCGCTGCAGGCGGGCAGCGAGCATCCGCTGGCCCGCGCCGTGCTGGCTGCCGCGCAGGCGCGTGGCATGGCGCCCCGGCCGGCGAGCGAGGTGCGCGCGCTGCCCGGGCGCGGCATTGCCGGCGTGGTGGACGGGCAGCCGTTGCAACTGGGCAGCGACGCATTGCGCGCGGCGTTGCAGGCCGACCCCGGCCCGCTGCAGGACGATGCGGCGCGGCTGCGCGCCGAGGGGCGCACGGTGTCGTGGCTGATAGAGACCGGCGAGACCGGCAACCCACGGGCCGTGCCGGCGCGCGTGGCGGGGCTGGTGGCGTTTGGCGATGCGGTGAAGCCGGGCGCCGCGCAGGCCATCGCGCGGCTGCGCGCGGCGGGCATCCGTACCGTGATGCTGACCGGCGACAACGCCGGCGCCGCGGCGCGCGTGGGCCAGGCGCTGGGGCTCGATGACGTGCAGGCTGAAGTCCTGCCCGAGGACAAGGCCGCGCGCGTGACCGCGCTGAAGGGAGCCCGGGACGATCGGGGCCATGGCGGCGCGGCCGTGGTGGCGATGGTGGGCGACGGCATCAACGACGCGCCCGCGCTGGCCGCGGCCGATGTGGGCATCGCCATGTCCACCGGCACCGATGTGGCCATGCATGCGGCGGGCATCACGCTGATGCGTGGCGATCCGGCGCTGGTGGCCGACGCGCTGGCGGTGTCGCATCGCACCGTGCGCAAGATCCGGCAGAATCTGTTCTGGGCGTTTATCTACAACGTGATCGGCATTCCGCTGGCCGCCGCCGGCCTGCTGAACCCCGTGGTGGCGGGCGCGGCCATGGCGTTCTCGAGCGTCAGCGTGGTGAGCAATGCGCTGTTGCTGCGGCGCTGGCACCCGGCTGCCACCCAATCCACTGACGAGGGGGCGCGATGAATATCGGAGAAGCCGCGGCGGCATCGGGCGTTTCGGCCAAGATGATCCGCCACTACGAGTCGATCGGACTGGTCGATGCGCCGCCGCGCAGCGAGGGCGGGTATCGCCGCTATGATGGCCGCGCGGTCCACACCTTGCGCTTCGTGCGGCGTGCCCGTAATCTCGGGTTCTCGCTCGACGAGATTCGCGGGCTGTTGTCGCTGTGGCACGACCGCGCGCGTGCGAGCGCCGACGTCAAGGCGCTCACGCTGAAGCACGTGGCGGACCTGGAAGTGCGCATTGCCGAACTGGCGGCGATGCGCGACACGCTGCGGGCACTGGCCGAGGCATGCAGCGGCGACGACCGGCCCGATTGCCCGATCCTGGCCGACATGGCCAGCGCGGAGGCATCGGACGATGCCAGGGAAGTCGCGAGCTGCCACCGCTGATCGGCGGCCGTATTGCCCCCACAAGAAGAAGCAGGCGTATCCAACCAGGAGACGAGCGTGACGGATGAACCGCTGACCACCGCCGGAGCCGGCATGCCCGGCACCGCCGCCCGCGCCGGCACCGCGCCGGCCGAGACGCGCCAGCGCATGCGTGACGGCACGGAACTGCTGCTGCGCACGTGGCTGCCCGATCCCCAACGCTATCCCGAGCCGCTCGGCACGGTGCTGCTGGTCCATGGCCTGGCCGAGCACAGCGGACGCTACCCGCACGTGGCCGCGCTGCTGTGCGGGCTGGGCCTGCGCGTGCGCGCGCACGACCTGCGCGGCCATGGCGCCAGCGGCGGCCCGCGCATGGTGGTGCCGCATGCCGACATCTATGTGGAAGACCTGGCCGAGATCCACGACGCGGCCGTGCGCCAGTGGAACGAGCTGCCGATCGTGCTGGGCCACAGCATGGGTGGCCTGGTGGCGGCGCGGCTGGCCACCGCGCGGGTGCGGCCCATCCGCGCGCTGATCCTGTCCTCGCCGGCGCTGGCGCTGCGGATCTCGGGCGGGATGATGACGATGCACCAGCTGCTGCTGGCGCTGGCGCCACGGTTGCGCGTGCCGAATCCGATCGACGCGCGGCTGCTCTCGCACGATCCCGAGGTGGCGCGCGCCTATCGTATCGATCCATTGGTGCAGAGCACCATCAGCGCAGGCGTGCTCGAGACATTCCTGCGCGGCATGCCCCAGGCGCAGGCCGACGCGCCCCGGCTGGAAGCGCCCACGCTGCTGCTGGTGGGCGGCGCGGACCGCATCGTCGATCCGGCCGGCAGCCGCGCGTTCCATGACGGCGCGCCGGAAGACTTGTGCGAGATGGCCTGGTTCGATGCCGGCTATCACGAGATCTTCAACGAGGCCGAGCCGCTGCGCGGCGAGGTGTTGGCGGCGCTGTCCGGCTGGCTGCGCCGGCATCTTGGCACGGCGGGCGGGCCGCAGGCTCAGGCAAAGCCCTGACGCCGGCAGGGTCCGAGTCGTGCGATGATCTGCGGCATTCCGATAATAAAACCGACGCGCCAGGGCGCTGTGCCAAGGCGCCGGGCAAAGGACTTGCCAAGGACATGGAGACGTACGACTACATCATCGTGGGCGCCGGTTCGGCCGGCTGCGTGCTGGCCAACCGCCTGACGCAGGACACCGACGTCAAGGTGCTGCTGCTGGAAGCGGGCGGCAAGGACGACTATCACTGGATTCATATTCCGGTGGGCTACCTGTACTGCATCGGCAACCCGCGCACGGACTGGATGTACCGCACCGTGGCGGAGGCGGGGCTCAACGGGCGCTCGCTGGGCTATCCGCGCGGGCGCGTGCTGGGCGGCTCGTCGTCCATCAACGGCATGATCTACATGCGCGGGCAGCGCGAGGACTACGACGACTGGGCGCACATCGCCGGCGACGACGGCTGGCGCTGGGACAACGTGCTGCCGCTGTTCAAGCGCAGCGAGGATCATTACCGTGGCGCCAGCGAATTCCACGGCGCGGGCGGCGAATGGCGCGTGGAGGCGCAACGGCTGCGCTGGGACATCCTCGAACGGTTCATCGATGCCGCCGAACAGGCCGGCATTCCGCGCACCGACGACTTCAACCGGGGCGACAACTTCGGCGTGGGCTATTTCGAGGTCAACCAGCGGCGCGGCATTCGCTGGAATACGGCCAAGGCGTTCCTGCGGCGCGCGTCGGAGCGGCCCAACCTGACCATCGTCACGGGCGCGCAGGTCAGCGCGCTGACCTTCGACGGTCCCGACGGGCGCCGCTGCACCGGGGTGCAATACCTGGGCGGCGGGCAGGCCCACGAGGCGCGCGCCGCCGAGGAAGTGATCCTGGCCTCGGGCGCGATCAATTCGCCGCAGTTGCTGGAGTTGTCCGGCATCGGCCAGCCCGAGCGGCTGCAGGCCCTTGGCATCCGCGTGCGGCATGCGCTGCGCGGCGTGGGCGAGAACCTGCAGGATCACCTGCAGCTGCGCGCGGTGATGAAGGTGGACGGCGTGCGCACGCTCAACACGCGCGCGGCGCACTGGTGGGGCAAGCTCGGCATCGGCCTGCAGTATGCGTTCAACCAGAGCGGGCCGATGAGCATGGCGCCGTCGCAACTGGGCGCGTTCGCGCGCAGCGACCCCAGCTACGCACGGCCGAACCTGGAATACCATGTGCAGCCGCTGTCACTCGACAAGTTCGGCGATCCGCTGCATCCGTTCAACGCGTTCACGGCCAGCGTGTGCAACCTGCGGCCCACGTCGCGTGGCAGCGTGCATGTGGAAGCGGCCGATTTCCGGCGCGCGCCGGCCATCGCGCCGAACTACCTTTCCACCGACGAAGACCGCAAGGTGGCCGCCGATTCGCTGCGGCTGACGCGGCGCATCGTGGCGTCGCCAGCCCTGGCGCCGTACAAGCCGCAGGAGTGGCTGCCGGGCGCGGCGTTCGAGACCGATGCGCAACTGGCCGAAGCCGCCGGCGCCATCGGCACGACGATCTTCCATCCGGTGGGCACCTGCCGCATGGGCGCCGCCAACGATCCCGACGCCGTGGTGGACAGCCGCCTGCGCGTGCGCGGCATTGCCGGGCTGCGCGTGGTCGATGCCTCCGTGATGCCGCTGATCACCTCCGGCAACACGAACTCGCCGACCATCATGATCGCCGAGCGCGCCAGCGACATGATCCGGGAAGACCGCAAGGCGCGGGCGCGCGCAACGGCGGTGGAAGCGGCCGTTGCCACGTTGACCACCATTCCGGTGGCGTGATGTGCGGGTGCGGCAGATGTGGCGACTACTCCATGTCTTACGCTTAGTGCAAACCCCGATGTTTTGCGACGCAGCAGACGCACACAATAGTCGCCGGTATGCGGTGCCGCAGTCTGCACTTCAGGGCCCATGGCGCCTTTGAGGCACCCGTCGTACCGGCGGCAGCCGCGCCGCTTTCTCCATACCTATAAGCGGCAACCACGGCGGGAAGACGCCGGAGTTCGAACCATTGTCAGTGCCGGGCACGATCCGGCACCGCAGCAAGAGGGCGGGCAGGAGACTATGACTCAGGAAACCATCCTGGAAACGAAGAACCTCACGAAGGAATTCAAGGGGTTTACGGCGGTGAGCGACGTCAGCCTGCGCGTGCGGCGCGGCTCGATCCATGCATTGATCGGCCCCAACGGCGCGGGCAAGACCACCTGCTTCAACCTGCTGACCAAGTTCCTGGAGCCGACCACCGGCACCATCCTGTTCAACGGCATCGACATCACCCGCGAGCGGCCGGCGCAGATCGCGCGGCGCGGGGTGATCCGCTCGTTCCAGATTTCCGCCGTGTTCCCGCACCTGACCGTGCGCGAGAACGTGCGCATCGGCCTGCAGCGCCAGCTTGGCACCTCGTTCCAGTTCTGGCGCAGCGAGCGTTCGCTCGGCGTGCTCGATGAACGTGCCATGGAACTGCTCGAGCAGGTGAGCCTGACCGAGTTCGCCAACACGGTCACCGTGAACCTGCCGTATGGCCGCAAGCGGGCCCTGGAGATCGCCACCACGCTGGCCATGGAGCCCGAGCTGATGCTGCTGGACGAGCCCACGCAGGGCATGGGCCACGAGGACGTGGACCGCGTGACGCAGCTGATCAAGAAGGTGTCCACCGGGCGCACCATCCTGATGGTGGAGCACAACATGAACGTGGTGTCGTCCATCGCCGACAAGATCACCGTGCTGCAGCGCGGCGCGATCCTGGCCGAAGGGCCCTACGCGGAGGTGTCGAAAGACCCGCGCGTGATGGAAGCCTACATGGGCACGGCCGACGCCGCGCTGCAGGGCGCGCACTGAGCGAGGACCGGATATGACGAATACCAATACCCCGGCCCTGGAAATCAAGGATCTGCACGCCTGGTACGGCGAGTCGCACATCCTGCACGGCGTGGACCTGACCGTGAACCACGGCGAGGTGGTCACGCTGCTGGGCCGCAACGGCGCGGGCCGCACCACCACGATGCGCGCGATCATGGGCCTGACCGGCACCCGCAAGGGATCGATCAAGGTCAACGGCCACGAGACCATCGGCCTGCCCACGCACAAGATCGCCCATTACGGCATCGGCTACTGCCCCGAAGAGCGCGCGATCTTCTCGAGCCTGTCTTGCGAGGAGAACCTGATGCTGCCGCCCGTCCTCAAGGGCGCGGACGCGAGCCAGGGCATGAGCGAGGCCGAGATCTACGAGATGTTCCCGAACCTGGCCGAACGGCGCCAGAGCCAGGGTACGCGGCTGTCGGGCGGCGAACAGCAGATGCTGGCGGTTGGCCGCATCCTGCGCACGGGCGCGAACCTGCTGCTGCTGGACGAAATCTCGGAAGGGCTGGCGCCGGTGATCGTGCAGGCGCTGGCGCGGATGATCCTCATGCTCAAGAAGCGCGGCTACACGGTGGTGATGGTGGAGCAGAACTTCCGCTTTGCCGCGCCGCTGGCGGACCGTTTTTACGTGATGGAGCATGGCCAGATCGTCGAGCGCTTTGCCGCCAACGAGCTGGAGGCCAAGATGCCGGTGCTGCACGAACTGCTTGGGGTCTGATCCGCCGCGCCGACCTGGCGCGGACGGTTATCGATGGATGGTGGCAGGAACGGGTGGCGTGAGCACGCCGCCAAAACTCAGGAGACAAAACATGAAGATGAATCGGCTGGCCGTTGCAGTGGCGGCGACTGTTCTGGGTGCGGTGTCCACGGGCGCATCGGCGCAGGTGTCGGGCGACACCGTGAAGATCGGCTATATCACCGACCTGTCGGGCCTGTACGCCGATATCGACGGCCCGGGCGGGCTGGAAGCCGTCAAGATGGCGATCGAGGACCATGGCGGCAAGGTGCTGGGCAAGCCCATCGAGCTGATGTCCGCCGACCACCAAAACAAGGCCGACATCGCCGCGTCGAAGGCGCGCGAATGGATGGACCAGCAGGGCCTGGACCTGCTGGTGGGCGGCACCAACTCCGGTACCGCGCTGGCCATGAACAAGGTGGCGTCCGAGAAGAAGCGCGTCTACATCAACATCGGCGCCGGCACGGCCCGCCTGACCAACGAGGAGTGCTCGCCGTACACGGTGCACTACGCGTATGACACGGTGGCGCTGGCCAAGGGCACCGGCAGCGCGGTGGTGAAGCAGGGCGGCAAGTCGTGGTTCTTCCTGACCGCCGACTACGCGTTCGGCCATTCGCTGGAGAACGACACGGCCGCGGTGGTGAAGGCCAACGGCGGCACGGTGACCGGCGCGGTGCGCCATCCGCTGTCGGCGTCGGACTTCTCGTCGTTCCTGCTCCAGGCGCAGTCCTCGAAGGCGCAGATCCTGGGCCTGGCCAACGCCGGTGGCGACACCATCAACGCGATCAAGGCGGCCAAGGAATTCGGCATCACCAAGACGATGAAGATCGCCGGCCTGCTGATGTTCATCAACGACGTGCATAGCCTGGGGCTGAAGAACACCGAGGGCCTGCTGATGACCGACAGCTGGTACTGGGACATGAACGACGACACGCGCAAGTTCGCCACCCGCTTCTTCGGCAAGATGAAGAAGATGCCGAGCAGCTTGCAGGCGGCCGACTACTCGGCGGTCAACACCTACCTGAAGGCGGTGGAGGCGGCCAAGACCGACGATCCGGACAAGGTGATGGTCGAGCTGAAGAAGATGAAGATCAGCGACTTCTACACCAAGAGCAGCCAGATCCGCGCCGATGGCCGCAACATTCACGACATGTATCTGATGCAGGTGAAGACGCCGGCCGAGTCGAAGAAGCCTTGGGACTACCTGAAGGTGGTGGCGACGATCCCGGGCGAACAGGCGTTCACCACGCCCGCCGAGTCGAAGTGCGCACTGCTGAAGAAGTAAGCGGGGGGGTTCGCTCCCCTCTCCCGCCTGCGGGAGAGGGGCCGGGGGAGAGGGATTGAGGTGAGTGGGCGATATCTCTTCGCAGAGCCGCCGTCCCTCTCCCCCGCCCCTCTCCCAGGGGGAGAGGGGAGACACAATCGGGTACTCGACGTTCATGGACATCTTCGGAATTCCCTTACCCGCCATGCTGTCCCAGCTGCTGCTGGGGCTGGTCAATGGCGCTTTCTACGCGATGCTGAGCCTCGGGCTGGCCGTGATCTTCGGCCTGCTCAACGTCATCAACTTCGCACACGGCGCGCTCTTCATGCTGGGCGCGCTGCTGGCCTGGGCCGGCATGGAGTACGCCGGGCTGAACTACTGGGTCATGCTGGCGCTCTCGCCGCTCGTCGTCGGCGTGCTGGGCGTGATCATCGAGAAGTCCATGCTGCGCTGGATCTACAAGCTCGATCACATCTACGGCCTGCTGCTCACGCTGGGCATCACGCTGGTGATCGAGGGCGTGTTCCGCTCGATCTACGGCGTGTCGGGCCTGCCGTACTCGCCGCCCGATGCGCTGCAGGGCGCGACCGACCTCGGCTTCATGATCCTGCCGAACTACCGCGCCTGGGTGGTGGCGGCGTCGCTCGTGGTCTGCTTCTCCACCTGGTTCGTGATCGAGAAGACCAAGCTGGGCGCCTACCTGCGCGCCGGCACCGAGAACCCGAAGATGGTGGAAGCGTTCGGCGTCAACGTGCCGCTGATGGTGACGCTGACCTACGGCTTCGGCGTGGCGCTGGCGGCCTTCGCGGGCGTGCTGGCGGCGCCGGTGATCCAGGTGTCGCCGCTGATGGGCCAGAACCTGATCATCATCGTGTTCGCCGTGGTGGTGATCGGCGGCATGGGGTCGATCATGGGCTCCATCCTGACCGGCCTGGGCCTCGGCGTGATCGAGGGCCTGACCAAGGTGTTCTATCCTGAGGCATCGTCCACGGTGGTGTTCTTCATCATGGTGATCGTGCTGCTGCTGCGCCCGGCCGGGCTGTTCGGGAGGGAGAAGTGATGAGCGGACAAACCGGACAAACCACGGTGCCTGTCGGCGCCAGCCACACCAAGGATGGATCGGGCGTGCAAAAGAAAGTGCTGTACGGGCTGCTGCTGCTCGGCCTGATCGTGGCGCCGCTGGTCGGCGCCTACCCGGTGTTCGTGCTCAAGGTGATGTGCTTCGCGCTGTTCGCGTGCGCGTTCAACCTGCTGATCGGCTATACCGGGCTGCTCTCGTTCGGCCACGCGGCGTTCTTCGGCGGTGCCGGCTACGCGGCCGGCCACGCCATGAAGGTCTGGGGCGTGACGCCGGAAGTGGGCCTGGTGCTCGGCACGCTGACCGGCGCGGGCATCGGCTACGTGGTGGGCTCGCTGGCCATCCGGCGGCAGGGCATCTACTTCTCGATGATCACGCTGGCGCTGGCGCAGATGCTGTTCTTTATCTGCTTGCAGGCGCCGTTCACGGGCGGCGAGGACGGCCTCCAGGGCATTCCGCGCGGCAAGCTGTTCGGCGTGCTCTCGCTGGCCGACGACATGACGCTGTACTACGTGGCGCTGGCCATCATCGTGGCCGCGTTCGCGCTGATCGTGCGCACCGTGCACTCGCCGTTCGGCCAGATCCTCAAGGCCATCAAGGAGAACGAGCCGCGTGCGATCTCGCTTGGTTACGACGTCGACCGCTTCAAGCTGCTGGCCTTCGTGCTGTCGGCGGCGCTGTCGGGTCTGGCCGGGTCCATCAAGGCGTTGGTGCTCGGCTTTGGCACGCTGACCGACGTGCACTGGTCGATGTCCGGCTCGGTGATCCTGATGACGCTGGTGGGCGGCCTCGGTACGCTGTCCGGCCCGATCGTCGGCGCCTTCGTGGTCGTGGCGCTGGAGAACAAGCTCGGCGACATCGGCGCGTTCCTGGCCAACCTCACGGGCCTGGGCTGGTTCAATGTGCTCGGCGAGTCGGTCACGATGGTCACGGGCATCATTTTCGTGATCTGCGTGCTGACCTTCCGCCGCGGCATCATGGGCGAACTGATCGCGCTGACAAGTCGCAAGAAGTAGTAAAAATGCGAGTGCTGGCAGATCGACATGCCCGCTTTTGGGGCTAGGGTTTCTTCTAGCTTGTTTCATACGCACCGCTTCGTTACATTGCATATACGGTTTTCGCAGGTAAATTGGAGGCGGAAGCGAGGAGACGACAGGCGCGCACCCGGTGTCGGGTAGCAGCAGCCAATACAATAGAAAGGCGTTGCCGGGTGATCCCTGGCAACGCCTTTTTCATTTCTGTCTCCGTCATGTCCATCGTTTCCGATTCCCGGCTTTCCTTATCCATGCAGGCATGCGTGCGGGTTGGCGCAGCCGCCGATGCGGCCTTGCTCGATGCCTGGCTGACCGCCCGCGCGCCATTGCCGGTACCGGAAGCGCGGGCCCGCCGACTGTCGCTGGAGGCACTTCTGGCGCAAGGCGGCCATGGCATCTGCCTGATCGCGGAGCAGGAAGCGCGCGGCGAGCCGGGCCCCAGGGCGGTGCAGGCGCTGCTGCCCGTGACACTTGTCCACAGCTTGTCCACCGGGGGCCGCGCTGCGTTGGCCATCGAATGGTGGGCGCCCCCCGCCGCCGATGCGGCAGCTGGTCCGGCACCCAAATGGCTGGCGGCCTGCTGCGGCGTGCTGGCCGACTGGTGCCGCGCGCACGGCATCCGCCACGCGCTGCTGGCGCCGGGGCTGGTGCCCGATCGCCATCCGCCGGCCGGCTTTGCCGCCGGCAGCGATGGCCTCTGGCATCGCTGCCTGGTGCCGACGCCCAAGCGGCTCGGCTGATCGATCCCGGCCCTCGACCCTGACTGTTGCGCCCGCGCCGCTGCGGGTTAATCCCGCCTTTTCGTACAAAATCGCTGTGTTAGACTCGATTCGCATTCCCGACCGTGCGGTCGGGAATTGCAACTGCGCAATCCGGGGGTAAGCCGCGCAGGACGGGAAAACAAGCGGGACAGTCTTCGATGTTCCCGATACCGATGCAGGCGCCAGCGATGCGCCCGCCAGAGAGTCCGGACAACGGACCAAAACAAGAACTGAGGGCATCCGCCGGCCGGAAGCCGGCGGATGCCTTTTTCCTTTTTGGAACCGAAGGAGACGAGATGACATTCAAGCGCGCCAGCGTGATGGCACTTGCCGCCGCCAGCCTCTTCGCAGGTGCGGCCAGTGCCCAGGTGAAGGTCGGGGTCACCGTGTCGGCCACCGGCCCGGCCGCCTCGCTCGGCATTCCCGAGAAGAACACGTTCACGCTGCTGCCCAGGGAGATCGGGGGCAAGAAGATCGAGTACATCGTGCTCGACGACGCCACCGATACCACCACGGCGGTCAAGAACACGCGCAAGCTGATCAGCGAGGACAAGGTCGATGTGGTGGTGGGCTCCACCGTCACGCCGAACTCGCTGGCCATGGTGGACGTGGCGGCCGAAAGCGAGACGCCGATGATCTCGATGGCCGCCTCGGCCCGCATCATCGAGCCGATGGACGCCAAGCGCGCCTGGGTCTTCAAGACGCCGCAGAATGACTCGCACATGGCCACCGCGCTGGCCGAGCACATGACCAGCAACAACGTGAAGACGGTGGCGTTCATCGGCTTCGCGGATGCCTATGGCGACAGCTGGGCGCAGGAATTCGCCAAGGTGGCGGAGATGCGCAAGATCAAGGTCGTGGCCAACGAGCGCTTTGCGCGCACCGACACCTCGGTGACGGGCCAGGTGCTCAAGATGATGGGCGCCAATGCCGACGCCGTGCTGATTGCCGGCTCGGGCACGCCCGCCGCGCTGCCGGCCAAGACGCTCAAGGAGCGTGGCTACAAGGGCAGGATCTACCAGACCCACGGCGTGGCCAATCCCGACTTCCTGCGCGTCTGCGGCAAGGACTGCGAAGGCACGTTCCTGCCGGCCGGCCCGCTGCTGGTGGCCGAGCAGCTGCCCGACAGCAATCCGGTCAAGAAGCCGGCCATGACCTACAAGACGGCCTACGAGAAGGCGTTCGGCGGCCAGGTGTCGACGTTCGGCGGCCATGCCTGGGACGCCGGCCTGCTGCTGCAGAACGCGATCCCCGAGGCGCTGAAGAAGGGCCAGCCTGGTACCAGGGAGTTTCGCAAGGCGCTGCGCGACGCGCTGGAGCAGACGAAGAACCTGCCGGTCTCGCACGGCATCCTGAACATGAGCCCCACGGACCACCTCGGCATGGACCAGCGCGCGCGCGTCATGGTGCAGATCGTCGACGGCAAGTGGAAGCTGCAGACCAAATAAGCCGGCAACCGACCGGTGGTACGGAGCAAGTCGCGGGGTAGCTGGACAAAAAAGGGCGCATGGCGATCCATGCGCCCTTTTTTCGTCCGAGGCGTCCTGTGGCGATGCGCGGACTATGTTTAAGGCTGTGGCATCGACCTGCTGATACCGCGCCACCTTCCACAACACGGGGAGACCATGGACCTCTCGATTGCGGCCATCCTGGCACAGGACGGCATCACCTCCGGCGCGATCTACGCGCTGCTGGCACTGGCACTGGTGCTGGTGTTCTC